>Ga0105048_10003913_pt1 | contig 24354 bp, 21 predicted proteins | sample MAT05_FD_78382 | JGI IMG/M metagenome (GOLD analysis project Ga0105048, IMG submission 78382) | Freshwater microbial communities from Lake Fryxell liftoff mats and glacier meltwater in Antarctica - MAT-05 | ecosystem: Environmental > Aquatic > Freshwater > Ice > Liftoff microbial mat | place... | reverse complement strand
CGTAAACAACATCACTGCGCCGACCACGGGCAGCACGATTGAAGCCTGGGTCAATCCGGACGACCTTCGTGAGCAGTCGATCGTCGGTCACGGCGACGCCGGTGAGATCTTCATCGACACCGACGGCGTTCTGTCCTTCCGTCATATGGGCACCACGGTCAGGACCAGCCCTGCTCCCGCACCCGGCCGCTTCACACAGGTCGTCGGAGTCTGGGATGGCGTCAACATCTACCTCTACGTTGACGGTGAGTTGCGCGCAACCGCGGAAGCAACCAAGCGCCCCAGTTCGGTCAGCACTTTCTATGTCGGTTACGGCGAGATCAAGCCCTGGTTCAAGGGCAGCCTCGACGAGGTCGCTTATTACGGCAAGGCTCTGACCCCGAACCGCATCCTCGAGCACTTCCTGGCAGATCCGCCGCCGCCTGATTCTACTTTCGTCAATCCTGGCGATCCGGGAACCCCGGGCGACCCGACGACTCCGGTTGATCCGGACAGGCCGGTCTCTCCCGACGATCCGCTCCCGGTTGATCCGAACCCGCCGGTGGATGACCAGCCGACCAACCCCGATGACCCGGCGATCTACGAGTCGGGTTCGGGCACCAACGCCGGCGCCAAGGGCCGGAAGTCCGCTCTGAAGAAGTGCCAGAAGATCAAGAAGAAGTCGAAGCGGAAGAACTGCGTGAAGCGCGTCAACCGTTCGTTTCGCTGAACGATCGGGAGCCGGCCAGAGTGACTGGCAACCACCTGGTGACGCACCTGACTTACTGCGTCAGCCGCCGACCTTTTCCGCCGGATTCGACATATCGCCCCAACTTTGGCATGATGACCGGATGGGGAGGACCAGCAGGGCATACATTCTTGGATCATTCGCGGCCGTCGTGATGCTTTTCGGCGTCGCCGGCCAGGCCCATGCCGTTGACGTCGTGGCGGAATCTGCCTGCTGCAATTTCACGGCAGGTCCGTTCAGCCAGGCCCAGGGTGAAACTTCGAAGTTCGTCAATCCGGCGGACTCATCGGCATTCCACAACCTGACTTCGACCTCGGCCGGACCCGACGGAAACGCGCTTTTCGAAAGCGAGACCATCACCAGAGGCACCACCTCAGCGGTGAACGGAACCCAGTACCTCGCGGCAGGTTCCTATCCCTTCGTGTGCACCCTGCATCCGGGCATGGCCGGCGACCTGATCGTCGAAGCAACCGGAACTCCGGTGGCCCGGCCCGGCCTCAAACTCTCGGTCCTGAACCAGAAGCTCAGGCAGGTGCGCAAGTCAGGCAAGGTCAAGATCAAGGCCACCGCCCTGAGCGCGACATCGGAAGCGACCATTGATGTCAAGCGCGGCAAGAAGGTCCTCGCAAAGATCAGCGCTCCGAAACTGGCCGCCGGGGCCAGCAGGACGATCGCCGTCAAACTTTCGAAAGCCGGCCGCAAGGCAATGAAAAACGGCAAGAAGGTCAACGTTTCAATCTCAGCATTGATTCCTTTCGGCAAGGCGGCCAAAGCGAATCGAATCCTCCGCTGAGTGTTCAGAGAAGTAACGAACTGAAGATTCGCTAACGTAACCAATAACGGTCCGGCAGCCGGTCTGGACCGCAGATCCACGGGGAGACAATTGATTCAGCGGGTGAAGTACGTATCAGGCGGCGCAGCATCGCGAACAGTCTTGGTCGCGAGCCTGGCTGCCACGTGCCTGGCCCTTCTCTTGATGCTTCAGCCTTCTTCGGCCGAGGCAACGATTACCTCGTCGCGTGCAATGGCCGACGGTTCGGTCAGAACCACCTACTCTGTGGGACCGATCAATGTGACACCCGGGCAGAACCGGATCGCGTACAAGCCGCTTACCGGCTCGGAACGCCCCCCGGTGAACGGCTACATCACTCGCATCCGGCCGGACCTGGTCAGAGAAGACGGCTCGATCCCGCTTTCCAGCAAGGTGATGTTCCACCATGGCGTTTGGATCAACAACTCGGCACCCCCTGCCGATCGACTCTTCTACGCGACCGGTGAAGAGAAGACCATCATGGAACTTCCGCAGGGTTACGGTTACCGCTACAAGAAGAATGACGGGTGGCTCCTCAACCACATGCTCCACAACCTCACCCCGGAAGCGATGAGCCTCTACATCACCTACACGGTTGATTTCATTCCGGATACCGCGCCCCAGGCGGCCGGCATCACACCGGCGCGTCCGATCTGGATGGACGTGGAACGTGGCAGCATCTACCCGGTCTTCGACGTACATCGCGGCAGCGGCGGCGCGGATGGTGTTTTCACCTATCCGCAGGATGCCGACAACCCATACCCGCCCGGTAACCAGAAGAACGAAAGCACGATCCAGAAGGACGGAGTCCTGATTGGCACCACCGGCCACGTTCACACCGGTGGCCTGGCAACTGACCTTTACCTGAAGCGTGACGGCGCCAGCTACGCGGGACCGGTCTGTGAGGATCCGCCGAGCTTCGAAAAGGGCCTGGCGAAGTATTCGAAGTCGCTCAAGGGGCTGAACCGGAAGATCAGGAAGCAGAAGAAGTCGCTGAAGTCGAAGAACATGAAGCGGCTCAAGTCGAATTCTGTCGGCAAGTACAAGAAGTCCATGAAGGCCAAGAAGAAGAAGCTGAAGAAGCTGAAGAAGCAGAAAAGCAAGGCGCTCGCCGGGCAGAAGAAGCTGAAGGCCAAGGACAAGGCAGCCAAAGAGGTCTACCAGGCCTGCGCTGATACCCAGCCTTCGGTCACCGGCAACCGGGTTCACCTTTTCGAATCAACTGCCGATTACTTCGAGCCAGCCGGACCCGTTTCCTGGGACGTTGCGATGCGCAGCACCGACGAGAATTGGCGAGTTGAAGTCAAGGCTGGCGACACGCTCGAATTGCAGACAGACTACGAAACGAAGATCGCCTCCTGGTACGAGTCGATGGGCATCAACGTCGTCTACTGGGCCGAGGAAGCAGGCGGCAACAACCCGTACGTCACCAAGGTCGATCAGGAAGGCGTGCCCAACCACGGCCACTACGAGGAGAACAGCGACCACGGTGGAACCACTCCGCTGGTTGGCCCCGATCCGTCGACCCTGCCGAACGGTCTGGCCGCGGGTGGCCCTTTCCAGATCGGTGGTTACTCCTATGAAGCCGGAGACTTCCGTCTTCCCGGCGCAGCGGGTCGGCCCCCGGTTATCAACAAGGGGCAGTCCTTCACCTTCAAGCTGTCTGCCGCTGACCAGGCGACCGAAACCTGGCACTCGCTGACTTCATGCAAGTCGCCGTGTAACAAGTCGACCGGCATTGCCTACCCGATCGCGGATGGTGACTTCCAGTTCGACTCAGGCCAGCTCGGTCTGGGCGGGGAGCCGACGGTCAATCGTGATACGTGGAGCACCCCGGCGAACATGCCGGTTGGCACCCACACTTTCTTCTGTCGGATCCATCCGCTGATGCGTGGTGCTTTCCGCGTCGTCGAGCCAAAGTAGTAACCTCTCCCGGGTCCGTCTGGCCAATGGCCGGACCTTAATCTTGGGAGAGACGTGGATCAAAGGGTGGAGTTCGTCGGATTTGCCGGTTCAACCGGTCGGAGGGCCATGGCCGGACTGGCAGTTGCGGCATTCGCCTGTTGCCTGATGCTGGCATTCGCGTCGGCGGGTGAGGCATCGGTCGGCAGCACCGAGCGCCTCGCTGACGGCACCGTACGGACCACCTACATGATTGGTCCGCTGGACGTGACCAGCGGACAGAACCGGATCAAGACCCAGGTCATGAAAGGCACCGACCGACCGGCCGGTGATGGCTGGATCACCCGGATAAAACCGGACCTGGTCAACGAGGACGGTTCGATTCCCCTCTCCAGCAAGGTGATGTTCCACCACGGTGTCTGGGTGAACGCTTCACGGATCGACCCGACCACCGGCCGCCCCGGTGAGCGTTTCTTTGCCACCGGTGAAGAGAAGACGATCATGGACCTGCCCGACGGTTACGGCTACCGCTACGAAGATTCGGATCTCTGGTTCCTGAACCACATGATCCACAATCTGGTTCCCGAACCGATGACCCTTTACATCACTTACACCGTGGATTTCGTTCCCGACGGCAGCCCCGCGGCTGCCGGCATGGAGCGGGTTGATCCGATCTGGATGGACGTTCAGAACAAGAGCGGCTATCCGGTGTTCGACGTCCACCGTGGTGACGGTGGCAAAGACGGAGAATTTGAATATCCCCAGGACATCAAGGGTGATGCGTACCCGGTTTCGCCGAAGAACCCGACCGGCGAGGCCAGGAACGAATGGACCGCTGACCGGGATGGTGTTTTGATCGGCATGACCGGACACGTACACACCGGCGGTCTCGCGACCGACCTTTACCTGCGTCGGGACGGGGCAAAGTACGCCGGTCCCCGTTGCAGGAAGACGAAGAGCTGGTCAAAAATGTCGAAGAAGGGGAAACGCAAGTTCCGCAAGTGCCTGAATTCGAAGCCGACGGTTGAAGGCAACCGGGTCCACCTGTTCGAGTCGGGTGCCCACTACTTCGAGCCGGCCGGGCCGGTCTCCTGGGACGTCGCGATGATCAGTACCAGGGACAACTACCGGGTGGCGGTCAAGGCCGGTGACATCCTGGAACTCGGCACCACCTACGAAACGAAGATGGCTTCCTGGTACGAGTCGATGGGCATCAACGTCATGTACATGGCGGCACCCGGGGGCGGCAAGGATCCGTACAGGACGAAGGTCGACGGCCCCGGAATCATCAACCACGGGCACTACGCGGAGAATGACGACCACGGAGGCAAGAAGCCGCTGGTCGGCCCCGATCCTTCGAAGCTTCCCGACGGCCTGATGTCGGGTGGTCCGTTCCTGATCGGTGGCTATTCGTACGAAGCCGGTGACTTCCGCCTTCCTGGCGCTGCCGGTCGCCCGCCGGTGGTCGCCAAGGGCCAGTCGTTCACTTTCAACCTGTCTGATGAAGACGCCGGCCAGGAGATCTGGCACTCGCTGACTTCCTGCAAGTCGCCTTGTAACAAGTCGACCGGCATCGCTTATCCGATCGCCGACGGTGAGTTCCAGTTCGACTCCGGCCAGCTCGGCAACCTGTTCGGGGTCGCCGCCCCGCCGACTGTGGGCCGGACCACGTGGAGCACGCCGGCGGACCTGTCGGTCGGAACCCACACTTACTTCTGCCGGATCCACCCGCTGATGCGTGGCGCTTTCAGGGTGGTCCCACCAAAGAAGAACTGATGTTCGAGCTGTTAATGAGTCTGTAAGGACTTCATGTAAATCTTGTTGTTCGACCAACGAAGCAGACCGGAACAGGAGCAGGAATGCTGAAAAGAATCGGAGTGTTATCGGTGCTCGCCGGGATCGCGGCGGTCTCCGTCGGATTCGGTTTTCCCGAATTTTCACCGGCGGACGACAAGGCGAAGAGCAAGAAGCCGAAAGGAACGAAGATCATCAGCGCCGATTCGCAGTTCGGCAAGATCATCTACGACGGGAAGGGTCAGGCGATCTATCTCTTTGACCGGGAGACTTCGTCCAAACCACGGTGCTATGACGCTTGCGCCGTTGCCTGGCCGCCGGTGCTGACCAAGGGCCGTCCGTTCGCCGCCAAGGGTGTGCGCGGCAAACTGATCGGCACCACGAAAAGGCGTGGCGGTGGAAACCAGGTCACCTACAACGGCCACCCGCTCTACTACTACGTGGACGAACCGCCGCGAACCGTGCTCTGCCACAACGTCTATTCGTACGACGGGTTGTGGAAGGTCCTGCATCCGAGCGGCAAGCCGGAATAGGCTGGCGCCATGAGCGAAATCGTGGTGATTGCAGTGGTCAAGGCCGAAGGCGTTCTCTGAGCGGGCGCAGGGTGCCTTCGCTCGGGGCATTCTCACGACAGTTCGATCAGCCGAGGACCAGCAGCTACGTATACGCGGTCATCGGCACGATCGGCATCAGCTACTGCCTGGCCGCACTCTGGATCGGCATGCGCCTGGTGATGGATGTCGGCGGCAACTGTGCCAGCGGCAACAGCGCCTACGTGATCCAGGCACAGTGCCCGGACGGATCGGCGCTTCTGGTTGCCCCGGCGGTGCCGCTCGGTTTCGTGTTCGGGGCGATCATGGCTTTCGGTTTTGCCGGAATTGCGAAGGGCGCAGGAAGTCTCGTCCTGCTGTCCTGGCCCATCCTGTTCCTTTCCCTCGCTTTCAACTTCTTCCAGGGGGCATTCAACCCACCGGGCGACAGCACCTTCGATGTAGCCTGGCTGATCTGCGGGATCGTCTTTGCGCTGATGGGCTTGCTGCCGGCGCCGGGGGTGCCGAAGCTCTTCGCCGAGGTCGAACCCCGGCGAGGCCAGGTGGTCGCCATCCTTGTGGGTGGTGCTGCGGCCGGAGTCCTCCTTGCCATCTGGCTGGCGAACGCCGTTTCCTGAGAACTCCGGAAGAGTGATCCGGAGGGGCCCGGTGGCCGTTCATAGCTTCGTAAGGTTCTCCTGCGACTCTCATATCTATGGTCCTACTGATTCTTTTCGGATTCATTGCGGGTGCGGCCACCGCGGTGTCCCCCTGCGTCCTGCCGGTACTTCCGGTCGCGCTTTCGGCCGGGGCAACCGGTGGCCGGCGCCGCCCGGTTGGCATCGTCGCCGGACTCACGGCGTCGTTCACTTTCGCGACGGTCGCCCTGGTCTACGTGATCGACGCCCTCGGTCTGCCCGATGACCTCCTGCGAAACCTTGCGATCGCCGTACTCCTCGGATTCGGCATCACCCTTCTTGTCCCGGCACTTTCGACCCGATTCGAAGGATTCCTCAGCCGTCTGACCAGCCGGTTCCAGCCGAAGACTGTCAGCGGCGACGGTTTCTGGTCGGGTGTGCTGGTTGGCATCAGCCTGGGCCTGGTTTACGCGCCATGTGCCGGGCCGATCCTCGCCGGTGTGATCACGGTGTCGGCGTCGCGGCCGTTCACGGCCGGGCGGCTTGCTGTGGCCTTTGCTTACGGGCTTGGCTCAGCCCTCGTGCTCTACCTCCTGATGCTCGGCGGACGGCGCCTGACAAAACCGCTGAGTGAACGCATTCCCCAGCTACAGGCGGCGATGGGCGCGGTCATGATCGTTTTCGCAATCGCCATGTTCGGCCAGCTCGACCTGAAGTTCCAGAACGCGATCGCCGATGACCTGCCAGCCTTCCTGGTCAACCCGTCCAAGACGCTGGAAGAGAACGATTCGGTCCAGAACGCACTGGTCGACGTGCGTGGGGTGGAGAACAGCAAGTCGGCGCAGAAGATCGCCGACGGCGTCAAAGTCGCGCAGGAAGAGCCGGACGCCCCGGTGGCCGACCTGCCGGTGATTGGCAAAGCCCCCGAATTCCAGGGGACGCAGCAGTGGTTCAATACGAAAGACAACCTGCCACTCACGCTGGCCTCACTCAAGGGCAGGGTTGTCCTGGTCGATTTCTGGACCTACTCCTGCATCAACTGCATTCGCACCCAGCCATACCTGAAGGCCTGGGATGAGCGTTACCGCAAGGACGGCCTCACGATCGTCGGGGTCCACACCCCGGAGTTCCCTTTCGAGAAAGACGCTGGAAACGTTGAGAGCGCGGTCCAGTCGGCCGGCATCGCATATCCGGTGGCCCAGGACAACGACTTCGCCACATGGAACGCCTATGCCAACCAGTACTGGCCGGCCGAATATTTCATCGATGCTGAAGGCAATGTTCGTTACGCGCATTTCGGTGAAGGCGACTACGAGCACAAGGAGCAGGTGATCCGCGACCTTCTGGCCGAGGCTGGGAACGATCCGGGCAAAGGCGAGTCGGGGGCTTCCGGCCAGACTGCCTCCAGTGAAGTGACCACCCCGGAGAGCTACCTCGGATCGGCCCGGGCCGACCGTTTCCGAAACGGCATCATCCTCAGCGGCGTGTATGACTTCGGCGAACTGAAGGAACCTGATCAGGACGAACTGTCCTACGGGGGCAAATGGCGGATTTCGCCGGATTTCGCAGTCGCCGACGGCGGGCAGGTCGAACTGAAATTCCGAGCGAAACGGGCCTACCTCGTGCTCGGGTCGCCCGGACGCCCACGGACGATGGACGTGATGCTGGACGGCAAGCCGATCAGCGCGGAAGTCGCCGGCAAGGACGTCAGGAACGGCCAGGTGACGATCGACAGGGAACGTCTCTATGACCTGGTCGATCTGCCGGAAGCCGGCGACCATACTCTCACCCTGACCCCGGAATCGGGGATTCAGGCCTACGCATTCACATTCGGCTGATGTCGACCGTGGCCGGAGTTGATGCAAGACTGGCTGGCATGGAATCCGGCTCACGCGGCACGATCCTGGTTGTGGACGACGAACCGACGATCGTCGAGGTGGTCTCCACCTACATGGAACGCGCCGGCTTCGAAGTTGAAACGGCACCGGATGGCCCGTCGGCAATCGCCAAAGCGATCGAACACCGCCCTGACCTGATCGTGCTTGACCTGATGCTGCCGGAGATCGACGGCATGGAAGTCATGAGGATCCTGCGGGATGACGTATCCGTGAAATCGGCCATCATCATGCTCACCTCACGATCCGAGGAATCCGACCGGTTGATCGGCCTGCGCCGCGGGGCTGATGATTACGTGGTCAAGCCATTCTCCCCGGCCGAGCTGGTGGCCCGGGTCGAAGCGGTGCTGCGCCGGGTCGCCCCACCGGCTGAAGAGGCCGAGGTGATCGAGCATGGCGACCTGGTCATCGATCCCGCCCAGCGCCTGGTGCGGCTGCAGGGTGAAGAGATTCCGCTGACCCAGCTCGAGTTCGACCTGCTCTCTTTCCTTGCCACAAATCCCGGCCGGGTCTTCTCACGCGACCATTTGATGGATGCGGTCTGGGACCAGCCGAACTTCACCGATACCGGCACGGTCACGGTGCATATCCGCCGCCTCCGGGCAAAGCTGGAAGCGCAGCCTGAAAGACCGAACCACATTGAAACGGTCTGGGGTGTCGGTTACAGGTTCCGGTCATGAAGCGGTCATCCCTGATCGGACTTGGTGCCTGCCTGGCCGGGGCAGCGGCGGTCGGCCTCATTTATGACATGCACGGGGCGGTGATCACCGCGATCCTGCTGGTTGGCATCGCCGGTGCAGTGCTCGGAATCGCCCACTGGCTGGCTGGCAACCGTGGCCGGCTGGGCGGGCTCGTCCGTCAGTTTCGGCTGGCCGTTGTCCTGGTTGTCGGCTCGATCCTGGTTTCCGTCTGGCTGGGGGCTGGGCTCATGTTCGTCTCCCGCCACGACGCGACCGTGGCCAGCATCATGGTGGCGGCTATTGGTCTGGTCGCACTAAGGGCCGGCGCGGTGCTTTCGCGCGGCGTGATGAAAGACGTCGAGGCGTTGCGGGTCGGGCTCGAAGCGGTCGGCGAGGGCCAGCGCGACATCGCCGTCGAGGTTGAGGGCCGCGATGAACTGGAAGCGTTGGCGGAGTCGGTCAACGGGATGATCGTCCGGCTGGGTGCGGAGGAGGCCAGCCGCAGGGAGGCCGATGATGCCCGCCGCCGGCTGATCGCGTCGGTTTCCCATGATCTGCGAACGCCCCTTTCATCCCTGAGGCTGCTGGTCGAATCGATCGATGATGGTGTGGCGACAGGCGAAACCCGGGACCGTTACATCGGGCAACTCAGTGCCCACGTTACGGTGCTCAGTTCGCTGGTCGACGACCTTTTCGAGCTTTCACGAATCGAAGCCGGCGATATTTCCTGGACGATCAGCCGGATCGACCTCGATTCACTGGTTGGAGACACCGTGGACGCGATGCGGGTCCAGGCAGATGTGCGCGGAGTGACGGTCAAAACTGACCTGCCGGACGATGGCATCGCGGCCGAAGCGAATCCGGAGAAACTCCAGCGGGTGCTTTTCAATCTGATCCAGAACGCGATCCGTCACACTCCGGCAGATGGCAGCGTGACCGTGCGAGCCCGGTCAGTCAGTGGTGAAGTTGAAGTGGAAGTATCCGACAATGGCTGCGGAATCGACGAAGACGATCGTCCCTTCATCTTCGAGCCGTTCTATCGTGGTGGCAGCGATTCGGCCCGCGGCAGTGACGGTGCCGGGCTGGGGCTCGCGGTTTCCCGGGCGATCATTGAGGCCCATGGTGGCCGGATCTGGCTGGAGTCTTCGCCCAGCGGAACCAACATGAGATTCACCCTGCGCCCGGCCCGGGCAGTGGCTGTGGCCGAAGAGCCTGCCGTCTGAAGCTCAGCCGCGGCCGGCGAAAGCGTTGATCACTGCCGCGGCCCTGGCTGGTTCCTGGGCCATGAAGGCATGGCCGCCGCCAGGGAAGCGGGCGAGCCAGGAGCCGGGGATCCTTGCGGACAGATTGATCGAGTTGACCGGCGGGATGACCACATCTTCTGTCCCGGCGACCATCATCACTTGCGCGGTGATCGCGGCCAGGCGCTCATCTGACGGTTTGCCGAACCAGTCCATCATGGACATGGCCTGCGCGTGGGCCGTCGCCACCCTGACCTTCGCCTGGGCAGCAGCAACGATCGGTCCGAACCCGCGGTAGACCTCTTCAGCCACCGCCGGTGGGAAGAGAATCCAGATCAGGCGTTTCGACATTTCGTCGGGAGTGCCGGAATGGTCGAAAAGCTTCGCGCCGACCTCCCGGCTGCACTGGATCGCTTCCTTGCCACCCGGGTCGGTTGCCAACAGGACGAGATGCCCGATCCGGTCCGGAGCCAGCGCGGCCAGCGACTGAGCGATGAATCCACCCATGGACCAGCCGGCCAGGTCAGTGGTCTCGATGCCCATGGCGTCGATGAAAGCAAGCGTGTCGCGGGCCATCGATTCCATGGAAACACCTTCGGCGCTTTCCGGAGAGTCGCCGATTCCCCGGTTGTCCGGGCAATAGACGGTCGAACTCGTGGCCAAGGCTTGGAGGAATCCCGGATCCCAGTCGTCCTTCGATGCCGCATAACCGTTGACAAGTACCAGTGGCGGGCCGGATCCCAGCCGGCGCCAGGCAATGGCACCGACCGGGGTATCGACGATCCCGGAAGACGATTCAGGCATGGAATGACCCTATCGCTGGCCCGCTCCCGGAGCATCCCGGCGGCCGTTCCTCCTTGGCAGCGGACACCCGAACGCAGAAAGGGCGCCCCGTGGGGCGCCCTTTCCGGTCGGGATTGAGGTTTCTTCTAGCGGAAAAGCGTGATGTAGAAGTTGGCGGGCGTGATCGGGTTGCCGGTCGCTCCATCGACCATCTGGACCGCAACCTGCTCCGCGCCGGTGCAGAATGGCGTGTCATCCAGCGTGACGTTCGGGAAGTCGTTGGTTGTGCCGGAGCCGATGCGGTAGGTGCTCACCTGGACGTTTTTCGGCTCGAAGGAAAGTCCACTGATGCAGACGAAGCTGTTCTCCTTGGTGATGTTGGCAGCGGTGATGCCGATGGCACTGTCCGCAGGCACGACGGGATTGGCACCGAAGGCGTTGACGTACGCGTATGCGGCCGGTGAAGCGAGTTCTGCGGGGGTCTTGCCGCCGAGCTTCTCCGCGTTGGCTGCGGTTGCCGCGTTCGTGGCGTTCGTGGCGTTGGTAGCGTTGGTGGCGTTCGTGGCGTTCGTGGCGTTGGTAGCCGTATCGGCGACCGTGGCGGCCGGCACCTTGCCGAGTGAGCTTTCCTTGACCTGCTTGCCGGTGATGGTGTTCTTCTTCAGGGCCTTGCCGGCAACGGTTCCGGCCTTGATGTTCTTGCCGTTGATCTTGACCGCGGCGTATGAAGTCCCGCCGATCGCGATGAACAGGGCGAGCATGGAAATGACAATGGAGGGCGTCAGACGACGTTTGGTTGAGTTCATGGACCGCATACTGCTCTGACCCCGGACCGGTTCCAATGGAGGTGGCTACACACTTGCTGGCGGAAAACCGACAGGTGTTGTGCGGTCCTCTCCATTGGAAGATCGCACTATTAACGGGAGGATTCCGGCATGAACTTCTATCCCTCCTACTCATGACTGATTCCTGGAACGCTGTGGTGGTCGATGACCACCTCGCGATCAGGGCTATTGCCCGGAAGGTGCTCGAATCGGCGGGACATCCGGTCCTGGGTGAAGCTGAAACCGGCGGTGAAGGTCTGGAGCAGGTGATCCGGCTGGAGCCGGACGTCGTGCTGCTTGACGTAAGCCTGCCGGACATGAGCGGCATTGAAGTCGCGCGCCAGCTGATCGCGGCCGGATCACGCAGCGCGATCATCCTGATCTCAAGCCATGAGAAAGAGGATCTCGGCGATCCCGTGGGGGAGTCCGGAGCATTCGCCTTCCTGCCGAAGTCGGGGCTGACGATCGAAGCCGTTGAAGCCCTGGAACCCGGCCGGTTCAGTCCTGCTTCTGCAGATAGGCCCTGACCGCCAGCACCCGGCGATGCGTTTCGTTGCCGGGGTGCAGGTTCAGCTTGCCGAAGATCGAAGTCACGTGGCGTTCGATTGCACGCTCGCTCAGGCTGAGCTGCCGGGCGATGCCGGCGTTGGCGTTTCCTTCTGCCATCAGGCCGAGGACGGTCAGTTCCCGTTCGGTGAGCGCGGCGAGTGGGTCGTCGGAATTGCGACTGCCGAGAAGTTCTGAGACCACTTCCGGGTCGAGTGCCGATCCGCCGTTGGCTACCCGGCGGGCTGATTCGAGGAACGCATCCACGTTGACGACCCGGTCCTTGAGCAGGTAGCCGACGCCTTCGGCGTTGCCAGCGAGCAGGGTCCGGGAGAAAACTTCCTCGATGTGTGCAGAAAGCACCAGCACCGCGAGCCCCGGCATTTCATCACGCAGTTCGATCGCCGCTTCCAGCCCGTCCTGAGTGAGGTTTGGTGGCATGCGCACGTCAACCACCGCCATGTCCGGCTTGTGGGCCCTCACTTTTCTCCGCAGGTCGTCGGCGTCGGCAGCCTGGCCGACGACTTCGAAACCACCGCCTTCGAAGATCCGGACCAGGCCCTCTCTCATCAGCGCCGAGTCTTCGCCGATCACTATTCGCATGGCAGGAACGCTTCCAGGGTGGTGCCTTCGCCCGGCGGACTGCTCAGGGCCATGCTGCCGCCGATTGCCCGGACCCGGTCGTCGAGCCCGGCAAGTCCGCCTCCCGGCTGGGCTGATGCCCCTCCATCTCCGTCATCACTGATTTTCAGATGGAGTTCGTCTCCTGCGACATGAACTGAAACCATGACCTTGCTGGCGCCGGAGTGCCGGGCGATGTTGGCGAAAGCCTCGGAAGCAACGAAATATGCGGTTGCTTCAGTCAACTGAGGCGCTTTCGGTGCGTCATAAGTGATTTCCACCGGCAGTGAGGAACGACGACCCAGGACTTCGATCGCAGCTTCCAGCCCGTTTTCGCTGAGGATTGACGGGTGGATGCCGCGGGCCAGTTCGCGCAGTTCGTCGACCGCCGCCAGAAGTTCATCACTGGCATTGGAAAGTTCCTGCAAAAGGTCGGCCTGATCCTCCGAAAGCTGGGAGCGGGTGAACTGGAGGTTCATTGCGACGGCGATCAGCCGCTGCTGGGCCCCGTCGTGGAGATCACGCGCCAGTTGCCGTCGGGCTGAGTCAGAGGCACTGACCAGGCGCCGTTCCAGCGAGCGCTGCTGCTCTTTGGATTCCACCCGCTCGGTGATGTCGCGCAGATAGCCGGTGTATTCGGGCGGATCGGTGCCGGCGATCCGGGTGATGGTGAGTTCGATCGGGATCAAGGTTCCATCGGCCCGCATGCCGACTATCTCGACCCGCTGGTCGAGGATGCGCGGAGCAGCGCCACTCACGTTTCGGGAAAGACCCTCATGGTGGGCCTCCCTCAACGACGGCGGGACGATCAATTCTCCCATCGACTGGCCGATCGCTTCTTCGGCCGTGTACCCGAAGACTCTCTCTGCGGCCGGATTGAACTCGGTCACCCGTCCCTGCGAATCCATCGCGACGATGCAGTCGAGTGCAGAATCGAGCATTGCCCGTTCGCGGGGGGTGGTTTCATCCTTGCGTTCGGGCACCGCGGCATTCTCCCACCAGCGGCGGTCGGATGCGAAGAATCTTCGGGTCGAAGGTCAGTCGAGCGGTTCGACCGACCAGTCCACCGAGAACCTTTCGAAGCCTTCGAGGAAATCTGCCGGGTCGAATGCCTGCGCCGGGGCCAGCCCGCCCGAGCCCCTGATCTCACCGGCGGCGGCCAGCATTGCCCCTTTGACCAGCAGCGCTGCGGTCAGTCCGTACACGTCATTGCCGGTGATCGAGCCGCGCCGGATCCGGTCACCAGTTCGCGCTTCGCAGCCGACGGTCCAGGTTGCCGCCGCCCGTGCTTCAGGATCGGCACCTTCCGGCAGGCGATTGACCAGGCGGCCGGTCAGGTCCTTGGCCCGCGTCCGCATCAGTACGCCGGCCGGCCGGGCGATCAGGGGTGCCATCCGGGCCAGCGGGCCCGGTGCGACGGAATCGGCGCTGAGCATGGTCTCCACCCGCTTCGTATCCACATGCCGCGGAACGGTGATGTGCTCACCGGCCGGATACCTGGTCATCAGCTTTTCCCCCGTGCTGCCTGCGAAGTTGAATTTCCCCCGACCGATCGACTGCGGCGCGGGCTGGAGGCGGCCGTCCCGCCACTCGAGGTCACCGCCCTTGATCATTTCCAGGGCGGAGAGCATCGTGCCGCGGGTCGGCTGGAACTTCGTGATGTACGCAAGCCGCAGATCGTCGAGTGGTCCCAAACCGTCGGCGATGAGGCTGGCGATCATGTCACCAGGCACATAATCGAAACCCATGCCGGACATGACTGCACTGCCCGCGGCGGCGGCCTGCGGGCCATAGACCTCGAGAGCCAGCTGCATGAAGGGCTGCTCTCCGGTCGTATCGAGGTAGTGCGTTCCGGCTTCGACGGCGGCTTTCAGCACCGGCTCCCCGTGGAGGTAGAAAGGTCCGGCGCAGGCGATCACGGCGCCACAGTCCGAGAAGAGGTCGCGCAGAGCCTTGCCATCGGACGTCGGGATCGCGTGAAGGGGCACGTCGATTTCGAGCTCCACCGCCAGGGCTTCCAGCTTCGCCTGGTTCCTCCCGGCGAGGACAAAGTCGTGTTTGCCGGCGGCGAGCTCGGCGGCGATCAGTTTGCCGGTGTAACCGGTGGCACCGTAGACGGCAATCGGACCCGTGAGACCTCTACTTTCGCTCATGGACAGCAGTCTTTCAGGAACACAAGTCACTTGACTTGTGTTGGCCAGGAAGCTCTGGTAAGTTCGTCCTTCACAAGGGCGGTTGGCCATGGTCGGGAAACCATGGAGAACAAGGTCGCCAGGTAGGGTTCGAGGAGAATGAAATCGATGAAGATGCGCGCTTTCGCTGCCGTATTGGTCGCCGCAACCGCTGTTCTGGTTTCAGCCACGTCGGCTTTCGCGGCACTGCCTGACGTACCGACGCCCGCAGTTTCGGGTCCGGTCTCAACTCCGGCGGGTTCGCGCCCGTTCCTCTCCACGGACATCGACCTGTCCAAGTACGGATACGTCGAAGAGGAGTACTTCATCGAAGGTGACGCCTACCGGTATGACACAACCGGCGCGAGCAACGTGACTGCCACCAGGATCACGACCGGTGGAGCAGCAAGCGACGGCAAATTCCCCTTCAAGACAAGGATCGTCGTCCGGCGGCCGGTTGATCCGACCAAAGCCAACGGCACCGTAGTCGCCGAGTGGAACAACGTGACCGCGACCCAGGACATCGAATGGAACTGGTTCGGCGATCCGGACTACTTGCTGAAAAACGGCTACACCTTCGTCGGCGTCACCGCGCAGAACACTGGCGTCAACTCACTGCTCGCTTTTAATGCGGCCCGCTACGCCGGCCTGACGGTCAATGGCAACAACACCGTTCCGACTGGACCAGGCCTCGATGCCGACGCTCTCTCTTACGACGTCTTCTCCTCGGCCATCAAGGCGATCAGGGGCGCCGGAACCGGAGTCGACCCGCTTGGCGGCATCAACGCCAACACGGTCATCGCTTCGGGCGAATCGCAGTCCTGCGGACGCCTCGCGTCTCACTACAACAAGGTCGAGCCGATCCACGAGATCGTCGACGCTTATCTCCTGACCGTCTGTGGATCGTCCCTCCGCGTGGACCGTCCCGAAAAGGCGATCCGGGTCATCACCGAGACCGAGAACCGGACCCGGCGCACTGAAGCCGACTTCCCGGACACGAATTCGATCAGGCATTGGGAGGTGGCGGGCGCATCACACCTGCCGCGGATGGCTTTCGACAACATCAATGGCGTCCTCACTCGTGACTTCGCCGCCCTGTCGGTCAGTTGCGACAAGTTCCCGCTGTCACTGGTCCAGTGGCCGTTCACGGCCAACCGGGCAACCGACGCCCTGGTCAAGTGGGTCAAGACTGGTGTCGCTCCTCCGATTGCTCCTCGTGGTCAATACGTAGCGAACCCGACCTACGATCCCATGCAGCCGATTTCCGGAAACAATCCGGATGTCATCCTGGATCGCAACCAGTACGGAATCGCCAAGGGCGGAATCCGTTACCCCGCGATGACCGTTCCCACCGCAACGAACGACGGCACGAACAAGGCCGCGGCAGGAGCCGGTGGCTTCTCACTCTTCTGCCAGCTGCTTGGTTCGAGCACGCCGTTCACCCAGGCCCAGCTGACACCGCTCTACACCGATTTCGCCGATTACCTGACGAAATACGGAGCGGCCGCTGACGCGATGATCCCGCAGGGATTCATCCTGCCGGAAGACGTCGCACGCCTCAAGGAGTCCTCACGCCAGTTCGCCGAGATCCGGCCAACGACACCTCTGCTGGTCGGCAGCACGTCGAACAAAGGCAGCTTCGGCCTGACCTGGGTCGGAACTGACGCGCCAGCGACGACATTCCAGATCCAGCGCGGTAATGCTTCCGGCTCAACCTGGACCGACGCCAGCCCGAGCGTGGCCGACAAAACCGCTTCGTTCACCAACGAGCCGCAGGGCACCCACAGCTACAAGGTCCGCAATACGACGGTCCTGCCCGGCACGAACATCTCCGAACCCCGCACTGTGGTGACGCCTTACTCGGAAGCCATCGCCGGAGTGAAGGTGGACCGTTCCGGCCCGGCCAAGCCGAAGGTCGTGCTCAAGGGCAAGCGCAAGAAGGGTGCCGGCAAGAACGTCTTCCGTGGCCCGGTGAAGGTCAAAGTCATCGGCAAGCCGGACGCGAAGCTGCCTGACGGCACCGCCGGCGTCGGCCTGAACAGCAAATCCGTGCCGAAGACCCGCAAGGTCAAGAAGCAGGGCCGCACGGTCATCAAGGTCGTCACCAAGGACAAACTCGGCAACAAGTCGAAGACCGTCAAAGTAGTCATCAAGATCAAGCGCTGAACCTCCGGATGACGGATCCGGAGACGTGATCCATCTCTGAGTTGGAACCAGTGGCAGTGAAATTGCCCGCTGAGCGGGCAATTTCACTGCCAGTCTGCCGGGAACCCGTACCGGTCTGCCGGGAACGCGGGTCGGCCGGAGTACGATTGATCCATGACTGAGCAGGAAGCGAAAGACCGCTGCGCGAAGCTCACCGCTGAGAGTCCCGAACGCGAGACTCACAGCTGGCTGCCCCGTAAAGAAGCCGGGGGCGAATGGGCGGTCGTCAAGCTCGCTGTACCGTCGCCGAAGAAGGAGGAGACCACAACCTCCCAGGCCGGGGACAATCAGGGAATCAAAGACGATCCCCGTCCGGCGATGGAGCAGAACGTACCGCCCTGGGGCATGGGAATGTGAGCGTCGGGCCGTAATAGACAAACGGCCCCGGCTGCCTGAGCAGTCGGGGCCGTTTGGTCAAGCTGAACTGTGGAGGGCTACTGGCCGCCCGAGTCGGTGGTCCCGACCGGGACAACCTTGGACTCGCCGATCATGTCGCCGTCCTTGTTGAACGCCTGGACACCGACGAAGGCGCCGAGTCCCGGAGCATCGATCTCGGTTTCGAGATCGGCCCAGTCCCTGGTCGCGATCACGCTGACGCTGTCGGCGCTGGCGCCGGAAACGACCTTCCACTGCGTGGTTGCCTGCGAACCGTTCCAGCTGGCCCAGACCTTGTTGGTCGCGGCTTCGCTGGCGATGGCCGGGGTTCCCTTCGGGGTGCCGCTCCAGGAGCCCTTGAAGGACCGGTAGGAGCTGCTGATTTCGGGGAATGTGATGTCGAGCAAAACGTCACCTGCCGGGTTGAATTCGGTGACCCGCGGTATTGAACCCCAACCGATCACCACGTTGCCGTTCGGCTGGATGTCGGTGTTGCCCTGTGACCCGGAAACAACCGGGGTGCCGGGGTGGGGGTAACGCTTGACCAGTTCGGCCTTGAGGCTGCCGGCCTTGCCGCTCAGCTTCAGGACGAGACCGCTCGACTCGGCGTTGACCAACGGAACTCCACGGCCAGAGCCGTTGTCGAACAGCGAGATATCACCGTTCGGCAGGCGGCGGGCATCGTGCTGGTAAGCGAAGCTGGTGCCTTCGCCCATCGCGAAGCTGCCTTCGCCGCCATCACCGCGCAGCTGCCAGCGGATCTTTGCCGTCTTCTGGTCGACCCGGAAGATCGAGCTCGAACGGCGCCCCGAGATCAGGTAGCTGTTGCCGTCGACCTTGATCGAGTTGGCGTGGAAATAGTCATACGCCGTCCCATCGTCCGGCGGGTCGCCGGCGCTGGAAGTCAGCGGGACGTTGCCGAGGCTGTGCCACTCGAAGAGGACAGCACCGGTCTTGATGTCGATCTCCTGGATGACGTTGTCCAGGACCTTGTTCGTGGTACCGCCAACCTCGCTCGTATCCCATTCGACGCCTTCGTATGAAAGCGTCAGGGCCGTATTGCGGTCAGTCAGAGCGAACTCATGGATGTCGGCACTGAAACCGTTTCCGGGAGTGAAACTCTTGATCAGGTTGTAATTCCTGTTGAGGATCTCGTAAGCACCGATCTGGGAGAAACCGGTGGAGCTTGAAGTAGAAGAACCCTTCCAGTAAGTCAGGACCGGCTTGCCGTCATAGGTCTGCTTCTGGAAGTTCAGGACCGTCTGGCCCGATCCGCCGAATCCGGTCGGACGGAAGAACGATGTCCGGCCGTAGTTGTCGATGATCTGCAGTCCTTCTTTCCGCGGGGCGATGAAGAACTTGCCGGGTGATGCGGCAGCAGGATTGCCGGTGAAACTCATCTCGACGGGCTTCAGTTCCGGACGGGTCTTGAGTCCGTCGGTTGGCGGCGGGGTGCCGGGCCCGGCCACCTTGTCGTCATTCCCGTAGAACATGCCGATCTTGAATTTGTAGTCGCCCTTTTTGGCGTTAAAGATCTTGAGGTTCGTGTAGACCCTGACCGTTTCACCCTTGCGGAATTCCTTCTTCGGGATGAAGCTGACGCCCTTTTTGTCCGAGTGGACGAGGCGCTTGCCGTTGTGAACACCGGTCTTCGAACCGACGACCTTGATCTTGCCAAGCTTCTTCGGGGCGAGACCACGGAAGCTGATCGTGGTCTTGGGGCCGGCGACCGGAGTGCCCGGAACCGGGTAGACCGCGATCTTGTGCTTGGGCGGTTTGACGGTTTTCTTGGCGGCCTGGGCGGGCGTAGTTGCCACTCCCAACGCGCCGAGGGCGACGACGGCGATCAGCACACGGCCGAACAGCCTCCTGCTTGCGTGATTCAAGTAAATCCTCCTGGGGACGATGGAAATGAAAGAAACCGACTGGACCAGACTATAAACCCGAAGTTAACGCCGAGTAGCGGTCTGGCAGACGGCAATTCGTGGACTTTGTCAGTCCCGGACAAGCTTCTTGTAGGTGATGCGGTGCGGACGGTCCGCTTCGGGACCGAGCAGGTGGCGGCGGTTCTCTTCGTAAGCGTCCAGGTTGCCTTCGAACCAGGTGACCTGGGAATCGCCTTCGAAAGCAAGGATGTGGGTTGCGACACGGTCCAGGAACCAGCGATCATGGGAAATCACGACGGCGCAGCCGGCGAAAGCCAGCAGTGCCTCTTCGAGCGCACGCAGCGTGTCGATGTCGAGGTCGTTGGTCGGTTCGTCCAGCAGCAGAAGGTTGCCGCCGGAGCGCAGCAGCTTTGCCAGGTGAACCCGGTTGCGTTCACCACCGGAAAGCGCGCCGACCTTGCGCTGCTGGTCGGACCCCTTGAAGTTGAAGCTGCTGACGTAAGCGCGGGAGTTCATGCGCTGTCCACCGACGTCGATGTTGTCGTCCCCGTCGGAGATCTCCTCCCAGACGTTCTTGTTGCCATCCAGCGAGTCGCGCGACTGGTCGACGTAAGCCAGTTCGACCGTTTCACCGAGGCGCAAAGTTCCCGAGTCGGGTTTGTCGTCACCGACCAGCATGCGGAAAAGGGTCGTCTTGCCAGCGCCGTTGGCACCGATCACGCCAACGATGCCGGCGGGAGGCAGGCTGAACGAGAGGTCTTCGATCAGGAGCTTGTCGTCGAAACCTTTCTTCAGGTGCTCCGCCTCGATCACCAGGTTGCCCAGGCGCGGTCCGGCCGGGATGTAGATCTGGACCGCATCGAGCTTGACGTTCTTGTCTTCCGACAGCAGCTCTTCGTAACGGGCCAGGCGCGCCTTGGACTTCTTGCGGCGGCCCTTCGGGTTCTCGCGGACCCATTCGAGTTCGGCCGCGATGGTGCGGGACCGCGCGTTGTCCTTGCGGTCCTCGTGGGCCATGCGCTCCTGCTTCTGTTCGAGCCAGCCGGAGTAGTTGCCTTCGAAAGGGATGCCCCGGCCGCGGTCCAGTTCGAGGATCCAGCCGGCGACGTTGTCAAGGAAATACCGGTCGTGGGTGACGGCGACGACGGTGCCTTTGTATTCCTCGAGGAAACGTTCCAGCCAGGCGACTGATTCGGCGTCCAGGTGGTTGGTCGGTTCGTCCAGCAGCAGCAGGTCGGGAGACTGCAGCAGCAGGCGGCAGAGCGCGACCCGGCGGCGCTCACCACCGGAAAGCTTGCTGACGTCAGCATCGCCCGGGGGCAGGCGAAGCGCGTCCATCGCGTTGTCGAGCATCGTGTCGAGGTTCCAGGCGTCAACCGCGTCGATCTTGGCCTGGAGCTTGCCGAACTCGTCTGCGGTCTCTTCGGAGTAGTTGGCGGCCAGCTCGTTGAAGCGGTCGAGCAGGTCCTTGACCTCACGGACGCCGTCCTCGACGTTGCCACGCACGTCTTTGGTTTCGTCCAGATGCGGCTCCTGTTCGAGCATTCCGACAGTCGCGCCCTCTCGCAGTCGGGCTTCACCACGGAAGTCGGTGTCGGTCCCGGCCATGATGCGCAGCAGGGTGGACTTGCCGGCGCCGTTATAGCCGAGAATGCCGATCTTGGCCCCCGGCAGGAAGTTGAGGGAGACGTCGCTCAGCACCTCCTTGCTCGGAGGATGTGTTCGCGAAACCTGATGCATGGTGAAGATGTAGTCGGCCATTGATCGCCACATTACCCGGCGACCAGCCTGTGTGTGGGCCTTGATGAATTCACCGGTTCCGGTTAGGCTCCGCGCTAATGGGACTCCTCCTTTCGCCTTCAGGAACGTTTCACCGGTGAAAGTGGACATCAACTTCTACATCCAGTCGATCGTGGCCGTTGTGGTGATCACCGATCCGCTGACCCGGGGGATCTTCTTCCGCCAGCTGACATCGGCCGAGCCAGAGCGCCGGGTCGAGTTCGTCCGCAAGATCACGATCGCCGTGGCAGTGGTGCTATTCGGGGCGGCACTGGTCGGCAAGGAACTGCTGGAGGCGATGGGGATCAACCTCGGTGCCTTCGGTGTGGCCGGCGGCCTGATCGTCGCCCTGATGGGTTTCGAGATGCTTTTCGGAGGCGAACCGAGCCGCGCTCAGGGCGGCAAAGAATCGAGGCAGCAGCCCGAGAGTTTCGAAGGGTCGGTGGTGGTGCCCTACGCGATCCCGTTCGTCGCCGGACCGGGCGCGATCACGACTGTCATCACGATCGCTTCAACCACCTCTGACGGCTCGGCGACTATCGCCGCCCTGGTCGCGGTAGCCGCCGCCGTGATCCTCCTGCCGATCGGCCACCTGCTGGTCGCCCGTTACGTCAACCTGTCGGAGCAGGGAGAACAGCTAGCCACCAAAATCGGCGGCCTGCTGATTGCCACCATCGGCATCCAGCTGATGCTCGGAGGGATCCAGCGGTTTTTCGAAATCTGAAAAGGTTTCGACCCTTGTGACATCTGCCTGTCGGCGCGTAACGCCGCAGCACCTGCCGGAAGCGGTGGTCAGCCGATCTTTTCCCCGTTTGCGGTGATATCGACATCGATGTTGCCGCGGGTGGCGTTCGAGTAGGGGCACACGTCGTGCGCCGCTGAGGCGATCGTCTTTGCCACTTCCGGATCGGTGACCCCGGGCATCGTGATGTCCAGAGTCACGCCGACCGTGAATCCCCGTTCCTCGGTGGTCTTCAGATCCACCTTTGAATCGATGTAGACGTCACCCAGTTCGGCCTTCTCCCGGCGAGCGACCACGGCGAGCGCACCTTCGAAACAGGCCGCATAGCCGACCGCAAAAAGCTGCTCGGGGTTGGTGCCCGCCTTGTCTCCGCCCGGGGGCTGCAGATCAACCTCGAGGGCGCCGTCAGAGGTCTTCCCGTGGCCGTCGGTGCGGCCACCCGTCACGTGCGCTTCTGCGGTGTAAACAACCTGACCAGCCATGCGGACTCCGATCGTCGGGGAAGGGAGGGGTAAATCTACTGCGCCTCGGCTCCGGCGTTCGCAGGCGGGGGTAAGAAGTGCTCCTCGAAGTCTTCTTCCCGAGTGGTCCGGCACAACTCGACCGGGGTGTCCGGTTAACTGGGGTGAGGGAGCGCAAACAACCATGAGGTGATCAATGAACCCCCAGCGCAGGAAATTTCGTATCGGCAAGCCATCTCCGTCGATGATCGTGGCACTGCTTGCACTCAGCATTGCCCTCGGTGGCACCAGCTATGCCGCCACCAAACTGGCCAAAAACAGCGTCGGTGAGAAACAGATCAAGAAGAACGCCGTGACCAACACCAAGATCAAGGCGAACGCCGTGACTTCGGCCAAAGTCAAGGACCGCTCGTTGGCGGCCCGGGACTTCCAGGCGAACTCGCTGCCCGCGGGCCCACGTGGCGCAACCGGCGCGACCGGTCCATCAACGGGTCCGGCCGGCGGTGACCTGAGCGGCACCTACCCGAACCCGTCGCTGGTGGCACCGGGCGCGAGGGCCAAGGCCGGCACCGTAGTGAACATGCCGGACCTGGGGCAGCTGATTCCGAACAACCTGGCAACTCCGGTGGAGCTTGACACCGAGCAATTCGACACGGGCGAGATGTACCTTGCGCCAGACGATTCGTTGATTGTCCAGAAACGTGGCACCTACTCGATGACGGGACAGATCGGCTGGAATGGCAACCCCAACGGCAATCGTCAGTTGCGTATCCAGGCGGCGGGCAACCTGACGTCGATGGACATCATGAACGCGGCCGGGGTCGGTGGAATCCGCCAGACCGTCAGCGGTGTGGCCCGTCTCTCCCCGGGCGACGTGATTTCGCTGGTTGCCTATCAGTCGTCAGGGGCAGACCTGAACACCCAGGTCAACGCCGGCCAGGTCGGTGGCGCCTGGCTCTCGGCGGTCTGGGTGGGCCCCTGAGAGGCTAGACGAGGCTCCTCGCGGCCCAAAGCGAGATCACGGATATTGCGAATACGAGGAACGGCGGGTAATTACCGCTGCGGATCTTTGACGAGATCATTTCGGCTCCTTGTTCTGCCGCCGTGTGACGGCTCCGGGTCCATATTCACTTTTCAGTAAGAGACTGAGTGAATTCGGCACCCGTGGTGTGAAAGTCCTGCTAACAGGAACTTTCGGGAGGTTTATCGCCTGAAGGGACGCACTTGGGGTGGGGGCGATCAGCACGCATATTGCGTGCTGATCGCCCCCACCGCGTCATTCTTTCCGGGCTTGGGCGCGAAGCGGCGGTACCAGTTTGTCGCCGATCACCGGGATCTTCAGGAAACCCTCGGTGGTGGCGTAAAGGAGCCCGACCTTTGGTGCGGCTTCGACGTCTTCAACGACGATCGAACGCGGCCACCAGTCCGGATCGAACTTGGCATTGAAATCACGCAGCGACTTGATCTGAAAGAAGGGGTTGAGCACCTCGGCGACCCGCTTGAGCGCCTTCTGTCCGAGATTCAGGCTGGTTTCGTCATCGAACAGGCGGCCCCAGGCGGCGAAGTTCATGGACAACCGTCGAAAGCCCTGCCTGCCCAGAGTTGTCGCAGAATTGGCGATCAGGAACTCGGTGATTCCGTTCGGGGCATCGGGGTTACGCTGCATCAGGTCGAGGGACCAGCCCGCATCGTCACCGAAGCAGGGGACCAGCCGGAGGAAACCCTGCGGTTTCTCATCCTGGT
>Ga0105048_10003909_pt1 | contig 24364 bp, 26 predicted proteins | sample MAT05_FD_78382 | JGI IMG/M metagenome (GOLD analysis project Ga0105048, IMG submission 78382) | Freshwater microbial communities from Lake Fryxell liftoff mats and glacier meltwater in Antarctica - MAT-05 | ecosystem: Environmental > Aquatic > Freshwater > Ice > Liftoff microbial mat | place... | reverse complement strand
CGTTTCGACCACGTCTGGGCGAGGCCGACCTACTGGCCGAGGTTCCGGCGTGGAACATGGACCTCGTTCATCTGGCGTCGATCGTCGAGGCCCTGACCGCCAACCACCCGGCGGAGCGGCTGGCCGCCGCAACGGTGGTCGGCTTCGGGGGTGGTACGGCGCTCGACACCGCCAAGTACGTGGCATTGATGCTCGACAGGCCCTTGCTGCAGGCCCCGACCATCACGTCCGTCGACGCCGGCTTCACCGACGCAATCGGCGTACGTGACAGCGGGCGAGTGCGCTACATCGGGAACATCGTGCCCGAGTTGGTCGTGCTCGATCTCGCGCTCATCCGCTCGGCACCGCCGCGCCTCAACCGGGCTGGGGTGGGCGACATCCTGTCGTGCCACACGGGATTGTTCGACTGGCGGTTGGCCACCGACCACGGGTTCGGCCATCCATGGCACGACGGGCTTGCCGCACTCGGTGCGCAGCTTCTGAATGAGCTGGAGGCAGCGGCCGATGAGATCGCAGCCGTATCCGACGACGGGGTTCGGTTTGTTGCCGATGCCTACCGACGCATCGGAGCCGCGTGCGCCTGGGCCGGCCACAGCCGATTCGAGGAGGGTTCGGAACACTTCTGGGCGTACGCATTCGAGCATGCCACCGGTGCGCACCCGGTACACGGAGAGATCGTCTCGTTCGCCGTGTGCGCCTTGGCCCATGTGCAAGGCAACGATCCTGATCGCGCTCGCCGAATCGTGCAGCGGGCCGAGGTCCGCGCCAACCCGATCGACCTCGGCATCGACGAGGCGTCGTTTCGAGCGTGCCTGCTGGGGCTGCGCGACTACGCCCGCGGAGAGGAACTCGACATCGGCGTGGCCGATCTGGTCGACATCACCCAGTCACAGGTCGACGCCGCGTGGGCCTTCGTGGCCGAACTACCAAGGCATGGTGATAGCTGATGGCAGGCATCTCGTTCAACGGGGTCACCAAGGTGTTCGACGACGGCACACTTGCCGTCGACCACCTCGATCTGGAGATTGCCGACGGTGAGTTTCTGGTCCTCGTCGGTCCATCGGGCTGCGGAAAGACCACCTCCCTGCGGATGGTCGCCGGCCTGGAAGATCCCACATCGGGGGAGATTCGCATCGGAGATCGGCTCGTCAACGATGTACCCAGCCGACATCGCGACATCGCCATGGTTTTCCAGAACTATGCCCTCTACCCACACATGACCGTGAGTGACAATCTGACCTTCCCGTTGCGGATGCTGGGCGTCGACAAGGCGACTCGTCGCGACCGGGCACGTGAGGTGGGTGCGATCCTCGGAATCAGCGAGTTGCTGGCCCGTCGTCCGAAGCAGCTCTCGGGTGGGCAGCGGCAACGGGTGGCCATGGGTCGGGCCATCGTGCGCGAGCCGAGTGCCTTCCTGATGGACGAGCCGCTGTCGAATCTCGATGCGAAGCTGCGAGTCCAGATGCGCGCCGAGATCGCTCGCATACAGAAGCGGCTCGGCACGACGACGCTCTACGTCACCCACGACCAGGTGGAGGCGATGACCATGGCCGACCGCGTGGCCACGATGAGCCGCGGGCTGGTGCAACAGGTCGCTTCTCCGGCGGACCTGTACGCGCACCCGACCAATCTGTTCGTGGCTGGTTTCATCGGTTCACCGCCGATGAGCCTTTTCGAGGGTGTCGTGGTTCGTGATGCCGACGTGCTCGGTGTGCGCTTCGGATCGCAATGGTTGGAGCTTCCTGCGTCCCAGTCACTCACGGACTGGGAGGATCGCGCAGTAGTGATCGGCATTCGCCCAGAGGATGTCGAGGACGCCGCCTTCGACAGTGCTGCGCCGCAGACCCGGCGTCTGCGATTGACGGTTGACCTTGTCGAGCAATTGGGCAGCGATGTGTTGGTGCACCTTCTCACCGACGCCACTGCAGCGCAGGGCGCTCAACTCACCGATGCCGCCGAAGACGCTGCCCAGATTGCGACACCGACGGCGGGAGCGCGGCTCCTCGCACGTTGCAATCCTCGATCTCGGATTGCTCGCGGCGATGTTGCCGAGTTCACCGTCGACACCGAACGCGTGCACCTGTTCGACCCGGCGTCCGGTAACGCATTGTGACGTCGTGAGCGAGGACATCGATCTTCTGGATCCCATGGCCGTCGAGGATCCGTCTCGATATTTGGCAGTGCGGCGCGACCGCCACCCGATCGCCTATAGCGAACGGCACCGAGCGTGGGTCGTGATGGGGCATCCCGAGGTGTCGGCAGCGTTCCGCGACGAGCGGCTGTCGACCGAGCGTATGGATGGCTTCACCCGCCGGCTGTCCGGTCGTCGGGCCGAGGCGCTCGCGAGGGCGATGGAGCTGTTGGAGGGTTGGATGCTGTTCCATGAGCCGCCCTCCCACACACGCCTGCGGGCACCGCTCGCGCGCCAGTTCACGCCGCGGGCGACGGCGCAGTTGCAGACGCGGATCGAAGCCATCGCCGACCAGTTGTGTGGGTCGATGGCCACACGCGCCAACCCGGTTGACCTCGTTGACTCGTTCACCCATCCACTGCCGGCGGCGGTGATCGCTGAGCTCTTCGGAGTGCCGGCCGAACTACGCGACTGGCTGGCCTCATGGTCGGAGAAGTTCGGTGTGGTGGTGTTCGGCGCGACGGGGAGAGCCGACTACGAAGACGTCGCCAGGGCGGCAGGCGAGGAGTTCGCGGACCGCATCGGCGACCTGATGGATCGTTATCGCCGAGTGCCGGCTGACAACCTGCTGTCGTTGTTGCTGGCCGAGGAAAACCGACCGGGGGGGTTGACCACCACCGAGATCATCGGGGCCTGCTCACTCCTGCTCTTTGCCGGCCACGACACCACTTCGTCGCTGCTCGGCTCTGCAACCGTGGCGTTGCTCGACCGTCCGGAACAGGCCGAAGCAATGCGCTCCGTCACCAACGATGTAGATCTGGCGATCGAGGAGATGCTGCGCTACGAGTCGCCCGCCAAAGCCATGATGCGAACCGTCATCGACGGCCACGAACGCAACGGTCACCTGTTCGAACCCGGCCAGTCGGTCTTTCTAGCAATTTCCGCCGCGAATCGCGATCCGAGAGTGTTCGAGTCACCTGACCTGATGAATCTCGCTCGACAGCCCAACCCGCACCTGACCTTCGGGTTCGGCCATCACTTCTGCCTCGGGGCTTCGCTCGCCCGGCTCGAGGCCCGCATTGCGCTGCCGATGTTGCTGCGTCGCTTCCCGAATCTCGCATTGTCCGGACCTGTCGTCTGGAGGCCGACCATCAGCGACAGATCGCCTGCCTCCATCCCCGTCACGTATTGACGCGGCATCGTGAGCCGGGCTGCTCAGAGCAGGCCGTGCTCGCGGGCGGCTTGCACGGCAGCCTGGCGGCTGGCGACGGCGAGCTTGCGGTAGATCGCGCTGCACTGGGTCTTCACCGTGTTCGGCGACACGTAGAGCTCGCGCGCGATGGCCGGTAACGACAGCGCCGACGGCAGGTGGTGGAGCACGGCCAACTCACGTTCGGAGAGTTGCTCGACCAGGCCGGCCGTTGGTTCGGGCGATGGTCGGGCCAGCCGATGCTTGGCCGAAACGCGATCCAACAGAGGACCGTTGATACCTGGGTCGGGGCACTGCTGGATGATCCGGTGCGCCTCATCCAGCAGTTCGCGCCCACGTTCTGTACCGTTCTGCAGCAGCACGTCGCCGGCGATGGTCAGCACGGACACCAGTCCTAGCAACGTCGTCGCCCGACGTGCGAGAGCGACGGCGTGCTCAGCCCTGTCCGTTGCGTCGGATGGACCCGCCGCCGCCAGGATGGCTATCGCTGGAGCAATGCCGTGGTACTCGCCGAGACCGGAGACCGTTGCGAATTCGAGCGCACGTTGAGCCGCTGCGCGGGCCGCGTCGGTGCTCGCGCTGTGGAACTCGACGACGGCAGCCGCAACAAGTGCCATTGCATGCGCCGTGACCCGCTGCTCGGCCTGGGTGCTCACGAATGCAATCGCAAGAGTGGCTCGCGCCTCCTCCGCGAGGCCCGCCCAGGCGAAGGCGGCGCCCACTGCGGCTGTCAACTCGCTCGGTCGCGCTGCAACATTGCCGGCGGCGATGACCTCCCGTGCGCCATCGAGCGCCCTGCCGACGTCGCCCATGCCCAATGCGAGATTGATGCGCAACGGCATGGTGCGCATCGGGTCCAGGTCGGTCGGCAGCGTCGCGGTCGCTCGATCCAGAAGAAACTGGGCTTCCGCATAGCGGCCGGTCAGGTAGTGGTCCCACCCGGACAGCAGCGAGCAGAGTGCATCGAGCTCGCCGCCGCTGGCCAACCGAGCGAGGACCTTGCGCAGGATTCGTAGCTGGCCACTGCCAAGGAGATCCGGACCGACGAGCCGCATCAGGTGCATCGCCTGTTCGCGGTCGCCTGCCTCCAACAGATGGTCGACGGCGGCGGCCGGGTAGCCGGACGTTTCGAACCACGCAGCTGCTCGCCGGTGGAGATCGGGCAACCGATCCGGGATCGAGCGGCGAGCTTCGAGCAGCAGGATGTCGCGGAACAGGTGGTGGTACCGATACCACTCGCCCGTTGTATCCAGCCGGATCACGAATTGGTTGCGTGTGGCGAGGCCGTTGAGCCAATGCGCGCCGTCATTCGAGCCGGTGACCGCATCGAGCAAGGCTCCCGACAACCGATGGAGGACGGATGCTTCGATCATTCGGCAACGCTCGTCCTCGTCGAGCACGGCGAGCAACTCGTCGGTGAGGTAGCCGGCAACGAGCTGATCATCACCGCGAAAAGTCTGGACGAACCGGTCGGTGTCGTCGATGTGTGACAGCGACAAGCCGGCCAGCACGAGGCCTGCGGCCCAGCCTTCGGTGCGCTCGCACAAGTCGTCGAGCCGTTGGCCGCCCAGCCGTTCGGCAACTGCGCCCAAGAGGGCTGCGGCCTCGACAGAGTCGAACCGAAGGTCGCCTGCGCGGAGCTCGCGAACACGCCCACGAACCCGCATCCGACCCAGTCGAAATGGAGGGTCGGCCCGGGTGACGAGTACGACCGTGAGCTGTGGTGGGCACAGGTCGATCAGTCGTTCCATGCCCCGATGCACGGCAGCGTCGTCGATGAGGTGATAGTCGTCGAGCACGATGAAGAGTCGACTCGGCAACGCCGAGAGCTCGTTGACGAGTGCTGGCACGATGACCTGGCCGGACCCCGAAGAGCCGACCACCAGCGGTTCCAGGCGGGTCGCAACCTCGAGGTTGGCGCGGCCGAGTGCCGCGGTGAAAGAGACCCAGAAACGCGCCGGGTCCGCGTCGGATTCCTCCAGCTGTAACCACGCGACCGAGCCTGTACGAGATGCCGCCCACCCTGCGACCAGTGTCGACTTGCCAGAACCGGCCGGTGCGCTGACCAGCACAAGAGGTACGGCAGCGGCGTCCGACTCCTCGAACACGGCGTCGAGGCGGACGCGGTCCACCATGCGCGCCGGGGGCACCGGGGGCCGCAGCCTGGTGGCCGCCAGGTTGCTGCTCGACCAGTCGCCCACCAGGCGAACATAGCGGGCGTTCACCTGGGTGATTGGCCAACAGGGGTGAAGCCAACTCACCTGCTCTCGTGCGACCGTACGACATGCCCGACGTACACACCCACGAGATCGTGCTCCGAGGCCGACTCGGCAGCCGCCTGCTCGGCCCCTTCATGGACGACTTCATCATCAACTTCGACGAGGCCGGTCATACCCGGCTGCTCGGCACCGTCCGTGATTCGTCACACCTGCACGGCCTCGTGGCGTACCTGGCATCGATCAACGCCGAGTTGATCTCCATCACCCCGGTCATCTTGACCCAGCACACAAGGAGCACCTCATGATCACGGTTTCCAATCTCACGAAGTCGTACGGAAGAACCACCGTCGTCGACGACCTGTCGTTCGAGCTCACCGCCGGACGGATCACCGGCTTCGTCGGCCCGAATGGTGCCGGCAAGTCGACCACGATGCGCATGATGGTCGGCCTCGCCCGACCCGACGCCGGCGAAGTGACCTACAACGGCTCGAACTACGCCGACCTGCGCGACCCTGCCCGCACCGTTGGCGTCGTCCTCGATGCCCAGGCCATGCACCCTGGCCGCTCGGCTCGCAACCATCTCCGATCGATGGCCGCAATGAGCGTGCTCCCGGAAACCCGTGTCGATGAGGTGCTGCACTTGGTCGGCCTTGACGCCGCCGCCGGCCAACGAGTTGGTGGCTTCTCGCTGGGCATGCGCCAACGCCTCGCCATCGCCGGTGCGCTGCTCGGCGACCCGGAGGTGCTGATGCTGGACGAGCCGGCGAACGGCCTCGACCCCGACGGCATTCGTTGGCTGCGCACGATGCTCGCCGGCTTCGCCAACGATGGCGGCACGGTGTTCGTTTCCAGCCACTTCATCGCCGAGCTCGCCACCTTCGCCCACGACCTGGTCATCGTCGGCAATGGCCGCCTCATCACCGCCGAGCCACTGACCACCACCCTCGAGCGCGACCGCTCGCTCAGCCTGGAAGACATCCTCCTCGACCTCACCCACGACGCCGCCCGCTACAGCGCCGCCTGATCCTCCCTGCAACCCGAAAAGGAACCACAACATGAACACCATTGCATCCCTCCAGCCCACCTCCACGCAGTCGCCGATCGTCCGCGATCTGCGTGCCGCCGCCCGCAGCGAGTGGATCAAGCTCCGCTCCGTCCGTGCGACGCCGATCTTCGTCGGACTCGCCATCGTCATCGGCGTCACGATGTCACTGATCCTCGGCAAGGTCGTCAAGACCGACCCCTACGAGGATCTGCCGTTCACGATCGGCAACACATTCCTCGTGTCCAGTTGGCTCACGACACTGTTCGCCGTTGTCGCCGGCACCCTGCTGTTCACCTCCGAGGTGCAGCACGGCACCCTCGCCGGCGCACTCACTGCGCGTCCGTCGAAGCCGGTCATCGTCGGGGCGAAGGCGCTGATCGCTGCCGCGCTCGGGTTTGCCATGGGTGCGCTCGGCATCGCTGGCGGGCTGGTCGGCGGTGTGCTGAGCGGAATGGATACCGGCGACACCTCCGGCGCCGGGTCCGGTGTGGCGTGGGCGCTGGTGCTGACCACACTTGCCGCAGTGCTCGGCCTCGGCGTCGGTCTGATCGTGCGTCACAGTGCGGCCGCGGTGACCTCCGTGCTCGTCTGGGCACTTGCCATCGAGGCTCTCGTTCGCAGTACGGTGCCCCCCAACGTTTCTCGGCTACCGCCGTTCACCGCCGCCAACGGCCTGCTGGGCACCCGCTCTGCGGCTGATACGCCAGCGACCCTCGCCGCTGCGTTGTCCAGCGTGGGCAACGCAGCGGTCATCGGCTGCTGGGCCGTCGGCGCGATTGCAATCGGCACTTCGATGCTGATTCGCCGGGACTCGTGAGGAGCGTCTCGCCGCCTTCCAGCACCGTAACTTTCGGCGGTACTTCGTGGGCCAAGTGATCTCGAGCGTGGGAACCTGGCTGCAGACGCTCGCGGTCACCTGGCTGGCGCTCGACCTCACCGGCCGGAGCGATCGCCTCGGTATCGCTGTTGCACTGCAGTTCCTGCCGCTCCTGCTGCTCGTTGGTCGCGAAGCTCTGCCCAGTGCCGTGGCCGCGAACAGCATGATCGTGTCGGTGTCACGGCGGCGAGGTCCCATGTGCCGTCCGCCTCGTCGATCCATGGGCCGACGGCGAACGCGCCGCCCCCGTTCGGGTCGCCGGAATCGCACACGTACAGCCCGCCGACGACCGCCTCGGTGGTGGAGACGTGCTCGCTGCCGAGCGGAAGGGCGGTCACGTCTGCCGCGGGCCCGACCCATGTGTTGACGACGCTGCTATCGCTCGCTGCTGGATCGGTCGTCACCGTCGCAGCTGGTCCGGTCACAGCTGGTTCGGTGGCACTGGCCGTGTGTGACCTGAACGTTTCCGAAGGACGAGCCCTCAGACTTCCCTCAGCTTCTTCGAGACCGCTTCCGCGTCGCTCCCACAGCGCGAAACTTTCGCGAAACAAGTCCATCCGCGATCTGCTTCTGTCCGTCGGTTGGTGAAGAATGACGGCATGCAGAAGTCATCTACCAGGTCGCGCCGTGCCGTGGCCGGCGTCGTCATGCTGGTCTCGTTGGCCGCATGTGGCAGCACGCCATCCGCAGCACCCGAGTCGACCCTCGATGCGAGCGCGGCATCCGGCACGACCAGTGTCCCCGAACCGGTTCAGGTCACGACACCAACCGCACCGTCGGCGACGGCGGGCGGGACAACCGTTGGCGCGGCCGCAACCACCGAACCGATCAAGGTGCCAGAACTGTTGCAGTTCACCGCACCACTCGTCGGTGGCGGCGAGTTCAACGGAGCAGATCGCGCCGGACAGACGACGGCATTCTGGTTCTGGGCTCCCACTTGAAGCGTGTGCAACGCAGAAGCTGCTTCGGTCGAAGCAGCAGCACAACAGTGGGCCGGCCAGGTCGACTTCGTCGGCGTTGCGTGGACGGGCGACGATCGTTCGTTCCAGAAGTTCGTCGACAAGTATTCCTTGTCATTCCCTCAGATCAGCGATGACCCGGGAACGGTCTTCGAGCGCTTCGGCGTCCTTGCACAGCCGGCTCTTGTCGTGGTCGCCCCGAACGGTGACACACAGGTCATGCTCGGCGCACTCGACGATGCGAAGCTGGAGACGGTGCTCGCGCAGGCCGCCGCCGGCTGAGTGGGCGGCATGAATGCTTGCCCTTGAGGGCAACTTCGCATACAGCTTTCTGCTGGGCATGTTCGCGGCCGTCAACCCGTGTGGGTTCGTCATGCTGCCTGCGTATCTGATGTACTTCCTCGGGCTCGAGAGCCAGCGCAGTGATACCGAACCGAAGACGGCCAGTGTTCAACGAGCGCTGGTCGTCAGCCTGGCCACGTCGGCGGGTTTCATCGCAGTGTTCCTCGTCGTTGGAACCATCTCGCGTCTCGTGACGCGCGGCATCCAGGACAATGCGAAGTACGTCTCGCTGGTGGTCGGCGTCGGCTTGATCGTGCTCGGCATCATGATGCTGCGCGGGTGGAAGCCGCCGATGACCACCGCCGGTGTCGGCGCCGGTCGCGAGCGCAAGCGCACGTTCGTCGGCATGTTCGTGTTCGGCGCCGCCTATGCCATTGCATCGATCGGTTGCACGATCGGCTTCCTGGTCTCGGCGGTCTTCGGGTCGTTCGCCGCGACGGGCTTCGTGAGTGGCGTGCTCAGCGTCACGCTCTACGGCGCCGGCATGGCACTGGTCGTCACCGCGCTGACGATGACCCTCGCTGTCGCCAGCGGCGGTTTACTGCGAGTGTTGCGGAAGGGGCTGCGCTACATCGACAGGGCCGCCGGGGTCTTCATCATTCTCACTGGCATCTACCTCACTTGGTACTGGTACGCCGCGATCACCGGTGCCGGAACGAACTCGGTCACCGGCGAGATCGAGAACTGGCAGAGCCAACTGGTGACGTTCATGCAGCGTCAGGGCGTCTGGAGATTGTCGTTCGTGCTCGGCTCGGCGGTCGTGATCGGACTCATGATCATGGCTGTCTCGCACCGTCGCAGATCACACCAAGATCACGAGACACCCGAGAGCGACCAGATCTCGGTGTGAGTTCAGCTCGAGCGGGTTGCCGGCGCCATGTAGAACCACACCGGTGACTTGGCGCCGGATTTACGAATCGCATCGCGGGCTGCCAGCACGACGCGACCGGTCTCGGTGCGCTCGAAGAACCAATCCTCGAGCGCCCGTGGGCCGGGTAGTGGACCCGTCACGAGGTCGAGCGCAGCTTCCTCGTAGTAGGACCGGATGTCGTGGCACAGGGCAGTGGTGTTCCCGCCCGGTAGTTCGGCGGTCCGCCAATCTGCTCCCTCGGCAATCTCGACGAGGCTGGCCACGGCTGCTGGAACTCCGTCGGCATTGATCACTCGGCCGACCGAGGTGACCCCGCGACGGGTCGCGACACGGTCGTACGCGCGGCGGATACCTTTCGCTTCATCGACAGCCGGAGCGAGCCCAGGCTCGAACCGTGGTGGCAACGTGCACGACACCTGCTCCGCATCGGACTCGACGGCCACTGGGTGATCGACCAGCACCGGGCCCACAGGTGCATCGAGCAGTGCGAAGGCACGGGCGAGCACGTCGTGTTGGAATTCGGGATCACCCGGCCGGCCGAGCGGCCGGCCCAGGGGGAACTCGCAGTGCAGTGCACGCGGTGGCGCCGTCTTGACTGCCATCTCGCGGACCGACGACAGCACGATCGTTGCGATCCCGGCGGCTTCGAATACGTGGGCGAGCACACTCACGGTGCGCGTGCACAGCGGTCAAACGGGCGTCAGCAGCACCACGTCGACCCCGTCGGCGCGCAACGCTGCCGCCGCCGCCGGGCCGCTATCGAAGCGGAGCGTCGACACGTCGTCGGGCTGGTTGCCGGCGAACGACACGTGACGCGGCGCAACCGCACCGATCACCCCGGCGGCGGCAAGTTCCTCGAGCCGGTCGATCGGATAGACCACGTTGAGATCCATCGCGTACGCCGATCGATCGAAGTTGGGGCTCCAGTGGCCGAGTATCAAGTCGCGCCGTGCCCGATCGATGAGCCGATAGCCCGTGTCGCCGCCTGTGAAGGCGGCGTCGTCAGGGGTGTGCAATGCAGCCGACGTCACGATCGCGATCGTCGACTCGGCCAACGGTCGAGGTCTCACGAACGCGGGCGAATCGAACGACGGCCCGGGCAGCGTCGACGAATGGGCTCGCATTGCCTGGTCACCGTTCATGTCGTCCTCCACATTGGTTGTTCACGGATCGTGTCATGTGGGCCAGCTCAGGCCTGCGTCGTACACGGCACGCTCGATCGCGGCGACCAGCGAGTCGGTGGAGCCAGCGCACTCGTCCAGCGTGGCGGGCCCCACGAGGAGGACCACTCCGGCGTTCGTCTCGGCGACCACTGCTGGCACGGTGCCTCTGAGCGCGCGTCGAACGGCGTCGGGTTGATCGTTGCGATGGTAGGTGTCGAACTGAACTGCGAGTCCGGCTCGACATACCTTCCAGTCGCGACGTTCGCGAGCGATGCCGTGGGTGATGTCGCACAGTGAGCAGTGGGTGCGACCAAGGCGTGCACCGATCCAGTAACTGACCTCACCTCGCAGTGTGCCGTCGGCGTCGTAAACCCCCACGAGCCTGAGGATCTGTTGCGATGGTGGCGTGATGCCGGCGGCGGATGACATCGCAACAGCTTGACAGATGATTCGCCGGCTCGGCCTGCGCACCGTTCGACCGGCGCTGAATGCAGCCGCTGTGCGGAGAGAGTCCACTACTGTGCAGGGCTCGGGGTGACTTCCTCCGCGATGCCTTCGGGGAATGGGGTGGTGGTGTGGTCGAGCAGTCGCTTGAGCGCCTCCGTCGACTGATGGTGGACCCTTCGGGGATCGCCGAGCCTCGCCGGATCGTTGCGCTCCTGGCGCTCGTTCCTGCGGCCGATCGCAACGAGCCGATCTGCCGTTTCGCGGATGCAATCATCGCCCGCACCGGCGATGTGCAGAATGCGAGCGCGGCCCATCGTGCGGCCGCCGACGCCTTGATCGACGACACGGACGCACTGTGTGCCTTGATCGGCAGCTGGCTCGGAATCGCGTTGAATCTCCGTGATCCGATGTTGCTCGTCGAGTTGCGCCAGCGCGCCTCGGCGTTGGTCGACACCGACGGCCGTGGCTTCGCGGCGGCGATCGTGGGCATCGTCGACGGTGCTGCGCTCCTGCTGCAGCGGCGCTTTCGTGAGGTTGAAGCATCGCTCCATCAGCTGCTGGCCGACGGTGTCCCTGCGATGTTGCGCGGACCGATAGCGATGCTGCGCTCGTTGGCGTTGCAGGGCCAAGGTCTGCTCGATGCGGCGGTAGCTGTGCTGGATGCCGACTCCGCAACGCTTGGAGCGTTCGACCTGCCGGCGGAGATCATCCGGGCGCGCCGCGTGTGGATCATCGGCGACCATCGCCGCGCAGTTTCCATGCTGGCGGCGACCTTCGGCGCCGCACAGGGACGCGGCCGACAACACGACGCGTCGGTCGCAGCGGCTATGGCCCGTGTGTTCGCACTGTTGGCCGGCGACGCGCTGGAGTTGCCGCGGCCGATCGCCGGCACGCCGCTCGTTGGCGCGTTGCTGCAGATCGAGGGGGCGCTGCTGTTGCTGCCGGACGAGCCGGCCGCCGCCGAGCTGTTGGAGCATGATCCGATCTTCTTCGATGCGCCGTTGGAGTTGCTGGCGGTTCCATATGTCCTGGTTCCCTCGATGCGCGAACGAATCGAGGCGGTGACGTCGGCAAGCGCTGACCCGAGTGATGCGATGGCGGCGGCCAGGCTCTTGGTGGCCAAGCGTCGCGGCAGCCTCGTGCCCCCGCCGAGCGCGCCTGATGTGCGCAGCCTCTACGTCGGCTGGGCTCGGGAACTGCTCGATGTTTCGTCATCGCCACCCAGCCCGCATCCGCCTGTTCGAATTCGTGTGCTCGGTCCCGTGTCCATCGCCGTCGATGGCGTCGCTCGCACCATTCGTCGTGAGCGTGTCCGAGCGCTGATCACCTTGCTCGTGCTGCACCGGCGTACGACTCGCGAGCGTCTGATCGACGCGTTGTGGCCAGACCTCGCGCCGCTCGACGGTGCCAACAATCTGCGCGCCACGTTGTCGTACACCCGGCGGCTGTGTCCGGCGCACACCATCGTGATGACGGACGGCAAGCTGGTGTGGCTCTCCGACCTGGTGGATGTCGATCTCTGGGACCTCGACATCAATGCCGCGAGTGCGCGTCGGGCTGCGCTCGATGGGTCGCCCGACGCACTCGCCGGCGAGCTCTGGGTTCGCGCTGCCGACCGGGTCGGTGGACGATTCGCGGATGATGTTCGCGACTCGGGCTGGCTCGACGTTGCGAGGTTCTCGATCGACACCGGTTCGATTGATGCGCTCCTTCGAGCGGGAAACCACGTGCTCTTCGATAGGCCTGCGCGTGCTCGCGAGTGGGCGGAACACGCTTTACGTATCGACCCGTGGAGCGAACGCGCTCATCTGTTGGCGGTCAAGAGCTGGCTGGGGGAGGACGACGCCGGCTCCGCGCGGCGAACGCTGCGTCGCGCTGTGGATCAGATGAGCGATCTCGGCAGTTCGCCGAGTGAGGCGATGCAGGACCTGGCTCGCGTCATCGGTTGATGGGGCGACGAGTTCGATCGCTGACGCGATTGGCTAATGGCCGGCTAACGCGTCCGCTGTTCGATGTGCGCATGATGCGTTCCCGTGCACTGTCCGTCCTCACTTCAGTGGTCCTTGCGGTGTCAGTTCTCCCAGCCTGCGGCGGCGGATCGGGTCATCGACCCGCCGCATCGAACAAGCCTGGGAGCAGTTCAACCGTGAACGTGACCGACTCCACCGCCGTGGACCCTCCCACTCCAGTCGTCACGCCGTTCGTCTCAGCGGGTGAGCCAACAGGCCTGGTCGCAGGTGCTGGCGCGACCAGCGCCGTCTCGGCCACTGTCGACGACACTCTGTGCACCGCCGATGACCCACTGATCAGCTGCCAGGGAGCGACCGGCAGTGGAGGACAGTTCGTGGTGACCGTCGAGTTCGACGCCAACGATTTCGCCATCAGGACGGCAGGCGTGCGATGCGGTTTGGCTCCGGCGGTCACGATGGCCAGTGTCACGGGCAAACAGCTCGTCGTACTGGGTCAGCTGAACTTCGCAGAGTTCGGTGGTGTGATCGGAGTGCTTCGCTACGGGGCCGGCGACGAGGCGTTTCTCGTGTACCAGCCCAGTGGCAGCACGTGCCCGCAGGTGTTCGGGCTGGGTCCGATCAAGGTCAACTCGATCATGCAAGGTGGCAACGATGTGGTCGGAGTCACCCGGCCCGATGGCTCGTTGGCGTGCGTCGTTGCTGACGGCGCAGGTGCCTTCGTCGTGTCCGAGCAACAGACTGGCTGCCCGTTGACGTAGGCACGCCAGCGCGTTGCGGTAACGACCGGCAGGAGGGTCTCCGCCACCTCGGCTGGGCGTTCTTCGCGATCCTGTAGCTCTCCCAAATTTACCGCAGTCTATAACAGGGTAATTATTGCATGTCAGACTCGACGGTGTTAGGGTGGTCGTTCAGAAGGGGAGTATCCCGACACGGCGTTGTCGCCATCACGGACCGCCCATCGGTCTCGGCAGCCCGGCTCTGCGGAGTGGGAGAGACCTTCGATCGAACGTTCGGCGTTCATCGAAAGGCCCACGATGACGAAAGTTGCCTTCTCTCACCAGATCAGCCGGGTCGCGATCGGCACCAAGCGGATACTTGTCGTGGTCGCAGGTTTCGTGGTGCTCGGCGCTGGGCTGACGATGCTGGTTCTTCCTGGGCCCGGCATAGTTGTGGTGGCAGCCGGGCTGGTGATTCTCGCAACCGAGCTCAAGTGGGCGGAGCGGATGCTCGACCGCATCCGTGACCGGGCAGCGACCGCAACGGCCCAGCTCCAGAAGCGCCGCGCCGTGCAAGCTTCGCTGGCGATCTCTGCGTGTGCGTTGATCACCGGCGGGGCGGCTGCGGCGGTGATCGCGGCCGAACATCGAGCCCTCGGTCTGGCTGTGTTCTTCGCGGGGGTCTGCTCGCTCGCTGTGCTGGTACCAGCCACCCAACGCTGGCTCAATCAACCCCGCAACCTGCGGTCACCAACGCCCATGAGTGAAACCGATTCCTGATCCCAACGTGGGGTCCGAATCTCCACCCGAAAGGAACTGGCGTCATGAACAAAGCGCTGCTCACCGAACTGCAGCACCAGCGTGGCTACCCGAGCATCACTGTGTTGATCAATACGACACCCGGCACCGTGCTCTCCCCCAACGATGTCGACACCGCTTTCCGTTTCGCTTGTGAGGCCGACAACCGCCTCGATGGCGATGTCAGCGACCAGCTCAGAACGTTGCTGATGTCGCGTCTCTCCGAGCTGATCGCGCGACAGACCGACCAGCCGTCAGCTCGGGCCATGGCCCTGTGTGTGTCACCGGACTACACGGCGGCTGTTCGCCTCGGGCGCAGCGTCGATCAACGTCTGATCATCGATGACAGTTTTGCGACGCGAGACCTTGTTGCTGACCTCGACCGGACCGCCCAGTATCGAGTCGTCGCTGTCAGCGAACGAACAACCCGGCTCCTCGTCGGTGACCGTGAACGGCTCGTCGAACAGCTCGACGACACCTGGCCGTTGACGTGTGGCGACGACGACAACCCGAGTGCGTGGAGCCGCAACGTCGCCCGTCATCTCCGACAGGAACACAGTCAGCATCCCCTTCCCACCGTCATCGCCGGAGTACAACGTTCGGTCCGACAGATCGTCGAACCCGATCTGTTCGAGACCATCGGGTTCATCCCGGGCAACCACGATCGCAGCAGCTGGACGGACCTTCACGCTGCCGCCTGGCCGTTGGTCAGCGACTGGCTTCGCGTCGTCCACCGCCGGGCCATTCAACGACTCGACCACGCACTGTCGACAAGTCGCTACGCCGGTGGCATCCACGAGATCTGGCCGCTCGCGAACGAAGGGCGCATCGACACCCTGATCGTCGAGGAGGATTACGCCGTGCCCGCACGCATCGACCACAACGGCCAGCTGCATCCGGCAGACGACCCGGACCACCCCGACGTCAACGACGACATCGTGGATGACACGATCGAAGCCGTGCTGCGCCACGGTGGCATCGCAGTGATCACAGCGCCTGCGACCCTCGAACACCATCAGCGCATCGCTGCGATCCTTCGCTACTGAACCACGCCGACGGCGACCCGGCATCGAAGGTCTTACGGGCGACCGGTCGAGGTCAGGGGACCGAACACTTCGATGATCTGATGTCCGGCTTCAAGCGGGTGTCGCAAGGGGCCGTAGAGCCGAACCTCGTACACGTTGTGGCGTCCGCTCCTCGTACGCAGTACGTAACCGCCATCGACAAGGTCCTGCACGATGCTGTGGACGGCTCGCTCGCCGACGCCCACGAGGCGGGCGATCTCGGTCAACCGCACCTCGGGGTCTTGCGCGATACAGAGCATCACGTGAGCGTGGTTGGTCAGGAACGTCCAGGAAGGCACTGTGGCGGGTTTGTCGGCGAGTTCTCTGGCCACGTCCGGAGGTTACCGGATCATGCCCGAGTCGCTCAGCCCGCCCTTCTGCGGGGTTCGTGTAGGTTCGCCGGATGATCACCACTGACCTCGACGCGGCACTGGTGGCTGCGCACAGTTCGTACGCCGATCGACGGCCGCGGTCGGCGGCGCTGGCCGTTGCGGCGGCGAAGGTGATGCCCGGCGGGAACACTCGCACCGTCTTGCACTTCAATCCGTTTCCCTTCCGCGTCTCGCACGCCGAAGGCTCAGTGCTGGTCGATGTCGACGGTCATCGCTACGTCGACATGCTGGGCAACTATACGGCCGGCCTCTTCGGACACGAGGTGCCCGCCGTGCGCGACGCAGTGATTGCGCAGCTCGACCGCGGCTGGGCGATCGGGGCGACACACGCACTGGAAGTTGAACTGGCGGAGCTGATTTGTGGTCGCTTCGAGTCCGTGGAGCAGGTGCGCTTCACGAACTCCGGCACCGAGGCGAACCTGATGGCCATCGGCACGTCGCTGCATGTCACTGGGCGGCAAAAGGTGCTGGTGTTCGAGGAGGGCTACCACGGGGGTGTGTTGACGTTCTCCCACGGCGTCGGCCCGCTCAATGTGCCCCACGATTTCCTCATCGTGCCGTACAACGATGTGCCCGCCGTGGAGGCTGCATTCGCTGTGGCCGGCGGAGAGATCGCGTGTGTCGTCGTCGAGCCGTTACAGGGTTCGGGTGGCTGCATCCCTGCCGAGCCAGGCTTTCTCGACGCGCTGCGGACGCTGTGCACGGAGCACGGCAGCGTCTTGATTTTCGACGAGGTGATGACATCGCGTCTGCATCCCGGGGGCGCCCAGGCCCGCTTCGGCGTGTGCCCGGACATGACGACGCTCGGCAAGTACCTCGGCGGCGGGATGCCGTTCGGTGCGTTCGGCGGTCGCCGCTCGATCATGGCCGCGTTCGATCCGGCGCAGGGTGGCGCGCTGTCGCAAGCGGGCACATTCAACAACAACGTCGTGTCGATGGCGGCAGGTGTCGCAGCACTGCGCGATGTGCTGACCCCGGAGGCACTGGTCGCGCTCAACGATCGTGGCGATGTGTTGCGCGAGCGGCTGAACGTGACCTTCGCCGGTGCTCGGCTGCCGATGACCGTGACCGGCGTCGGATCGATGTTCAGTGTTCGTGCGGACGACGACCGGTGGGTGGAGTTGTTCTTCCACGGCATGCTCCACGCAGGCTTCTACCTTGCGCGACGAGGCATGATTGCGCTTGCGCTCGACGTCACCGACGAGCAGCTGGAGGCCTTCGGCGAGGCAGTCGAACGCTGGGCAGCGGGCGCAGCTTCCACCCATTTGCGCACATAGCCCTGGCTGCACCGCGACACGTAAGGTTCGATCATGAATGCCGACGCACCACTGACTCAGCGGAATGGCTGGGCCTGGTGCGCTCTTGCCGCCGTGTTGTTCGGTGCAGCCACGCCGGCCACGAAGTTGATCGTCGACGATGTCGGCGCGGTCGCCCTGGCCGGGTTGCTCTACCTGGGGGCTGCGGTCGCCGTTGCACCGTTTGCGCTCCGCGAGGCACGGCCAACCGCCACGACGCGCCAACGCTCGCGCCTACTCATCGCAGTGGCGCTCGGTGGCGGTTTGGCACCCGTCCTTCTCGTGCTCGCGCTCGATCGCACCCCTGCGGGAACGGTGTCGCTGTTCCTGAACCTGGAGCTGGTGGCCACCGCCGTGATTGCTCGAGTGTTCCTGAAGGAACACATCGGTCAGCGAGCGGGCCTCGGGATCGTGATCGTCGTACTCGGTGGTGTGACGCTCGCCGGTGTGTCACAGGCAGGTGTCGCGACCGGCGCGATTCTCGTTGCGGCCACCTGCCTGTGTTGGGGCATCGACAACGCGATAACCGCAAGTCTGGACAGCTTCACCCCCTCGCAGATCACGCTCGTGAAAGGAGCCGTTGCCGGGTCCGTCAACCTTGCCCTCGGCCTTGCACTGCACGGTGCTCCGGCAGCGCGGTTCGTGGTTGCGGCGCTTGCGATCGGAGCCCTCGGCTACGGCGTGTCGATCACGATGTGGATCACGGGTGCCCGACTGGTGGGCGCGGCGCGTGGTCAGGCGATCTTCGCCCTCGCTCCGTTCATCGGCGCACTGCTCGCCTGGCCCATCAATGGTGATCGGCTGACTGCAACGATGATGTTCGCCTTCGCCGTCTCCCTCGTGGGGGTGATCGTGATCGCGACCGGCCATCACGCACACGTGCACACTCATGAGCCCAGGGAGCACACTCACCCGATCGACGGTGACGAGCCCCACCACACGCCGGACGTGATCGAGGTTCTCGGGGGCAGTCACCATCGCCATCTGGTGTTCAGCCATAGCCACGAACACCTCCCCGACATCCACCACCGGCACGCCCACTGACCGTCGAATGCTGGTCAGCCGGTACCGACGATTTCGCGGAACTGACGTGCTGTGTCCCTCGAGACCTGGCTCTGTGAACAGAAAGCGCGTCATCTCGGGGACGACGTGCCCGTCGGCCAGGTTTGGGTCCATACCCAGCGGGGTACAGCTGCGGCGACCCCAAGGAGTACCACCGATGACCATCTTCGAGGACCTACGCGAAAGTCACGAGATTCAGCGTGCGCTGGCGCGAACGATGACCCATGCGCGAACGGCGTCCGAGAAGCGCCGTGCTGCATTCCTGGACCTTGCCCACGAACTGGACGCGCACGCCACAGCCGAGGAGCGTCACCTGTACGTACCGCTGTTGCTGGACGATGCCGGCCTCTCGGTCAGCCGCCATGCGTTGGCCGACCACCACGAGGCCGAGAAGCTGGTGGAGCAGTTGCGTGGAGTCGACCCCACCACCGATCACTTCGCCGAACTCGCCAAGCAGCTTGCGCACGAGGTACGTGACCACCTCGATGAAGAGGAGAACGGCACATTCCAGCTCGCCGGCAAGCTGCTCTCGAAGACTCGCCAGGCCGAGCTGGCCCGCGAGTATCGTGCCGAGTACGCCAAGCGGGGCGGCGGCAGCCAGCGCCACTGAGATCGCCGGCACGCGTGCCGTGCTCGAGATGTGGGAACGCTCGTTGGCCGCCGTGTGCGCTTCCCAGGTCGCCCTGCTCGCCGCGATCAGCCAGCTGGTCGAACCTCGTTGGTTCGTTGTTCTACCTTGTGTGACGTGTCTGGATCACGTGGGGACAGCGCAGGGTCACTCCAGCGCACACTTGGGCTCTCCGACGCGGTTGTCGTCGGCGCCGGTTCGATGATCGGGGCAGGTGTCTTTGCGGCATGGTCTCCGGCTGCGGCCGCCGCAGGGACCGGCCTTGCGATCGGGCTGGCGATCGCTGCGGTGATCGCGTTCTGCAATGCGACCTCCTCGGCGCAACTGGCCGCCGTCCATCCAGAGTCGGGCGGCACCTATGTCTATGGGCGCGAGCGGCTCGGTGCCGGGTGGGGGCATCTTGCCGGTTGGGGATTCGTCGTTGGCAAGACGGCGTCGTGCGCGGCAATGGCGCTGACGATCGGCGCCTACCTGTGGCCGGCCCACGACCGAGTGGTCGGTGTGCTCGCCGTGATCGTGATCACCGTGGTCAACATCGGCGGGCTCAGTCGCACCGTTGCGGTCACCCGCGTCCTGCTGGCGGTGTCGTTGGCCTCCCTGACGGCCGTCGTCGTGGCCGGTTGGTCCAGCTCCGGTGCCAGTCTCGATCGCTTGACCCCCGTCGATGCAGGTCTGTTCGGCATCCTCCAGTCGGCCGGCTATCTGTTCTTTGCGTTTGCCGGATATGCGAGGATCGCCACGCTCGGCGAAGAGGTTCGGGATCCGCAGCGAACGATTCCGCGTGCGATCCCGTTGGCTCTTGGTGCGGTGCTCGTCGTGTACGCAGTCGTGGGTGTCACCGCGCTGGCCGTCGTGCCTGCCGAACGGTTGGCGGCGACGAGCGCGCCGCTTCGACTCGTGGTCGAAGCCGGCCACCTGCGAGGGCTCGGTCCGGTGGTCCGGATCGGTGCTGGCATCGCGTCGTTGGGCGTGCTCTTGAACCTCATTCCCGGTATCTCGCGAACGAGTCTGGCGATGGCTCGTCATCGTGACCTGCCGCGCTGGTTCGCTCACATTCATCCAGGACGTTCGCTGCCGCTGCGCGCCGAACTCACCGTCGCCGCAGTCGTGATCCTTCTGATCTCGGTACTGAATGTGCGGACTGCGATCGGCGTGTCGGGTGTCGCGGTCTTGATGTACTACGCCATCACCAACGCTGCAGCGCTCACGCTGTCGGCGAGTGATCGACGCTGGCCACGATTCATCGCCGTTGCCGGCCTCATTGGTTGTCTCACGCTGATGGCGTGTCTGCCGTTCGAGGTGATCGTCAGTGGCTGCATCACACTTGCGATCGGCGTTCTCGTTCGCGCTGCAACGCGGCGCCGTCCGGGTGCTCAGCGCGACTAGCTCTTGACCAGCGCTGCCATCTCGGTGATCTCAGCCTGCTGTGCGCTGATGATCTGGTCGGCGAGTGTCAGCACATCGGCATTCGAGCCCTTCGCCTTCACCGTCTCGGATTGGGTGACCGCGCCCTCGTGGTGGGCGATCATCATTCCCAGCCACACCTGGTCGAACTCTGTCCCGGTCATCGCCGACATTGCGTCCATCTGGTCCGCCGACATCATTCCGTCCATTGTGGACATGTCGTGGCCTTCGCCCATGTCCATTGGTTCTTCGGCGGTCGTGAGCCAGCCGGTCATCACCTTCACCTCGGGGTCCTGGGCGCCCTTGATCCGAGTTGCGAGGTCGACGACCTCCGCGCTCGCGCCGGTGGTGGGATCGAGGGCGATCTCCGCCATCTCGATGGCTTGCTCATGGTGGGCGATCATGCCCTGCGCGAACTCGATGTCGGCCGTGTTGAAGCCACCGGCTTCTTGAGTGCCCGAGCTGGAGTGGCTCCCTGAGTGATCCGAGCCGCAGGCGGCAAGGGTGAAGGTGATTGCGATCGCAGCGATGGAGGGTGCGGTCAGGCGACGGAGGTTCATGGGAGCCTTTCGGTGGTGACTACTACAGAATGTAGGATAGTGGTCGGATCGATCCGAGTGGGCGCGCCGGCCGTTTTTGACGAGGGCGGCGACACCACCATCGCGGCAGTGATGCCCACGATCACGAGGCCAATCGCGAACTCGGAGAAGATGGCTCGCCGGAGGTCGCCGATGTGCCGCCCGGCCCCGGCCGGGTCGTTGAGTCGTCGCGAGAGCAGACGGCGGTTCGAGTTGGCGATGCCGAGCATGATCACGAGCAACACGACTTTCGCTGCGAGAAATCGACCGTGGTTGACATCGAAGATGTCCGCTGGATTGCCGACGAGACGAACAGTCTGGATGAGGCCGGTGGCGACGAGCACGCCAACGCTGATTGTGGCGACTCGTGAGAACCTACGGACGGTCGCTGCCATTCGATTCGGCTCCTCCTTCGCGAGGACGATCCAACCCACGATCGCCAGCCCCGCAATCCATGCTGCCGCCGCTGCATGGTGGGCAACGTCGGTGCCAACACCGACAGCCGGCCAGCGCAAGGAGCGTGAGTGGCCGGCGAACGCCCATGTTGCCAACAGCCCCAGGCCGGCAAGTGACACCGCCGTCCAGTAGACCTCGGAATGCACGATGCGCGCGCGAAAGATCACCAGCCACATCGAGGACGCAAGGGCGACGCGAAGTGCGAATGCCATTCCGGCATCGGTCGTCGTGGCTGGACCCATCGACCCGAATGATGCCCATGGAGCATGGCCGCTGACGTCGGACGCAACGACGAGCAGTTGTACGAAACCGAGCGCGGCCGTGACCAGCAGCGCTCGGCCGAGGACGCGTCGCAGCAATGGATTGTTGCCACCCGCCGACCACACGAATGCACTCGTGAGCAGTATCCCGACGATTGCCATGATCGCCAGATAAGAGGCATAGCGCAGAATCCACCGCACAGTCGTCGACGTGGAGTAGCCCCCGTCACCAAGGTCGGTCGACGAGCTCGCTACCGGAGTGGTAGGAGCCGTGTTGGCGGCGGGGACAGTAGTGGCCGCGAGGCTTTCGGTCGGGGGGTCGAATGTGAAGTCGACGCGCCCGGAAATCGGGTGACCGTCGGGGCCTACGAGACGCCAGCGCAGAGAGACGGCGCCGGGCGACAGGGGTGGCAGCGGCGTGACGACCTCCGTGTTGCCCGCGGCACCATGTATCGAGCCGGCGAGTTCGCTGCGAACGCCAGAGGCGTCGATCAGCGTCACCGTCATGGTCTCCAGTGGCACTTCCTTGCTGAAGACCCATGCGATCTGCGTCGGCGAGGTGGCGAGCACGGCACCCTCGGCGGGGTCGGTGGACACAAGTGTGTTGTGCGCCCATGCGGTCCCGGCGGGCAGACCAACGACACCGCCGACGATCATGCAGACCGCGATGGCAAACAGGGTGAGGCGATGGAGGGTGGTTCGAGGCATAGGCTGTCCGAGGTTGCGGCGGCGCCCCAGAAGAGCGACTACACGATGTAGGAGTATATTGGAGGCCGCCCGCCGAGGGGCAGCAGCCGTGAAGGATGAGTATGGGACGACGACCTGACGGAGCACTCGAGAACGATGTGTTGCGCGTGCTGTGGGCCGATGGTGGCAGTTTGTTGCCTGGCGAGATCAACGATCGACTCGCTGGCGGCTACGCCTACACCAGCGTCGCCACCATTCTCACCAGGTTGCAGGCCAAGGGCCTGGTCGTTCGCACAGCGTGCGGCCGAGCCTTCGCGTATCGAGCGGCGGTCGACGAGCCGGACCTTGCAGTGCGTCGGATCAGTGAGTTGCTCGACTCCTCGTCGGACCGCGCGCAGGTGTTGAGCCGATTCGTCGCAGGTCTGCCGTCGCGGGAGGCAACGGTGATCAAAGCCCTTCTCGATCAGGCCCTTGTCGCTCAGGCCGCGTCCGAGAAGGGCAAGCGCTGATGGCTGACTCGCTCGCGTTTCCTCTCCTCGTGACGCTTGTGGTGGCGGCGCTCGCAACCTCGGTTCACCGACGGCTTCCCCCGCGAGTGGCCACTCGGTTCGTGACGGTTGCACTGGTGCTGGTGGCGCTCGCTTCCGTCCCGACGGCCTTGGTCGTCGCCATTGCGTTCCTGGCCCACGTACCGGTCATCGGTATCGGGTTCACTTGGTGCGCTCGGGCAATGGGGCTTCACGGTTCGGTGCCGGCGTGGCTCGGCGTGCCGGTGGTCGCGCTGGTCGTACTCGGGGCCACGCGAACGATCAAGCTGCTCCGCCAGTATCGGTCGCTGCGGCTCGATGAGACGCGCCCCATTCACGTTGCCCACAGCCACAAGCCGTATGCGGTGACACTGCCCGGCCGGGCTGGACAGATCGTGATGTCCACTGCGCTGGTCGACCTCCTCGATGACGACGAGCGCGACATCGTGGTCGCCCACGAGCAGGCCCACGCCCGCTATCGACACGATCGGTACCTGTTGACGGCCGAGTTGGCGGCTGCGGCGCTGCCACCCCTTCGGGCGCTTGCCAGGCGGGTGAATTACTCGATCGAGCGATGGGCAGACGAGGCCGCTGCCGCCGTCTGCGGCGACCGTCAGCTGGTTGCGATCACGCTCGGCAAGGTTGCCCTCCAGTCGAACCCGGCGACCGTCGCAGGTTTCTCGGGCCTCGGCGTCGCCGCCCGGATGGGTGCCCTGCTGCAACCTCCGGTCCCCAACCTGCGCAACGCGCAGCTGGTGGGTCTGTGGTCCAGCCTTGCCGTCGTTGCCGGCTTCAGCTTGTATCAGCTGCACCACCTCGAACGGCTGCTCACCGCACTGTGCCCGCACTGAACACAGCTGAGCGGAACGCCCGGCTGCATCTGATCCGTCAGTAGCGAGAGCCGCGAATGCTGTCGATGAACGACTTGTGTCGGGCGTCGGACTGGGACCGTAGCGACTTCATGTAGTCGTCGTGTTGGCTGGTCTGCTGCGACGACACTTCGTTGCGAATCTCCTGCCGGGTCAGCTCGCCTTCCATCTGAAGACGGTGCACCTCCGTCATCGTGTTCGCAATCAACTGCTGCTGCTCGATGGCGGACCGCTGGGCCGCCAGCAGCTCGGGAACGATCGCTGCCAACTGCTCCAGCTCGGATTCGATCATGGCCTCCGCGTCTGCGCGGATGGAGTCGAACATCGATGCGACCAACATCGAGCGACGCAAACGGATGCTAGCTGTGGCCTTCTCGATGTCTCCCCGCGCGCT
>Ga0105048_10003905_pt1 | contig 24372 bp, 19 predicted proteins | sample MAT05_FD_78382 | JGI IMG/M metagenome (GOLD analysis project Ga0105048, IMG submission 78382) | Freshwater microbial communities from Lake Fryxell liftoff mats and glacier meltwater in Antarctica - MAT-05 | ecosystem: Environmental > Aquatic > Freshwater > Ice > Liftoff microbial mat | place... | reverse complement strand
GCGCCTTCTAATTGCGCGGCGAGTGCGAGCAACGTTGCCTCATCACCATACGAGGCAATAAATTGCACGCCGATAGGAAGCCCGACGTCATTCCAGTAGAGCGGCACAGACATTGCCGGCTGCCCTGAAACATTCGCCAGCGGCGTGAACGGTGCGTAGGCAAAGGTGTTGGTTCGATGCGTGACGTAATCACGATCCATGACAAATCGGCCAAGAACGGTAGGCGCTTCAGCAATCGTGGGCGTCAACAGAACGTCGAACTGCCCGACAACCTTCGCGATCTGACGGCCGATGCGGTGCATCGTATGCAACGCCGTCAGGTAATCGGAAGCGCTCAATGTTTGGCCGATCTCATAGGCACTCCAGGTTGCGATCTCAAAATGCGAAGGATCAGTCGGCAGCCCGAGCAAAGCGGCCATGCCCTGCACCTCATTGGCCGTATTGGCGCAAACGAGCGTGCGCATAGTCGCGGCCATCCGCTCGAAATCCAATTCAAACCGGGGCGCGTCCACGACAACGTGGCCGAGCGATGCACAGAGCTGGGCGGCACTCGCCACAGCAGCCTCACAATCAGGCGCCACGCGCGCGCCAGTAGGGGACATCATCATGACACCAACGCGAAGTTGCCTCGGCGGTCGCGACACAGCGTCGATAAAGCGCTCAGCCGGAGCCGGTGCGACATATGGCGCACCGACGTCCGGGCCGTGGGTGGCGTCAAGCGCACCGGCACAATCCCTCACCGAGCGCGTAATCACGTGGCTGGTGGCCATGCCCGACCATGATTCGCTCGAGCCTGGCCCATGCGGCATCCTCGCGCGGGTTACTTTTAAAGTAAACAGGCCGCAGCAGGAGGCGGGAATTCGCAAACTTCCACCGCCATCGGAGCCGTGCGCCATCGGTAAGATACCCGCTGCAACTGCGGCCGCAGCGCCGCTGCTCGACCCCCCCGCCGATCGACTGAGGTCCCACGGATTGCGAACCGGTCCGTCATACAGCGGGCCTTCGCAGGTGACGTTTATCCCGTATTCGGGCGCGGTGGTTCGACCAAAAATGACGAGACCCGCTCGACGATAGCGCTGGGTCAACTCACCATCGCTCTGGGGGTAATACGACATTGCAGATCGTGATCCAAAAGTTAGTCGCAGTCCTTTCGCCGCAGCACCCCCGTCTTTTAGCAAAAAAGGGACGCCGGCAAATGGGCCCTCGATATTGACTTCTGCAGCTGCAGCCTCGCCAATCTCGCGATCCTGCCAACACACCGCATTGAGTGACGGATTGACTTCCTCCATGCGCTTCCACGCAATGGCGAGGAGCTCGCTCGGCGTCACCTCCCGTCGGCGCACCAGCGCCGCTAGCGCCGTGGCATCGCATTGGCGGTATTCGTCATACTTCACAACACGACCTCGATCGAGGCGAGTGGTGAGCGGCTATACGGAAGTCCGCGCGGCAAGCAACGCTTTGGTGTAGTCATGTTGAGGTCGATCAAAAATATCATCTCGAGATCCCTGCTCTACAATTTTTCCCGACTGCATCACGATGACACGGTCGGCAATCTGCTCAACGGCAGCAAGATCATGTGAAATGAACAGACACGCAAATCCGTGTGTCCGCTGCAATTCTGCGAACAGACGCAAAATCTGCGCCTGAATCGTCATATCCAAAGCTGAAACGGGTTCGTCTGCCACCACAAAAGCAGGCCTTCTCACAATTGCGCGCGCGATGGCGACCCGCTGTCTTTGACCGCCGGACAGCTCATGCCCAAACCTGCGCTCGAAGCCCGGTAAACCTACTTCGCCAAGTACTTCTGTGACACGCTGTTGACGCGCACTCGCGCTCATCATAGGAAGATGCAGCAACGGCTCATAGATGATTTCGCCAATACGCATACGCGGATTTAGCGATGAATAGGGGTCTTGGAAAACGAGCTGACATGCGAGGCGAAATTCATGCAACGCGCTGCCCGTCGCATCCTCAATGGGCTGCCCCTGATACAAAATCTGTCCGCCACCGTTTGGAATGAGCCTGAGCAGTGCGCGTCCCAGCGAGGTCTTGCCACATCCGCTGCCGCCAACGACTGCGATGGTCTCACCTTGGTGAACGGCAAGATCGACGCCATCGACAGCGCAGTGTGTTGAGGTTTTACCAAACCAAGACGTTCGGCGAACGGCGTAGTTGACCCTGAGTTGGCGCACCTCGACGACAGGTGGTGTTGGTGCCTTCGCAACTGTAGGGAGCCGTCTTGGTAACGCTTCGATGAGTTGCTTCGTATATGGATCTTGGGGATTGGCCAAGATTTGCCTTGCCTCGCCAGACTCAACCACTTTTCCCTTGCACATCACAATCGCGTTATCCGCGTACTTGGCGACCAGTCCAAGGTTGTGCGTGATGAGTAACACCGCAGTGCCTTGCTGCTTCGCAAGCGCCACCATGAGTTCAAGCACCTCAAGCTGCGTCAACGTATCGAGCGCCGTCGTGGGCTCATCGGCAATGAGAAGCCGTGGCTTTAGCATCATTACGCTCGCCAACATGATGCGCTGGCGCATGCCACCAGAAAACTCATGCGGATATGACGCGAGACACCGCACCGGGTCGGCGATTTGAACACTCTGCAGCATCGCAATGGATCTGGCTTCGATCTCAGTCGCACTCAGCGTCGTATGAAGTCGCAGCCCCTCTGCCATCTGTTGGCCAACCTTGATCGCAGGATTCAAAGATACCATCGGCTCTTGGAATACCATACCGACGGTCCCACCACGGAGCGCTTGCAACCGGCGCCCCGATGCGGCAACCAAGCTTTCGCCCGCCAAGTAAATGTTTCCGCCGGTGACCGTAACACCGGTCGGAAGCAGTCGCAAAATGCTGCGCGCGGCCATTGTTTTACCGCTGCCGGACTCGCCGACGATGGCAAGGAACTTCCCCTCGTCCAGCGAAAACGAAAGCCCATCCACCAGCAACGCACCCGAGGACGTCGATGCGATGCACAGGTTGTCTAGCTTCAGCACTATGTCGGGCGTGTTCAGTATGGTCACGCCTCATTCAATCTGGGGTCAAGGCGGTCTCGCAGGTAGTCACCTAGCAGGTTCACGCCAAGCAACATCAAGGCGATGCACAACCCCGGTACCATCCCGAGCCAGCTCGCCGACTGCATATATGAGCGACTACCCGCGAGCATGTTTCCCCAGGTTGGCGCCGGCGGCGGCACACCCAGCCCCAAAAAGCTCAGCGCACTTTCCGAAAGCAATGCCCAGCCGAACAAGCTGGTGGCGAGCACCGCCAAGGGCGCAACGCAGTTTGGCAACACGTGCCGCACCATCGTCCGCATTTCAGAATTGCCGATCATCCGCGAGGCCTCGATATATTCTTTTTCGCGGATCGAAAGCACGGTGCCGCGTACCACGCGCACCACCATCGGCGCATACGCCAAGCCGAGTGCGATGATGATGCCGTACTTGTTTGCGCCGACAATGACCATGATGGCCAGTGCGAGCAAAATGCCTGGAAAGGCCAACAACGCATCATTAAAGGTCATCAAGATTCGATCCACCCAGCCGCGGAAATATCCGGCGACTACACCCACTCCGGTGCCCGCGAGAACAGCGAAGCCAACGGCCAGTAGTGCAACCCAGCAACTCGTGGCTGCGCCTGCCATCGCGCGGCTCACGACATCGCGTCCAAACTCATCCGTTCCCAACCAGTGCGCTGCCGAAGGCGGCTGCAGCTTGATCCGCAAACTCAGCTGCAGCGGGTCATATGGTGTCCAAAAGACGGCAACCAGTGCAATGAACGCCAGACCACCTACCAGCGTGGCGCCGACGAGAAGATTTGCGCTCGGGAGGCGCCGCCTCTTCACCGCCATCATTGCGCCGTCACTCTCGGATCGAGCAGTGGGTAGCAAAGATCGACCACCAGATTCACCAGTACATAGATAAGCGCAGTGAACAGCAAACACCCCTGAACGACTGGATAGTCCCGCGCAAAAATCGCATCCACCAGCAGGCGTCCGAGTCCCGGAAGAGTGAATACCGTCTCAAGGACCGCGATGCCCCCAAGCAGATTGCCGAGAATGAGTCCCACCAGCGTCAACGTGGGTGCGAACGCGTTGGGTAGCACGTGCCGTATGAGGACCCGCCATTCGCCCGCGCCCTTGGCGCGCGCGTGCGTGATGTATTCGAGGCGTTGCACCTCAATTGCGCTTGCGCGCATCATGCGCGTCAGCACACCTGCCTCAACCATCGCAAGCGTTGTGATCGGCAGAATCAGGAATAAGATTCCATTGCTAAAGCTACTGGTCAAGGGAACGAAACCGACCACCGGGAGCCAACCCAACTTGAGCCCAAACAGCAGTAGCAACAGCAAACCCAGCCAAAAGCTGGGCACCGACAGCAAAATGGTGGCCATCGTCACCAGAAACAAGTCGAGTGGTCGGTTCTGTTGTTGTGCCGCCAGCAAGCCGATGGGTACAGCTAGCAGCACCGCAAAGCTCACAGCCACCAACACAACCACCGAACTCACCTTGAACCGCTCCACAATCAAGGCAAGCACGGGCTGCCCATCCGTAATGGAAACCCCGAAATCACCGCGCAATACCCGAGCACCCCAATGAACGAACTGCGTGGAAATCGGCGCGTCTAAGCCCATCTGGCGGCGAGCCTCGTCTAACTGCGCCTGATCCACGGAGTCACCGAGCATGAGCTGCGCAGGGTCCCCCGGTATCAACCGAACGAGCGTAAAGACCAGCAGCGCCACTAGGAATAACGTTGGCACGGTCATCAACAGCCGCTTTGCGACGTATTTCAACATGTTAGGATCCCGTCTGTGGCAACTTCTGCGGCGGCAACGGCATTGACGGCGTTTACGTTACACGCACCAAGTCGCTCGATGCCGTGCGCGACGCAAAACCAACCTTCACGGGAGTAAGCGCACATTCCAAAGCCTCGCGTGTTCCATGGACCAGTTCTTGTAGCCCACAACCTTGCGTTTCGCCGCAGAAATCTGAATGCTGTTCCACAACACCATCATCGGCACATCCTCGAGCATGCGCTTGTGCAATTGATCAAAGATGTGCTGCCGCTTCGCAACCGATGTCTCTTGCATTGACTCGGCAATCAATGCGGTAACTTCATCGTTGTCCCATACCTTTTGCGGATGCGTTTTTTTGGACCCCGCCAACATATCAAAGACTAGCGAGGGATCGAGCCTAGCCGAGTAGCTAAACGCCATCATCTGGTACTTGCCCTTGGAGTAGCGATCCAGCTGGGTGGCCCAATCCAGTACCTCTAGCTCAATCTTGATACCAGCGTAAGCCGCAAGGCCTTGTGTGATCACCGCCGTGTCATACATGGAACCATAACGCTTATTGGTGAGCATGCGGATGACCTGGCCCCTATAGCCCGCCTCCTTGGCCAAGCGACGCGCTTCGGCAATGTTGGTCTTAAAGCCCGATTTTTGTACTGGACCGTAATAAGTGCTGGTGATGGGTACCGCCGAGTTGTTCGGTACGCCGAGATCGTTGGTAGTGCCGATGACTAATTCTGTCGTATCGATGGCGAACGCAATGGCGCGTCGCATGCGTACATCTTTCAAAAGTGGATCGTTCGTCTGGAAGAGAATTCCAGAAATACTCGCCGTCGGCATAATGTTGACAACAATGTTTTTGTCCGCTTTCAAATCCTCCAGCTCGCCGACATTGATGTCTGGCAACAGATCAAGTGAGCCGCCGATCACCGCCGCCTTTGCAGCCGCGCTATCGGGAACGACGGTAAATCGTATGCGTTCCACTTCGGCCTTCTTGGCACCCGTGAAACCGCTGGTCTCTTCCGTTCGCGATACATACTGATCGAAGCGCACCAAATCGATGTACTGCCCTCTTCGCCACTCAGACAGTTTGTATGGGCCGGTGCCGATCGGCGACTTCCAGCTACCATCAGCGGCGAGCGAACTCGAATGATAGATACCACTCCCGCCACAATCTGGCCGCGATAGTACAGCCAGCACCAGCGGGGCTGCACGCTCAAGTTTCATCACCACCGTATGCGCGTCCAACGCCGCTACACTGTTGATTTTTGTCAGTCCCCGGCCGTCAAACTCGCTCAAACAGCGCCATTTTGTCGCCGGGTTCAGGTATCGATTAAATGTCCAGACGACGTCTTTCGCCGTTAGCGGCGCGCCGTTGTGAAACGTAATCCCACGGCGCAACTTGAACGTGTAAGTTTTGCCATCCTTGGAGACGTCAATGCTGGCCGCTAGCATGGGCGCGATGGTGGTGTCTTCCTTGAGTGCTACCAGCCCTTCGACGATATGCAACACAACGGCATCCGTGATGCCATCGCGGTTCACACCAGGATCGGTCGAGCGAATGTCTGCCAACAGGCGCGCGCGAATGGTCTGCGGCTCGGCAAATGCGAGGGTCGAGATGCCAACGAGCCACGCGCCGAAACATGCCGCGAAACGCTTAGCAAGCAGCCGGATGGCGAGCACGTCTGGGCGTTTGATCGCCACGGGGTTAGGCCACCTTCGAAAACGTGGACTGGATGGAATATTGTAGGAATGTTGCGTTTTCCGCTGGCAACATAGCCACTTCCATCCGACCAGTCGCAGGTTCCATCACAATCATGGCGACTGTCGCGCTCAAGTTATTCTTGTTAGATTGCCGTGGCGGACGGCAAACGGACCACGGATAGCCAAACTTGTCCATCAAGGCGTTCTTGACATGCGATGCATCGATCTTGCCCACGTGCGGCGCGAGCGCGCCCTCAACCCGTGTGTCGCGATACAAAGAGTCCGGCGTACTTTTAATGCCGGTGTCCTTGATTTTAGCGAGCGCCACCGGACTCTGCCAATGGTTGGCATGGACCAGCAGACCGTTGTTGGGTTGCACTTGGAAGGTTTCATCCGGCGCGCATTCAAAGTCGATTGCCACACCTTCGGCGTGGCTCACCATCATGTTGTTCGAAGCCGACTTTTCCGTGCAGTAGATTGCCTTCATCGCCAAGGCAAGGTGCTCTTGCTCCAAGGCATTGCGTCTGATGAGGGCGAGCGGAACGCCCAAGCGCTGATAGTCTCGATCACTTTCCAAATAGTTGCCAGTAATTGCGATACCGGCGGCGTTCATGCCCGCCCTCGCAAGACCACCGGCTTCAGTAAACGTCAGCACGTCCGGGCCGTCATCGCGTCGAACATGGAGCACCACTGCCGTTTCGGCGCACTCCACTTTCCAGTCCCAGTTTTGGGCATGAATCAGCTTGCCGTGCGAGGTTGCACTAGGGAGCACGATCACGCCGGTGCATCCGTCCGGCACTGGATCAACGGGGCGTTTATTTGCACGCCGTGCCGCCAACTGCAGCACTTCAGTCCGGGCATTCAACAACAAAATATGCTCAAACGGGATGTCTGCACCCTTCGCGATGCCGCGCATTTCATCAACGAGTGAGAGGTCGAACGCTTCGATTAAAGGCACGAGCTGCGAGGCAACTTCCGCCAAGTCTTTTTCATCGAATGCACTTGCGCGCAGTTGTTCGCTGTAGTGCGCGACGCCCCTGAGAATGCGCTCGCGCGCCTGCTCACCGTAGGCCACCCCTCGCGCATGCGGCGCCCCTGAAACTTCGATCAACGGACATTCATAAGCCATGGTGTGATCTTCTTCCTTTACTCAAAGCTATCGACGGATACTGCAAAAGCGTTTTGACCTGTGATTTTGGCGTGCGCAGCATGTACGATTTATGGCGTAAGGCTGAACGCAATCGCCTCGTCCAACGCCGCTATCATCTACTCAATTTCCGTACTCGAGGAAATGAACGGGGGTGCCATCGCTACGGTATCTCCTGTAACTCGGAACAAATGTCCGTTGGCAAATCCGTGTTCAAAAGCGCGGAAAGCCCGAAGTCCGGGCATGCCTGGCACCGGATCGAGGTCAACTGCGGCGGCCAAGCCAACACTTCGTATGTCGATCACACCGAGAGTGCCCTTAAGAGAGTGTGCAGCGTTTTCTAGTACCGGTGCAAGTTCACGGGCGCGCTCGAACAAACCCTCCTCCTTGTATATATCAAACGCCGCCAGCCCGACGGCGGGCGAATCAATGTTCACACAGGTATTGTAGATTTCGTCCGTCACAATGACCCCGCCCATGGGGATGACTTGAAGTGCCGATTCGGTGTGAACGGCATCCAATAGGCATCCAAGCTGTCTGCGGCAATTTGTTTAGTCGACATGTGACTCGTGGTCTGTTTCGTTGATTTAAGTGCTGAAGCGATTAGGAGCGGCTTAGTCCCCAAACCCGCATTTTGTCTTTGGTGCGAACCCAGGCTTTGGCGATGCTGACCAGCGGCGCACGCAACAGCCGCCCCCCTGGAAAATTCCGGTGGGGCAATCGTTCCAGCATCGTGAGAACTTCCGGCCTGCCGGCGAACGCCTCGCCAACTGCGTGTGCGGCGACCGCAGTCGAGACCAAGCCAGATCCAGAAAACCCCTGTAGGTGGTACACATTCTCTCCAAACCGCCCGATATCCGGCGCGCGGGACATCGTCGCGTCCAGAATGCCGCCCCATGTGTAGTCAATACGAACGTCGGCGAGTATCGGGAAGGTCGCTCGCATATTGCGGTGTAGTTCATCTGTGTGCCCATCGGGCGAGGTGTCGCCGAGATAGCTGGCGCCGCCGCCAAAAATGAGACGGTTGTCGCGGGAGAGCCGGAAGTAGTCGAGCGCGGCGCGGTTGTCTGCGACTGCGGCCCTCGTCGGCAGCAGTTGCTTGGCGAGCTGATCGCCAAGCGGTGCCGTTGCAATGATCCAAGTCGCCACTGGAAGTATTTTCCTCGACAACTGTTGCGCTTCCGCAGTCCCCACGTTGTCGATGCCCACGTTGCACGCCAGGATCAACGACTTCGCACGAACTGCAGCCCGAGTGGAACGTACGATCAGGGTCTCGCCTGACTGCCACGCGACCAGCGGGGAGTCCTCATACAGCTGACCGCCTTTAGATACCACCGCTCTCGCGAGGCCGAGCGTGAACCGCAGCGGATCTAAATGGCCCGCCTCCATATCCAAAATGCCGCCATAGTAGCGATTGCTGCAGATGAACTCCCCAAGCTCTTCGCGTGCGAGATAACGTTGCTGGCCGCCGTAATGGCGCCTCGAGTGCTCAACCCAGCGTTGAAGAGGCGCTGCATGATGGGGTGTGATGGCCGTTTCCAAATGCCCTTCCTGATACTCGCAGTCAATCTGATAGTCGACGGCTTGCTGCCGAATTCTCGCAGCGGCTTCCCGCATCAGGGTATTGGCACGCCTTGCCTCATCGATGCCCAACGTGTTCTCAAGATATGACATGCCACAGGCAAATTCTGGAATCACCTGTCCACCATTGCGACCTGACGCGCCCCAGCCGACGCGATTGCCCTCAAGCACGACGACACTTCTACCCGTTGATTGCAGAGCGTGTGCCGTCTGCAAACCGGCAAGCCCCGCACCGACAATACACACATCGCATTCGACATCGGAATCCAGTGGCGCGTAGCGTTCCCGTACGCCAGCAACGGCCTCGTAGTAGCTCTTCGGCAACGCCCGGTCTTCCAAGTACGGAACACTCATTGTCCCGTCCCCAGGCGCACCCATGTTGTTTTGAGTTCTGTGTACTTGTCGAATGCGTGAAGCGACTTATCGCGCCCGTTGCCCGATTGTTTATAGCCGCCGAACGGCACCGTAATGTCATCCTCGTCGTAGGAGTTCACATGTACGGTTCCCGCCCGTAATTGCCGAGCGGTAACAAGAGCGCGATCAATATTGCGGCTCCACACTGACGCTGCCAGTCCATAGTTAGTCGAATTCGCTATTTGGATCGCTTCGTCGGTTCGGTCGAAGGTCAGGATCGACAGCACTGGCCCAAAGATTTCTTCGCGCGCAATTGCCATCGAATTCGACACGTTAGTAAAGATTGTAGGTTCGAGGTAAAAGCCGCCAGTGTCTTGCATTACTTGCCTACCACCGGTCAACAAACGCGCACCATCACGCTGCCCCACCTCAATAAAGTTAAGGATTCGACGCAGCTGAACATCGTCAACAATCGCCCCCATGACGCCCGCCGGATCGAGCGGATCACTCGGTGCGTAGGCGGACACCTCCGCTAGTAGGCGCTCGACCACCGCGTCACGGATAGACGAATGCACCAACAAGCGTGACGGCGCATTGCAGCTCTCGCCTTGATTGAAAAATATCGACGCCGCACACGCCCTCGCGGCGGCGTCGATATCCGCGTCATCAAAAATGATGAACGGTGATTTCCCGCCCAACTCGGTCCAAGCCCGCTTGAGGTTCGATTTTCCGGCATTTTCCAGAATTCGCCTACCCGTCGGGGTCGAGCCGGTAAAGCCAATGGCGTCAACATCCATATGCAACGATAACGCCTCGCCAGCCTCGTGTCCGAATCCAGGCACGACGTTTAACACCCCATCGGGCAAGCCAGCCTCTTGGGCGAGTTCAGCCAGTCTGAGCGAAGTCAATGGCGACTTTTCCGATGGCTTCAGCACGATGCTGTTTCCCGCCGCGAGTGCAGGTCCAATCTTCCACGATGCCATCAGCATCGGGTAATTCCAAGGCACGATGGCCGCGACAACGCCAACCGGCTCGCGCGTAATGAGGGCAAGTGCGTCATGGCCAGTTGGGGCGATTTCATCATAAATCTTGTCAACGGCCTCACCATACCAGCGGATGCAGTTGGCGGCGGCTGGGACATCGACTGACAGGCTGTAGCGGATGGGTTTGCCCATGTCGAGCGTCTCGAGTAGCGCCAGTTCTTCTCGGTGTACTTCCATGAGTGCTGCGAACTGAATTAAGACTTCTTTTCGTACTCGCGGGCTTTTGAGCGACCACCGTCCGTCGTCGAACGCACGGCGCGCCGCCACAACGGCCGCATCAACATCGGCCACACTGCATCTCGCAATATCCGCGAGGTGCGTGCCATCAATGGGCGAGATCGAGGCGAAGGTTTCGCCGCTGAGCGCATCGCATCGCTTGCCGTCGACTACCGCCCGGCCGTCCGCACGGCCGCCTTTCGGGGCATTGGATCGGAGGCCATTCGCCCGCTCATGCCAATCAACCAATTTTACGGCTCCCCTTTCCCTTGCAGCCCCGTCGTGTTGGCATCCCAACCTGCAGTGCGGGTCTCAGCATCCTCGCGTCGGCCTCACGTTTCATTGGCTGACAAGTCCTGCTTCTCGGACGTCCGCCAGTGTGCGATCCAGCGCCACGCGAATCAATCCCACCATCATGTCAATTTCCGCCTTTGTGATCACCAGCGGCGGTGCGACGATCATGCGATGACCAACAGCGCGCATGACCACGCCGCCATTGAAGCAGTGGCCACGACAGCGCATCCCGACAGCGTCTTCAGCGTTGAACAAGGTCTTGTTCGCCTTGTCCTTCACCAAAATTAGGCCGGCGGTCATACCGCATGTTTCGGCTTCACCGACGAGACGATGGTCGGCAAGGCTCTCGAATTGCGCCTTTAAGTAGGGCGCCGTTTCCTCAGCAACACGTTCCACAATCCGTTCGCTCCGAAGGATTCGGAGGTTTTCCAGAGCAACTGCACAAGCTACCGGATGCCCGGAGTAAGTGAAACCATGATTGAAGTCTCCCCCCTCTGCGATCAATACATCCGCCACGCGATCACCCACAGCGACCCCTCCCAGCGGCACGTACCCAGAGGTCACACCTTTTGCGAATGTCATCAGGTCGGGTTGGAATCCAAAATACTCGCAGCCAAACCATCGTCCGAGGCGACCAAACCCACAAATCACCTCATCGGATACCAGCAAAATGTCGTACTTTCGGCAGATACGTTCGATCTCCGCCCAATATCCAGGCGGCGGAATGATCACGCCACCAGCGCCCTGAACCGGTTCGCCAATAAACGCCGCCACGTTTTCGGCACCTGCGGCGAGAATCTCTTCTTCCAGCCAGCCGGCTGCCTTCAAGGCAAACACCTCCGGGGTCATGCCATGACCATGCTCAAAGTAATAGGGCTGCTCGATGTGTCTAATGCCGGGTATCGGCAAGTCACCCTGCTTGTGCATATCCGACATGCCGCTCAGTGAGGCACCGCATACCGTGCTTCCGTGATAGCCATTGCGACGCGCAATCACGATCTTTTTGGAAGGCCGCCCAGCGACGTCCCAATAGCGACGCACCATACGAAAGACCGTATCGTTGCCCTCTGAGCCCGAGTTGGTAAAGAAGAAGTGATTGAACTGTGGGGGCGTCACTTCGGTCAGCAAGGCCGCGAGTTCGATCGCCGGTACCACTGCTGAGTTAAAGAAACTGTTGTAGAAAGGTAGTCGCGACATCTGCCGCGCCGCCGCCTCGACCAGTTCCTGTCGGCCGTAGCCCAGATTCACGCACCAAAGGCCCGACATCCCATCGAGAATCTTGTTGCCGTTTGAGTCCCAGATAAATACGCCATCGCCCTTGGTAATGATTCGCGCACCGGTGCCGGCCAAGCTCTTGGTATCAGTAAACGGGTGCATGTAGTGTGCGCTGTCGAGCGCTTGGAGCGCCTTGGTATCAAATTCGGCCGCGATTGATGCGTTCATCGTCCGCCCTTAAACATGTAGCAGAAGGTGTTCACGTTCCCACGGACTGATCACCCGCATGAACTCGGTGTGCTCAAGCTCTTTGACCGATGTGTATAGCGAAACAAAGCTCTCGCCTAGGAGTTCGCGCAGCGGCTTCGCGTCGCGCAACAAATCAAGCGCCGCATTCAAACTACGCGGGAGCTCGTATTTGTGGGCGTAGCCGTTGCCCTTCAGCTCAGCGGTTGGTTTGATATTATTGATCATGCCGAGATAACAGCAGGCCAAGCTTGCCGCCATGGCGATATAAGGATTGGCATCAGCACCCACCACACGATTTTCCAAGCGGCGCGTTGCTGCGTTGGAATGCGGCACCCGGATACCGACTGTTCGATTATCTCGACCCCATTGCACATTGATTGGTGCTGCCGTATCCGGCACGAGTCGTCGGTACGAATTTACATAGGGTGCAAATAAGGCCATCGAGGCGGGCAGGTAGGTCTGTAATCCACCAATGGCTGATAGAAACAGTTCGCTATCCGCGCCGTCATCGTTGGCAAACACATTTCGCCCGGTCGACACATCAACAACGCTTTGGTGGATATGCATCGCCGAGCCGGGCTGGCCCGCAATGGGCTTGGCCATGAAGGTGGCGTACATGTTGTGCCTCAGCGCCGCCTCCCTGACGGTTCGCTTGAACAGGAAGACACTGTCGGCGAGTTCCAACGGATCGCCGTGCAGGAAATTGATTTCCATCTGACCCGTACCGATCTCGTGGATCAGAGTGTCAATCTCAAGATGCTGGACTTCACAATAGTCGTAGATGTCTTCAAAGAGCGGGTCAAACTCATTGACGGCGTTAATGCTATAGGCCTGACGTCCAGACTCTGCGCGGCCACTTCGGCCGATTGGTGGCGCCAGTGGTAAATCAGGATCGGTATTCCGAGCAACCAGATAGAACTCGAGTTCCGGCGCCACGACCGGCTTCCAACTCTGCTTCTCATATAGCTTTAATACGTTGCGCAGCACCGATCGTGGCGCGTAGTCCACCAGTTGATCCCCGAAGGTGAAACAGTCGTGGATCACCTCGGCGGTGGGATCTGCCGCCCACGGCACAATTCGCACCGTCGTCGGGTCAGGCTTCAACACCATGTCACCATCATTTGCCAAGATGATCGCGTTGAAGGCATCGTCGTTCGGTACTTCGCCGGTGACGGTCATGCCCAACACAACTTCTGGTAATCGCATTCCGCGCTCTTCGCGAAACTTGGCACGCGGCAGGATCTTGCCGCGCGGCGTTCCCGTAATGTCTGGGACAAGGCACTCTATCTCTGTGATGTTGTGCTGGTTTAGCCACTGGTCGAGCTCGTTAAAGCCCATGTTTTCACGTTCTATACGTCCAACGTCATTCATACCGCCACCCTCAATGAATCTTGCATGTGCACAGCACCGCCGCGATTGCGCTTGGCCTGCGCGAACTGTCGGCATGCTTCGCCAAACGCACGAAACAGCGCAACGGACTGGGGATTTTCTGTAGCACGCCACTCCGGGTGCCACTGCACCGCCAGTGCAAACCCGTCCGGCTGTCGCACACGAACGGCTTCAATTAGCCCATCAGCGGCGGTGGCCTCAACCTCCAACACGTCCGCGAGTCGCTCAATGCCCTGCGCATGCACAGAATTCACCGTAATTCGACCGGGATTACCGAACATGTTGCTGAGCATCCCGTCCGCCGCCAGAACCACATCGTGTGCAGGACCATACTGCTCTTCTACGGTCGCACCCATATCGGCGCGGTGGTCCGACATCATGGCTGTCTCATGCACCGCCTGATATAGCGTTCCGCCGAGAGCCACATTGAGCTCCTGCAAACCCCGGCAGACGCCGAAGATCGGGATGCGCCGAGCTAGTGCCGCCTCAATTAGTGCCAGATTAGATTCGTCGCGAGCAGGATCAAGTTCAATTTGTGGTTGCAGCAGCTTTTGGCCGTAACGCGACGGATCAATATTGGAGGGCGAGCCCGTCAGAAATAAGCCATCCAACTGGTCCAGCAAACCGGCGACATTTATGGCTTTTCCCACCGCCGGCAGCAATATCGGCACCACCCCGGCAACGTCGATCAAGGCGCGGACATACTTACCGCCAACGACGTGGTAATCGTGCGCCCCGATATGCTTGAGGCAGGCTGGAACTCCGACGATGATGATTTGCAGACTCATTTCGACGCCGATCAAAGTGTGACCACCGCTCGGGACAAGCGCAGGAACAATCACGTCAAGCGGCTGACTGATTGGTCATCACATTTAGGTTGAATTGTAGTTTACACAAATAAAAAACAATTGCCACCCTATTTCGGACAACCACACCAAGTCGCGCAGCGTCGGCGGCCGACGGCCACCCCTTCCCGATATAACAATTAGGCCTTATCGACGAATATGGGGTCTGCTTTCCTGCTTCACGTATGCCATTTTGCGGATATAGCAGCAGCATATCGCGAAATTTTAATTGCATTTACAAAATATATAGTACAATTTTCGTGGTTTAGGTGCCGATGGAAGTCATTGGCATCCCTCTAGAAATCAGCCCACCTGCAGGAGGCGCGATGCCACTCCACACAAAAGCAGCAAGCAATTCTGTGAAGACAATGGTTTTGGCAGCAGGATTGATTGCCTTCAGCCTTGGCACAGCCTCAGCCCAGACGAGCCCCGACAACAAGGAGGGCGCGCTCGACAAATTCCTCAACCCCCAGTCTAAAGACCTTGCCAATCAAATGGAGGTGCTAAAGCACGCTATCTATCTTCAGGAGACGCGGCTGGTTGCCCTGGACTTCCGATTGCAGTACGGAGATCGAATCAAGATGCGCGAAGTCTCCTTTCCGGCAACTGACCGCTCGCTGATCCCTGGATACATCTTTACGCCGTCCAAGTTGGAGAGCGGTAAACGTTTACCCTGCATCGTTATCGTGCACGGCGGCTACCACGAGCGACTTGGCCCGAAGTACTTCCCCATCATTGAACAAGCCGTCTCTAAGGGCTACACCGTCATGTTTCCCGAATATCGCGGTAGCCGCGGTTACGGCGCGAATCATTACGTCAACGACTATGGCGTGACGGATACGGCAGACGTCATCGCGTCAGCAGAATTCATGGCAAAACAAGACTTCGTCCACGCCGATCGAATGGCAATATTTGGCCAGAGTCGAGGAGGCATGATCACCCTGTCGGCCATACAGAAAGAGCAGCGCCGGTTCAAGGCTGCTGTCAATGTCGTGGGGTTGACGGATATGGTGGCTTTCATGTCCTACAAGCCGGATTGGCGTCGGCGCGATACAGCCAAGGACAGCAGCTTGTTTAAAGGGAAGCTGCCCGATGAAAATCTCGCTGCCTATATGGAGATCTCGCCGTTAAATCACGTCGATGCGATTCAGACGCCTCTCCTCGTAATTGCCACGACGGGCGACAAGATCGTACCACTCGCGTTACACACTGGTCGCCTAATCGATGCGTTGAGGGCGCGCAACAAGACGCATGAAGTCAAAATTTATGACAACGCGCCTGGTGGCCACATATTCTTAATGGGTGATAGCGATGAGCAGCGAGATGCCATGAAGCGGATTTTTGATTTCATCGATCGTTACCTGAAACCCTGACCGAACCACGGAGCCGCAATATGCATTCTCTGCAACGCACTGCAAGCATCATCGTCTTCGCCTGCCTGATGGCGATGGACAGCATGGTCTACGCGCAGCCACTCGATCCAATTGCGACGGGTCCCACCACATTAACGCTTGAATACCACACTGCGCCAGGAGATCGACTCGCACTTCGACAGTACATGCAGTCCTCAGGGCTACGCCAGTTGGAGAAATGGAAGGCAGAACGTATCGTCGATCATTACCAGCTACTGTTCAACCGATACGCTGACTCAAACAATTGGGACATGATGCTGATGGTCACCTTCCCAAGCCATGCGGAAGTGAGTCGATGGAAGGAAATTGAAGCTAATATGCCCGCCGGCTTGGCACCCAAAATTCTGAAATTGGTCAAGGCGGTCCATACCAACCCCGCCGACCTCTTTTTCAAAAGTGCTGGATTCGACAAGGCACCCGCCAGCCGCGACTCCGTATTTCTCGTGCTTCCGTACGACTACACCGTATCAACGGCGGAGTACCTCAAATACTCGCAGGGATACATCGTTCCACAGTTTGACGGATGGCTTGCTGAGGGCGTTTTGGCTAGTTACGGCATCTATCTCGCCCGTTTTGGTGTTGACCGGCATTGGTCTGCCTTAATTGTTCTTGAGTACAGGGACAACGCGGCAATAGGGTTACGGGAAAAAACTATCGCCAAGGTGCGGGCGAAGCTTCGTGAAAACCCGGAATGGAAGGCCATTAACGACAACAAGCAGAACGTCCGCGTCGGCCGTGCGTACGTAATGGCCGACCCCCTCATTGCAAAGAAGTAGTTATTTGGAGATGTCGATGACGACCCCACAAACTTCAAACCAACAGTGGATGCAGCGCAGATCTGCTGCCGTCGCGCGCGGCGTCGGACAGACGCATGAGATCTTTGCCTCGCACGCGGAGAACGCGGAACTGTGGGACGTACAGGGCAGGCGCTACATCGATTTTGCCGGCGGTATCGCTGTGCTGAACACGGGGCATCGGCACCCCAAGGTCATGGAAGCCGTCGCCAAACAAATGCAACGGTTTACCCACACGTGTTTTCAAGTGATCGCCTACGATAGCTATGTCGAAGTTTGCGAAAAGCTGAATGCCCTAGCCCCGGGCAACTTTGCCAAGAAGTCGCTATTGCTCACCAGCGGTGCTGAGGCGCTTGAGAACGCGATCAAGATCGCGCGTGCATACACATCGCGTTCAGCGGTCATTGCGTTTACCGGCGGATACCACGGCCGCACGATGATGACCCTTGCCATGACCGGCAAAGTCGCACCATACAAAGTGGGGTTCGGTCCGTATCCAGGTGAAGTTTTTCATGCGCAGTTCCCGAACCCGTTGCACGGCGTCAGCATCGAAAGCGCGATGGCGTCTATCGAGCAACTATTCAAGAACGATGTGGAGGCAAGTCGCGTTGCTGCCATTGTGATTGAACCGGTGCAGGGTGAAGGCGGCTTCTATGTCGCGCCTCCTGAGTTTCTCCGTCAGCTCCGGGCGCTTTGCGATCAACACGGCATTTTGCTGATCGCAGACGAGGTACAAACGGGTGCGGGGCGGACCGGCACCTGGTTTGCCATGGAACACAGCGGTGTCATACCTGACTTGACCACTACCGCCAAGTCTCTCGCCGGCGGGTTTCCCCTATCAGCAGTGGTTGGTCGCGCAGATGTCATGGATGCCCCAGCACCTGGCGGCCTCGGAGGCACCTACGCCGGCTCGCCAGTCGCCTGCGCGGCGGCGATGGCTGTCATGCAGGCATTTGATGACGAAGGCCTGCTGGAAAAATCCCGGCAGCTTGGAAAACATATGCTGTTGAAGCTCACATCACTTCAGAATTGCCACCCGTGCATCGGTGATGTGCGGGGCTTGGGTGCCATGGTGGCGATCGAGCTTTTCACTCCAACACCAGACCGGCGGCCCGACGCCGCACTCACCAAGGCAATCGTCTCGCGAGCGGCAGAAAAAGGCCTGATCCTCCTGTCGTGCGGCGTGTACGGAAACGTTATCCGCATCTTGGTGCCCCTGACGGCATCGGTAGATCTCGTCGACGAGGGGCTGCAGATACTGGACGAAGCCATAGCCGAAGTAAACGCGTTGGCGGCAGCCGCATGAAGATGGAACTGTCAGACCTCACGAAGCAACTCCGCGGCCTAGGAATGCGCTGGCTTGGCTTCCCGGAAAAATGGTTGACCGTTGCCGCCTCTATGTTGGTGGTGTCGGCCACCCTCCCAATTCAAGCTGACGCGCAGGCGTCGGGCAGCTACCGCCTTGAGTCTGCGACGACGCTTTCCAGCAGCAACACCAGCTGGGACTACGTCGAGTTCGATCAAGCGCGCGGCTATTTGTTCATCGCCAGGCGTCTGGATGGCCTTACCGTCTTCAACACGAAAACCAAACGAATCGTTGCCGATATCGAAAATTCGAAGGGTGCCAACGGCATCCTGCTACTTCCAGCCTTCAATCGGATCCTCGTGGCAAACACAGACGGTACCGTTTCCGTCATTGACTACCAATCCCTAAGATTCTTGGATCGAGTCAAGATTGACGAAGGCGGTATTAACGCTGGCTTTTTCGAGCCGACAACGCGCCAAGTGTTCATGGTGACTTCGCTTCGGGAAAAAACCTCGACAATCATTGCGGTTGAACCCAAAACCGGCAAGTCACTCGCACGTTACAACTTCGACGCCACGAAGCTAGATACCCCCGCTGTAGATGGCAAAGGCCACATGTACGTTCCAATACGCTACGCCAACCAAATCGCAAAGATCTCGGCTAAAGACATGAAGGTCGTCGCCACTTGGCCAACCGGACCTTGCGTAAACCCGGTCGCCCTCGAATTTGATCGCTCCGCAAATCGACTGTTAGCGGGTTGCCGCGGGGAGAAGCCGGTCTTCGTTGCGATGGACGTCGATACCGGCGCCGTCATGGCAACAGTTCCGATTGGCCGGGGCATTGACGGCATGGTGCATGACCAGGAAAACAAGTTGATCGTAACCTCGAACGGCACCGACGCCAACCTGGTGGTGATTCGGCAGTCAGGCCCTGATCAGTACGCTGCAGCAGAGACCATCGCAACACGCCCCATGGCACGAACCATGGCGATAGACGCCGAATCCAAGCAGCTTTTTTTGGTTACCGCAGACCACAGCATTCCAGCCGGCAACGTGGACGGTAAGCCCAAGCCCACCATCTATCATAAAGATACATTTGCGATACTCACCTACCGCCAAACCGAATGATGCTGAGTCCCACCACGAATGCCTTGAGCACCAGAAAATGACTGCCCTTCCCGCTTTCTACCAAACACCGAAGTTCCTGATCAACGGCGAGTGGCAGTCCGGCACCGGATCCGTCCAAACATCTTTGATCAATCCGGCGAACGGTGATTTGGTTGGGCAGTACCTGTCCGCCTCTCAATCCGAACTAGATGCGGCGCTTCGCGCCGCCGGCGAGGCGTTTCCGAAGTGGAAGGCGACTGCGGCTGCCGAGCGCGGCAAAATATTACGACGTGCGGCTTCCATCATGCGCGAGCGCACCGAGGAAATCGCAACGATACTCACGACTGAGCAGGGCAAGCCGCTTAGCGAGTCCCGCTCCGAACTCGTCGCGACCGCCGAGATGTTTGATTGGTTGGCAGAAGAAGCCCCGCGTGCCTATGGTCGCATCGTACCGCCTCGGGCTGCGAATCTACGCCAGCACGTCGTTCGCGAGGCTGTCGGGCCTGCGGCGATGTTCTGCTCATGGAATTTTCCCGCGCGCAATCCCGGCTACAAGATTGCCGCGGCGCTTGCCGCGGGGTGCTCATGCATTGTCAAACCGGCCGAAGAAACGCCGCTGACGGCAATGGCCATCGCGCTCGCACTAACGGATGCGGGCCTGCCGAAAGGCGTGGTCAATCTTGTGTACGGTGACGCGGCCAATCTTTCAGCGCACCTGATTGCCAGCCCGATCATCCGCAAAATTTCGTTCACCGGATCGACACAAGTTGGCAAATTGTTGTCTCGACTTGCTGCAAACACCGTCAAGAAGATGACCCTAGAGTTGGGCGGACATGCGCCCGTTATCGTTTTTGAAGATGCGGATATCGACCTAGCGGTATCGTTGACAGGTGCAGCCAAGTTTCGCAACGCGGGTCAGGTCTGTATTTCACCAACGCGCTTCTTTGTCCACGCCGCTCGCGCATCCGAGTTCATTGAAAAAATGTCGGTCCTTGCCGAAAAGCAAGTGGTTGGGGATGGCATCAATCCTGCAACCACGATGGGCCCGCTCATCCACGCCCGAAGACTTGCCGACGTCGGTACTTTTGTGAATGACGCTCTTGATCGCGGGGCTAGCGTGTCAACTGGGGGGAAGCGGCTGGAGCGCGCTGGCTTCTTCTACGCCCCGACAGTCATCTCTAATTTGCCGCGCGATTCAAAACTCTTGAATGAAGAGCCTTTCGGCCCTGTCGCGTCCATCGTGAGCTTCGATTCGTTCGATGAAGTGGTCGGTCGTGCAAATGCGCTGCCATTCGGGCTCGCGGCCTACGCGTTCACTCAATCCCTTAAGACCGCCAATGACATTGCGGATTCGATCGAAAGCGGTATGGTTGGCGTCAATACAACCCGCATTTCCTATTCCGAAACGCCGTTTGGCGGCGTCAAAGAAAGCGGGTATGGGTCTGAGGGCGGTATCGAAGGGCTCGACGCATATCTCGTGACCAAATCCGTCAGCTATTCGCTTTAGCCCCTTCATCCAGAACCACTGATCTAAACAGGATTGTCATGCAAGCTTTCATCCCACTTATTACGATCTTCGCATTACTTAGCTTATCCACACTTGCTGCAACGCAAGCAAAAAAAAGTGGCCGCGAACTGTATGAGGCAAATTGCCAAGCTTGTCATGTGACCGGCGCGGCTAACGCCCCCAAGGTCGGAGACTTCGCCGCTTGGAAGCCGCGCATTGCCGAGGGCCTGAAGGAACTCACTGGCGACGTAATCCGCGGTAAGGGTGCTATGCCACCGAGAGCGGGCAATCCGAAGCTAACTCGCGCAGAAATTGCCAGTGCCATCGTCTACATGGCCAATCAAAGCGGTGCCAATTGGAAAGAGCCGTGAAGATTTGGGTGCCGACCCGAGGGCCATTGTCCCCGACCAAGTTCTACGGAATTGACCAACACACAACCCTGAGGACACACGCCATGAGTATTCACCGTATGTACAACCCTAGCCGACTGGCTGCTGCACTTGTGGCAATTGCTGCAATGTCGCTACTCCTACCCGCTTATTCGCAGGATGTACCTCAGGACAAGGACGCACTCCAAAAATTCCTCAACATGGATGCCAAGGACGTTGACACCAAGCTCACCGTGGTCCAGCACGAGATCTACCAACTGGCCGTCGCGCTGGCGATTTCCAACTTCAATCAACAGTATGGTAGTCGCGTCAATTTGGAGCCGGTCGAATTCGCTTCCGGCCTAGAGCTTATCCCCGGCTATGTTTTCACTCCGAAAGAGATGGTGAAGGGCAGACGCTACCCCGCGATCGTCTGGGTCCATGGCGGATTTCATGACCGATTTGACAAGTATTACTTCAAACTCATCGATGAGGCAGTACGACGGGGATTCGTCGTAATTTTCCCCGAGTACCGCGGCAGTTCCGGCTATGGCGAACCACACTACCAAAACTCATACGGCACGACCGATGTAGCCGATTCGCTTGCGAGCGCCGATTTTGTCGCGAAACTTCCGTACGTGGATCCAGAGCGCCTGGCAATTGCCGGTCATAGCCGTGGCGGAATGGTGACAGTGGGTGCCATTCAAAAACAACCAAAGCGATTTAAAGCGGCTGTTGAAATTGCTGGCTTAGTCGACTTTGTTGCCTTCATGGGTTACAAGCCCGAGTATCGTCGGCAAGAAATCGCAAAGGAGGCCCAATTTGGCGGCAAGACGCCCGATAAGAACTTGGGCGCTTATCTCAAGGTCTCTCCAATCAATTTTGTTAATCAAATTCAGACGCCGATACTTGTCCTCGCGAACTCGTTTGACAAATCTGTGCCGTTTGAACTGCACTCAAAGCGACTGATTGAACTTCTGCGCTCTTACGGTAAAACTTACGAGTCCCACGTGTATCAAGACGCGCCGGGCGGGCACATGTTCTTGTTTGCGGATACCGACGAGGCTAAAAATGTGGCGAAGCGGACATTTGATTTCATTGCCAAGTACCTAAGGCCATGATCGGACGTGGAACGTAAGGGTGTACGACTCGAGGCTTGTTGTCCAACACGACCACCGCGTGCTCAGATCAGCATCCCCTCCAGCAAGATGTGAGGCTGCTGACTACGCGTTCAAGGGCAACCAATGAAATTTGCTCATACGCAAGAGGATAGTGAAGAACCTGCCCAAGCCGTTGCGTTGCGCGCGGCAGCGGCCTCTCGAAGCACGTGGGTAAGTGTCGCGGTAAATCTGTCGTTGAGTACAGCCCAAATCACGGTGGGCCTCCTAGCCGCTTCACAGGCACTCGTCGCCGATGGGCTTCATTCCCTCTCAGATTTGCTGTCCGACGGTGTGGTGCTCGTTGCCAGTCATCACAGCAAGCAAGACGCCGACGTAGAACATCCGTACGGGCACCAACGATTTGAGACCGCTGCCGCCCTTGTGATCGGCATACTTTTGATCGGGGTCGGCTTGGGAATGTTGTGGTCCGCGGTGGCTAAGCTGCAGTCGCCCGCGAGCGTGGCGACGGTTCACATTGCTGCTCTTTGGGTCGCGGTGACTGCACTCATCGCGAAAGAAGTATTGTTTCGATACATGCTTCATGTCGCAAACAGAGTGAAGTCAAGCTTACTGATGGCAAACGCGTGGCATGCGCGTTCCGACGCCGCCTCATCACTAGTCGTCGCCGTTGGCATTGTTGGTAGCTTGTCGGGCTACCCATTGCTCGACCCGATTGCCGCACTAATTGTGGGCTTTATGATCGTTCGCATGGGCTGGACCTTTGCGTGGAATGCGCTACACGACTTGATGGACCGCTCAATTGATGAAGCCGAAGTTGCCGCGATTCGCCAGACGCTCGCCGACACCCCAGGCGTGCGCGGTGTCCATGACATTCGCACGCGTAAGATGGGAGACTTGATTATCGTCGACGCGCATTTGGAGGTTGATGCACAACTCACGGTTGAGGCAGGACACGATATTGCGGTTGACGCAAAGCACCGCGTAACGGCGCGCCACCGAGTATTAAACCTTATGACACACATCGATCCGTGGCGAAGGCCCGACCTAGATCATCAAGCTGTTGTATCGCGATAGCATTGACAGATTTTTGGACTGTGTCTCTGGGGTCCAGCTCGAGGGCATCAAACCTTCAGGAGAAACAGTTAACATTATTCTGCGAAGGCCAAAATTTAGGGGCATCGGCAACGTGCCGTGGGAATCGTAAGAACGCCGTCGTGATTGCTTGTCCGTAAATCGGAACACAGCGCGAGATGATTGGTCGGGCTGAAGAAGCTCGAATGACCGGAGTCGGCCAAGAAGCGCTGGCTCGGGAGGAAATAGAAAGCTCCAAGGGCCCTGCCCTTTTCTTGACATTAGGCGCCTGAAACCAAGTTTCGGGGTGCCCAATCAGCCAGCGAAACGGTTGATGTCTGTCCCCACACCTAAACAGCCGGCGTTACCGGTCTGTCTCGTTTGACCGGTCTGTCTCGTTTGTCTAGATTGGCCGAACAAGGTAAGTACTGTGCGGACTGCGTCGCAGTTGCAATTCTAGGGTTTTAAATTCGTGTTGATCAACTCGTGATCAAGCAAAACAAATCAATGCGTCCGCAGTTCACCTTGGCGTTAGTGCGCAAATTGTGTGTTTTTTGTAGTTGACGCAAATAATCGAAGATACTTCATGCGGATGCAGAATCTCAAAATTACTTCAATGCAAGTTGCAGGAAAACTATTTGATGTTCGAGCGCTCGAAAAGAAAATCATAAAAATCAGCCGCTTAGATATTTTTAGATCTGCATTGAATTACTTCCGAGCGCCTTATAATCAGACACTTCGATAAGTCTATGCAACTATTCTATCCGCACTGGCTCTGATTAACATGGACAACTCCTCAACCCCCTCCGGCGAAGACTTAGGTATTCCACTGTCGGTTGCCATCCGTGACCGCATT
>Ga0105048_10003903_pt1 | contig 24381 bp, 13 predicted proteins | sample MAT05_FD_78382 | JGI IMG/M metagenome (GOLD analysis project Ga0105048, IMG submission 78382) | Freshwater microbial communities from Lake Fryxell liftoff mats and glacier meltwater in Antarctica - MAT-05 | ecosystem: Environmental > Aquatic > Freshwater > Ice > Liftoff microbial mat | place... | reverse complement strand
CCCTGGCGGCACGGTCGTCGCGGACGAACGCAGGCAACCGGCTAGCGGCATCAGCCTGCGCTCCGCCTCCCGCCCGGCCCAGGCCACGCCCCAAACTATCGGGCAATACGAGGTCCTGCGCGAGCTCGGACGCGGCGGTATGGGCGTCGTCTATCTCGCTCGCGACAGTCGCTTGGGACGCCGTGTCGCCGTCAAGGTCCTGCAGTCGGACAACCCAGAGCTGACGGCACGTTTCATCGTCGAGGCTCAGGCGACCGCGCAGTGCAACCACGAGAACATCGTCGTCATCTACGAAGTGGGCGAGCACGCCGGTTCGCCGTTCATGGTGCTGGAGTACCTGCAAGGTCAGACGCTCGCTGCCTTGCTCGAGAAGCTCGGTCCGATGCAGTCGACGCGCGTCGCCGACATCATGTGCGCCGTGATGCGTGCCCTGGTCCGCGCCCACGCGCTCGGCATCGTTCATCGCGATCTGAAGCCAGAAAATATCTTCATTACCGAGTCGGGCATCGTGAAGGTGCTCGACTTCGGCATCGCCAAGGTCTTGCGCGAGGAGGCCGCGATGCCTGTCGAGGCCGGCGGGCTAGCGAGCCCTGCGCTGGGGCGGAGCACCGGCATGGCCGGAACACTGGCGTATATGTCGCCCGAGCAGTGGCAGCTGAGCGGCCATGTCGACCATCGCGCCGACATCTGGGCCGTCGGCATCATCTTGTTCGAGATGCTGACCGGCAAGCATCCCCTGATCTTCGATCTGGCGACTTTCCAGGAGCGCGTGACCCGAGCGGATCTGCCCATGCCGTCGGTGCTGGAGACCAAGCCCGAGCTCGTGCGCGAACTGGCGCAAATCGTCGACGCTTGTCTGGCCAAAGACAGAGAGGCTCGCTTCGCCGACGCAGAGAGCCTGCTCAAGGCGCTCGAGCCGTTCTTGCCTGGACGCTTTCGCGGTTTCGGAAATCTCGACCGCGGCCCTTACACCGGCCTACGCGCCTTCCAAGAAGAAGACGCCGATTGCTTTTACGGACGCAACGCCGAAATCTCCGCGCTCGTTACGCGCCTGTTCGATTCGCCCATGCTGGCCGTCGTCGGGCCGTCGGGAAACGGCAAGTCGTCGCTGATTCGAGCGGGTGTGTTGCCTGCGCTGCGCAGCTCTGGAACCAGCTGGCAGATGCTGGTGGTGCGCCCGGGCGCTCAGCCTCTCTTGGCCCTCGCTACGGCGCTGCAAGCCGTGACGGCGCAGCTCGAGGAGGTGGGTGAGGTCCTGCCGGCGCCGATGAATCTCGGTATTTTGCTGCGTGCTGAGCCGGGCTACTTGGGACAGCTACTCCGAAAGCTCGCTCAACAGACGCGCGGCAAATGCCTGCTTTTCGTCGATCAGTTCGAAGAACTCTACACGCTGTGCGACTCCGCCGATCAACGCCGTGCCTTTACGCGTTGCTTGAGCGGTGCCGCGGACGATCCAGCGTCTCCGGTGCGTTTGGTACTCTCGGTGCGCGCGGACTTCTTGGGCCGGGTGAGCGAGGACGCGCAGTTCATGTCCGAGATCTCCCGCGGCTTGTTCTTCCTCGGAACGCCGGGTCCCGAGAGTTTGCGCGAAGCTTTGGTTCAACCTGCCGAAATGGTCGGCTACCGCTTCGAGACGCAAGACATGGTCGACGAGATGGTGGCGCACCTCCAGTCCACCTCGGGCGCGTTGCCTCTGCTCCAGTTTACCGCCCAGCAGCTGTGGGAGAAGCGCGACGCTGCGCGCAAGCTGCTGACCCGCAAGAGCTACGAAGAACTCGGCGGGATCTCGGGCGCTCTGGCGACGCACGCCGACCGTGTAGTGCAAAAACAGGGACCAGAAGCGCGCGCCGTCACACGCGCGCTTTTCTTGCAATTGGTTACTCCCGAACGGACACGAGCCGTGAGGGAGATCGAAGAGCTGTACGAGCTAGTGACCGATCGTCAGGTGTTGGCCGCGGTGATCGACGATCTGGTGCAGTCGCGCCTGCTAGTCATGAGCACGGGCGGCGGCGGCGGCGGCGCGACGATTGAAATCGTCCACGAATCGCTGATCGAAGCCTGGGTGACCCTGCGCCGTTGGCTCGAAGAAAGCCACGAAGACGGCATGTTTCTCGAGCAACTACGCGCGGCCGCGCGCCAGTGGCTGAACAAGCGCAAAGACTCTGGCTTGCTCTGGACCGGTGAGATGGCCGAGGAGCTGTTTCGCTTTCGCAAGCGCTACAAAGGCGAGCTTTCGGACACGGTACGCGCCTTTGCCGACGCGGTGCACTTTCACCTGGTTCGTCGCCTCCGGCTCAAGAAGTTCATGCTGTTCTTGGGCGTCGGGTTCCTCGTGGCGCTGCTAGCGGCGGCCTCGGTTGCGCTGGTCGTTATCAGCCGGGCGCAAAAACAATCCGAAAGAGACGAGCTTTTGGCGCGCCGCGCCGAGGCGCAGGCGCACGAGCGCTTTCAAGCCTTGCAGGAAGAGGTCCGAGCCCGTCAGCTCGAGGAAGCCAAGCGAAAGGAAGCGGAGAACGAGGTGGCCAAGGCGAACACCACCATCGATGAGACCAAGGAAGAGCTGGCCCGGCGCAACGCCGAGCTGGAGCTGGCCGTCGTTCGAGCGCAGGAGCAGCAGAAGCTGGCCCTGACTGCTCGCGAGGACGCAGAGCGCAACGAGCACCAGGCGCGCGAAGCCGAAGAACGCGCCAAGGTGCTGCTCCAGCGTGAGCACGAGCGGGCGGAACGGCTCAACAAGCAGCTGGGCAGTCCAGTCGTCGAGGTGCTCAAATGAAGGCGCGCGTCTGCGGTTGGGCCGCGCTCCTCCTTCTGACGAGCGTCGCGTCCCAGGCCTTCGCCGATGCGGCCGTGTCGACACTCGCTGCCGAGGCCGTGGCAGCCGATCGGCCGTGGGCGCACGCCGTCGTGCCCCGAGAGCAAGCGAGCGCCAATGAGCTGATGCAGCAGGGCAATGCGCTTCTCAAGGACTCGTTCTTTGCCCAGGCCGTAGGCAAGTACAAGGAATCGCTCCAGCACTGGGACCACCCAGCGACGCACTACAACCTCGCGCTGGCTCTGCTCTCGCTGGACGAACCTTTGGTTACCTACGAGCACCTGAAGAAATCGGTCGCCTTTGGTCCCGAGCCGCTGGGCCAAGACAAGTTCGAGTATGCCGAGAAGTACTTGGCGCTGCTGGCGCACCAGGTGGTCTCCATCCGGGTGAGCTGCGAGGAGCCCGGAGCGACGGTGCGCCTCGATGGCCAGATCCTGTTCCGCGCGCCTGGGAATTACGCGGGCCTCGTACGACGTGGCGATCACAGCTTCGCGGCGTCCAAGCCGGGCTTCGAAACCACCGAGCTAAACCGCACTCTCGAAGCGGACAAGCCCTTCGAACTCGCGTTGAAGCTGTACCAGCCCGCCGAGCTCGAGGTCTTCGATCGAAACTACCCCGTGTGGATCCCCGTGAGCGTCACGACCCTGGGGGCCCTTACGATGGGCGCCGGCGCCGGCGCGCTCTTTCTCTCACAGGACAGCTACGATCAGTTCGACCAGGCCATCGCCTCGAACCCCGATTGCAGCTTTGGTTGCACCCCGCCTGACTCGGCCCAGGTCAAGCTCGACGAGGGCGACATGCTGCAGACGCTCGGCATCGTCGGGCTGACCGCGGGTGGAGCGACCTTGGCGGCGGGCATTACCTTGTGGATCTTCGACGGCAGCTCGCGCCGCATGAGCCCCGAAGAAAAGGGCAAATTCGCCATGACGCCGTTGCTCGGGCCGGGCACCGTCGGCTTTGTTGGAACCGGTCACTTCTGAAATCCCATGACCACTGACTCCAAACGAAGCCCCCGGGGCTTGCGTGCCCTTTTCCTCTCGCTGATCGCCCTCTCGGGCCTCGGCCTCGGCTCGGTGGGTTGTACCTCGCCGGAGACCTCCCTGTGTGAGTCAGGCCTCGTCTGTCCGCCCGGCACGGCCTGCGCCGCCAAGCAAGACGTCTGCATTCGCGGCAGCTGCGGCAACGGCGTCGTCGACGCTGGTGAGGTGTGCGACGACGGCAACGTCAAGGACGGCGACAAGTGCAGCGCCACCTGCCTCTCTACCGAAGGCTGCGGCAACGGCATCCTCGACCCCGACGAGATCTGCGACGACGGCAACAACCAGGGCGGTGATGGTTGTGCCGCCAACTGCCTGTCGAACGAGGCATGCGGCAACGGCGAGATTGACGAAGACATCAGCGAGGTCTGCGACGACGGCAACAACCGCGATGGCGACGGCTGCAGCGCCAGCTGCAGCTCCAGCGAGATCTGCGGCAACGCCATCATCGACGCCATCAACAACGAGGTTTGCGACGACGGCAACCGCGACAACACCGACGGCTGCAGCAACGACTGCATCTCGACGCTGGACTGTGGCAACGACATCCAAGACGTCGAGAACGGCGAAGAATGCGACGACGGCAACGACGACAACACCGACGGTTGCATCATTCACCCCGAACTTCTGTGTAAAAAAGCCAGCTGCGGTGACGGCTTCGTCTTTGCCGACAAGGAAGAATGCGACGGCAACGGCAACGGCAACGGTGGCGAAACCAAGAGCTGCAATCTCAATTGCACAACGTCCCAATGCGGCGACGGCTTCGTCAACCCGACCGACGACGAACAGTGCGACGACGGCCTCGAGAACGGCAATTACAACCACTGCGCCAGCAACTGCACGCAGACTGGCGCCATGTGCGGTGACGGCACGCGAAATGGCCCTGAGGTGTGCGACGGGCAGACGGTCACCGGCAGCGATGCTGTGGTCGTGGCGTGCAACGCCGACTGCTCGGGCTACCCGCCGTACTGCGGCGACGGCGACGACAACGCCGCAGCCGAAACCTGCGACGACGGCGCCGCCAACGGGCGCTACAACGGCGTCTGCAACAACGACTGCACGGGGCTACCGATTCGATGCGGGGACACTGTTACCCAGGGCGAGCACGGTGAGCAGTGCGATTTGGGAGACGAGAACTCGAACAACTGGCACGCCGCTCAGGACGAGAGCTGCACGACCACCTGTCGCCGAGGGCTGTATTGCGACGATGGCTCGCTGACCACGGCCAGTGAAAGCTGCGAGCGCGGTTGGGAGCTCGAGTGGCGCTTCGACAGCAGAGACGTCAAATCGACGTGCCACGACGACTGCTCGGGCTATTGCGGCGATGGGCGGCTGCAGAACAGGTCGCGGATTGACAATATAGTCATCGAATATTGCGATCCGGAAGACGACGCGGCGCCTGACAACTGTAGGGAGAACTGCACATACTGTGGGGATGGTACGCGACAGCAGCCCGCCGAGGAATGCGACAGCGGTGCTCAAAATCGTGACCAGCCAGGGTTTTGCCGCGTAGACTGCTCTGGGGTGTTTCCATCGCCTGATTGACGTGAGGGTCTGCGACCGTGACGGAACCTCTTAGAACGCGTCGTACACGGCGTCGTCGGCGGCGCTCTCCCCGTTCACACCAAACGTCGTTCCCGGCATGAGTGCTTCGTAGGCGCCTTGTGTGTAGGCGGGCGTCGTCGTGTTGGCGCGAATACCGAACGTTGTGCAACCGGTGAAGTACGAACTGGAAACGTTGACGGGGCGATTCAGGGTGAGACACGTCTCGCCACCAGAGAAGTCAGCGTACTCAAACGACGTGTCTGCATCAGCGTTAGCGTCAATGACTATGCTTGCGTAGTCGGTGAAAAGGCTCCTGCCAAACGCGATGCGAGCATTCGCGGTCCCGATCGCTTGCAGCTGTCCGCGCACCACGATTTGGTTGCCGCCCGGTATCCAGATCTGCACACCGGCGGATATCACCAGTGTCGAGCCGACGGCAATCTCGACGTGGCTGTTGTCTGGTGCGTCGGGGCGAAAAGTCCCGAAGTGGTAGGGCACTCCGAAATCGACGACGGTGCCCGACTTGGTCAATACACCGGCCATCACGAATATTGCATCGACCACGGCCCCCGAAAATTCGCTGCCGTTGGGGATGGTAAACAGTGCGTCGGGTGCCAACTCTAGTGGGGCTGCTTGCTCAATGCCGCGCACCGTCAGGTTTCGTGATGCCGCGTCGAGTCCTTGCTCATAAATCACTACGCCCAGCGTGCAGTCTTCGACGAGAACGTCGTTGATTGTCACGGCAGAATTTACTTCGAAAGAGGAGGCTTGCTTTCCACCGAAACGGATAGTCGCATTGCCAATGGTCGAGTCGCCGTCGACGTTGTCTCCAATGTGGATTTGCCGAAAGAATCCGGGCATAGGCTCTCGGCCTTCGAAAACGACGGGCTGATCCTCCTTCCCTCTGACATCGAAGCGCACAGTCTCGTCACCGGTGCCCACCTCGAGAGAGACGTCTTCAGCGAGCTGATAGACGACGCCAGCCAAAAACTCGATCTCACCCGCCAAAATCTCGACGTCGCCTTCTTGCAAGTAGGGCACCCCTAGGTCTGCAAAGGTGACGTCTTCTTCGATGGCGTCGAAACGTAGGTGGACCGAATCGTCGTCGTTGTCGGTAAACTCACCACCGACTGGGAAAGGTGTGATTGCGGCCGGTGCAGTCAGCACCACGGCCAGACCGGTCGAGTCCGAAACGGTCAGGCTTTGGCTGCCCACGGCGAAGGTAGAGGCGTGCACGCCGTCGGCGCCGCTGTTGGCCACCTTCAGGTGGTCGACCAACGTTTGGCCGTCGAGCAAGACGGCCACTTCGTCGGACCCGGCGTCGGACACCAGGACGTAGGAGAGCACGCTACTAGCGCTGTTTGCTGCGAAGAAGATGCCACCCCACGACCCAGCGTTGGCGCCTTCACCACAGAAGGTCACTGCTTTGGAAACCGAACCCTGGGCTAGGACTGACCCGCCGTCGCTCACCAAAAGCTTGCTATCTGCTGCGGCGACAACTTCGGTACCGGGCTCTATGGTTATCTGTGCTGCGACCGTGACCACACCGTCGAGGTACACTTTGCCGGACCAAGTGGTGTCTTCGTCGATGACCCCGGAGACCTTCGTTGCTCCGGAGGCGCTGCGGTCGCCGCAGCTGACTGTGTCCCATGCACTGCCGCTCCCGCCGGCACCGGCACCGCCGGTGCCTCCGCTTCCGCCGCTATCTGTCGCGTCACTCGGCTCGCCCCCGCAAGCGACCACTGCCGCACTTCCCAGCACGCATGACAAGAGCCCACTCGCAAGCGAACGACCGAGGCCTCGGCGGACGAGATTCATGCGCCCAAGGGTAGTCGCGTTCGGGTCGAACTAAAGCTCAGCAGAACCGAGGCCCGGACAGCCAGTGCAGCGATGGCGTCGCCATTGCGCCTCGGGCGACAAGCGCCGCCCTCGGTCACCAGCGCGACGCTAGCGGGAGCAATGACAAGACGAAGCGTTCTCGTGGCCCATGCTGGATTCAGGCAGTACGGCCGTGAGGCCGATGGTCGGAAGCGTGCCTGGCGGAGGAGCACTGTTTTCAGCTAAGGAAGCGCTTCCGACCATGAACCCCCATTCGCCTTTTGGTTGCTCTCGTTTCGTTGCGCTGGGCGTTGATGAGTTCGTCGCCGTGGGCGAGGCGGGCACGATTCTCCGTTACCTTGCCAGCGACGAGAAACCGTCGTGGACCTTCGAACGCCTCGAAGGCGCGGGGGACCTCTCGTCGGTTTGCGCTTCAGGGACGCGGCTCTACGCATCGAGCGCTTCGCGAGTGTACGAACACGCAGGCGCGGGGTGGAAGAACATCACCGGTACACTCACCGGCACTTCGAACGGTTTGCTCTGCACAGCGGACGCGGTCTTCCGCTACGGTACCGGCGGCATTTACCAGCGGAAAGGTGCTGGCGCTTGGTCGCGGGTGCTCGCGGACGCGCTCCTCGGTAGCTTGATCGACGGCTGGCAGTCCTCGTCCGGAACGCTCGTCCTCATCGAGCCGCCCGCTTCATTGCACGAAATTTCGGCTGATCTGTCTGATTTGACAACGTCAACGGTCCCCTTGCCCTCGGGCGCCGAAAGTGGCGTCTTGGCTCGTGTGGGTGGTCGCGGTCAGGACGTCTTCGTCTGGATCGACTACTACAGTTCGGGCTCCCACGGCAGCCAGCTCATGGCGCGCGACCAAGGCACCTGGACGGGGGTGCTCGACAGAAGCAACAGCCAGTATTCGCCGTGTTCAGAATACGGCGGCGACGTCTACGGGTTGCCCGGGAGCGCCGAAGTCCTCACGACCGCCGAGAATGGCTGTTACTCTCTCTACTCTGAAATCTGGTCGCGCCAGGGCGACGAGTCGGCGTTTGAACTGTCAAAGGAGAACTTGTCGCACTACATCCACGCACGCGCATTGTCGGGGGCGAAGCAGGGTGATCGCTCGGTGATCTTTGCCGTCGGCAGCAACGGCCAAGCCACCCGCTACGAAGGCAACAAGTGGATCCCTCTTGCGCGCAGCTCGCCACCACGCGAGCGGGGACGGATCAGCGCAGTGACCGAGACCGCAGACGGGGTCGCCTTCGGCGTCGAAGGGTATGTGGGCCCTGGCTACCGCGAGATCTACGTTGGGCACACCGAAGTGGAGCGTTGGTCCGGCGACGCAGACGGCGACGCGCTCCCTGCTCTCCCGCCAGGTGGTCGAGAAGATGGCGTCGTGGAACTGTGGATGGAAGGCGACGTCCTCTGGCGGTTGGTCGGCGTTCAGGGCGACTCTGGAGAGCCCTTGTTGCGCGCTGAGTCATTCGACTCGCTCAGCGAGGTTTGGTCGACAGAGGCCACACTCGCCGCAGCCACGAAGCCGCTCACGAATTTTGCGCAGAAGGGGCACGTCTACGGCGTCGCCGGGTCGCCGGCATTTTCATACGACTTCGTTCCGGGGGCAAGCGAGCTTCGCGACCCGCGCTGCCGAAGACGCGGACTCGTTCTTGGTGGTCGGCGGCTCGCGAGAAGAGAGCGGACGCGTGTTCGCTGGCGGGGAGGCTGGTGCGATCTGGGAGTACTCAGCCGAGGTGTGGTCCAGTGGCACCATCATCCCCGGATCGCTGGGCACAATCGGTTCATTTGCCAGCAGTGGTTCGGCCCACTTCGCGGCCGCCGGAGGGACCATCCTCAAGCGGAGCGTTACTGGTTGGAACACTTTTGCCGCATCCGTCGGCGTGAATGCCTCGGCATTGGCGGTGCTGGGCGAGGGCGACCAGATCCGGCTCGTGGCAGCCCAGGACACGGCCGTGCGCAGCATTCCGATTTCGAACGAAGCCGCTGAAGACTCCCAGGATCTGAAGCTACCCCCCGGCACGAGAGTGCTGCGGCTCGACAGCGCATTGACGGGAGCGGTTTTCGTGTCGGGCGAAGACTTCCGACTCCTGCGAGTACAAACGACGCGCCCGTAGAATCAGTCGGCACACCGGCGCTCCGCGCCGGCGCGTTTCACGTCAGTCCGTTTCGTACCGGAAGACCAGCTTGTCGCTTTCGACGTCGACAATCGCGTGGCCGCCCTTTTCGAGCTTGCCGAACAAGACTTCGCTCGACAGCGGCCGCTTGACCTCGTCCTGAATGAGTCGCGCCAGCGGGCGTGCGCCGTTGTCGGGGTCGTAGCCTTTTTCCGCCAGGTATTTTCGGGCTGCTGCCGTGAGCTCAACCGTGACGTTGCGCTCGCTCAGCTGCTTTTCCATCTCGAGGATGTTTTTGTCGACGACGCGCTCCATGACCGAAGGGTGCAGGGGAGCGAAGGCGATGCGCGCGTCCAAGCGATTGCGAAACTCGGGGCTGAAGGTGTTCTTGAACGCGACCTCGTCCTTGCCCGCGCTCGTACGCGTACCGAAGCCCAAGGTGCGGCGAGCGAGATCGCCCGCGCCCACGTTGCTGGTCATGATCAAGATCACGTGGCGGAAATCCGCCTTCTTGCCGTTGTTGTCCGTTAGTGTGCCGTGGTCCATCACCTGCAAGAGCACGTTGAAGACGTCGGGATGGGCCTTTTCGATTTCGTCGAGTAGCAGCACCGCGTGCGGCGTCTTGCTGATGGCCTCGGTCAAGAGACCACCCTGGTCGAAGCCGACGTAGCCGGGCGGCGCGCCGATCAGACGGGAGACCGTATGGCGCTCCATGTACTCGCTCATGTCGAAACGCAGCATCTGGATGCCGAGAGTCTTGGCGAGTTGCTTGGCCGCCTCGGTCTTGCCGACGCCGGTAGGACCGGTGAACAAATACGAGCCGATCGGCTTCTCGGGAGGACGCAGACCAGCGCGGGAAAGGCGGATGGCCGAGGCCAATTCTTCCAACGCCGGATCTTGGCCAAACACCACGTTCTTGAGATCCGCCTCGAGGTTTTGCAGCGCCAACTTGTCGCTCGTCGAGACCTGTTTGGTCGGGATCTGTGCGATTCGCGCCACGACGATCTCGACGCGCTCGACCCCGACGCGCGCGCCCGGGCCCTTCTCGAGCTTGGCATCCGCCCCCGACTCGTCGAGCAAGTCGATGGCCTTGTCGGGCATCTTCCGATCGTGCAAGTGGCGTTCGGAAAGCAGCACGGCTGCGTCGAGGGCCTCGCTGTCGTACGTCACCTGGTGGAATTCTTCGTACTTGGGCTTGAGGCCTTCCAGGATCAACCGCGTCTCCTCGGAGCTGGGTTCGAGCACGTCGATCTTCTGAAAGCGCCTCGAAAATGCGCGATCTTTTTCGACGTGGCTGCGGTACTCCTCGAAGGTGGTTGCGCCGATCAGACGCAACTTGCCGCTCGAAAGGCCGGGCTTGAGCAAATTGGCGGCGTCCATCGTGCCGCCGCTGGCGGCACCTGCCCCCATGATGGTGTGCATCTCGTCGACGAACAGAATCGCGTTTTGATTCTTCTCGACGCGCTTGAGCACCGCCTTCATGCGATTCTCGAAGTCACCGCGAAACTTGGTTCCGGCGACCAGCGCGCCCATGTCCAGCGCGAAGATCTCTGCATTTTTCAGCGGCTCGGGCACGTCGCCGACCACGATCTTGGCCGCAAGCCCTTCCACTATGGCCGTCTTGCCCACGCCAGCGTCACCCACCAGCAGCGGGTTGTTCTTGCGGCGCCGCGCCAGGACCTGAATGGCCCGACGCAGTTCGTTCTCGCGACCCACCAGCGGCTCCAGCTCGCCCTTCTTGGCTCGTTCGTTGAGTGAGACCGCGTACTTTTCGAGCGGATCGGGTTCTTCCGGTTCCTTCTCGGTCGGCTCGGTCAAGGCCCGGGAATCGCCGTCGTCATCGCCCTCGTCCTTGGCCGCGCCGTGGGAAATGTAGCTGACCACGTCCAGCCGACTCGTGCCGATCTGGTGCAAGGCGTGAACGGCCGACGAGTCCGGCTCCGAGAAGATCGCGACCAAGACGTTCTCACCGCGCAGCTCGTCCTTGCCGCTCGACTCGACGTGCCACGCAGCACGCTGCAGCACGCGCTGAAAGCCGCGCGAGGGCTCCGGAGCGACCGGAAAATCACCCGGCACCGCGGTCTGCTCGTCGGTCAAGGCCTTCTCCATCAGGGTCTTGAGCTTGTCGACGTTGCCGCCCGAGCGCTTGATGACGCGCGAAGTGTCCGCGTCGTGGGCCAGTGCGAACAGCAAGTGTTCGATGGTCATGAGCTCGTGACGTCGGCGCTGCGCCTCGTGGGCTGCCAGGGAGACGGCAATTTCCAAGTTGGTGCTCAGTTTCATACTAGCCTTCGTACCCTTCCGGTTCGGCCGTCACCTTGAGTGGTTGTCCGTGACGACGCGCGTACTCCATCACGGCAGCCACCTTGCTCTCGGCCACGTCTCGACCATACACGCCGACCACGCCCCAGCCTTTGTGGTGGACCTGCAGCATGATCTGCGTGGCCTCGGTCGCGCTTTTGTGGAACTGGTCGACCAGCACGTGCACCACGAACTCTTGGGTGGTGTAGTCGTCGTTGTGAAAGATCACGACGAACCGTCGCGGACGGTCCACCTTGTTCTGTTCTTCGACAACTAGATCGTCTTCTCGCGTAGGAGAGGGGCGTTCAGTCGATGAATTGTAGGGTGCTGCCATGGGTCCACGAGCGAGTCTGACTCATCGTGGGTCCGCCAATCGAACCTGTCGAGTCCACCCACGACAAAAGCTTGGCGCTTTGTTGGACAAACGAAAAGACGCCCGCGCCCCGGCCACCGGCTGGGAAACGAGCGTCTCGCAAGACCCGCGAAAATCGAGACCCGCGAAGGTTCAGTCCCTCGAAGACTCGCGAAAATCAGGTCGCCGTCTTGGGCGGGGTCTTGGGCGAGCTGGCGGCCTCGTTTTCGAGGGCGCGCTTGAGCAGCCAATCATCGTTCTTCTTGGCGCGACGCTTCTTCTCGCGTCGACGGGCACGGGAGTCCTGGGGGCTCGACATGATTCTACTCCTGATTCACATTCTGAAGGGGAGGGGCTCTTAGCCGATTCCGTAAGCCCACGCCACACCCGACCTGGGCAAAAACGCACACTTTTGACTGAGCGCTGCGGAAATCGGCCAAGGACCCCGGTTCAGCCCGGCTGGGCATGACGATCGAGCAAGCCCCCGAGCCGCGGGGTAGCGGCTTCCACATGCTTGGAGGCCGTCGGGCGCAGCTTTTCGTACGTCTTTTTGACGATGTCGCCGCTCGCGCGGGCTGCACGGCGGTCGGTCACCCCGAGCAGAGCGTTGGCGACGGGCCCCGGTTCGGCCACGACTGCCGCGCCCGGGGTGCGGCCGCCTGCGACGGCCTTCTGGTAGAACGGTTCGACGGCTTCGGAGAACTCGTTCAACAGCCCGTCGACGAGTCGCTTCAGTATGCCGGGACTGACGTTCTTGATGACGCCGAAGGCCGCCTTGATCGCCAAGCCACCCAGACCCGATTTGTCCTTCACTTCGGCCTCGAGCACACCGACCGCGTCGGCGATCACTCGGGCCCGCAACGCGGCCTCGGAAAACTGGTCTTTGAGCGGACTGGGGGCCATGGGGGGCCGCTTAGCACCCGGGCCCCGAGCTGTCGATCCAGTTACCTATCGTCTCGCCGTGCGCTAGGAGCGAGGGGTGAGCGAACAGCCCCCTGTCACTCGTCTGCGCGACGGCCGCGTCCGGATCCTGGTCGTCGACGATCAACGCAACATGCGCACCACGCTCAGCATGTTGCTGCGGGGCGCCGGCTACGAGGTCGAGGAGGCCGCGGACGGCAAGCAGGGCTCCGAAATGGGAGCCACCGAGGGTTACGATCTGGTCATCACCGATCTGCGCCTGGGCCAACCAGACGGCATGACCGTGCTGCGTGCCATTCGTGAGGCCCAACCTCAGTGTGAGGTCATCGTGATGACCGCTTACGGCACCATCGAGTCGGCGGTCGAGGCGATGCGCCTGGGAGCTTTCGACTACCTGCAAAAGCCCTTTACTGAGCAAGAATTGTTACTCAAGGTCGAAAAAGCACTCGAAAGCCGCAAGCTGCGCGGTCAAGTCGAAGCGTTCGCCCAGGAGTTTCGCGAGCGCTATGGCTTCGAGAACATCATCGGTCGCTCTGGCGCGATTCGGAATTTGCTCTCGCGTGTAGTGCGCATCGCTCCAACCGACGTGACGGTGCTGATCACTGGTGAAAGCGGCACCGGCAAGGAGCTGATTGCGCGCGCCGTTCACGCCAACAGCAAGCGCGCCGACAAGCCGTTCATTCCCATAAATTGCGCAGCCATCACCGAAACCTTGCTCGAATCCGAGCTGTTCGGCCACGCGCGCGGAGCCTTCACGGGCGCGACCACATCGCGCAAAGGTCTGCTCGAAGAAGCCGAGGGCGGTACGTTTTTCTTCGACGAGATCGCCGAGACGACCATGGCCTTTCAGGCCAAACTGCTCCGTACGATTCAGGAGGGTGAAGTGCGCCGCGTCGGCGACAATCGCGCCATTCGTGTGGACATTCGGGTCATCGCCGCCACGAACGTCGAGCTGAGCGAAGCCGTCGAAGAAAAGCGTTTTCGCGAGGACTTGTTCTATCGGCTCAATGTCGCGCGCTTCAAACTGCCGCCACTCCGCGAACGTCACGAAGACATTCCCCTGCTCTTCGAATACTTCCTGAGCAAATACAATCTGAAGATGGGCTTGCGCGTGCAAGTCGCTGAAGGCGTGATCGAACGCCTTCAGGGCTACCAGTTTCCCGGCAATGTGCGCGAGCTCGAGAACATGGTCGAGCAGGCGGTGGCTTTGTGCGGAGGTGTGATCACGCTCGACGACATCTTGCCCGAGGCCGTGTTGTCCGAAGAAGCGCCGCCGAGTCGGACTCTGGCTGGTATCGTCGATCAAGCCGAAAGAAAGGCGTTGCTCGATGCGTTGCGCGCGGCTTCGGGCAGTCGCGAACGCGCAGCGGACGCTCTGGGCATCAGCGCGACGACGCTTTGGCGCAAGATGACGCGACTCGGTGTGACCTTCGAGGCCAAGGGCTGAGAGTGCGCACCGAACTCTTCGACTACGAACTGCCGGAGCGGCTGATTGCCACGCGTCCCCCGACCGAACGCGACGGAGGGCGCATGTGCATCGTCAGAGAAGACGGCGTGCACCACGATTGGGTGCGCAACTTGCCCGAGCAAATCGAGCCCGGCGATCTGGTGGTGCTCAACGATACGCGCGTGCGTCGCGCCCGTTTGATTTGCAGTCGTCCGCCGCGGGTCGGACGGGGCGGCGAGACGGCCGGCGGAGCCCAAGTCGAGCTGCTCTTCTTGCATCCGCTAGGCGAGGGACGTTGGGCAGCGCTCGGGCGCGCCAACCGGCCGCTTCGGCCAGGTGACCAGCTCTTGGCCGAGGGACTCGTCGTGCGCATCGTCGAGCGCGACGCCGAAGGCACGCTGTGCATCGACACCGAGGGCGACGTCGAAGCCGCACTCGAGCGGAGCGGGCACATGCCAGTCCCGCCATACCTGCAGAGGCCCGGCGACGCCGAAGACGTGACGCGCTACCAGACCGTGTTCGCGCGTAATTTGGGCTCGGCTGCGGCGCCCACCGCGGGCTTGCATTTGACCGACGAGGCCCTTGCCCGCATGAAAGCGCGCGGAGCGGAAATCGCGCGTATCACGCTGCACATCGGCATCGGCACCTTTCGACCGGTCTCGGTCGACGACCTCGACGCGCACGCCATGCACGAAGAGTGGATCGAGGTCGACGCCGACCTTGCGGCGGCCATCACGCGGACGCGCGAGCGGGGCGGGCGCGTCGTCGCCATCGGTACGACCGTGGTACGCGCTCTCGAATCTGCGGCCAGTCCAGCGCTGCGAGGCCACGTCACTCCCACGACGCGCTCGACCGGTATCTTGATCCAACCCGGCTACGAATTTCGGGTCGTCGACGCCCTGCTCACCAACTTCCACATGCCCAAGAGTACCTTGATGGCGCTCGTCTCTGCCTTTGCGGGACGCCCGCGCATCCTGGCAGCCTACGCAACTGCCGTGGCTGAGAACTACCGCTTTTTGTCGTACGGCGACGCCATGTGGCTGCCCGCGAGGCTCGCGTGAACGGGTCCGTTCACTTCGAGCTTCAGAGCCAAACGGGGCACGCGCGCGCAGGTATTCTACGTACCGGGCACGGCGACGTGCCGACGCCTGCCTTCATGCCCGTTGGTACTCAAGCGACGGTCAAGGCGCTTTCGGCCGAGGACATCAGCTCGACCGGCGCGCGTATGGTCATCATGAACACCTACCATTTGTGGCTCCGTCCCGGTGCCGAAGTGGTTCAGGATCAAGGGGGGCTCCACGAATTTTCGCGTTTCAGAGGCGGCATCGTCACGGACTCCGGAGGCTTTCAAGCCTTCTCACTCGCGGCGCGCACCAAGCTGAGTGAAGACGGCTTCGAGTTCTCGTCGCACATCGACGGCAAGCGCTTGTTGCTGTCGCCGGAGGAGGCGATGCGGGTCCAGGCTGCGCTTGGTTCGGACGTCGCCATGCAGCTGGACGTGTGTGCGCCGGGACAGGCACCGCGCGCCGAAGTTTTGGCGGCGCTCGAACGCACGACGCGCTGGGCCAGCCGCTGCCTCGCGGCGCGCGATCCCAAGCAAGCGGTCTTCGGCATCATCCAGGGAGGTAGCGAGGTCGACCTGCGTCTTCGTCACATGGAGGAGTTGTCGGCGCTACCGTTCGACGGTTTGGCGCTCGGTGGTTTCAGCGTCGGGGAGCCACCGGAGACCATGCACCGCACCCTCGCTCAGGTGGCGCCCCTGCTCGATCCGGAGCGCATTCACTACCTGATGGGTGTCGGCACACCTCGAGATCTCGTGCGCGCCATCGGCCAGGGCATCGATCTCTTCGATTGTGTCATGCCGACGCGCAATGCTCGCAACGGTCAGGCGTTCGTGCGCACGGGGCGTTTGGTCATCCGCAACGCCAAATATCGGCTCGATCATCGGGTTTTGGACGAGTCGTGCGACTGCCAGGCGTGCGCGGGTGGCTACTCGCGAGCCTATTTGCGCCACCTCTACATCGCAGGCGAGATCCTCGCACATCGACTCCTGAGCCTCCACAACCTGCGCTTCTACGGGCGCCTGGTGCAGGACGCGCGGGCCGCCATTCTGGCTGGCTCCTACGAGGCTTTTGCCCACGAGCGCTTGGCCGAGCTTGGGAGCTGAGCTGGCGTGGGCTACCTTTGTCGGGAGTCGGATTTCCCCTCATGACCGAAAAGAAACAACTCGGCCGCATTCTTCTGAAGCAGCACGCCATCTCGCAGGAGCAGCTCGAGCAAGCCTTGGGTGAACCGGGCGGTCGGCTGGCCTCGCGGTTGGCGGAGCAAGGGACCATCTCCGGTCTGGCTGCGCTCAAGGCGCTGAGCGAGCAGCACGGCATTCCGGGTATCGATCTCGATCAGGTATGCGTGAAGCTCAGCGACCTCGAATTGTTGCCGCGTGAGATTGCCGAACGACATTTGATTTTGCCCGTGTTGTCGCGTGGCGACCGGCTGTTCGTGGCGATGGCCAACCCGAAAGAGAAGAAGGTCATCGACGAGCTCGAGTTCGTGACCGGAAAACGCGTCTATCCGTACGTGGCGCTGGAGAGCCCGCTCGAGCGAACAATCGAAGAGGCTTACGCGCGCAAGGCGCGGGGCGAGGACTATTTCATTGGGCCTTCTTGTCCGCCGGAGACGTTGCAGAAGCTCGGCATCGCCCGACCGTCGACTCCATCCAGCCCGGATCTGGGTGACGCACTTCCGGAATTCGGCGTCGGCACTCTGCCGCGTCGGCCTCCCGAGCAAGCGCGCACGCCGAGCCGCGCACCGGAGCGCACGCCCGGTTTCGACCTCGCCGAGAGCCCGACCAGCGCGCGAGCGCGCGGCGATCGTCCGACTCCTTCTCAGGCGCCGTCTTCGTTCGATTTCGCTCCCGCCCAGGAAACTCCCGGCGTCACCGGCGACGCCGATTCGGGCGGGCAAGACGTAGGCTACGAAGATTTCGGAGATTTGAACTCGGAGCTCTCGGTAGTCACGGATCTTCCCGAGCAAAAACCGTCGACCGCGCAGGCGGGTGCGGCAACCATCTTGGTCGTCGACGACGAAGCCGAGATCCGCCGATTGCTCGACAAGTTGCTCTCGGGCAAAGGCTTTCGCGTGCTCCAGGCCGACGCCGGATACATGGCGCTCAAGATGGTGAAGGAGCACATACCCGACTTGATCGTGCTCGACGCCATGCTGCCCGAAGTACACGGCTTCGACATTGCTCGGCGCATCAAGGGCAGCAAACGCTACGGTCACATCCCGATCGTCATGGTCAGCGCCGTCTACCGCGGCTGGCACTACGCCGAAGATCTCAAGCAGAGTTGCGGCGTCGAAGCCTTCATCGAAAAGCCGTTCAAGATCCAAGAAGTCGTGGCCGCAGTCGAAGCCGCGCTTCGTGGGAAGGAAAGCAGGCCCACCGTCGATCCGGAGGCCATGCATCAAGAGGCCGAGCAAGCTTTGACGCGCGGCGTCGCGGCCTACAAGGAAGGGCGACTCGACGAGGCAGTCGCCTTGCTCCAGAGCGGTGTGCACATCGATCCGCTCGCCTACCGGCTCCACTTTCACCTGGGCCTGCTTTATGGGCGCAAGGGGCAGGTCTTCGATGCGATTGCGGCTCTCGAGCAGGCGGTCGAGATCAATTCACGCCATTTCCCTGCCGTGAAGAACCTGGCCATCCTCTACCAGAAGGCCGGCTTCCGAAATAAGGCAGCCGAGATGTGGCACAAGGCGGTCGTGATCGCGCCGGATGAGGACACCCGCCGGACCGTCAAACAGCAGCTGCTCAGCCTACTGTGACGTCGCCGGGGAGGGCCTGACGCGCTGATCCACGGGATTCGGCGAAGGTTTTTCCGAAATGCCGCATTTTGGATATGCTGGCCCGTTCTCGGGCCGCTCCGACTGATAGCCTCTCAGCTCCGATCCTCATGAAGTTCTCGTGCCCTAGCTGCCAGGCAAAGTACCAGATTGCCGAAGACAAGGTCTCGGGTCGGGCCATGAAGATGAAGTGCCGCAAATGCGGCGCCATAATTCCCATTAGCGAAGACGGCTCGATTTCCGACAACGAGGCGCAGCGCTTGTCGACGCTGCCGCGCATGTCAGCTGCGCCTCCGGCTCCGGTGCCAAAACCGAGTGCGCTCGGCGCCAACCAGCCTGCCGCGGGTCCGGTCGTGCGCGCGCCCGCTCCTCGAACGCCCGCAGCGCAGCAAGCTTCTGTTGCGCCGAAGCCAGCGAGTCCGCGTCCGGCCACGGGAGGGGGCCCTGCGGCCGCGGTGCGTCCTCTCGCTGCGCCCGCCCGCGCCGCTGCGCCAGCCACTCGCGCCGCAGCACCCGCTCCGCGAGTCGCGCGGCCCAGCGTTGACGTGAGCATTCGCGAGCCCCAGGTGGCGCCCGAGCCCGATTTCGAAGCCAATTCGCCTGAATTTGCGGGTCCGCCTTCGATGCGGCGTGTCGCCTCGAAGATGCCCGTCGCCATGCCCGAATGGCACGCGGGCATCGACGGCACGGCAGCGGGACCGATGACGCGCGAGGAGCTGCGGCAGCAGATCAAAAACGGCCACGCGGACGCGGAGACGCTCGTGTGGCGCGACGGCATGACGGGCTGGGCCTCACTCGGCGAAGTGCCTGACGTCGCGGATCTGCTCACACGCATCACCGCGTTGCCCTCCGGAGCGTTGTTCGCTGGCGGCGATTCCGCACTCGCCGCTTCGGCTCCGAGCCTTTTCGTGCTGGATGCCACGTCGTTGCCGGTCCCCAGCGTGGCGCTGCCCGCCGCGTTCGAGGCGCCACCACCTCCTACGCGCAGCGCGGCCCCGCTCGCGCCCAGCGCTCCGCCCCACCGCGACTCGATGTGGGAGGTGGCTCGCCACAAGCCAATCAGCCGTTCGGTCATCGGCTTTGTCGGCGTGGCCCTGCTCGCGTCCGGCTTAGCGCTCGGCTTCGTGCTGTTTGGGGGCCAAGAAACGAAGATCATCAAGCAGCTGATCGAGGTGCCAGCGGCCGCGCCGCTGGCCGAGAACGCTCCACCGCCACCCACCGAGGCCGAAGTTGGCGGCGAAGACGCCGCCGCGACCACCGGCACGAAGCCCACCTCGGGTACGGGCAAATCGTCGACCCCCGGTAGCGGCTCGAAACCTTCCACCATTGCGCCCACGACGGGGCTTAGTGGGTTGAGCGGCCTGGCGGGCCTCGGTTCGAGTGGGCCGCAAACGGGTCCCGGTACTACGAGTCCCGGCGCGCCGTCGGGGCAGCCGCTCGAGTCGTCACAGGTACAATCCACGGTGGCCCGCTACCAAAACGCCGTGAAACGCGGTTGTTGGGAGCCGGCTCTGAGCGCCCGCGACGCGGACGCGCCCTCGTCGGCGCGCGTGACCGTGAGCATCACGGTGGCCTCGACCGGTGGCGTGCAGAGCGCGAGTTCGACCGGCGATCCGAAGGGCTACCGCGGCCTGGCCAGCTGCATCGAGCGCCGCGTGCAGACCTGGTCGTTCCCGCGTTCGAGCGGCACGACCACCGTGAAGGTGCCGTTTGTGTTCGCCGCGCAGTAAGCGGCGAACGATCAGCAGAGTGCCGCGCAGTAAGCGGCGAACGATCAACAGAGTGCCGCGCAGTAAGCGGCGAACGATCAACAGGGTGCCGCGCAGTAAGCGGCGAACGATCAACAGAGTGCCGCGCAGTAAGCGGGGAAGGATTGCCTTCGACACGCAAAAGTTACAGGCGCTCGCGATGTGGCAATGCACCGCTTCCACGGCGCTCCACCGGACAGTTCGGGCGAAAACCTTTGACGATGCCGTCGTGGAAACGCTATCGCCCGAGCATGGTACGTTCGACGTCGTCGCGGCTCGCGGGGTGGCTCACCCTCATTGCCTTCGTTAGCCCATACATCTCAGGCTGCTACGAAGGCGGCGGAAGCATCGGCTCGACGGGTCAGGCGGTTCTCTACAGCAGCGGCTACGCGAGTCCTGAGGCGCTGCCTGCCTACGAATACGTCCCTCCGTCGTTGCCGGCATTGGGATCGATCTTCAATGCAGGAGCAAACGCTAGCCTGCCGCCCGCCGACGGCCTTGATGTTGCTGGTTCGATCCCCGGCAGTTCGCGCATCGGCAACGACGGCTCATTCTCCCACAGCATTCCCATCAAGGTACCGGAAGGTGTCAACGGTCTCAGTCCGTCACTTACGCTCGCATACAACAGCAGAGCCGGCAACGGTTCGGTCGGCGTTGGCTGGTCGCTCTCTGGCCTGTCCAAGATTGAGCGCTGCAAGAAGGTTCTTGCGGTCGAAGAGGTTGCCGATCAGATCGAGTTTCAGAACGGCCATCTGAAAGATTCGTACTGCCTGGACGGCAAGAAGTTGATGCTCACCTCAGGTGACGAGGGCCAGCCAGGCTCCACGTATCTGACGGAAATTGCCGAGTATTCGCGCATTCAACTCGGTCCGAACCAAGCCGGAGGGGTTCAAGGTGACTTCACCGTGAGGGGTACCGACGGAAGCACGCGCCTCTACCGGCCGCAGAGGCGACACACGCGCGCAGACTACCGTGACGAAGGGCCAACCGAGACCACTCTGTTGTCGAACCACTTGGCGTGGAACCTGGTCGCGGTCACGGACTCATCCGGCAACAGTATCCGAATCATTTACAGCGACCGGCTTTTCGATCCCGCTCTGCCTCATGAGCCGGTGCCCCTCAAGATCTTGTACGCAGGCGAGACTCACGAGGTTCAATTCTACTACACGGAAAGTGAAACCAGCGGGCAAATTGCGCGCTGCGTCTCGGGCGTCTGCTTATCGACGCCGCCGCTCCTGACGCGCATTAATGTCTTGACCAATACCGAAGGCGTTTCGGGCGTTCAATGGTCGTACCGGCTCTCGTACGACGACAACGCAACGTCCAAAACTTCGAAACTCGAGCGTCTCGAATGGTGTGGCGCTGCCGGAGAGTGTCTGCCACCAACGACCTTTCAATGGGCGACGGGAGACTTCCGTGAAGAGGAAGAAAATGCCCAGGATGCTCATACGGACGTTATTTGGGACAGCGGACCACTTCGACTCAGCCAAGGCGCGTGGCTCAGGCCGATTCTGGCGGACTTCAACGGCGATGGTCGCGCCGACCTGATGTACGGGGAAATGAAGCCAGGCCACGAGGCCGAAGGTTGTGGAGTGACCTGGGGCGCCGGCAGTGCCCGCGTCATGCTGCGGCTGGCCAAGGCGATCCCATACGGAACCTACAAGCCCGAGTATTTTGGCCCGGCGCAGGACGTCTCGAATCTCTTCACCGACGGCTCGGTCAATTGGCAGCTCAAGCCGTACAACTCGCGCTTTGCGGACTTCAACGGGGACGGCGCAACGGATATCCTTGCCTACAAGGCAGACGAGCAGAATTTTGCGGGAGGCTACCAGCTTTACATTTTTAGGAACGGCCGTTTCGAAGCCGATACCAGCTGGGACCTATCGATCTCGCACGAACTCTTGGATGTGGCAGACGCCGACGGGAACGGCACCGCCGACTTGTTTATTTCTTCGTTTCGGGGCGGTAGCGGGCTCAATCCAGGATGGAATCTTCGCCAAGTATTGCCGGTCAACGGCGGAGGCACGGCGCTCGCTTCCGCGCAACGGCTCTTCTATTACGATGGCCCGAATAGTGTGACGCCCGCGCAAGCGGGGTACAATCTGGGGTTAATCCCGTTCGACTTGGACGGCGACGGCCGTTTCGAAATGTCCGATAGGTTCTCGGCGTTCGGCATTGATCAGTCGAACTTGGGGTTGCAGCGAGTCAACGGCTGGTGGAGTCGACCCGCGGGCTCGGCAGAGGGGCAAGCATCGGCTGACATCAATGGTGATGGTCTTGAGGACATGGTGCTCAACACCAACGACGAGATCAGCGTCGCCATCAACACCGGCTACGGGTTCCGTCCGACGTACACTGCGTACGACCGCAACAACGACGGTCTTGCGGGCGAGATTCTGTTGAGCAGGTTGCCGGGGGCGATCAAGGTTCTCGACTACAACGGCGACGGCCGTTCGGACCTATGGATTGCCCCGCCCACGCAGGATGACGCAACCCCTGATTCGTGCCCGTTTACGCTCGAATATCGCTCGGAAGCCAGCGCGGAAATTCTGCTGAGCGATGGCAGTCACTTCCATCGCCTCAACAACCGTTACAACATTTCATATGTTGCCACACCCAGCAGCGACATGGTTGCGGATCACCCTACCATCGACCAGGACCACGGCTGGAACGGAAACGCCATGGGCGATGTCGACGGCGATGGTGTCGCGGAAGTTCTCCAGCTGGAGCGCGACGTCTTTGGAAACGAAGTTCACTTGCGGCTCTACGCTGCCGTGGTGGCCGGATCGCAGCGGACAAAGGAAAACGGGGGCGAGCTGCTCACGCGCATTGCTGTGGCTGACGCCGGCAGCAGAGCCAACGAAGAAATCGAGTATGCCTCCCTCACCCGCGGGGACGACGCGGACTGGGATACCTACAAGCCAGGCACCGACTGCGTCTGGCCTCAGCGGTGCCTCAAGCGAGCATTCCCGGTCGTCGCTTCCTATTCGGGAGCTGCGAGCAGCTACCGAACGTGGCGCTACCGCTACGACGACGGCCGTATCGACATGGGTGGTCGAGGGTTCGTTGGCTTCGCGTGCGTTACGAGGCTCGAAGAAGAATCCAAAGAAGTCATCAAGACGTGTTTTGACAATAAAACACGCAGCCCCAAAGCGTGTCCGGGCTGGATTTACCCGTACGCGTCGTCCCCGAAGTTTACCGAGGTACGGTCTCCGCTGGACGCCAATCTCTCCAAGGTGCGTGTGGTTCGAACGGACTACGCCTGGAAAGCACCGCGCTGGATGAACCACGCCGTGTACACGGTGGAGGCCGATCGGTACGTCCAGAGGACTTTCGAGGGTGCGCCTTCCAGCGTGGACCTGGTTCATGCTGGCAAAGTTCACCGTGACGCCGACTTGAAGCTGACCATCGAAAAGTCATTTACATTCGACAACTACGGGAACGCGGTGCAGGCGCACGAGACTCGGTCTGCTGCGGGTGAAACGACGACAACCCGTAGATTTCGGGCGTTCCGCAATCAACTCACGCCCACCTTCGCGATCGGTCTGCTGGTGCGAGATGAGACTCAGCGTGAGGGCAAAGGCGCGAACATGCGCAAGGTCGTCCTGGAGTACGACTACGACGACCAAGGGCGAGTGAAGTATGCGGCGGTCCAGAAAGGGACTCAGGATGAACGGCTGGAAACTCGCGTCCTCCGGAACGGAAGCGGAACAATCAGGCAGATCACAGCCACAGCCCTGAGAACACCGTCGCGGAGCAAGGAGTACACCTACGACGAAGCGGGTGTCTTCGTGCGCACGATCCGCGACCTGGGGAACCAGCACGTCGCTCATTCGGGGATCCATCCGGCTCTCGGCCTGCCGGTGATCACCATCGACCCGAATGGGGTCCGGGAAAGGAATCGATACGATTTCACAGGACGCGTGCGCTCGGTCAGCCGAACGGCGGCCCCCCATTCGACCATCACCTACGGAAAGACCGACTACCTCAGGTCGCTGGGCATCTTGGGGATCAACAGCCAAATCGGAGTCCCCACTGTCGTCCGAGAAACGACCAGTACCGGCGCCGAGACCATCCGGATATTCGACAAGCTTCAGCGACTCCGGCGAGTGTTCGTTGGGCGCGAGGGTGGCGGGCGTACGCGCATCGACGGCGAGTACGACACGCTCGGGCGTCTCTTCGAGCAGAGTTTGCCTTACGACGCTGCAGGAACACCTGATGGCTTCACGACGTTCGAGTACGATCTTCTCGATCGGCCGACGCGCACCATCAACGCGGATGGCTCGACCTCGCGAGTTCAGTACGTCGGCTTGTCCAGGACGGACGCCACCGACGCGGAGGGCAAGCGTTCGTCGGAGATCCGGGATGTCGACGGCCTGACCACGCAGGCTATTCAGTTTGAGGGGTCACGTGAGGTCAAGACGACTT
>Ga0105048_10003902_pt1 | contig 24395 bp, 17 predicted proteins | sample MAT05_FD_78382 | JGI IMG/M metagenome (GOLD analysis project Ga0105048, IMG submission 78382) | Freshwater microbial communities from Lake Fryxell liftoff mats and glacier meltwater in Antarctica - MAT-05 | ecosystem: Environmental > Aquatic > Freshwater > Ice > Liftoff microbial mat | place... | reverse complement strand
GCAGGGTCGACGGGTTGCCCCGCCTCGATCATCCGCCCGGCCACGGCGCAGAAAAGCGTCGGCGGAAGCTCGTCCCAACGCAAGAGATCGGCGAGCTGGCCCGGTAGCAGCAGCCCCTCAGACAGTCCCTCAGCCAGTACGCTCGCTTGTTCCGGCGGGCTCATCCGGCGAACAACCATCAGGTCGAGCCCCGCCTCGGGTTGTAGCTGCGCGAGCGCCAACACGGCCTGGCCCTTCACCGCGCCCGAGCCGGAGATGCTCAGCCGGGCGAAGAGCGGGGCGAGTTCGGGATCGCGGAGTTGACGGAGTGCGCGGACCAGGGTGGCCTGAGTCCGCTCGTCGCGTTCGTGGAGGGCGCGGCCAAGGTGCTCCGTCAGGTCGCCGCCCCAAGCGGCAACCGGCTCGGGGGCTTGGCCGGCGCGGGCGGTATTCGGTCCGGCCGTGAAGGCCCCCGTCGGCCCCAAGAGCACGACGCCTAAGACCAACGCAGACACACAGAAGGAGGTCATCATGAAGAGGGTCGGCAGTGTACGCCGTTCGCCTTGAGCCTCGATTGTTGATTCGGTGTCGATCAGGTGCCGCAGCGTTGGCTGGCCGCTCGGTTGCGCGTCGGTGGAGCGGGCTCAGCCCAGTTCAAGCTCGGCTTGGAGGCGTTGGTTGATGGTCCCCAGCGATTCGGGTTCCCGATCAGGCCCCGCACAAAAAGTTTCTCCTTGAGCAATCTGCTTGCAGATCCGCTTGGCGGCGCTGAGGGCCGTCGAATGGCCTTTGCGTCCCAGGCCTTGGCCGATGTGGGGGAACGACGATCGGTTGAGGCGTGTGGCCAGGAGGGCGCTCATGGCGCGGGCGAGCACCACGGGGCGTCGCCTGGCGGTGGATCGCACCTCTGCGGGCCCGACGCCGAAGGCCCGGCAGGCCGCTGCCAGGATTCGTTCGAAGGGGACCGGCGGCCGCGCGGCCTGGGGGCGTGCCGATCGCGCGGCGTCGACACCCTGCGGCCCGAGCGCCCGCTCGACAGCCGCGGCGTTGAGCGCGGCGGCTTGACGCAAGGCTTGGCCCGAAGCGGTGTCGCTGCGGGTCTCGGGGGTGCTGGTGCCGAAGATGCGGGCCATCGCGTCGAGCTTGAGGACGATCCCTTCCAGATCGCGGACGCCCACGCCGCCCGGCGCGTGCTGGGCCGCGTGGCTGAGCACGGCGTCCGCGGCCCCGTCGTCCAGACGCAGCCCGCGTCGGGCCGCCAGCGTCCGCACCAGTTCCACCGCCCCGCGCTGGTCGGGCACGCCGACCTCGGCGACCAACCCCGACAGCAGACGCGACGTCAGCCCCTCGGGCATCCCCGGCATCTGCCGTGGGTGGGCCGGTCCGCTCACGACCACACGTCCGCCCGAGGCGATCACCGCGTCGATGGCGTGCTGCAACTCCAGCATCGTCGCCGGCTTGCCCAGCAAGCCGGACAAATCGTCGATCGCCAGGAGGTCGACGGCCCGCACGTGCTGACGGAACGGTTCGACGCGTTTGCCCCGGACGCCCATGATGTAGGCGTTGGCGAACTGCTCGCCGCTAAGGACGCGGACAACCGCCGACGGGTCGTGGGCCAGCAGTTGCTGGGCGGCACCACAGAGGAGGTGGGTCTTGCCCACGCCGCAGCGCCCGTGCAGGAACACCAGCCCGACGCCAACCAGACGACGCGGGCCGGTCAGGTGGTTGACCGCTTCGACCGCCAGGCGGTTGCGCGGTCCGATCTGAAGATTGGTGAGGGACCACCGCGGGTCGTTGTGCGTGGCGGGCGTGCCTTGCGTCCCCTGTGTGCTGCCGCGGTCGAGGCGGCCGCTCGACCGCGTGGCGCGGAGGACCGGGGCTTCACGCTGGTTGTTGCCGCCGTCAGAGCGGAGGTGGGTGGGCGCGGCCTCGGCGGGGGCATGGGCGTCGGGGTAGGCGGGCGTGCCGCGGGGGCGCTCGGTCCCGACGACGAAGCGCACGGCGGCGGGCGCGACCCCGGCGCGATGAGCCGCGTTGAGGACGGCGGCGGCGTAGTGCGACTCGGCGTACTTGGCGGCAAACGCCGAACGCACCTTGACCTCCAGCAACGGGGCGGCCCACTCGACCCCGCCCGGCACAAAGAAACGGGCGAAACGCTCGGGCCCAAGCGTCAGCGCCACCAACTCGGCGACCCGTCCCCCCACGCCGTCATCGCCCTGCCCGTTGATCGGGCCGGTCATCGACGGGTCGGCCGGCTCTGCATGATGTGCGCACACCGATAGCGCTGCGGGACTGATCACGAGTCGCACCTCTTCACCGACCGCGAGACAGCACCACCGCGCAAGCGAGCGTTGGGCTGGCCGGTCGAACAAAGCCGAGTTGGCAGGAGAGCGGTCCTTGCACCAACCGAACTTTCCGCTGCGAGGCCGGTTCACCGGGTTGGTGATGCCGTCGTCGGAGCGTCGTGCTCAGTGGGGCCATCCGTGACCCGCGGGGAGGATAACACGGTCTTAGCGCAAGTCTCGACCATCGGGTCCAACTTTTCGGCCCGACGCACCCAAGTGCCAGCATTTGCCGGTACTTGCGGCACGAAAGTTTTTTGTCCACGCCTTCCCGGCGGACGATGTGGATGAACGTGGACAACCGGGGCACAAACTCCCTTAAGGAGGTGGTCGCCGGCCTGACCGCTCGGTCGGAGGCTCATCGCAACGTGCTGATGAGGGCCAGTCGTGTCGCGAAATGCTCGAACTCGAGGGACGCGTAGAGCCGACGTGCCGGCGTGTTGACCAGGTCCACCGCGCACGCCAGTGTGCGATCAGAACCGCGTGCCAGGCGGTCTAAACCCATTTCGAACAGCCACCGCCCCAGGCCCAGGCCGCGCACCGAGGGTGAAAGGCCCAGATAAACCAGTTCGGTGGTTTCCTCACCCGCTTGGGGGCTAAGGAGCATGCACCCTTCCGGCTGGTGGTCGCGGCTGACGATCCACCACAGCTTGGGGTCATAGTCTCCCACGGCCAGGTGGGACGCGATGATGTCGTCGACACTGCGGAGGCCGCAGAGCGCCGGGCAGTCGAGGGTTTGGACGTAGGTGCGATCGAGGGCGATCTTGAGATCGGCCATGCCCTGGGCCCCCAGATCCGCGATGGTGTGGACCTCGATCCCGGCAGGCATGGGCCGCGTGGTGGCGCGGGGGCGGCGAGGGATTTTGCGGCGCATGTAGGCGAGGTCGGCTAGGCGCTGGAAACCGGCTTCGCTGAAAGCGGCCAGCAGGACGGTTTGCTCGGGTTCGAGGAGTGCCTGGGCGAGGCTGAGATCGACCCCGGCACGGGCGACAGGCTGATCCGGGCTGGAAAGGTGCCGCAGGAGGGCCACGCGTTCGCGGTGGGCCACGAGATCCTCGGCCCGGCGGGCTGCGGGGAGGAAGGGTGGGATCCCCGGGGAACCGTCGGAGACGAATACGGCGGCGGTCCGGCCCGGGCTGGGTGCGACGAGCACGACTTGCCGAATCGGACCGGTGACGCCGCTCGAGGGGTGCGTGGCGCGGAGGTCCCACATGAGCGAAAGGTCGGTGCCGGCGGCCCTGGATTGATCGAGAAACTGGTTGGCGGCGGCGGTTTCGCCAGCGGCCACGCCCAGGAGCCGGCAGGCGGCCTCGGCCAGCCGGCTCTTGGGCACGCGTTCGATGATGAAATCCTGGTCTTCTTGCGCTGGCAGCGCGGGCCCGGTGCGGGCGGTCGGCGGGCCGGCGAGATCGTGCGGGCTTGGAGTCATGGACTGACCGTGCCTTGGCAGCGGGGATCAGTTGGGCACAGCCAGTGGATCGACCGGCGGCGCCCGGAGGCTCTACACTAGCCCTGCGGAAGTGATCTCCAGACGCCGCTAGAGGAAGACCGCATGAGCCTGACCTGGTCGAGCCCCGCCCTGTTCAAGACCTCCCCAAGCCGTCGTTCTGGTCGAGTCGTGGTGGCCGCGGTAGCCGTAGCGAGCTTGGCGGGCACGGTGGGCCTGGCCCCGGAGCCCGACGCGGTGCCGCGGCGCTGGCAGCTTGATGTCACGTTCAGCCCGCTGCGGATTTTCTCAGCGGACATCGAGGGGAAGGGTGCCAAGTCGTTTTTCTATCTGACGTACCAAGTCAGCAACAACTCGGGCAAGGACGTGCTGTTTGCGCCGTCGTTTGACCTGGTGACGGGCGACAAGCCGATCCGCTCGGGTCGCGATGTGCCCGGCGAGGTGACCAAATCGATCATGAACCGCTCGCAGAACCCGCTGATTCAGGACCAGATCTCGATCCTGGGGAACATCCTGCAGGGGACTGAGAACGCCAAGGCGGGCGTGGTCGTGTGGCTGGCCGACAATCTTCAGCCGGACCGGATGGTGGTGTACGCGGCGGGGTTCAGCGGCGAGACGGCGTCGGTGAAGCCGCCGGCGGGGGTTGGCGAGCCGATCCTGCTCCGCAAGACCAAGATGCTCCGCTACGAGATCAAGGGCGAGCTGGTGGGCCAGGGCGAGTCCCCGATCGTGACGGTTGAGGACCGCTGGATCATGCGTTGAAACAGGGCTATCGTTGGGGCTCGCCGGTCCGCTGAGCAACGCGGGGGGCGGGCCGGTTTTGTGAAGGACATTGCGCTATGGCACATAAAAAGGGTCAGGGCTCGACGAAGAACGGCCGCGATAGCAACCCGCAGTATCGCGGCGTGAAGCTCTACGAGGGCGAGATCGCTCAGCCGGGCTCGATCCTGGTGCGTCAGACGGGCACGCCGCTTCGTGCAGGGTTCAACGTCCGCCTCGCCAAGGACCACACCCTGTTCTCCGTGGCCCACGGCAAGGTCGTGTACATGGGCAAGTCGGTCCACGTCGAGCCGCTCGACGAGAAGACGCCCAAGCCGTTCTGGTTGAACAAGCACAAGGTCGCGCAGAACTGAGATTCGCTGATTACGTCTTTCGATGAATCACCAAGACCCCCGCGCGACGCGGGGGTCTTTTGTTGGTGCAGGACGCGGTGACGCGGTGCGGGCTTGAACGCGACGATTCGGTCCTAGAGCGGACCTCATCGTCGGCGTGAGTGATGAGCGGGCACGCGGTGCGGGGGGACGCGATGCTGGGGGGGCCGATGCTCGCCTGCTTACCTATTGACTGAATCAGCGAGGCGGGTGCGGACCAGGGCTTCCAGGCGGTCGACGACTTGGTCGAAGGTGAGCGACGAGGTGTCGAGGGTGAGGGCGCCGGGGGGTTTGACGAGGGGGCCGTCGGTGCGGCCGCGGTCGGATTCGTCGCGCGCGATGATGTCGCGGAGGAGGGTTTCTTCGTCGGCGTGGTGGCCGGCGGCGCGGAGTTGGTCGGCGCGGCGGGCGGCGCGGACGCGGGGGGACGCATCGAGGTAGATCTTGACATCGGCGTCGGGGAAGACGACCGAGCCCTGGTCGCGGCCTTCGGTGACGAGGCGCGGGTGTTGGGCGGCGATGATGCGTTGCTTCTGCACCATGTGGCGGCGGAGCTCGGGGATGCCCGCGAGCGGGGAGACCGCGGCGGTGACGTCAGCGTCGCGGATGCGCGGCTCTAGGGCGCGGCCCGAGGCGAGGATGGCCGGTGGGTCGGTGGTCCAGTCGAAGTGGAGATCGGCGTGGGCGAGGGCTTGGCAGACGGCGACGATGTCGTGGGGGTCGATCGCTCCGTCAAGGACGAGCGCGGCGGCGGCGCGGTACATGGCGCCGGTGTCGAGGAACTCGACGCCCAGGCGTTTGGCGAGGATGCGTGAGACGGAGGATTTGCCGGTGCCGGCGGGGCCGTCGAGGGTGACGATGAGGCGATCGGGGAGCGGCGCGGCGGGCGTGCGGGGTGGCGTGGAAGAGTTCGCCTGCACGGGGGCCTCGGGTCGGCTCGGGAGGGAGTGGGTGGGCTGGGGGGTGACGAGCGACATCCGCCGCAAGCATACTCGGACGGGGTGCCGGTGGGGTGGCTGGCGGGCGATGAAGTTGTGGATTGGGGAGACGAACGAGCGGCCGCCGCGGGGGTGAGGGTTGGCCGTGGCGGAGTTAGTCGTCGTCGTCGGGCGAGCCGGTGATGGTGCGGATGAGGTCGCGGGCTTTGATGAGTCCGGCGACGGGGTCGCCGGCGCCGCGGTAGTCGATGGCGAGGGGGCCGTCGTAGCCGACGGTGGCGAGGATTTTGGTGTATTCGGCGAGGTCGTAGGGGACGTGCTTGATGGCTTTGCCGGTGCCTTCGAACTTCAGCGTGGCGGCGAGGACGGTGGAGGCGTAGGGGACGAGCTTTCGGAGGTAGACGGTGGGGTCGGGCTGCTGGGAGGCGGATTCATAGTCGGGGAAGGTGCCGATGCGGAAGCCGCCGACTTTTTTGAGGAGTTCGGCGACGCGTTCGGGGGTGGAGGTGAGGCCCTTGCCGGAGGTGATGCAGAGGTTCATCTCCATTTTCTCGACCTTGCGGAGGACCGGGCGGAGGGCCTCGGCGGCGGTGAGGAGGGCGTCTTCGTTGTCGGACGACTCGACAGGGATGCCCACGGCGGAGCAGCCGAGCCAGTGGGCGGCCTGAACGACCCGTTGGACGCGGTCGGCGGCGGCGCCGGCGAGGTCGATGTCGCCCAGGGGTTGCGGGTCGGACTCGACGAGGGCCAGGCAGGGGCAGCCAGCGCGGTCGCCGGCCTGGACGATGGCCTGGAGCATGGCGCGGTCGACGCCGACGAGGAGCTTGGTGGTGAGGGCGATGCCGTTGAGCCCGAGCTCGTTGCGGCAGAAGGCGGGGAGATCGGTGAGCGAGAGCGCGCCGGCGGAGCCCTTGGGGGCTCGTAGCTTGGAGGCGAGCGCGTTGGCGTAGAGCGTGAGGATCATGGCGAGCGAGGAATGTACGGGTCACGGAGGGCCGGGACCAGTGGCGAAGCGGGGATATGGCGGTGAAGGCTGCGTAAGCGCGCGGGGCTGGCGCTGGTTGGGCGGGTCGGCGGCTACAGTCGAAGCCGCAGCGAAAGGACACGATCATGGCATCACCCGCCGACCGGAAGTACAGCGAGACGCATGAGTGGCACAAGCTCGAGGGCGATGTGCTCACGCTGGGGATCACGCAGCACGCGGTGGACCAACTGACGGACATCACGTTCGTGCAGATGAAGGCGGTGGGGACGAAGATCGCGGCGGGCGGGGCGGTGGGCGAGGTGGAGTCGGTGAAGACCACCAGCGATATCTACTCCGCGGCCGGGGGCGAGATCGTGGAGGTCAACAAATCGCTTGGCGATGACCCGGCGCAGATCAACAGCGACCCTTACGGCAAGGGCTGGCTGCTGAAGCTGAAGGTCAGCGATCAGGGTGGGATGGCGAAGCTGATGGACGCGGGTGCATACGACAGCAAGCACTGATTGGGAGCGGGTTCGGGTCACTTGTGATTGTTGTGTGGCCCGCGCGCGTGCGATCAATGAGCGCCGCGGTAGATCTGCGCGAGCGCCGCGACGGCGACCGATCCGACGGCGATGTAACCCAAGCTGATTAGAAGCGCGCCGGAGACGAACGGAGCGGCCGCACCGAGCGCCGCAAGGCCGACCACCGTGGAGAGGACCGGGGCGAAGCCCACGAGCGCTCTTTGACGCGGTGCGGCTGTTGGAACGGCCACTGCGGAGACGGGCGGCGAGGTGGGGCCGTTGGCGGCGGGGAGCGTTCCGAGGAGGCGGCGGACCAAGTCGCGTTGCTCGCGGGTGGCGAGGGCACAGGCGGGTAGGTCGAGGTGGCGAACTGATGTCGATCGACCAACCGAGGCGGGAGCCCGAGCGCCGCCCATGGTGGCGGGCTCGAAGTCGTCGTCGGTAGGGCGGGGTGCGTCGGTCATTGGGCCTAGATGTGTTTACGCCCGGATTCGGGCGAGAGTTCGAGGTTGGACAGGTCGCCGTCGCGTTCTTGGGTATCGGTGAAACCGAGGTTCAAGTAGAAGCTGGAGTGTGCGGGGATCGGGCACGGATTGCAGGGTGAGGCGGCCTGCGTGGCCACGGGGACGACTTTCCAGGACGGCCAACTCGATTAGCGCGCGGCCTGTGCCGCGGAGCTTGGGAGGATTGGGACGCCCGCCACGGTTCCAAGGAGCCGAGGAGAGGCGTTCAATGAAGAGGGATGTTGAACCGGGTGCGAGGATCGACGGGGCGTTGGGGAAATAGAGCATCGCGGCTTCGATGCCGCGGGGGTCGACGCCGGTGGGCAGACGGGGCGCCACGGCTTCGGCCGCGTCGGAGCCCCGATATGCCTCGATGAGTTGCGACCAGCGCCAGCCGGCGTCCGGCTCGGTTGCGGCAAGAAGACTTCCTGGGGGATTTTCTCACCATGATCTCTGGATCAAGTCGAGGGCGAGCGCGGGCGTTAACTCGATGACCTCTGCCGGCACGGGCGGGTCGTGGCTTCGGAGCGGGTGTGTGGTGTGGGAAGGACAGCATCGATTGGCGGGCGAGCCGGAGCATCTGGGAAGTTGCCTGGCTGTGTCAAGGCGAGGAAGACGAATCGGCGGACTACGCTCCGTGTCCATGATCCGTTGTGTTGATGTGTATAAGAGCTATGACCTAGGCGGCCGCGAGGTGACTGCGCTGACCGGTGTCGACCTGTCGATCGAGGAGCCGGGGTTTTATGGGATCATGGGGGCGTCGGGGAGCGGCAAGAGCACGCTGTTGCACCTGTTGGCGGCGCTCGACACGCCGGCGAGGGGCGAGGTGTGGGTGTCGGGCAAGCCGCTGCACACGCTGGGGGAGAAGGAACTCACGCTGTTCCGGCGGCGTGAGATCGGGATCGTGTTCCAACAGTTCAACCTCATCCCGACGCTGACGGCCACTGAGAACGTGCAGTTGCCGGGGATGCTGGCGGGCGACGATCAGGCGTTCTTGGACAAGCGGTCGGGGGAGTTGCTCGAGCGGCTGGGGCTGAGCGGGCGGTCGACGCACCGGCCCGACGCGCTTTCTGGGGGTGAGCAGCAGCGGGTGGCGATCGCGCGGGCGCTGTTGTACAAGCCGCGGGTGATTCTGGCGGACGAGCCGACGGGGAACCTGGACTCGGCGTCGAGCGCGCGGCTGTGGGGGCTCCTGAGTGAGGTGGCCAATGAACAACAGGTGACGGTGGTCATGGTGACGCACGAGCCGGCGGCGGCGGCGTATTGCCAGCGGGTGTTCGTACTGATGGATGGGAAGGTTCGCGGGAGCTTTGAAGCGGAGGGCCTTGATGCGAGCGGCGTGGCGAATCGCTATCAGCAGCTTGTCAGGCCGGCGTAGCAGAACCCTGCTATTGATGGCGGCGGTGGCGCTCTCGGCGGGGCTCATCGTGGCTGTCGCGTGCGCGATGGCCTCGTTGAACCTGGCCGTGGGTGACCGGATCAAGGCGGTGGTGGGGAGCGCCGACGTGCGGCTGCGGCACGTGAACCACGTCTCGTTCGACGCGGCGGTGGCGGAGCAGGCGCGGAAGTGGCCGGGGGTGACATTGGTGATCCCGCGTGCACGCGAGTCGATCACGCTGATCAACGAGGACCCGCGGCCGGTCGCGGGCGAGACGAGCGTCAAGGGTCAGAAAGGTGGGAAAGGCCCGGCGCGCTGGGGCGTCGTGGCGTATGGCGTGGTGGAGGACGAGTTCAAGATCAGGCCTCTGGTGATGCAGGCGGGCCAGCGCGATCTGCGCGATGGGACGGTCGTGATCGACGGGCGGACGGCGGCGATGCTGGGGGCGAGCGTCGGGCAGAAGCTGAAGGTCGAGCTCTTCGGTGCGCCGGCGGAGCTATTGGTGACGGGGATCTCCAAGCCCCCGGCGCTGGGGGCCATGGTGGAGCGGGAAGAGGTCTATCTGACGATCGCGGCGTTAGGCAAGCTGAGCGGGAATGACAGCCGCGTGGGCGAGGTCGACATCCTGCTTGAGCGGAGCGGGGACGCGACGGCGTTTGTCGAGGCGCACAAGAAAGAGGTGCCCGATGCGCTGATCTTGCAATCGACGGAGAAGATCACCAGCGGGCTGGACAAGAACTTGCGTGCGCAGGACATCGGGTTCTTGATCGCCAGCGTGCTGTCGTTTTTGGCGTCGTGCTTCATCGTGACGACGGGTCTGACTACGCGGGTGGCCGAGCGGACGCGGGAGCTGGCGATTCTGCGGAGCATCGGGGCGACGCGGCGGCAACTGGGCGTTTCACAGTTGTTTGTGGGAGCGATCGTCGGGATTGTCGGGGCGCTGGTCGGGGTGCCGGTGGGGGCGTTGGGGGCGTTCATCGTGGTGAAGGTGTTCCCGGAGCAGTTGCCGGGCGGGTTCGCGTTTGCGCCGCTGGGGGTGTTCCTGGCGGCGACGAGTTGCGCGGCGTCGGGGCTGTTCGGGGCGCTTTGGCCGGCGGTGCATGCGGCGCGGGTGTCGCCGCTGGAGGGGTTGTCATCGCGGAGTCGGAAGGTGCGCGGGCGTTGGGTGTGGGTGTGCCTTGGGGCCGGGCTGCTGGGCGCGCTGGTGCATGTTGCGGTGGTGTCGGCGATTGGTGGTCGGCCGTGGATATTCTGGGTGTTCATCGGCGGGGCGGTGCCGAGCCTGATGGTGGGGTACTTCCTGCTGGGGGTGCCGCTGATGTGGGTGATGTCGCGGGCGTTGGCGCCGGTGTTGACCAAGCTGCTGGTGCTCCCGCCGCGGGTGTTGGGGCGGACGCTGCAGTCGACGCCGTTCCGGCACGGGTTCACGGCGGCGGCGATGATGCTGGGCCTGTCGATCATGGTGTCGATCTGGACCAACGGGCGGGCGGTGATGCGGGACTGGCTCGACGCGTTCCAGTTGCCCGACGCGTTTTTGTACAAGCTGAACATGACGCCCGAGGACCAGGCCAAGGTCGCGGCGATTCCCGGTGTGGCGCAGACGTGCGCGATCACTGTGCAGGCGGTGGGGACGGACGCCTTTGGGATCAGTGGGCTGACCAACTACAACACGAGCTTTGTGGGCTTTGAGCCCGACGCGTTCTTCGCGATGACGAAGCTGACGTGGGTGCAGCCGGTGGATGACGCGGGGGTGGCGCGGGCCAAGCGGCGGCTGGGCGAGGGCGGGGCCGTGATCGTCGAGCGGGCGTTCTTGGCGGCGCGGGGGCTGGGCGTGGGCGACACGCTGACGCTTGGGCACAAGGGCAAGAAGTTCGACTTCGAGATCGTGGGCGTGGTGACCAGCCCGGGGCTCGACATCGTGTCGAAGTTTGTAGAGGTGGGCGAGCAATACATGAGCCAGGCGATCAACGCTGTGTGCGGGTCGCGGAAGGACTTGATTGAGAAGTTCGGGAACGAGTCGATCAGCTTTTTGCAGTACAACATCGTGCCGGGGTCGGACGGGAAGAAGGTGCTGGAGGAAGCCAAGCGGGTGACGGGGGCGTTGGTGGGGGTTTCAGCGACTGAGATGAAGGACAAGATCCGCGGGGTGATCAGCGGGTCGCTGAAGGTGCTGTCGACGGTGGGGATCGGATCGCTCCTGGTGGCGTGCTTCGGCGTGGCCAACTTGATCATCGCGGGGATCCAGGCGCGGCAGTTCGAGTTTGGGGTGCTGCGGGCCGTCGGCGCGACGCGCTGGATGTTGGGGCGGCTGGTTCTGGGCGAAGCGCTGATCATCGCGGTAGTGGCGTGCATCCTGGGCACGGCCTTGGGTTTTCAGGGCTCGTGGGCGGGGCTGAAGATCAACGCCGTGGCGATCGGGCTTCAGCTTGAGTTCCGCCCGCAGTGGGATGTCGTGGTGTTAGGCAGTTTGTTGGTGACGGCGATCACGCTGGGGGCGGCCATGCCGGCGATTGCGGGGCTGATGCGGATGAAGCCAAGGGAACTGATCGCGGCGATGAAGGGCTAGCGAGCGGAGTGCTTCTAAAAGCACCGCGCGGCTGAATAATTTATGAAAGTGTCTGCGACATCTGTTCTTGCGCCTCCGGATGGAAAAGCAGGGCGCAGGTGGGAAGGAGCAGGATTCCACATGCGTGGATTGAATGTGTTCGCGTTTGCGGGTGGCGTCTTGGTCGCGGCCGGGTCGTCGATGGGGACGCTCACAACCCAGGATGTGCGGCTTTCGTTGGCGTTAAGCGGTTCGGTGTTCGACGCCGCGTCGCTCTCGACCGTACACCGGATCGGGTCGCGGGGTCGGTCGGCCGGGGAGTTGGACCTAATGAGTTGGTTCTCGCCGTCGACGGCTGAGAACATCACGGTCACGCCGGTGTCGAACGTGCAGATCCAGAACTTGTCGACAGGCTCGCAGCCTCCCAGCATTGTTACCTCCTACACGCTGCGATACTCGAACACGGCGGAGGCGATCCACGAGTTCTCATCGCGGATCAGGCCCGTGAGTGATCGGCTGTTGATCGGGAACGACGGGCAGTTTTCGACGCTGAGGTTCCTGTATCCATCGCAGCCGGTGTCGCCGCTTTCGTCGCCGCCGACGGTTCGGCTGGAGATCCCCGGCGAATGGTCGTCGCGGGGCGTGGGCAGCGGGCAGCTTGAGCTGCTGACGCGCGCCGAGACCTGGACCGTCACCAGCGACTTTGTGTTTGACGGGCAGAAGACGGTGTTGCGGCCCAGCGAGCGAGCGGGTTCACGGGTGTGAACCTGAGCTTTGTGCTCCGCGGCGAGGTCATTCCCGGCCCCGGCGGCGCGGTGGTGGCGGGGCTCGCGGGGACGGTGCTGGCGCGTCGGCGTCGGCGCTAACCTCCGTTTGTGATCCCCTCCGACAGGCCGTTCGAGATCGTGTCGCCGTTCAAGCCGATGGGCGACCAGCCGGCGGCGATCGCGCAGCTGGTGGAGTCGTTCCGCAGAGGGGAGCGCTACGCGTGCCTTCTGGGCGCGACGGGCACGGGCAAGACGTTTACGATGGCCAACGTGATCGCGGCCTTGGGGAAGCCGACCTTGATCCTGAGCCACAACAAGACGCTGGCGGCCCAGCTCTACGAGGAGATGAAGGAACTCTTCCCGCACAACGCGGTGAGCTACTTCGTGTCGTACTACGACTATTACCAGCCCGAGGCGTACATCCCGTCGCGGGATATCTACATCGAGAAGGACTCGTCGAAGAACGACGACCTGGACAAGCTGCGGCTGGCCGCGACGAGCAACATCCTGTCGCGGAAGGATGTGATCGTTGTCGCGAGCGTGTCGTGCATCTTCGGGCTGGGCTCGCCCGAGACGTACGGCTCGAAGGTGCTGTCGATTCAGAAGGGTGCGCGGATCGACCGGCGGGCGTTCCTCTTGGCGCTCAACGCAATGCAGTACAAGCGTTCGGAGGTCGAGTTCCAGCGGGCCCAGTTCCGCGTGCGTGGCGACATGATCGAGGTGTGGCCAGCGTACGAGCAGTATGCGGTGCGGGTAGAGCTGTTCGGGGATGAGATCGAGGCGGTGCGGCTGGTGAACCCGACCAGCGGCGAGGAGCTGGCCGAGGAGCAGCGGTTCTTTCTGTTCCCTGCGGCGCACTATGTGACGGAAGAGGCGCGGATGGAGATCATCCTGACCGCGATCCGCGGCGAGATGGATGCGCGAGTGACGGAGCTGCGCGGGCAGGGCAAGCTGCTGGAGGCGCAGCGGCTGTTGGCGCGGACCAAGTATGACCTGGAGATGCTGGCGGAAGTGGGGGTGTGCAACGGGGTAGAAAACTACTCGCGGCATCTTGACGGTCGCCAGCCGGGCGAGCGGCCTTGGACGTTGATGGACTACTTCGACTACGGGCCGGCCGGGCGGTTTTCTATGGGCGGCGTGGGGCTGCCGGCGACGCCGGGGCGCGACCCATTGAGCCCGATGACGCCGGCGACGCGCGGCGAGGTGGGCCCGGGGGAACGCAACTGGACGTTGATCATCGACGAGAGCCATGTGACGACGCCACAGGTGCGGGCCATGTTCAACGGCGACCGGGCGCGGAAGACGGTGCTGGTGGAGCACGGCTTTCGATTGCCCAGCGCGATCGACAACCGTCCGCTGACGTTCGAAGAGTTCGAGCGGATTGTGCCGCAGGTGCTGTTTGTGAGCGCCACTCCGGCGAAGTACGAGCTTGAGAAGGTGGGGGGCGAGGTAGCCGAGCAGGTGATCCGGCCCACGGGGCTGCTCGATCCGACGATCGAGATCAAGCCGGCGAAGGGGCAGGTGCCGGATCTGATCGAGCGGTGCATCGCGCGGGTGGGCGCGGGCGAGCGGGTGATCGTGACGGCCCTGACCAAGCGGCTGTGCGAGGATCTGACGTTGTATCTGCACGAGAAGGGCCTGCGGGTGCGGTATCTACACAGCGAGATCGAGACGCTGGAGCGGCTGGAGATTCTGACCGACCTGCGGCTAGGGAACTTTGACGTGCTGGTGGGCGTGAACCTGTTGCGCGAAGGGCTGGACCTTCCCGAGGTGTCGCTGGTGGCGATCCTGGATGCGGACAAAGAAGGGTTTCTGCGGAGCGCGACGAGCTTGATCCAGCAGATCGGTCGGGCGGCGCGGAATGTGAACGCGCACGTGGTGATGTACGCGGACGTGATGACGCCGAGCATGCAGCAGGCGATCGGGGAGACGGACCGTCGGCGGGCCAAGCAGCAGGCGTACAACGCGGCGAATGGCATCACGCCCAGGACGATCGAGAAGGCGATCCGGCGCGGGATGGAGATGGAGCTGAAGGCGGGGCGGACGGCCCGCGAGGCCGTCAAGAGCAAGGAGCCGGAGTTCGAGCAGGCGGAGCTCGTGCGGATGCTCGAAGATGAGATGATCGAGGCGGCCCAGAATCTGGAGTTCGAGAAGGCGGCGCGGCTGCGCGACCAGGCGGCGGCCATCAAGAGCGGGAAGCTCGGCACCGGCGTGGCGAAGCTGAAGCGGAGCGATGTCGACGGCTCGGGCGGCGGGGGGCGCGACGGCGGCGACTCTGAGCGCAAGGCGGGAATGCCCGGCGTGCGGGCCAACCGGCGGAGCAAGGGGAAACGCGGACGTGGGTGAGCGGGGAATAGGATCGCCACATGCAGCAGCCGAACACGCGGAGCACGATGCGGGAGCGGGTGGGGTACTACGCGATCGGGCTCACGATCGGATTCTTGATGCTCGGGCTGATCTGGCAGGCGCGGTCGGCGTCGCGGTCGGCCCCCGGGCCGCAGGACCCGGCGGCCAAGGCGGCACCGTTGGCGGTGCCGGTGCCTCCGACGACGGGAGCGGCATTGCCGGGGCGGTGAGGCGTGTACGGCGTGGGGGGTAGGATGAGAGTCGGATCGATTTGTGTGCGCACGGGCACCCGGTGAACCGGGGCTGCCGGTGCGCGGGTTTGCGCGCGGCAGAATGAACCCACTCACGCGGCTTATGGCGGATGAAGCGGTGCAGCGTCTGGCCGATCGGCTGGGCAAGGGGCTGCGCGCGGCGGCGCGGGGGTCGTGCGGGTCGTCGACGTCGTACCTGGCGGCGGCGGTGGCGCGGCTGGCGCGGCGGCCGGTGCTGTTGATGGTGGCGCACGTGGATGATGCCGATGAAGCCGTGGACGAGCTGACGGCGGTGGGGGTGGAGGCCGTGCGCTTTGCGGCGCTGGAGACTTTGCCCGGGGAATCCGCGGTGAGTTTGGAGTTGCTGGCCGAGCGGCTGGGGGCGCTGCAATCGATCTCGGCATGGGCCGGCGAGCCCGACGGCGGCGCGGGGCGGGTGATCGTGGCGTCGATCCAGGCGCTGATGCAGGCGGTGCCGCGGGCGGAGAACCTCGGCGAGAGCCTGCGGCTATTACGCGTGGGCGAGACGCCCGAAGGCGGACTGGCGGGATTACTGCGGTGGCTCGACTCTGCGGGCTTTGAGCGTACGGCGGCGGTGGAGGAGCCGGGCGACTTTGCGACGCGCGGCGGGATCCTCGACGTCTTTCCGCCGGGCGACCCGAACGCGCCGGGGCCGGATGGCGAAGTGGGCTCGGGCGGCGGGGCGCCGATCCGGCTCGATTTCTTCGGCGATCAACTGGAGCGGATCAGCGAGATCGCGCTGGAGACGATGGGCTCGGGGCGATCGTTCAAGGCCGTGCGGCTGGTGACGGCCAAGGGGGAGATGACGCAGCGCGACGCGGGGACTTGCAGCTTTCTGGAGGTGTTGCCGCGGGGGACGGTGGCGATCCTGCACGAGTTGCAGGAGTTGACCGAGCAGGGCCGCGGCTACTACGAGCGTTGCACGGATACCAGGGGGATCTTTGGCCCGCCGGCGGTGTTCAAGATGGTCGGGGAGCGGCTGCACGCCTCGGCGCTGGTGGGGCAGCACTCGGCGCTGTCGACGGGCGTGGAGGGAGAGGTGATCGTGCTTCCGGTGTCGGCGGTGCCACAGTTGACCGACGACGCGGGCAAGGCCGTCACGGAGCTGGGAAGCATGGCCACGGGGGCCGAGGGGCCGGCGCTGCGGGTGGTGGTGCTGTGCAACAACGAGGGCGAGCGGCAGCGGCTGGGCGAGCTTGTGGAGCAGTTTGCCCCCGCGGCGCGGGAGCGCGTCGAGAGCCTCGTAGCGTACACGCACGCTGGATTTATCTGGGATCCGAGCCTGGCGGGTGCCAAGGGCGAGGCGACGCTGTTCCTGCCGTATCACGAGCTCTTGCAGCGGTATCAGGCGCGGCGCTCGGCGCGCGGCGGCGTCGGCGCGGGCGGGCGGAGGCTCAAGGCCGGGCGGGCGATGGACACGTTCCTGGAGCTGGCGGTGGGCGACTATGTCGTTCACAACGAGCACGGGATCGCCAAGTTCGTGGGTCTGCGTCTGATGAAGAAGCGGGACGCGAAGGCGAGCTATCAGGAGAAGTTCAAGGGCGAGGCGGACTCGGCGACGCCGGAGTCGTACGACGAGGCGGAGGAGTATCTGACGCTGGAGTTTGACGGCGGGGCGAAGGTGCATGTGCCGGCGGTGAAGATCGCGCTGGTGCAGAAGTACATCGGCGGGTTCCGCGGGTCGCCGCCGCTGTCGACACTGGGCGGGACGCGTTGGAAGAACCAGAAGCAGCGGGCGGCGGAGGGCGTGAAGGACCTGGCCGCGTCGATGCTGCGGATCCGCGCCGCGCGCGAGCATTTGCCGGGGATCAGGTTCCCGGGCGATACGCCTTGGCAGCAGGAGTTCGAGGCGGAGTTTGCGTTCGACGAGACCGAGGATCAGCTCGCGGCTATGGGCGAGATCAAGAAGGACATGCAGAACCAACGGCCCATGGACAGGCTGATCTGCGGTGACGTGGGCTATGGGAAGACGGAGCTGGCGATCCGCGCGGCGTTTAAGGCCGTGGAGTATGGCAAGCAGGCCGCGGTGCTGGTGCCGACGACTGTGCTGGCCGAGCAGCACGAGCGCACGTTTCGGAGCCGGTTCAAGGATTATCCGTTCAAAGTGGAGTCGATCTCGCGTTTCAAGACTGACGCCGAGGTGCGGGCGGTGCTCAAGGAGCTGGCCGAGGGGCGGGTGGATCTGATCATCGGCACGCACCGGCTGCTGTCGAAGGACGTGAAGTTTGTCGATCTGGGGCTGGTAGTGATCGACGAAGAGCAGCGCTTTGGCGTAGAGCATAAAGAGCGGCTCCTGGGCATGCGGATGACGGCGGACGTGTTGACGCTGTCGGCGACGCCGATCCCGCGGACGCTGCACATGTCGATGCTGGGGCTGCGCGACATATCGAGCTTGACGACGCCGCCGGCGGATCGGCGGGCGGTGGTGACGGAAGTGATCCCTTACAACCGGGTTCGCGTGCAGCAGGCGATCAACCGCGAGCTTTCGCGGCAGGGTCAGGTGTACTACGTGCACAACCGCGTGCACGACATTTTATCGGTAGCGGATGAGTTGCAGAAGATGGCTCCGACGGCGCGGATCGTGGTCGGCCACGGGCAGATGGCCGACGGCGAGCTCGAGTCCGTCATGCTCAAGTTCATGCGTCGTGACGCGGACATCCTGGTGAGCACGACGATCATCGAATCGGGGATCGACAACCCGACGGCGAACACGATGATCATCCAGGACGCCGATCGGTTTGGACTGGCGGACCTGCACCAGCTTCGCGGGCGAGTGGGTCGGTACAAGCACCGGGCGTATTGCTATCTGCTATTGCCCGAGGATCGGCCGGTGCGCGACACGGCCCTCAAACGGCTCAAGGCGATCGAGCAGTACAGCATGCTCGGCGCGGGCTTCAAGATCGCGATGCGCGACCTGGAGATCCGCGGGGCGGGCAACATCCTGGGGGCGGAGCAATCGGGCCACATCGCGGCCGTGGGCTACGACATGTATTGCCAGTTGCTCGAGCGGGCCGTGAAGGAACTGCGGAACGAGGTGATCGCCAGCCCCAACGAGACGAGCGTCGAGATCGCGGTCAGCGGTGTGATCCCCAGGCCTTACATTCCCAGCGATCAGCGGCGGCTGGAGGCGTATCGCCGACTTTCGCTGGCGGCGACGATCGAGGAACTGGTTACGGTGGAGCGCGACTTGATCGCGGCGTACGGCGATCCGCCCAAGCCGACGAGGCGGCTGCTCGATCTGGCCGAGATCCGCATCGGGGCGCGGCTCCTGGGCGTGCGGACGATCAGCATCCGCGGGCAGGACGTGATCTTCGGCGTCGAGTCGGTCGACGCACTGGTGAAGCGGTTCGAGGGGATCAAAGGGAGCGTGAGGCCGCTGCCACCGAAGGGGCCGGGGGAGGTGGCGGAGGTGTACTTCAGGCCTGTGTCGGCGGCGGCGCTGGAGCCGGGGACGATCACGGTGATTCTGAAGAAGCGACTGCGCCCGGAGCCGGGCTGAGAATGGGAAAAAGGGCCCATTCTCAAAAGGCACGCCGGGGATGAGGTCTCTTCTGAGACCGAATCCCAGGATCTCCGCGATCGATCGCTCGACTACTTCCGCTTCTTTTCTTCCGCCTCGATGAGCTTGGCGACGCGGTTCATTAGTGAGTTGGGGACGGGCACGGTGAGGTGATACTGCGCGATTTTGTAGCGGCCGTCGATGAGGCGGAGGACGCCGGTGCCGCGGCAGGTGCCGTACTTGGCGTTGTCGAGCAGCTCGTCGAACCAGGCGACGGCCTTGTCGGGGGAGAAGTCGATGTGACGGACGCCGGGTGTGTAGGCCCAGCCCTTGCCCTTGGAGAAGTAGGGGTGTGCGTAAGCGCGGAACTCGGCGACGTTCCAGCGTTCGGTGGCGTCGGTGCCGATGAAGACGCCCTCGGGGGCGAAGAGGGCGAAGTAGCCGTCTTCGTCGGCTTGGGCGGCCAGGGCATGCAGTTGGTCGAGCACGGCGGCGACCTCCGCGTGTTGCGGTGAGGCCGCGGCGGCGGTTGTTTCTCGGAAGCCGTCGAGCATGTCGAGGAGATCCTTGGGGCTGAGATTGCGGATGGCGTGCGGCTGGGCGCCGCGGATGTCGAGCGTCACATCGAGCCCGGCCTTCTGGCACGCGGCCAGCGCGGTCTTTGAAGCGTCGACCCATTCGATCTGGTCGTCGGAGCCGACGAAGATGCGGACGGGGATGCCCCTGAGCCGCGTGAGCTTGTCGGCGTCGTCCTTCTGGGGCAGGTAGCCGGGCAAGACGGTGAGCGAGCGGATGTCGCGGGCGTGATCGATGGCGACGCGGAACGCGGAGAGCCCGCCGTTGGAGACGCCGAGGAGGTGAAAGCGGTCGGCCTCAACTTTGAAGCGCTTGCGCAGGTCGGCGAAGAGTGCGGGGATGTGCTGCTGGGCCCCGTTGAAGTAGAGCCGATCGCCGACGGTGGCGGGGGAGACCACGATCCAATTTCGTTCGCGGCAGAGCGGGTCGAGATAGTTGAGCGACGCCTGCGCCATGGCGAGCGTCTGCGGTCCGCCGGGCAGAATGATCGCGACGGGGTAGGTCGCGGCGGGGTCGAAGGGCTCGGGCGTGATCAGCTCGAAGACGAGCTCGCGGCCGCCGGGGAGCTTGAGCCGCTCCTGGGTGCGATCACCGCGGGCCGGGGCGGCCAACGCGAGCGCGAGCAACAGGGCCCAGAGCGTGACGAGCGGGAGAAGCGGTCGCATAGTGGGATCCTTGGGGAAGATGACGCTAGACAGCCTACGGTGAATGATGATGGAAGTTTCGCCTTTGGAACCGCCGGCGGGATTCGTGGAGCGGGCCGCCGCGTTGGGCGTGGCGTTTGAAGCGGGCGAGCTGGAGCGGCTGGGCGCGTTCCTGGCCATGATGCTCGAGACCAACAAGACCCACAACCTCACGGCCATCACCGACCCGACGGAGGCGTGGACCCGGCACATTCTGGATGCCCTTACGCTGCTGGCGGTGTTGTCGACGCTTGAAGATGGCTCGCGCGTTGCGGACATCGGCTCCGGCGGGGGCGTGCCGGGAGTGCCGCTGGCGATCGTGCTGCCGGGCTTGAACTTCACGCTGGTGGACGCCACGGGCAAAAAGGCGACGTTCCTGCGCGACGCGGTCTCGGCTTTAGGGTTGACGAACGTGACGGTGTTGCAGGATCGGGCCGAGCGGATGGGGCAGGATCTGGCGCACCGCGAGCAGTATGACGCCGTGGTGGCCCGCGCGGTGGGCCCGATGCCGATGCTGATCGAGTTGCTGGCCCCGCTGGCGAAGGTCGGCGGCGCGGTGCTGGCCATCAAGGGGGCCAAGGCTGCGGAGGAACTCGCATCGGCCAAGGACGCCATTCGCGCGGTGGGCGCGACGTACGAGCGGACGCTGGAGACGCCGACGGGCAAGGTGCTGGCGTTCTTGAAGGCGCGAAAGACGGCGCTGGCATATCCGCGGTCCGGGGGCTTGCCGAAGACCAAGCCGCTGGGGAGCGAGCGGAAGAAGTAGCGGAATCGTGCGTTGGGGCGAGGTCTGCTAACGTTCCCCGAACTGTGCGGAACTTGTGCGATGAAATCCTGGGCCCTGACGGACCGATCGCGCGGCGGCTGGGCGAGGGCTTTGAACCCAGACCACAGCAGCGCGAGATGGCCGCTGCCGTTGACCGGGCGATTGCGACCAAGTCGACGCTGCTGGCCGAGGCGGGGACGGGCGTGGGCAAGTCGTTTGCGTATCTGGTCCCGGCGATGCTGCGGTGCATGACTAGCGGCGACCGCGTGGTCATCGCGACTAACACCATCGCGTTGCAAGAGCAGCTCATCAGCAAGGACATCCCGTTTCTGCTGAGCACGATCAGCGAGTGGGGCCTTGATCCGTCGTCCGCGCGGGCGCTGACGCCGGCGCTGGTGAAGGGGCGTGGGAACTACCTCTCGATCCGGCGCTTGAAGATGGCGTCGCAGCGGCAGGACTCGCTCTTCCCTGACGAATCGTCGCGGCGATCGCTGCACGTGATCGAGGACTGGGCCTACGAGACGACCGATGGCTCGCTGGCGACGCTGCCGGCGGTGGAGAGGCCGGGGGTGTGGGACAGGGTGCAGTCCGACGCCGACAACTGCATGGGGAAGCGTTGCCCGACGTACGCGACGTGCTATTACCAGAAGTCGCGGCGGTTGATGGAGGCGGCCAACCTGCTCATATGCAACCACTCGGTGTTTTTCAGCGACCTGGCGATGCGAGCCGAGGGCACAGGCTATTTGCCGGCGTACCAGCATGTCATCCTCGACGAGGCGCACGGGGCCGAGGACGTAGCTTGCGACCACTTCGGGCTGTCGCTGACCGAAGGTCGCGTGGAGCACTTGCTGGGTGTGCTCTATCACCACAAGACCGGCAAGGGCTACTTGCCGCAGCTCTCGGTCTCGGTGGGCGGCTCCGAAGGCGGGGGAGTCGGTGGTGGTGGGGGTGTGGCGGGCAACGGGGCGGCGGCGGAGGTCGATGCGGCGTTGCACGCGGTGCTGGGCGCGCTGGACGCGTCGCGGGCGTTCTTTGAGGGGCTCTCGCAGCTTGTTCGGTCGGGTCGCCTGCGCGGCGGGCGCATGCGTGAGCCGCAGTTGATTGACAACCCGCTGTCACCGGCGATGAGCTCGCTGGCTCTTCGGCTGAAGAACCTCAAGGACCGCGTGACGGAGGAGCAAGACCGCTTCGAACTGGAGTCCTACGCGGTGCGGGCCGGGGCCATCGCGCTCGATGCGCAGGCGCTGCTGTCGCAGAAGCACGAGGGTTATGCGTATTGGATCGAAGACGGCTCCGGCGGCGCCGACACATCCGCGGGCGACTCGGGCGCCCGTCGCACGGGCGTGCGGGCGTTTCGAGGGGCCACGCGGATCAAGCTGCAGTGCGCACCGGTCGACGTGGGCCCGATGCTCCGCGAGCACCTGTTCGGCAAGGAGTTGGGCGTGATCTTGACCAGCGCCACACTGGCCACGGGGCAGGCTGGAGCGGCCAAACGATCTCCCGTGAAGCGTCGAGTCCAGGCGGACGTCGACGAGGCTGAGACGACCGACGAAGGGCCCGAGCCCGCGCGGATCGCGCCAGCGTTTGCCCACATCGCTACGCGCCTCGGCATCGACACGGCGCGCACGCTCCAGCTCGGATCAACCTTTGACTATGCCCGTCAGGCCCAGGTGATCGTCGACCTCAGTGTGCCCGAGGCGGGCGGCGGAGGACGCGACCAAAGCGGCGGCGGCCGGGCGGGGCCGATCGCGCTGGCGCACTATCACAAGGCCCTCGCCGATCGTGTTCGGCACCATGTCGAGGCGACCGACGGCGGCGCGTTCGTGCTCTTCACGTCCTTTGCAACGCTCAACGCGGTGGCCGACTGGCTCGCCCCGGTGCTGGCCACGCGCGACATGCCAATGCTCGTTCACGGGCGCGACGGGCCGCCCGCTGGCCTGCTCGAACGATTCCGCAATGAGGACCGCGCCGTGCTGCTCGGTGCGGCGTCGTTCTGGCAGGGCGTGGATGTGAAGGGGCGCGGGCTCCGCAACGTGATCATCACCAAGCTGCCCTTCGACCCGCCCGATCGCCCGCTGGTGGAAGCGCGCGGCGAGTTGATTCAGGCCCGCGGCGGGAACCCGTTTGCGGAGGATGCCTTGCCGCGGGCGGTGCTGCGGTTCAAGCAGGGATTCGGGCGGCTCATCCGCTCGGCCACGGACTTCGGCCAAGTGGTGGTGCTCGACGCGCGCGTTGTCCGCAAGAGTTATGGCCGCCGCTTCATGGACGCCTTGCCGCCGGGCATCCGCGTGCGAGTTGAGGGCCAGGATGACCAACCGAGCGACGATCAGTTCTGAGTGCGACCTGACGGAAGAGATCGGCGGCTTACAAGTCACGTAGTTCTCGGACGATTCGGGCCGGACAACCCCCGACCCAGGTGTGGTCCCGGGCATCCGGCTTGAGACTCTGCTCGGGTCGACCGATAAGCCGGGCTCGGAGGCTCCGGCTTGACCACCGTTCCGTCAACTCACAAAGCGAGGCGATCCAGCGGCGCGATCGTGCTGCGCTTGATCGGTGTGGTCGGCGTGCTGGTGTACGCGCTCACACTGTTGGGTCAGTTGGGCGTGGAGCAATCGTTCGCGCGCGTCTCGCGGCAGGCGATGCGGCTGGAGGGATTGGCGGGTCAGATCAAATACTTTGACGAGGTGCTGACGATGTCGGCCCGCATGGCCGCCGCGACGGGCGCGCCCGAGTGGGAATCTCGCTATCGCCGAGCCGAGCCGTTGCTCGACGCGGCCCTGAGCGAGACTTCGCTTCTGCTCGGTCCAGACCAGGAGCCCGAGCGTGGAACCGCGGAGCAAACGGCGGTCGCCAACACGGCCCTGGTGGCGATGGAGAACCGCGCGTTCGAGCTGGTTCAAACCGGCGATCGAGCGGCCGCGGCGCAGACCTTGGCCGACCCGGAGTATGAGCGGTTCAAGGCGATCTATTCCACCGGGCTCGATGCGATCGCCGCCCGCGTCGCCACGACGGTGACGCAGCTTGAGGCCGAGGTTGCTCGGCGGAATCTCCTGCTGTCGATCGCGAGTTTCCTCGGGCTGGGGATCTTCGTGGCGACGTTCTCTTTGGGCTTGTGGATGCTACGCCGCGGCGATCGCGCGGCCGAAGATGCCGCGCGGGCCGAATCGCAGCGGCTCAAGTCCGAGGCCGACGCGGAGGCGCGCGGACAGTTCCTCGCCACGATGAGCCACGAGATCCGCACTCCGCTCAACGGCGTGATCGGTGCGCTGGCCATCCTCGACCGCAGCGACCTTGACGCGAAGCAGCGGTCCATCGTTTCGATCTCGCGCTCGGCCGCCGAGGCGCTCCTGGCGCTGGTGAACGACATCCTGGATTTCTCCAAGATCGAAGCGGGCGCGGTCGAGATCGAGCGGACGGAGTTCGATCTCCGCGCGCTCTTGGAGCAGGTGCGTGTGATCCTTTCCCCGCGGGCGATCGAGAAGGACCTGGGCGTACGTCTGCGAGTCGCCGAGGGTGTGCCCGTCAGGGTCGTGGGCGATCCGCACAGGCTGCGCCAGGTGTTGCTCAATCTCGTGGGCAATGCCATCAAGTTCACCGAGCGGGGCGAGATCACGGTGATGGCTGTGCTGGAGAACCGAGTCCCCAGCTCCGCCACGCTGCGCTTGTCGGTCAGCGACACCGGCATCGGCATCGAGCCCGAGGCGTGCCAGAGGCTCTT
>Ga0105048_10003901_pt1 | contig 24396 bp, 22 predicted proteins | sample MAT05_FD_78382 | JGI IMG/M metagenome (GOLD analysis project Ga0105048, IMG submission 78382) | Freshwater microbial communities from Lake Fryxell liftoff mats and glacier meltwater in Antarctica - MAT-05 | ecosystem: Environmental > Aquatic > Freshwater > Ice > Liftoff microbial mat | place... | reverse complement strand
GAGCTCTCGGAGCATCCCGCCGGGAAGCACCTTCACGCACTTCTCCTGCGAACCCTCGCGCAGGCACGTTACGCCGTCGACAACGGCGGGCATTTTGGCCTCGCGGCCGAAGAGTATCTGCACTTCACGTCGCCGATTCGCCGCTATCCGGATCTCATGGTGCACCGGCTCCTCGCGGCTCATCTCGAGGAACGCGACACCGGATATACCGAGGAGGCCCTGCGCGCGATCGCGGATGAGTGCTCCGAGCTCGAACGACACGCTGCTCTGGCAGAGCGCGAGGCGCGCGATCTCGATCGCGCATACGTTGCGGCGCTCCACATCGGCGAGCCGATGCAAGGGACCGTCACCGGCGTCCAGGCTTTCGGTGTGTTCGTTGCAGTCGACAAGCCCTTCGTGGAGGGCATGATCCCGATCGATCAGCTCGGCGACGACTGGTTCGAGGCCGACGAGCGTGGCGCGTATCTCACGGGAAAGCGCACCGGGACCCGTGTTTCGCTCGGCATGCCGATCGCCGTCGAGGTCGTGCGCGTGGACATCGAACAGCGGCGGGTCGAGCTTCGCCCCCTGGAAGACGTCACCGGCCGCGGTGGCGCCACGAGCCGCGGCGCTTCGACGGGCAAGCGTGGGCACGTCGTCCCGAAGATCGAAGGAGAGTCGCCCCTCGATCGCTTGCGACGGACCGTCAAGGCGCGCGACGCAGGTTTTGCGGCCGACGCACGGAAGATGGTCAAGGGACCGCCGCTCGGCCAGAAGAAGCGCGAACAGCCTGATCGCGCCAAGCCAAAGGTCGAGAAATCGACCAAACGCGACGAGCCGGCGAGCACGTCTCGCCGCGCAGATCCGCCCAATCGCCCGGACAAGTCGGGCGGTGGCGGCGGGGCTGGCAAGAAGGCGACGTCCCGGCTCGGCGGCGCGGGCAAGAAGCGACGCTGACTACTTGACCTCGACGCGGCGTACCTGACCGGTCGTCAGCTCGACGAGCTGCATGCGTGCTCCGTCGTAGAACCAGATCGCCGTTCCGTCGCGAAGAAACGAGCGCGCGACCAGCGGTCCTCGCTCGAGCTCCCGATAGCCTGCCCACTTGAGGAGACTGCGAAGCTCGGCGAGCGTCGGCCGCGTGCTCGGATCGAACGTGAGCGTCTCGCCCGGCGTGATGAACACGATGATCCGGCAGCTGGAAGGCGTCACGAGCAAATGCCCGGTCATCCCGTCCTTGCGATCCAGGATCTGGTACGCCCGCTCGCGTTTTCCTGCTTCGCAGTCGAGCTCGATCGATTCGAAGAACTCGGGCGCCGCGACCCACATTTTTCGCTGCTCGATGCACCGCGTGACGTCCGCTGGTATCGGCGTGGCGGTCCCCGGGCTCGCCAGCAAGGTCGCGATCAGAGCGCTCCACATCGGATGATCGTTGGGTCGCGGGACGGGCGGGTCAAGTCTCGCCCGACTCGCCCCGGGGCGACTCGGGCTCAATCGCGTTGACTTCCCGGCCTCGCTGCGGGAGCGCTCGCGGGGTGCGTCCCTTCACCAGCGAGAAGCTTCGTCCGTTCGGCACGACCATCTTCAGCGAGATGACGAAACTCGCGCAGGAGCATGGCGCCATCAACCTCTCCCAAGGCTTCCCGGACTTCGATGGTCCGCCCGCGATGATCGAGGAAGTCGCGAAGGCCATGCGCGAGGGCCACAACCAGTATGCGCGGTCCCAGGGACACCCGCTGCTCGTCACGGCGCTCGCTGACCGCCAGGCATCGCTGTACGGACTGCGCTACGACGCCATGACCGAGGTGGTCGTCACCAGCGGCGCGACCGAGACGATCGCAGCCTCACTCCTCGGCCTCCTCGATCCGGGTGACGAGGTGATACTCATCGAGCCTTTCTACGATAGTTACCCGGCGGCACTGGCCATGGCTCGCGCGGTGCCCCGCTACGTGACGCTGCGGTTCCCCGACTTCCACCTGGATGTCGACGCGCTCGAGAAGCTGATCACTCCCAAGACGCGCGCGATACTCATCAATAGTCCGCACAATCCGACAGGGAAGGTCTATTCGGACGCCGAGCTCCAGGCGATCGCTGATCTCGCTATTGCCCACGATCTCTGGGTCATCAGCGACGAAGTCTACGAGCACCTCACCTACGACGGCGTAGGGCACCGGCCGATCGCGACGCTGCCCGGTATGCGTGAGCGCACCCTCACCATCTCGAGCGCGGGAAAAACGTTCTCCTTCACCGGATGGAAAGTGGGCTGGGCCTTCGGGCCGGCGGCGATGATCCAGGCGGTTCAGTCGGCGCACCAGTTCATCACCTTCGCGACCTCGACCCCGATGCAAGTCGGCCTCGCGCGCGCGCTCCAGTCGCTCGAACCCGGCTATTACGACGAGCTGCGCCGCGACTACCTTGCTCGGCGCGACCGCATGGTGGCCGTGCTCCGCGAGGTGGGGTTCGACGTGGCGGTGCCGAGCGGTACGTACTTCATCGTCGCTCGCTTCGACCGCTTCGATTCGTGCGACGACCGCACCTTCGCGCGTCGGCTGGTCACGGAGGTCGGCGTAGCGGCGATTCCGCCGAGCGTGTTTTATTCGGCAGATCCCGCCGAGGGACGGCGGCTGATGCGTTTTGCGTTTTGCAAGAAGGACGCGACCCTCGACGCCGCCGCCGAGCGCTTGCGAACGCGACTCTCGACAACGACCTGACCGCGCGATACTCCGCGCTCATGCGCAAGCTCGTCCTGCTGTTGTGTCTCCTGCTCGCCGTTCAGAGCTACGGCGTGTACGGAGCATGGCAAGCGCGGCGCGTGGTCTACGACTGCACGGTCGAGGTCGGCCCGCTGTGCTACGCGTGGGAGCTCAGCGCGATCGGCAAGGTACTTGGGGTCAGCCCGGCGCAGGACGTCGAGGACGCGCTGGAGAAGAGCCGCGACGCCTGGGACCAGCAGGTCGCCAAGCGACTGAAGAAGGTCGATGGCAAGGACGTGAAGAAGGCCGTCGATGACGCCGCCGATCGCCTCGGCGAGGCGTTCGAGAAGCTCGGTGACACCGCCCACGAGGTGATCGAAAAGGTGAAGGAATGACGTGGGCGTTCTGGATCGATCGAGGCGGGACGTTCACCGACGCCATCGGTCGTGATCCGCGCGGTCGCCTGCGCGTCACCAAGATGCTCTCGTCGGACGACGCGCCCCTCGCGTGCATTCGAGCGCTCCTCGATCTCCCCGACGACGCCGCGATCCCGCCGTGCGACGTCCGCATGGGCACCACCGTCGCAACCAACGCGATCCTCGAGCGACGCGGCGTTCCGATCGCGCTGGTGGCCAGCCGTGGTCTCGCCGATGTTCTCGAGATCGGGACGCAGCAACGTCCCGATCTCTTCGCGCTCGAGATCCGGAAGTCACTGCCGCTGTACGCTCGCGTCGTCGAAGTCTCCGCCCGCGTCGCCGCGGATGGCCAGGTGCTCAGCGCGGTCGATGTCGCCGAGGTCGAGCGCGCGCTGACCGAAGTATTCACGACCGGCATCCGGTCGCTCGCCGTCGTGCTACCGCACGCCTATGCGCATCCCGCGCAAGAGCAGGAGATCGGCAGGGTCGCCCGGCGCGTAGGCTTCGCGCACGTTTCGCTTTCGCACGAGATCGATCGCGAGCTCGGCCTCGTCGCTCGCGGCGACACGACCTGCGTCGATGCCTACCTGGCACCGCTGCTCCGAGCATACGTCGACGGTCTCGCACGGCAGCTGCCGGGTTCAACGCTGCGGATCATGGCATCGAGCGGCGGTCTGCAACGCGCCGAGCGGTTTCGCGGACGCGACGCGCTCCTCTCGGGGCCAGCGGGTGGCGTGGTCGCGGTCGCGCACGTGGCCGCGCTCGAAGGCGAGACCCGCGCCATCGGGTTCGACATGGGCGGAACGTCCACCGACGTCTGTCGCTGGGAAGGCCAGTTCGATCTCACCTACGAGAGCGAGCTCGCTGGCGTGCGCGTTCGCGCGCCGATGATGGCCATCCACACCGTCGCTGCCGGCGGCGGCTCGATCTGCCGCTACGAAGCGCACCGGCTGGTCGTCGGGCCGCAGAGCGCCGGCGCAAAGCCAGGACCGCTCGCCTATGCCAATCCCTCGGCGCATGAGCTCACGCTCACCGACGTCGATCTCCATCTCGGCCGTCTCGCCGCCGATCGCTTCCCGCTCCCGCTCGCTCTCGACCGCATCTCACCGCACCTTGCCCGGCTCCAGGAGGCCGTGGCGCTCGACGGCCACGCGATGGACGCGGACGCGATCGCGGCCGGATTTTTCGAGGTCGCCAACGCGCACATGGCCGAGGCGATCCGACGCGTCTCGATCAGCAAGGGCCACGACCTCGACGACACCGCGCTTGTCGTCTTCGGTGGTGCGGGCGGTCAACACGCCACCGCGATCGCAGCGAAGCTCGGCATCCGTCGCCTCATCGTCCACCCGCTCGCCGGGGTTCTTTCAGCGTGGGGAATGGGCCTGGCGGAAGCGAGCTGGCACGGAGAGGCGGACGCGGGGCGCCTTTCACTCGAGCACCCTTCGCGCGCCTCGGTCATCGCTGCTCTCGTAGCCGAGCTCGAGGCCAAGGGTCGCGCCGCACTGGTGGACGAGCCGCCGGCCCATCTGCGGGTGAAGATCGATCTGCGGTACGCCGGCACCGATCACGCGCTTGCTGTCGACCTCGCGGACGATCTCGAGGCCGACTTCCACCGGGCCCACCACCGCGCGCTGGGATATTCGCGCCCCGCTCACCCGATCGAGGTCGTCGCCGTGCGCGTCGCGCTCGTCGCTCCCGGTGCGCCTGACACGTCGAGCGCCACCCAGCGCGCTTCGTGCCAGCAGGGCGCACCCCGGCGTACGACCCGCATGTATGCCGGCGGCGCGTGGCACTCGAAAGTGCCGGTCTATTTCAAGGAAGATCTGGGTGAAGAGAGCCTCGAGGGTCCGCTGCTCATCCTCGACGAGACCTCCACGCTCGCGGTCGACCCCGGATTCTCGGTCCAGGTGGGCGCACAGAGCTCACTCCTCATCCGCGCCATCGAAGGCACCGCAGAGTCGGTGCTCGCAAACGAGAGTCACCCTGTGGCGCTCGAGATCTTCGCGCACCGCTTCATGTCGATCGCCGAGGACATGGGAGAGGTGCTCCGCCGCGCGGCGCTCTCCACGAACATCCGCGAGCGCCTCGATTTCTCCTGCGCGGTCTTCGATGCGCGCGGCGGGCTCGTGGCCAACGCCCCGCACATCCCGGTCCATCTCGGCGCGATGAGCGAGACCGTACGCGCCATCATCGAGCTCCACCCGCAGATGATCGAAGGCGACGTATTCGCGTCGAACGATCCCGCGCTCGGTGGCTCACACCTTCCGGACATCACGGTCGTGACGCCGGTGTTCGATGCGGGCCGACTGGCGTTCTTCACTGCCTGTCGTGGTCACCACGCCGACGTTGGTGGGATCACGCCGGGATCGATGCCTCCGGGCTCGACGCGTCTCGAAGAAGAGGGCTGTGTCCTCGCTGGTATCGCGATCGTGAAGCAGGGCCGGCTCGAGGAGGCTCGGATCCGCGACGCGTTCTCACAGCGCCCGCACCCAGCGCGCCGGATCGACGAGAACCTCGCGGACCTCACCGCCCAGATCGCGGCGAACAACACGGGGGCACGCCTCCTCGGCAAGCTCGTCCGCGAGCGGGGCGGCGAGCGCGTCGACGCGTACATGGCCCATGTCCAGGCCAACGCGACGCTCAGAGTCGAGCAGGCCATCGCTCGACTCGCGCCCGGCATCCATCGCTTCAGCGACGCCCTCGACGACGGCTCGCCCATCACCGTCGCCATCGAGCGCTCCTCGTCCCCGGGCGAGCCAGGCGACTCGCCCCGGGGCGAGTCGCGCCCAAATCATCGATTATGCATCGATTTCACGGGCAGTGCCGGGGAGCATGAGGGCAACCTGAACGCGCCCCACGCCGTGGTCACGGCGGCCGTCATCTACGTCCTCCGCGCCTTGGTAGGGGTCCCGATCCCCCTCAATCAGGGCTGCCTCGCGCCCGTCGACATCATCATCCCGCGCCCCAGCATCCTCGACCCGTCGAAGGGGAGGGCGGTCGTCGCGGGGAACGTCGAGACGTCCCCGCGCATCGTCGACGTCCTTCTGGGCGCCCTCGGCCTCGCGGCTGCGAGCCAAGGGACGATGAACAACCTCACCTTCGGCGACGACCGGTTCGGCTACTACGAGACCATCGCCGGGGGCGCCGGAGCCGGGCCGACCTTTCCCGGCGCGTCCGCAGTCCACACGCACATGACCAACACGCGCATCACCGACCTCGAGGTCCTCGAGACGCGCTTCCCGGTGCGGCTGCTGGAGTTCGCGATTCGCCGCGCGTCGGGGGGCAGCGGTCGCTTCGCGGGCGGCGATGGCCTGGTTCGCACGTTCCAGGCGCTCGCCCCGCTCACGGTGTCGATCCTGTCCGAGCGTCGCGTTCGCGCGCCGTTCGGCCTGAGCGGCGGTGGTCCGGGGAAGATGGGCGAGAATCGGCACAACGGCCGAAAGCTCCCCGGGAAGGTGACCTTCGAGGCTGTTCCTGGCGACACCTTCACGATCGAGACCCCGGGCGGCGGCGGGTATGGCTGAGCGCGGAGCGATCCTCCCGCGCGAGTTCTACGCTCGTGACGCGCTCGACGTTGCCCGCGACGTCCTGGGTCAGCACGTCCGCCACGGTGACGTGATCCTCCGCATCACCGAGGTGGAGGCCTATCGCGGTCCCAGCGACACCGCCGCGCACGCGCGCTTCGGCTCCACGCCGCGCACCCGGACGTTGTTCGGGCCGATCGGACACGCGTACGTCTATCTCTGCTACGGCATCCATTGGATGCTGAATCTCGTCGCGCGCGGCGATGGGTCGGCAGTCCTGATTCGCGCCGCCGAACCGGTGTCGGGCCTGGCGTCGATCCGCGAGCGCCGTGGCGGGAAGGATGGACCGATCCTCCTCACGGGCCCGGGGAAGATCGCCAGCGCCCTCGGTGTCGAGCGCCGCCACGACGGCGCATGCCTCTACGATCCCGATAGTCCGATCACGGTCGTGCGCGGAGTGCGACCCAAGGAGATCCTCGCCGGTCCGCGCGTGGGGATCGACTACGCAGATCCGCAACACGTCGTCGCGCCCTGGCGTTTGGCCATCGGTGGCACCGCTTGGAGCTCGCAGCCGAAATCCATGTCCCCACTGACCGAAGCGGTCCGCAAACAACGCCGCCGGCGCTGAGATTGAAAGTCTCTTTCAGGAAGGCCGTCGCGCTTTCGCCCGGTGCGCCCGCATGTTATCTCGCGATTCATGCCGTACGACTTCCTGAACCGCGAAGAAGCGCCGCTGCTCGAAGAGGAGTGGGCCGCCGTCGACAAGGTGGTGGTCGACGTCGCGCGTCGCGCGCTCACCGGACGTCGCTTCATCCAGATCTTCGGCCCGCTCGGCGCCGCCGCGCAGGACGTCGACTACGATCATTTCTCCGGGCTGGGCGAGGCCGAGGTCACCGTTCTCGGTGACGAGGCGGGCAGCGCAGTCCGCGCGCACAAGCGCATCCACGAGAACATTCCGATCATCTTCAAGGACTTCGTCCTCTACTGGCGAGACCTCGAGACGGCCCGCATGATGAACATGCCGATCGACGTCTCTGCCGCTGCCGCCGCCGCGTCCTACGTCGCGCGCGCCGAAGACAACATGGTGTTCTACGGCGATCAGGCGAACGGCTACGAGGGCCTGATGACCGTCAAGGGTCACCAGACGATGAAGGCGCGCGACTGGAGTGTCCCAGGCAACGCGTTCCAAGACATCGTGGATGCACGCGTCCGCCTGCTGGATCACGGCTTCTACGGCCCCTACGCGCTCACCGTGAACCCCGTCTGGTTCGCCCACATGCACCAGCTCCTGCAGAACTCGGGCGTCCTCGAGATCAACCACGTGCGCGAGCTGGCAGCCGCGGGCGTGTATCAGAGCCCCGTCATCAAGCAGAACCACGCGGTGCTGGTCTCGACCGGGATCCAGAACTTCGACATCGCGCTCGCTCAGGATCTCATCACGGCCTATCTCGGTGCCGAGCAGATGAACCACCCATTTCGCGTGTTCGAGAGCCTGGTGCTGCGGATCAAGCGGCCCGAGGCCATCGTCACGCTGGAGGTCTGAATGACCACCCGCGAGACGCTGCAGAGATTGCGCGACGTGATGGCTCGAGAGCTCGAGACCATCAGCATGTACGAGCAGTACGCCGAGACCGAGACCGATCCCGAGATGAAGACGCTGTTCCAGCACCTCGCCGACGAGGAGAAGGAGCACGTCACCGAGATCTACGAGGCGGTGCTGGTGCGCGACGCGGCACAGAAAAAGTGGGCCGAGTCCGGCACGCACGTGCTCGCTTTGCGCGAAAGCCGCTTCGGCGCGCAAGCCGCCAGCAGTCCCCCGACTCTCGCCGTACGACCGGTGACGGGGACACCGGTCGCAGGGATCAAGCGAACGCCAGGTCTTCGCCCCACGCCGCCCACTGTGGGAAGCCTGCTCGGACAGCGTCAGGGGGGCTCCGTTTAGTGCCGGCCGCGATCCCTTCGCGGAACACGGATCGGACTTCCGGACGCAGGCACTAGCGTCGATCTCCTGCTAGGCTGCGCTCGGATGTGGGGCTGCCTCGCGCTGATCGGCCTCGCGGCGACACCGTCGCCCGAAGCTCCTCTCGCCATCGCCGTCATCCCTTCCGTGGCCCGCGGGGACCACGGATACCTCAACGGCCCCGAAGTCGAAGTCGATCTCCGGCGCGCGATCGCCGAACGTCCCACGCTCAGCGCGAATCCGCCGGCCGGTAACGCGCTCCGCGAGAAGATCGCATCCTGCGGTGCATCGGTGCCGTGCATGGCCGCTGGGCTCTCCGAAGAGGGCTACGCGTTGGGCCTGCGTGTCGCCGTGGACCAGCGCTTTTCTCCGCCCGTCTTCACAGCGCAGCTGATCGAGGTCGATCGTTCGCGTGTGCTCCGCGAGGTCATCGGCGACGCACTCTCGGGCGATAACTTGCGCGCCGAGATCCAGAACCGCGTCGCCGCGCTGCTCGAGGCGACCGGTCATCCGCGCCTCGCCCGGGTGGTGGTCGAGGTCGACCCCGAGAGCGCCCACGTCAGCGTCACTCCGCAGCCCGAACACCGCGGTGAAAATCACGTCTTCTGGCTGCCCGAGGGCGACCACACCGTCGAAGCGGAGAGCGGTGCAGGGCGCGCGCGAACGACGATTCACGCGGTTCCTGGGCGCGAGTCGGTCGTCCGCTTGGCCCTCGACACCGAGGCGACCAGCGTCTCACCGTGGATGTGGGGGACCATTGGCGTGGCGGTTCTGGGCGGCGCCGCGTGTATCATCGCCATCGCCGCATCGAGCGGCGTCGATTGCTACTGTCTGGCCACTCCCGGTCAGACCTGCCCCCCTTGCCCTTGAGGCACCGAGACGATGGGACGAGACGACAAGACTGTTCAGGAAGCCGACGTCGAACCGGGCGCGCCCGTCGCGCCGTGGAAGCTGTCGATCATCGGCGAAGGCAAGGTCGATACGCGAGAGCTGCCGTCGAAGGGCAGCTGGGTGATCGGTCGCGCGGAAGACGCGGAGATCAGCATCGATCACGTGGCCGTCTCACGTCGCCACGCGGTGCTGCACCTCGGCGCGCGTGTTCGCCTGGAGGATGCGGGGAGCGCCAACGGCACTCGCGTGCGCGGCGCGCGCATCGGCAGCGGCGCCTCGGTCGAGCTCCTGGCGGGCGACACCGTCGAGATCGGGCCGTGGACTCTTTGCCTCGCGGGCGGCGTCGAAGCGCGACCGCCCAAGGTGTGGCCCAAGGCCTACTATCTGGCGTGTCTGGCGGACGAGTGCGGCAAGGCTCGATCGGCGGTCGACGTGATCCTGGTCGATCCCGCGGCCGCCCTCGATCCCGCTGCTCGAGCGCGCGCGATCGGCGCCGATCTCCGCGGTGAGGAGCTGCTCGCAGACCTGGGTGGCGGCGTTTTCGCAGTGCTGCTTCTCGATCGTTCGGCCGAGATCTCCGCTTCGCTGCGCCGTGCGATTCTCGCGCGCTTGGCCGCGGCTGGAGCGCCGCAGGCAGGTGCCGGCTCCGCGCGTCTCGGCGATGAAGGAACCACCGCCGAGTCGCTCATGACGGGCGCCCAGCGCGCGCTAAAGGGCGAGGCTTCGATCTCGCCGAACCAGCGCCCGACGATGCAGCGACTCGAGCGCTTGATCGATCGCGTGGCGCCCGGCGCGATCAGCGTGCTGATCCTCGGCGAGACCGGCGCGGGCAAGGAAGTCACCGCGCAGAAGATTCACGAGCGCTCGCCGCGATCGGAAGGCCCCTTCGTGCAGCTCAACTGCGCGGCGCTCTCCGAGTCGTTGATCGAGAGCGAGCTGTTCGGCTTCGAAAAGGGCGCGTTCACGGGCGCGTTGCAGTCGAAGTCCGGCCTGCTCGAGACCGCCAACGGCGGCACCTTGTTCCTCGACGAGGTCGGCGAGCTGCCGATGTCCACGCAGGCCAAGCTCCTGCGCGTGATCGAGGAGCGGCGCGTGTTGCGCGTCGGTGCCCTCAAGTCGGTGGCCATCGACGTGCGGATCCTCTCCGCCACGAATCGCGACCTCGAGAAGGAGATCGCAGCGGGAAAGTTTCGCGAGGATCTCTATTTTCGGCTGAATGGAATCTCGCTGGTGGTGCCGCCACTGCGCGAGCGCATCGACGAGATCGGAACGCTCGCCGAGCTTTTCATTTCTCGCGCGGCTGCCGCGGATCGCAAGGCGCCACCCCGGCTGACGTCCGAGTCACTGGCGCTTTTGCAGTCGTATCGCTGGCCCGGAAACGTCCGCGAGCTCCGCAACGTGATCGAGCGCGCCGTGCTGCTCGCGCCTGGTGACCGGATAGAGCCTCACCATCTGCCGATGGACAAGCTCAGCGCGCGGGTCGCGACACCCGCCGGGAATCTCGAGGTGGAAATGCAGGCCTTCGAGCGTGACCGCATCATCAAGGCGCTGGACGCGACGGGAGGCAATCAGACGAAGGCGGCGGCGTTGCTGGGCGTCGCGCGCCGTACGCTCATCAATCGCTTGGAGCAGTACGGCATCGATCGCCCGCGCAAGAAGAGCCGCGATGACGAGTAGGGCGGCTGATCGAAATAGATTTGTGCATCGGCGGCCAAGGCGGCAAATCTATTTCGGTCAGCCGCCCATGCGGGTTAGTTGACGCTCTTCTGGAACCGCACCACTTTGTAGGTGTCGGCGCGCGTCTTCATGTCCATGTACAAGCGCGTGCCCGGGTTCCGGTAGAAGTTCTTCATCGCCTGTCCCGCCTCGAGGCGCTTGTTGCGACCGAGCACCGGGATCTTGAAGCCGAAAAACTTGTCGAGGCACTGGTCGACGTAGGCGTTGACGCGTCCCTCGTCGAGATCGCGGGCCAAGACGGCCTCGTCGGTGACGTCACGCTCGTCGACCAGCTTCATGCCGATCGACTCGAGGAACTCGAAGCACGGCTTCCAGGTCGAGTCCGGGATCGCGTTGCCCCAGAGGAGGTAGCCACCGGGCTTGAGGATGCGCTGGGCGGTGCGGAAGAAGCGCTGATCCTCGTCGGTGGCCTTGCCGCCGACCTCGGTCACGTGCGTCTCGTTGACCACCACGATGTCGGCCGCCTCGTCGCTGATCGGCAGCGAGGTGCAGTCCGCACGCGTCGCGCGCAGGCGACCGCCGAGCTCCGGCACGAAGCGCCTCTTGCAGGTCTCGATCGCGGCCATCTGCATGTCGACGGCCTCGTAGGTGCAGTCGGGCAGGACGTGCTTCGAGATGTGGTGCGCGCCGGCGCCGGTGCCACAGCCCATCTCGACGAGGTGGATGCGGCCTTCCTTCTTGGCGATGTACTTGCGAACCGGCTCGTAGGCGAAGTGGCCGGTGTACGCGTTCTTGCCGAAGAGCTGCGGATCTTCACGCGCGACGGGGTTCGGGCCCCACGACTTCGGCCACGCGTAGCCCCACGTATTGAACGTGAGCTCGTACTTGTCGCCGTGCTCGGTGCGCACGTCGCCCATGGAGCGGTAGAGCGAATAGAGGAGCGAATAGATCGACTGCTTGGTGTAGTCGTCCTCCTCGATGTGCCCGTTGCCGGTCGTGACCTTCTTCTTCGGATTGAGAAGATCCGTCATCACCCACGCGGAGAGAATCGCCTGGAGCTGAGGAGTCGAGTAGTTGGATTTGGGGTCTAGCGCAGTGAGGATGTCCATTGGAGCGGCCGACCATGCATGGCCTGGCCAGCGGAGTCTATGGGGCAATAGCGTCCGCAGCGAACCGCAATGCAAATGCATGATCTTCCGGGTGATGCCGCGCGAAGAGCGCGATGATGCGGTCCTCGCGCTCGGGCGCCATGACGTGCTTTCCCGCGCCGGATGTCTGCGCGGCTTGTGCGATCGCCTCGGTCACATTGAGCAGGATCAGCTCTTCGCGCTGGACCGGCATCACCCGCGCGCGCCGACCGAGGTTGAGCACGAAGCCACCGGCGAGGATGTCGCGCCGCTCGACGCTCGCTTCGAGGCCGTACGGCGCGCCAGCTTTGCTCAGCGACGCCTCCAGAGCCTGAGCGCCGCTCTCGTTGATCGGATTCGTGAACGGGGCGCGCTCGCTCCCCTTGGATCCGAGCTTCACGGTGAGGCGAGACAGATCCGTCCCCCATGTTCCGTTCTTCCACTCGGCGGGATCGCGGGTCTCGATGTCGACCGAGCTCGCTGAAGTGACGACCGTGCCCGGATCGATCAGCTGAAAAATGTCCGGCGGCAGGCTGTTCGCGCCCGTGACGGCCAGGATTGCGTCCTTCCCTTTGACCGCCTTCTCGAGATCGAGCTCCGCTTTCAAGTCGGTTCCGCCGACGGCCTTCGCCAGTCGGTCGGCCTTGAGATCGTTCATCGACACCTTGGCGCCGAGCTCGGCCGCCGCGAGCGCGCACGCGCGTCCGATGTTGCCGGCCCCGACCACCAGAATGCGCCTATCTTTGAGGTCGGGGAACCGGGCTCGCAACGCGACGCGGAAATGCTCGATCAACGAGTCGGCGATGAACGCCGGCTCGATCTCCACCTTCGGCTTCGATTCCGCCGCGCTGATCAGGCTCATCTTGGGGTCCGGTATTTGCTCGAACTGACGGATGCCGCGGGTGGTCCATTCCACGATGCGGAACTTGTCCTCGTGCTCCGGGAAATACTTGCGGATGACTTTGGCCGCGTACCCTCCGTCATCGACGATGAGGATGGGTTTGCCGTTCTGCTCGTTCTTTTCGACCATCCGCTTCACGGCGCGACGGATGTCTTCTTCCTTCAGCTGGTCGAAGCTCTGCGGATTTCCGCCCCCGAGCGTGTCCTGCATCTTGGCGAGCAGCTGCGGACGCGGGTCGTGGTCGGCGAGAGTCTCGTAACCGTCTCGTCCGAGACGAGCCTCGGCGAGCTTCGATCCGGAGTAGGGCACCGATACGCCGAGATAGTTCTCCTTCTGCATGCCGAGCTTGTCGGTGAGCAGCTGCAGCCACGGCACCGATCGCCCCATCTGGTGCATCACGGTGAGCACGTTGAAGTTCTCGAGGAACCGGCCTTGCTCCGCCGCGATGGTGTCGAGCTGGGCATTCACGGCCTCGAGCTGGGAGGCGCGCGGGAAATGGGGATGATTGTCGAGCAGAGGCCCGACGAGGCCGGGCGTCGCCGTCTTGATCCAGTCGAACAGCAGCGCTTCGATGTCACCGTCCTTCAGCGACATGAGCGGCGAGTAAGCCATCGTGGGTGTCGCATCGCTCTTCGCGAGCACGCCCATCACCACCTTGTCGGTCGTGTCTTTCGGTCCGCCATAGCGGCAGCGCTCTGCGAGCTTGATGCCGGCCGAGACGCGCGCGACCCACTGCTCGCCGCCGGGGATGTCGTCGAGCGTGCCGGACATCTTCATGCCCATCAGCAGCATCGGGTCCGTTCGCTGCTTCTGGACCAGGAGATCGAGCGCCTTGTTCTCCTCCGCCGTCGAGGCATGCGAGATGAGACGGCCGAGGAACGCGCCCCACTGCGCGTCCTCGATCTTCGGCCCCGAGACCTTCTGGGTCCGCGCGGCCTCGATCTGCTTTCCTTGCACCTTCACGCGCTGCTGCGCGACCTGGCTGCGAATGGACTTCTCTTCGCGCACGTCCGCCGCCGTCATCTCGGCGTAGAGCTGATCGACCGCGGCACGCTGCACGCGCGACACCTCCTCGAGCATGTCTTGCGGGATGGGGATGGAGACCTTGACCTCCAGGCTTTTGCGCTGGATTTGCTCCAGCTCCCGCCCTTGCTCCGGCTGGGGCAACGCCTTCGCGCGATCACCCAGCCACGGCGCAACGGCGTCGAAGAACGGCTCGACGAGCTCGGGACGGTGAGCGCGAATGAAGCTCAGCGACTGGACGAGCGCATTTTTCGCCTGGTGAAATGTGCTGTCGCCCGCGGCCCGGGCGAACATCTTCGCGCCCTCTGAGAGCGCCAGAGCGCTCGCACCTTGCTGCAGCACGCCGGTCAGCCAGCCCTCGAAGGCCGCTTCGGGCGCGATCGTTTGCGGAACAACCTTCCCGCTATCCACCGCGATCGGGCGGGCCACGCGGAATTTTACTTCTTCTCGCTCGCCGCGGGCACGGCGAACTGCGGTGTATCGGTGAACAGGCGGGCGGGGCCGAAGACGTCGGCGGGCATCTCTTTGGGCACGCGACCGGTCAGCGCCCAGCTTGCCGCACCCGCCCCGGCGAGGTGACAGCCGGTGCCGCCGTAGCCATTGCACCAGATCGCGACGAAAACGCCGCTCTTGGCGCCGTCACCGAGCGGTCCCAGCACTGGCAAGCGCATGCCGTGTTTGCCTTCGACGAACGCCATCGGCCCGGCCCATGCGGCGGTGGCGGGCTGTTGCGCGGCGGCCGGGAAGTGCGACGCGATCTCGCTCTGCGACAACGCGAAGACCTCGCGCGAAGGCGCGGCCTTCCATGGATCGACGTCCTCGACGTCCTGACCACCGCCGACGATCAGCGTGCCACGCGCTCTTTTCGCCGCGTCTTCGTACTGCTCGCCCTTCGGGAAGTTGGCGTAGATGTCGCCGTCCTTCGCCGTCACGGTGATGCCTTTGAGATCGTTCTCGACGTGGGCGTAGCTCGAGATCTGGCTGCGGAAGTACTTCACGTCGGCGAGCTCGGGAAAGATCTGCGAGGTGAACGCGTTCGTCGCGACGATGACGCGTTTGGCGCGGATGGTGCCCTTCGGCGTCTCGACCATGTGCACGTCGTCCTCGAGCGAACGCACGCGCTTCACGGGAGTTCGGGTGTAGAGCTCGACGCCGCGATCGAGGGCCTTCTGGAGCTCGCCGTTGACCAGCTTGAACGGGTGATAGTTACCGTTCGCGGTGACGAGCCGCCCGGCGTGTTTGGCGGGAAATTTGTAGCGTGCTTCGATCTCGGGCCCGGACAAGATCTCCACCTTCGCGCCGGCTTTTCCGGCCAGCTTGGCTTCGGCTTCGAACGCTCGGGCCTCGCGCTCGTTGAGCGCAGTCCGAAGCCATCCTGAAGGCGAGTAGTCGCAGTCGATCTTCTCCTTCTCGATCGTGCGGGCCATGCGGTTGGCGTTCTTGTGGCCGAACGAGAGGACGGTCTCGGCGATGCGCTTCGCCTGGGCGCGGAGCGCGTCGTCGGAGACGTCGGGGTACGAGGCCTTGAGAAACTTGAACCTCTCTTCTTCGAGACCGTCGTACGTGCCGTAGCTGCCGTAGAAGTTCTCGGGGATCAGCTCGAAGTTTCCGCCGTTCCTGCCGCTGGCTCCGGTGCCCGGATCTGCCGCGTCCAGGACAACGACCTTGAGGCCGCGTTTCTCGGCGGCTTTCGAGATGTGGTACGCGGCGGATGCGCCGGTCAGGCCGGTACCGACGATGACGATATCGGCCTCGCGCGGCAGCTTGGGGTTCGACTGGTAGTTCGCCAGCGGATGCACGCCCTTCAGCCAGATGGGCGTGTCGTTGGAGGGCATCTCGATCGGGCCCTCCATCTTCGCCCCGACCTCCGCGACGAAGCTCTGGAAGACGGGCTTGGCGCCGCGCGTGAACTTGTCGGAGAAGCTCTTCTCGACCTCGCTGATCGTATCCTGGAGCTCCGGGGTCGCACGTCCGTGATCGGCGGTGAGCGCCTTGGCCTTCGCGGTCCACGCCTTCATCTCCGCGGTGTCGAAGCGCCCACCCGAAGTCGCCATCTTGCTGGCGAGCGCGGTGAGGTCCGCCTTCTTGAGAGGTCCGGTCATGCTCTCCAAAGAATATCGGATCTTGGCGCTGGGTGGTGTGTAGATTTCACCTACATCGACGAGTCAGCGGAAGATAGGCACTTACGCGAGGGGTTGGTCGCAGGTGGCCCCGCTGATCCTCGCGCTGCTGGCTGCCACGACTCCGGGCGAGCGGGCGCGAGAGAGGCTCGACGAGGAGCCAGGGCAGCGCGTGGTCCACGCGTTCGTCGCGCTCTGCGACAACGAAGCGCAGGGCATCTTCCCGGTGCCTGCGCACCTCGGCAACGGCCAGGATCCGCAGTCGAATCTTTACTGGGGCGCGCGCTACGGGCTCAAGACCTGGCTGGTGCGCGACGCGGGCTGGCGTGCTCGAAAGAGCACGAGCGCTCCACCCGACGGGTCCTCGAGCGGCTGGTGCTGGAGAAGTCGATCGCCGGTCGCACGGTCTTTCTCGTGGCGGACGCGTGGGACGGGCGGCGCATCGGCGAGACGATCGCGCGATTCGAGCGCGCGGCGGCGGGTGCGCGCGCGCGCAGCGCGATCGTGCTGGCCTGCGTGAGCGCGTCGTACTTCGGTCCGATCTTGCGCGCGCGTGGGGCGCACCCGCTGCTGATGACGCGCAGCTTGATGGCGCCCGAGGCGTACACGCTCGACGCCGCGCTGTCGCGCTGGCTGTCCGGCGGCACACCGGGCGACGTGCGCAGCGCTGCCGCTGCGGCGTACTGCCTGCACCAGAAGTGCAAGAGCGGTCTGGCGATGTTCACCAGCGATCGCTGAGGTCGTCGTTTCAGGCGTTGGGTGCGAACGCGACGACGCTGTACGCGATCGCTGGTTTGGACCCTGGATTCCGGTAGCCGTGCTTCTGATCGCCGGCGAAGACGACGACGTCGCCCGGCGCCAGGACGAACTTCTCGCCGGAGACACGCAGCTCCACCGCACCGGTCTCGCACGTCAGATATTCGCGCGTGCCCGGCGTGTGCGGCACGCCGGCGAACGCTCCGCCCACCGGCAAGTCGAGGCGCTCCATCTCCAGCCCGGCGAGTGGCTCGGGGAGGAGCTTCCGGATCTTCACCAGCCCCTTGTTGCGGGTCGGCAGCGTGGCCGCGGGGTGCAAGCTCGCGCTGGCGCGCGGCGCCGAGAGGAGCTCGTCGAGGCGCACCTGCAGAGCCGCCGCGACACGCGCGAGGACCGTCAGCGTCGGGTTGGCCTCTCCCGACTCGAGGTTGGCCCAGGTTGGCCTGGGAATGCCGGCGATCCGGGCGATCTGTAGCTGCGACAGACCGCGCGACTCGCGCAGCATTCTCACGTTCTCGCCGAGTCGAAGTGACAGGTCCATGCGTCAACTCTTTGGCGCGACGGCTAATATGTCAACCTAACGTCAATGGATTATCCGTTCGGATGACGGGCTGACCGCGGGGAGCGACAAGGAGGGCATGAAAGACATCAACGTTCTGATCACCGGTGGGAGCAAAGGCCTTGGCCTCGCTCTCGGGAAAGAGCTCGCCTCGCGGGGGGCCAGGGTCGTCCTCGTCGCGCGCGGAAAAGACGCCCTGGACGACGCGGTGTCCGCGATCCGCGCGACCGGCGGGGTCGCGCATGGCATCGCGGCAGACGTGGGGGAGAAGGAGGCGATCCATCGGATCAGCGGGCAAGCGGTCGCGCTGATCGGCCCGATCGACGTAGTGATCCACGACGCGAGCACCCTGGGACCCACGCCGCTCCGCCCGCTGCTCGACACGGCTTGCGAGGACCTCGAGCGGGTCCTGGCGGTGAACGTGGTCGGACCGTTTCGACTGACCAAGGTTCTCGCCGGCCCGATGGTGCTGCGCGGGCGCGGCACGATCGTGTTCATCTCGAGCGACGCGGCGGTGTCCGCCTACCCGACGTGGGGCGCGTACGGTGCGTCGAAGGCCGGCGCCGACCACCTCGCACGCATCCTGGGGGCGGAGCTGCAGGCCACCGGAGTGAGGGTGCTGGTGATCGATCCCGGCGAGATGGACACCGAGATGCACGCTGCGGCCATGCCGGATGCGGATCGAGCCTCTCTGGCGGATCCGCGAGCGGTCGCCCGCTCGATCGGCGCCCGCATCGAGGAGGCGCGGTCATGATCGGCTTTCATCCCGCCACCGCGCCCCGACCCTCCACGGACGTGCGTCTTCTGTGCGTCGATCGTGCCAGCGGGCGGCTCGACGACCGGCGCCTCGAGAGCCTCGCGGAGCAGCTCCGAAGCGGCGATCTTCTGGTGCTCAACGATGCTGCCACGCTGCCCGCGTCGTTTCTCGCGGAAGGTCCCGGCGGGGCACGGATCGAGGTCCGCCTCGCCGAGCCGATCGACAGCGATGGTCGTGTGCAGGCCGTGCTCTTTGGCTCCGGCACGTGGCGGGACAAGACCGAGGATCGGCCCCCGCCACCCGTGCTTGCGGTGGGAGCGCGGTTGACGATGGGGACGGAAGTCGCGGAGATCGTTGGCGTGTCGACGCTGTCGCCGCGGCTCGTGCGTCTGGCGTTCCTGGGTACGAGGGAGGGCGCGCTCGCGATGCTCTACGCCCGAGGCCGTCCCGTGCAGTACGCCTACCTCGCGGACGAGCTCGCGCTCTGGGACGTGCAAACCGCGTATGCCGCCCGTCCGTGGGCGGTCGAGGCCCCGTCGGCCGGGCTGGGCCTGACGTGGTCGATGCTCGAGATGCTCGAGCGTCGCGGTGTCGAGCTGGCGACGGTGACGCATGCTGCGGGGCTCAGCTCCACGGGTGATGACGCGATCGATCGCGCGCTACCGCTGGCCGAGCGCTCGGACGTACCGCAGGAGACGATCGACGCCATCGCGCGGACGCACCGGCGCGGAGGGCGGGTGATCGCCGTGGGGACGTCGGTGGTGCGCGCGCTCGAGGGGCGCGCGGCCGTTGCGATGAAGGCGGGCGCGGACGTGACCGAGCTGCGGCTGGGACCGAGCTCGCGCCTTCGTATCGTCGATGGGATCCTCACGGGCATGCACGCGCCCGGGGAGAGCCACCACCAGCTCCTCGGCGCCTTTGCCGACGCGCAGCTGCTCGAGCGCGCGGTTCAGCACGCCGCGGAGGGGGCGTATCTGGCGCACGAGCTGGGCGACACCATGCTGATCCTATGAGATCCCTATGATGTGCGCCCGGGCGTACATCCCTCGGTTTGCGCATTGGCCGGATCAGAGCGGTGGCGCTCCAAGTGGTTGCGTGGCATGTCGGATCGACGAGGCCCGCCCGAGGGGAGCCGACATGATCACTCTGGACGGATCGGAAGGCGAAGGCGGCGGACAGATCTTACGCTCGGCCCTGACCCTGTCACTCATCACGGGACAGCCGATCCGGGTCGAGCGCATCCGCGCCAATCGTCACAAGCCGGGTCTCCTTCGCCAGCACCTGACCGCCGTTCGCGCTGCGACCGCCGTCGGACGCGCGGACGTGGATGGCGCGCGGATCGGATCGATGGCCCTGACATTCAAGCCCACGACGATCGCACCCGGCTTCCACAAGTTCGCGGTCGGGAGCGCTGGCTCGGCGATGCTGGTGCTGCAGACGGTCCTCCCGGCGCTGCTCACGGCGGCGGAGAGCTCGATCGTCGAGGTCGACGGGGGAACGCACAACCCCGCTTCACCACCGTTCGATTTCCTCGAGCGCACGTTCCTGCCGGTCCTGACGCGCATGGGTGGCCGCGTGAAAGCGGAGCTCGATCGCCCGGGCTTTTATCCCGCAGGCGGTGGTCGCGTTCGCCTCATCATCGAGCCGGTGGCGAAGCTGCTGCCGATCGAGCTGGTCGAGCGCGGGCCGATCAACGAACGCCGCATCGTGGCGCGCGTCTCGGGCGTCCCCGAGCACATCGCCGATCGCGAGATCGCCGAGCTGATCGCTCTCCTCGGGTGGCCGCGGAGCTGCGCCGAGAAGGAGGTCCTCGACCCGGCGTGGGGACCCGGCAACGTCTTGCTCGCCGAGATGACGACACCGTCGGTCATCGAGATCGCCAGCGGCTTCGGTGAGCGCGGCCTGCGCGCGGAGGTCGTGGCCGAGCGCGTCGCGGCGGAGGTGAACGCGTACCTCGCGCACGGCGCTCCGGTCGGCGAGAACCTGGCCGATCAGCTGATGCTCCCCCTCGCGCTCGCCGGCGCGGGCGCCTTCTTGACCGGGCCGCTCACGCTCCACGCCGTGACCCAGATCCAGACCATCCAGCGCTTGCTCGACGTGCCAATCCGGGCCGAGCCGCAGCCGGCTGGGACCACGCTCATCACCGTCGGGGCGTGATCGCCGGACTCGCCCCGGGGCGAGTCGCACCATTCCTGTTGGGTTTCGCGCGGTTGAAGCGCGATCAGCTGATCTCGGGGACCGTTCCGCGCACGATGAGCGGGGCTCCGGTCGCGGCCTGGATCTGCTCGACCGTCATCCCGGGCGCCCGCTCCTTGAGCACGAGACCCTCGGGGGTCACGTCGATGACGGCGTAGTCGGTGACGATCTGGTGCACGCAGCGAACGCCCGTCAGCGGGAGCTTGCAGGTCTCGAGGATCTTCGGCTCCCCCGACTTGTTCACGTGCTCCATGGCGATGATCACGCGCCGCGCTCCGGCGACGAGGTCCATCGCGCCGCCCATGCCCTTGACCATCTTGCCGGGCACGGTCCAGTTCGCGAGGTCGCCGTCCTTCGACACCTCGAGCGCACCGAGCACGGTCATGTCGATGTGTCCGCCGCGGACCATCGCGAAGCTCGTCGCGCTGTCGAAGTAGCTCGTCCCGGCGATCTCGGTGACGGTCTGCTTGCCGGCGTTGATGAGATCGGGATCCTCTTCGCCCTCGTACGGAAACGCGCCCACGCCGAGCATGCCGTTTTCGGAGTGGAGCACGACCTCGATGCCCGGCGGGATGTAGTTGGCCGCGAGCGTCGGCAGACCGATCCCGAGGTTCACGAACATGCCGTCCTTGAACTCGCGCGCGACTCGGCGCGCGATCTGCTCGCGATCGAGGGCCATTACTGTTTGACCAAGCCGCAGTTGCACATCTGGAGATGGAACGGCCCGACGTCGAACTTGGTGGTGAGCGCCTCGGGGTGGCCCGGGCACTTCTTGAAGCATTCGCTGGTCGCCATCTCGCTGAGCAGGTTGCAGACCCAGCCGCCCCCCACCACCAGCACTGCAAGTATCAAAGCGTAGCCTACGGATTTCATCGCTCGGTCCTTTCTTCTGCGAGGATCATGGCCTCGGCCTCACGGTGCGCTGCTCGATCCACTTGGCGTAGCGCTCGCCCTTTACGACTCTCTGTACGAACACGCCGGGGACGTGGATGTGGTCGGGCTCGAGTGCGCCGAGCGGAACGATCTCCTCCGCTTCGACGATCGTGACCTTCGCCGCCATGCACATCATCGGAGAGAAGTTGCGGGCGGTCTTGTTGAAGACGCAATTGCCCCAGCGATCGGCCTTCCACGCGCGGACGATCGCGAAGTCGGCGCGGAGCGGCTTCTCGAACACGTACATCTTGCCGTCGATCTCGCGCGTCTCTTTGCCTTTGGCCGCCTCGGTGCCGTAGCCGGTAGGCGTGAAGAAACCGCCGACGCCGGCGCCACCGGCGCGGATGCGCTCCGCGAGCGTCCCTTGCGGGCAGAGCTCCACCTCCAGCTCGCCGGCCAGGTACTGCCGCTCGAACTCCTTGTTCTCTCCGACGTAGCTCGAGATCATCTTCTTGATCTGGCGGGTCTTGAGCAGCACGCCGAGGCCATGCTCGGTCGTTCCGCAGTTGTTGGAGACGACGGTGAGGTCGCGGGTGCCCTTCGCGAGCAGCGCGGCGATGAGGTTCTCGGGATTGCCGCACAAACCGAAGCCGCCCGACATGAGCACGGCACCGTCCGGGATATCGGCGATCGCCGCGGCTGCGCTGGGCACGACCTTGTCCATGGGTGCGCGGTTAGCATCCAGCCGGAGGCGGCGTCAACGCGAGCGAACGGCGTGGCGAGCGGTGACCCCGGCCCTTGCGAAAAGAGCGAAGTCGGGTGAGCGTAATGCCCAGATGAACGGCCCGAATCGCCGGAAGGCGGCCCGATCGACCGCGGAGATCAAGATCGATTATCGGACCGTCGGAAGCTTCATCACGGACTACACCAAGGACCTGTCCCAAGGTGGAGCGTTCATCCAGACGTCTTTGCCGCTCAACGCCGGCGACCAGGTCCGCCTTCGCATCACGCTGCCCGGCCACACGCTCCCGTTCTCGCTCGACGGGGTGGTGCGCTGGAGCACCGGTCCCAGCGTCACGGATCGCGCGGCGGGGATGGGCGTCGAGTTCACGGCCTTCAACGAAGAGGTCAAGCGCGAGCTCGCGGCGTTCGTCGCAGCGCTCGAGAAGAAGTGATCCTCGAGACCGAGGCGCGGATCGCCCTGGGCGGTGAGGCCATCGCGCATGCCCCGGATGGGCGCGTGGTGTTCGTGACCGGCGCTGCCCCCGAAGAACAAGTCGAGGTCGAGATCACCGAAGACACGCGGCGTTTTCTGCGCGCGCGCGTCGTCCGTGTCGTGCGGCCCGGAGCGGCGCGGGTCGACCCACGCTGCAAGCACTTCGCGGTGTGTGGTGGGTGCGCGCTGCAGCACCTCGATGGTGCGGTGCAGCGGGAAGCCAAAAATCAGGCCTTCATCGAGACGCTCCGGCGCATCGGCCGCGTGGATCCGGGCGCGATTGTCGTCGAGCCGCCGTGGGGCGGGGCCGTCTACGGCTATCGCTCGCGTACGCGACTGGCGTTCGATCGCGGACGACTGGGCTACCGCGCCAAGAAGAGCAACGCGATCGTCGACGTGGGGGAGTGCCCGATCCTCGCGCCCGCGCTCGAGGCGGCGGTGCTGCGGACGCGCCTCGCGATCCCCTCTCGTGCTCGCGGTGAGGTCGAGCTGATGCTGGCCGGCGACCATGTCATCGCCAACAGCGACGTCGAGCTCGGGCCCATCGAAGGCGTCGTCTTCACGCCCGAAGCGAGCGACTTTCGCCAGTCGAATCTCCCGGGAAACGATGCGCTGATCGAGACCATCGAGTCCTGGCTCACGCCGCCGTTCCAGCGCTCGGTGATCGAGCTCTACGCCGGCAGCGGCAACCTCACGCGCTCGCTCGCGAAAAGCGCGAAAAGCGTTCTCGCGGTCGAGGCCTCGCGTGCGCCTCTGGCGCGGGCAGTGTTGCCCAGCCACGTCGACCGCCGCGCGCAGGCCGCGGAGCGCGCCGTGAGCGAGCTGGTGCGGGCGGGAGCTCGCTTCGATGCGGCGCTGGCCGATCCCCCCCGCACCGGCCTCGATGCGACGCTGCCCGCGGGCCTGGCGAAGCTCGGCATCGAGGCACTGCTCATGGTGTCCTGCGATCCCGCCACTTTCGCCCGCGACGTCGCACGCCTCGCGCAGCAGGGGCTCCACCTGACGCGGGCGCGGTTGTTCGACTTCTATCCCCAGACGGGCCACGCCGAGGTGGCCGGATACTTTGCGCTGGTCGGACCTGGTTCGGGCGGATAGATTCCCAGACCCGTGACCCGATTGCCTATCCTCCAGGCGGAGCCGCAGGCGCCCGTCCTCCCGCACGTGTCACCGACCCTCGGCGGTCAGAAGCGCATCTGGGTCGACACCTACGGGTGCCAGATGAACGAGCACGACACCCAGCGCATGATCGGGCTGATGGCGGAGGAGGGCTACCTCCCGACGCCCGACATGGACCTCGCTGACCTGTTGATCATCAACTCTTGCAGCGTGCGTGAGAAGGCCGAAAACAAGCTCCGTTCAGCGGCTGGCCGCCTGAAGCACGTCAAGAAGGCGCGCCCCGGCGCGGTGATCGCGCTGGCCGGTTGCGTGGCCCAGCAAGAGGGCGCCTCGCTCCTCACGCGGGTGCCGCACGCCGACCTGGTGCTCGGGCCCGATCACGTGACTCGCCTCCCGGAGCTCGTCCGGCGCATCCAGAACGATCGCGTACGTCTCAACGAGACCACCTTCGTCGAGCGCGATGACTACGTGTTCCCGCGCCTGACGGAGGCAGCCCCCGTCGAGACGATCGCCTACGTCTCGATCATGAAGGGCTGCGACAAGTTCTGCAGCTTCTGCATCGTCCCGATGACCCGCGGCCGCGAGTCCTGCCGCGACGCCGAGGAGATCGTG
>Ga0105048_10003899_pt1 | contig 24401 bp, 15 predicted proteins | sample MAT05_FD_78382 | JGI IMG/M metagenome (GOLD analysis project Ga0105048, IMG submission 78382) | Freshwater microbial communities from Lake Fryxell liftoff mats and glacier meltwater in Antarctica - MAT-05 | ecosystem: Environmental > Aquatic > Freshwater > Ice > Liftoff microbial mat | place... | reverse complement strand
CGTTCGCCGGCGCGTCGGCGTGTCCTGTGGCGACTGGGCAGCATTGGAGGGTCCATCGCGGCAGCGAAACTTCCGGCGCGGAGCCGGGTACGTTCGTGGCCTGTCGCTCGGGCTGCGCCGCCTGTTGCACGTCGCTGTTGGGCATTGTCGGTGTCGAGGCCGAGATCATGGCCGAAGCGGTGCAGAACCTCACCAAGCCGATCTGCGACGGTGTGATCGGGCGTCTGGTGGCCTGGGAGTGGCAGTGGCGGGCGCACGCGGGCGCGGACGCGGACGTGCTTGGCACCAAGGAGAACGCTGCGTCGTGGCAAGCGGAGCGCATCCAGTGCCCGGTCCTCGATCCCGCGACCGATACCTGTCTCGCCTACGCGGCACGCCATCGGGCGTGCCGCGTGACGCACTCCTGTGAGCCACGCGAGGATACCGACAGTCCGTGCAACCGCTGCGCGGTTGCAGCGCCTGGGGACGCTGCTTCACGACGCCTGCCCACGTCGAACACGGGCACCTCGCCTACCAATCGGCGCTGCGTAGCGACTTTGACAGCCTGGGCGCGCAACTGCTGGTCAGCGAACTGGAGCCGATCGGGGTGCCGATCCGTCCCGGCATCCTGGCCCTGCGCGCACTCGGGTTCGGGCGGATGAAATACGGGTGGCTGGCGCTCAAGACTACGCCCGACCTGTTGCCGATGGCGAGCGCCTTCGTCGTCTAGGGCCGATCAGGTGGCAGACGAATGGCCCAGGACGATGCGTCCTGGGCCATCTTGCACTCTAGTGAGTCCCTCGGAATCTGCAACAATTCCTGCAACGATGGGGCGGTTGCAGGGACTGCAACCGCCGATGCAACCGCGCGATGGCGTCTATGTGACGTACTGTGCTCTCGTGCCACTCTCTATCAGGGAGAATACGCAGTACGTCAAGAGTACGCACTCGACTATCGCATTAGACGTTATAGAGGAAGGGGTGGTTCTGCTCGGGCCAGATGTCGCCCTCGTTCAGGACGTACGCTTCCTTCTTGTAGACCTGGATTCGGTGGCTTCCGAAGTCAGGGACATACATCAGGTCGCCGTCGATCCGCACCGACGCCGGCCCGCGGAACCGCTTCTGAATCTCCAGGGTCGTCATCTCACGGCCGCGCAGCACCTTCGGGTTTGCCAGGATGTAGATACGTCCACTCTTCGAGATGGTCGCATCCCCGATGAACTGCTCGACGTACCGCCCCGTCTGGTCGAAGAGGCAGACGCGGTGATTGCCACGATCCGCCACGTAGATGTCGCCGTGCGCGTCTACGGCGACACCAGCCGGCCGCTTCAATTCGCCGTCGCCACTGCCCGTCCGCCCGAATGCCAGGAGCGGCGTCCCGTCAGCCGACAGCTTCTGCACCCGGTTGTTGCCCCAGTCGCCAACGTAGAGGTCGCCAGCGATGTCGATGGTGATGCCCCATGGCTGGTCGAACTGACCAGGATCGGTACCGTGCTCACCAATCGCCTTAATGAACGTCCCGTCCTTCGTGAACTGCTGGAGGCGGTGGTTCTGCGTGTCCACGACCCACAGGTTCTCGTCGGCATCGAACGCGATGCCAGACGGCCGGTTCAACTGGCCCGGTGCCGAGCCAGGCTCGCCCCAGTGCCCGAGCAGTGTGCCGTCCGCGTTGAAGCAGGAGATCCGGTGCGTGCCTTCGTCAGACACAAACAGGTTCTCAGCGCGGTCCCGCAGCAACTGGACCGGCCACATCAGCTTGCCCGGCTCGGTGCCGCCGCTGCTGATGGTGCCCAGATCCTCGTCGTCCCAGTTCGTGCGACGGATAGTGCCGCCCTGGCCGTCTTCACGGCAGAGCACGTACAGCCGCCGCTCGTCGCCAATGGCGATGTCCATGCAGAACGTGGTGACACGCCGCATGCCGATGGTCGTGTAGTACGGAAAGCCAGCCCGCAGCAGCCCGTACGGAAACACGCCGGTGCCGGTCTTCCCTGCGATGGGGGAGTCGATTGCCATCGTCTTACGCTCCTACGGTCGCGTGCTTGAAGGGGCGAAGCTGCTCGTAGGTGCCGCCCACGATCTCGGTCGGGTCCATCTGCATCCATTGCTCCAGCAGCGTGCCGTACACGCCGCGGAAGTCGAAGGTGTGGCGAAGGTCTTCGCCGTTCAGCCAGTCGCCCGGCTCCAGCGACGGGTACTCCGAGTATAGGCCGCCCTTCACATGGTCGCCGATGATGAACGCGCCGCCGCCCGAGCCGTGGTCGGTGCCACTGCCGTTATCCTTCATGCGGCGGCCAAACTCAGTGAAGACCAGGACCGTCACATTGTCCGAGGCGTTGTGCTCGCGCAGGTCGCGCATGAACGCGTTCAGCGAGCCGGAAAGTTCAGTCAGCAATCGGTGGTGGCTGGGGACTTCCTGGGCGTGATAGTCGTAGCCGCCGTGCTGGGTGTAGAAGACACGTGTGCCGAGGTTCGCGGTATGGACCCGCGCCACGTCGCGCAGCGACTTGCCGATGGCGCAGTCGGGATACTGCACGTCGGAGCTGTAGAGCTGCGGGGCAGCCTTCAGCATGTCGGCACCCGCCAGGACGCCGTTACCGGTGGTCGCCAGGTAGTCCAGCACTAGACCATTGCCGACGGCTGGCGTGTACATGCGCTTGAAGAACGACAGGTCTTCCAGGCGCTGCTCGGCCACCTGAACCGTGTTCAAGAGGCCGTAATTGTCCAGGTTGTCCACCGACGTGGCAACCACGCCCGGCGCGGCCAGTGCCCGGGGCAGGCCACGTCCGAAGCTCACTGCCGTCAGCGGGTTGGAGCTTTCCGGGTCAAGCTCGCGGACGACCTTCGCCAGCCAGCCCTCAGTCGCAATCTTGAGCGGCTCGCAGGTGTGCCAGATGTCCATGGCGCGGAAGTGCGAACGGCTCGAGTTCTCGTAGCCGATGCCCTGAATGATGGCGACGTCGCCCTGCTTGTACAGATCCAACAGCTGCGCCGCCGCCGGGTGGAACGCCAGCGTGTCCGTGAACGGCAACACCATGTCCGGCGCGACGTTGACCAGCGGCCGAGCGTCGTAGTAATTCCCGTTCAGGAACGGAATAATCGTGTTCATGAAGTCATTGCCGCCCGAAAGCTGCACGACGACCAGAACCGGATCCTTCTTGGTGCCGTTGCCGTTCATCTGCGGATTGATGGCCATTGGGTTGAGTCCTCCTGCCGCCATCCTGGCGGGCTGGTCAAGAACGAGTGTGAAGGCAATTAGGCGAACTGGAACTCGCGCGAGGCGACCGTGAGGCGCAGCAGCCGGCCGATACGCTCCTCACTGCGGGCGCGATCCTCGTCGCTGCCGAAGGTGAGGTTGCCGTCTTTGGCAGCCAACTCCACAAGCGCCTGCCGCGTGGCCTCCTGGACCTCCAGCGGCCCGACAAGGTCGAGAACGCTGTCAACCATTTCCTCGGGGCTGAGCGGATGCCCGGCACCAGCCAGGCGGTTGACGATCATCTGCGGCCCCGGCTTGGACGTATCGCTGACCTGGCTGACGGCGAAGTTGACGCGCTCGGTCAGCGTGCCGCCGTCAATCCATTCCTTGCCCGTGTGCCAGCCTTCAACAGTCGGCGGGTCCATCAGCGTCTGCCCCATGACACGGGTCGCGCTATCAAACGCCGTTAGGCCCGGCTCGACGTTGCGATGCGTGCCGGCCAACTTGATGACGCCGACGACCAGCTCAATCGGAGCCTTGACGCGCGAGAAGCGCGCGGCCTTGAAAAAGTCGCTGTTGAACAGGACCCGCATCACGGCACGCATGTCGGCATTATTGTCCAGGAACGCCTTCATCAGCGTCTGGATGGCGGCCGGATCGTGCGGGTCGGTCACGCTCCAGGCGGGAACCTGCTGCTCGTCGGCCACGAAAAAGTTGTAGAGGTGGCGGCTGACGAAGCGGGCCGTCGCTTCCTGCCGGGCGATGATATCGACGATATCCTCGCCGTCGAATTTGCCGGTCTCGCCGAGGAACGTCTTCTCGCTGCCGTCGTGATCTTCGGCCTTGTAGACGAACTTCGAGTCGTAATGGCCGTACGGATACAGCGGAATCGGCTGCTCGAACGTCCAGCCCGTGAAGGCGCGGGCCACGTTCTTGATATCGGTCTCGGAGTAGTTGCCGATGCCCATCGAGAACAGTTCGAGGATCTCGCGGCCGTAGTTCTCATTGATCGACTTGGCATGATTCTCGTTGTTGTCCAGCCAGTAGAGCATGGCCGGGTCACGAGAAAGGTCGATCAGCAGGGTTCGGAAGTTTGCCAGCCCGTTGCGACGCAGCATGTCGATGTGCCGCACCATCGTTGGGGTGTGCTCGCTCTTGGTCCAGCCGGTCGCGAAGACGTGGTGCCAGAACAGCGTCATCTTCTCTTCGAGGGGGCGGCGCGAGTTGACCATGCGCCAGATCCAGCGTCCGTTCCACGAGTTCGGGTTGTCGATGTTCGCGCCGAGATGCGGGTAGTACCGCGCCAGCACGTCGTCGTCCAGGTCCGGCACGCGCTCGGGGTGAATCAGTTCTTCGACGACTTCCTGATACGGGCGGGCCGCGTACGCTTCGAGTTCATCACGAGATGCCCCGAAACCGGCACGCCGCAACAGGTGCGCCATCAGCGCGAGACGTTCTTCGGCCATTCGTGTCTCCCAACGGTTCAGGTGCGATGTGAGATATCGCTCTACATGTGTCTGGCAAGACGCGGGTCACGCACCAGTGCGTGTTGGAGGATGCTCACCATCCTCATCCGAACTCACGAGCTACCGTCCATGGGCTGCCGGCGGGCAAAGGCGCCCCGGTCCGTCCCGATGGACGTCTTGTTACCGAAGCGATTTAGCTTGCCGGACAACTTTCCCGGAGATGATGGCTTGGCGCGCAGAGAATGTCAAATCTGCCGGAGCGATGACGGCAGTTCTGGGATTTCACCCGCGTTCACTGAGGGCACGAGCCTGATACATCCTGGCAAGCTCCACAGCGGCCCATGCGTATATCTGACGAAACTGGCTTCAATAGTATTGACGCGCGCCCTTCCAGGCTGCTTAATAGCGCAATATCGCGCTTTGCCGATTCGTGAGACGCCAGTGGTGTCGTCCAGGTCTCGGAGCGGCCGCGCACGGGGTACCGGGTTCGCGTAGACCCGGACTTAAACGCACATCCACAGGCAGGGGAGGGCGATTTCCGAGACCCGTGCAGTACGGGACCCGTTTGAGCGGGTGACCACGAATCGCGAATGAACGTTCTGCCAGCGTCTATGACGACTGAACTGGCACCAGGGAGTACCGAATGGCGATGAAGCCCGGCCTGACACGACGCGATTTCCTGCGCACAGGAGCCATTGGCCTGGCGGGCGTGGGCCTGCTTGCCGCGTGCGCCCCCGCCGCCCCGGCCACGAAGCCGGCCGAACCGGCCAAGCCCGCGGCGCCTGCCGCGACGACAGCACCTGCTGCCGCAGCCCCGACGGCAGCACCGGCCGCTGCGAAGCCCGCAGAGGCCGCCAAGCCAGCGGAAGCGGCGAAGCCTGCCGCTCCCGCCGCTGCGCCGGCCGCTGCTGCCCCGGCCGCTGCTGCTAAGGTCGAACCGAAGCTCGGCGCCCAGCTCATCGGCAAACTGGAAGGCCCGACCGTCATCACCGATGCTGCGATGATGCCGAAAGCCTTCAAGGAAGCTCCCGAGTTCGCCGAGATGGTCAAGGCCGGTAAGCTACCGCCGGTTGCCGACCGCATCGGGTCAGAGCCGCTAGTCATTAAGCCGCTGAACGAGGCTGGCAAGTACGGCGGCATCTGGCGGCACGGCTTCACTGGCCCTGGCGATCAGTGGAACGGATTCCGCAATGCCAGCGGGCCAGACCATTTGCTGTTCTGGGACTTTACGGGCGAGAAGATCGTCCCGAACATCGCCAAGGGCTTCGAGTTGCTTGATGGCGGTAAGGTCACCCAGATCCAACTGCGGAAGGGCCACAAGTGGTCGGACGGCACACCGTTCACTGCTGACGACTTCCTGTTCGGGTTCGAGGAGATCTTTTCGAACAAGGAGTTGTTCCCGACCGGGCACGCCTTGATGTCAATCAACGGGAAGCCTGGCAAGATCGAGAAGGTTGACGCCACGACCGTCAAGTTCTCGTTCCCAGATGCGTATTACTTGTTCCCATCCGTGCTGGCTGGGTCTACTGCGATTTCGTCAGCCACCTACTCAGGCGATCCCAGCGCCGTGCCGATCTTCGGACCGGCCCACTACCTGAAGCAGTTCCTGCCGAAGTTCGCGACCCAGGCCAAGGTTGATGAGTTGGCGAAGGCCGCCGGCTTCGACAACTGGGTCAGCCACTTCAAGGCCAAGAACTCGTGGCAGCTCAACGTCGAATTGCCGGTATTGGCTCCGTGGAAGATGGTCACGCCCATCAACACGCCGAACTACACGCTGGAGCGCAACCCATACAGCGTCTGGGTTGACACCGACGGCAACCAGTTGCCGTACATCGAGAAGGTGCAGTTCCAGCTTGCCGAGAACCTGGAAGTGCTGAACCTTCGCGCCATTGCCGGTGAGTACGACATGCAGTCGCGCCACCTGGACATGGGAAAGCTGCCCGTCTTTCTGGAGAACCAGCAGAAGGGCAACTACAAGATGGCGCTCGACATCGGCGATAACGGCGCCGACTGCGGACTGAAGTTCAACCTGAGCTACGAGGCTGACCCGGAGATCGCGAAGTGGATTAGCAACGTCGATTTCCGGCGCGCCATCGGCCTGGGGATCGACCGCGACCAGATCAATGAAGTGTTCTGGCTCGGGACGGGTACCGCCGGGTCAGTGGCACCTTCCGAGAACAACAAGTACAACCCCGGACCTGAGTATCGAAAGAAGTGGGCGACCCTTGATGTCGCGCAGGCCAACAAGATGCTCGACGGCATCGGCCTCGACAAGAAGGACGCTGAGGGCTTCCGCCTGCGGACGGACGGCAAGGGGCGCCTCTCGCTCCAAATTGACGCCTGGGGCGGCCAGTTCATCCAGTTTGTTCGCATTAGCGAGATGATCTCGCAGCATGTGAAGAAGATTGGAATCGACTTGAAGGTGCAGGAACTCGAACGCAGCTTCGGCGTGAAGCGCAACGGCGCAAACGAGAACCAGATCTACGCCTGGCAGAACGACGGCAGCGAACACCTGTACACCTTCCCCGGCCACGTCTTCCCATACGACAATGGCGGCGGTGGCATGCTGTACGCCCAGTGGTTCCAGTCGAACGGTGCCCAGGGCAAGGAGCCGCCGGCTAACGTCAAGGGCGTCATGGAGAAGTGGAGGAAGGCGTTCGGCGTTCCTGAGGAGGAGCAGATCAAGCTCGGCAAGGAGATCTGGGCAACCGTCGTGGACGACGTGTTCATGTCGGGCGTCGTCGGCCTTGCGGCTGCCGTCTCGGGTGTCCGCCTCATCAAGAACACCATGGGCAACATTCCAGCGCGGCAGTTCAACAGCCCAGACGGCAAGACCCCAGGCACGTCGCGACCGGCGACGTTCTACTTCAAGTAGGCCCGATACGAAACGATCCCAGGCCGGGCGGTTTCGCCCGGCCTGCAGACTGGGCCGCGCGTGCGTAGGCGGCTAGGCACGCGCGGCCCAGTTCGCTACACTCCCCACGCACGCCGGCCAGCGGGCGGGGACTGGCCGGACTTAGCGGCGCGGATGCTCGTGCGTGTACTCCCCGATGGCCGCGCGCAGGTGGAGGCCACGTCCCCAACATGCCGCTTCAGGTGCAAGGTGCCCTCCTGACAGATCTCGGGCGGACGCGTGCCGTCAACGAAGACTGGTGCGGCTCGCTTTTGCCAGATGACCCGGAGGCCACGCCCGATGAGCCGTCCGTCTGGGTCATCGCCGATGGCGTCAGCCGGTTTGGCACCGGGCGCGACGCCGCCCGTCTGGCCGTTGAAGCAGTGCTGGGAGCCGGCTGGGACGCCCCGGACCTGGACCCGGGTCGGCTCGTCTTGACGGCCGTCAGCACAGCGAACCGTCTCCTTTGGGGCCGGGCACATGACGCCGCCCGACCGGCCAAGCCCCACGCTGCCACCGTGGTCGCGGCCGTGGTGCGCGGCGAGACGGCGTGGTTCGCGTCCGCCGGCGACTGCCGAGCCTACGTCCTGCGCGGCGGCATCCTGCGCCAGATCACCCAGGATCATACGGTGGCCGCTGAAGAGGTCCGCCGAGGCCAGTTGCGCCCGGAGGACATCGCCCGGCACTCCGGCCGCAACGCCATTACCCGCTGTCTTGGGCAACGGGCCACCGTGCAGCCGGACCTGTTTCAAGAGACGATCCGCGCCGGCGACCGCATCATCCTCACGTCAGACGGCATCACGCGGCACGTCACTGATGACGAGATCGTGAGCGTCGCCGCGACCGCCGAGCCGCGCGATGCGTGTAGCCAGTTGGTCGCCCTGGCGAACCAGCGGGGCGGCTCGGATAACATCACCATCGGCGTGCTGGCACTGACGGCCGCACCGGCCGCTAAAAGCGCAGTAGCGGCCAACGACTCCCCGCTCGGTGCCCTGGCCGCCCGCAGCGCACCCCCGAGCGCCGTGGCTCCGGTGCCGTCACTGACGGACCTGAGCGCCGCGCGGCTGGCCGCCCTTCAGGAGATCGGCCAGCGCATTACTGGCAGCCTGGAGTTGCCGGCCACGCTCACGTCCGTGCTGGACAGTCTGGTCGAGATCACACGCGCCGAACGCGCTTGCATCATGTTGCGGTCGGAAGACTCCGGTTTGTTGGAGTTCAGGACCGGCCGCAACCTTGACGCGCGCGGCATCGCCACCGACCCGACCATCAGTCGCAATATCGTCGGGTCCGTCTACCGCGACGGCAAACCGCTGATGCTCGGCGACGCGGCGGCAGACCCGCACTTCCGGGCGTATGAGAGCGTCGTCGGGCAGTTGTTGCGGTCGGTGATGTGCGCGCCGCTGATCGTGCGCGGGCAATCCATCGGCGTCGTTTACGTCGATAACAGTCTGAGCGCCGAACTGTTCACGCCGGCCGACCTTGACCTTGTGACAGCCTTTGCCAACATGGCCGCCGCCGCCATCGAGAACGCGCGTCTGCATGACCGCCTGGAAGCCCAGGTGCGCGAGATCACGGCGATGAAAACGACGCAAGACCGCATCCTGCGGAGCGTCGCCAGTGGCATCATCGCGGTGGACCGCGACGGCACCGTCACCAGTTGCAACGAGGCGGCGGCCGGGATGCTGCTGACGACGCCCAAAGAGGCTGCGGGCCGCGCGCTCAACACGCTGCTGCCAGCACGATTCATGTTGGCACTCGGCGCGCCGTTCGAGGGTGACGGCGACGAGCCGGGCGCGACGATCCAGGGCTTCGAGATGGCGGGCACCTTTCCCGGTCGCGGAAATGTCCATTTCGAGCACCGACTGTCACCGCTTCGCGACGAGGCCGGCGGGACCATCGGCTATGTGCTGGTGCTTGAAGACCACACCGAGCGGGTGAACCTGGAGCGCGACCGCCGCCGCGCCACCGCCGAGCGCGAGAAGGTCCAGAAGATCTTTGAGAACTACATGCCACCCCAGGTGTTTCAGGAGTTGTTGCGGCGGGGTGCCGACCGGACCGGCATCGGCGGCGACAGGCGCGAACTGACCATCCTGTTTGCAGACATTCGCGGCTTCACCGGTATCTCGGAGCGGCTCCAGCCGGAAGAAGTCGTCGAACTCCTGAACAGCTACCTCACGGCCGCCACCGGCGTGATTTTCGACCACCAGGGCACTATCGACAAGTTCATTGGCGACGCGATCATGGCGCTGTTCGGCGCGCCGGTCCCGATCCAGAATCACGCGCTTCAGGCAGTGCGCGCCGCGATGGCGATGCAGCGGCGCTTTGCCGAGACGCCGGTGCGCGCGGGCCACCGCGCCAGCTTCGGCATCGGCATCAACACTGGTCAGGGCATCGTCGGCACGATCGGCGCGCCCCAGTTGATGAGCTACACCGTGATTGGCGACGTGGTGAACGTCGCGGCGCGCCTCCAGGGCGAGGCCCGAGCCGGCGAAGTTCTTGTCACCGAGGATACATACAGGCTGATAGCCGACCATGTAGACTCGGAGGAACTCGGGTCGATCTACGTCAAGGGACGACTTGCCCCGGTAACAATGTATAAAGTGGTCGCCGTACGCACATGACGCCAGCACGGCCCTGGGAGGGCAACGCGTGAGCCACCAACCTCAGCAGGGTCCGTCGGGATTCTTCGGCCACCTCGGCGATTTCGTCGCCCGCTACCGCTGGCTCGTGGTGGCCGTGTGGATCGTGTTTGTCGGCGTGTCGCTGATCGGTGCGCGGCAGGTAAAGGGCGAACTGGTCAGCGGCGGCATCAACGTGCCCGGTAGCGAATCGAATCGGGGCGAAACGGTGCTGGCTGACGAGTTCGACCGCCGCCCGACCAGGACGGCGGCGGCTATCTTCCTCAGTGACAAGTTCGTTGTCACTGACCAGCAGTACCGGGACGCCGTTGAGAAGGCACTCAAGAATGTTGAGGGCGTCGAGGGCGTTGGCCGCATCCTCTCGTTCTACACGACGGGCTTGCAGCGCCTCGTCAGTGAAGATCAGCACACCACCTACGCCGTCATCAACCTGAATGGCGACGAAGAAGAGGCGAAGGCGCTGATCCCGAAGATCCGCGACGAGTTGAGACGCGATCTGTCTGCCGACATCAAGGAAGCCTATATCATCGGGTTCCCGGCGGTGTCATACGACATCTCCCAGGGGAGCGCAGAAGACCTCCACCACGCCGAGTTGACAAGCTTGCCGCTGACGCTGTTCCTGCTTCTGCTGGTGTTCGGTACGGTCGTCGCATCGGGCTTGCCGGTGATGCTCGGGGCGGCGGCCGTGGTGACGGCACTGGGCCTGCTCTATCTGGTGGCTCTGCGGATGGAAACGTCCGTCTTTGCCATGAACACGGCTTCGATGATCGGCCTCGGCCTGGGCATCGACTTCTCGCTGCTGATGGTCAGCCGGTATCGCGAGGAGTTGGCGAAGGGGCGCACGCCGCACCGCGCGACGGTCCGCACGGTTGAGACCGCCGGCAAGTCCATCGTCTTCTCTGGTCTGACGGTCATGGCTGGCCTGTCGGTCATGTTGCTGTACGACCTAGTGCTCGTGCGCTCCATCGCGATGGGCATGCTGCTGGTGGCAGGCCTGGCCGTGATCGGCGCGGTGACGCTGCTGCCAGCCTTGATGTGCCTGTTCGGACGACAGGTCAACGCGTTCAACCTGATCCCGTGGAACAAGCCCGGCGTCCCACAACAGGCAGGCACCGGCAAGTGGCACGCCTGGAGCCTGCTGGTCATGCGGTACCCGTGGGTGTTCCTGTTCCTCTCGGTCGGGTTGCTGGCTGCGATGTCGTGGCCGGCGAAGGACATGAACGCGATTGGCGCTGGTGGTCCACAGGGCGTCGGCAAAGAGGCGGAGTCGCGCAAGGGCTTCGAAGTGCTCTCGAATGCGTTCCCCATCGGTGAGGTCGCCCCGATCTCGATCATCATCCAGACCAAGAAGAACGACGGGGTGTTTGACCCGGCGAACCGCGAAGGCATCTTCAAACTGACGAAGGACCTGGAGGCGGACCCGCGCGTGGCCCGCGTCGAGTCGGTCGCCAACTTGAACCCGAACCTGACCCTGGAACAGTTCAAGGGTGTCACGCCCGAACAGTTAGTCGGTGCTGATCCGCGCCAGCGTGCGCTGATCGCGCAGTACATCAACATCAACCGCGCGAAGGACACCTACCACATCTCCGTGATCTCGAAGTTCGCGGAAGTGGCCCCTGAAACGACCGATCTTGTCAAAGAGATTCGGACCAACTTCTTCCCGCAAACGCGTGAACTGCGCGGCAGCGAGATGATGGTGACCGGGCAGTCGGCGTTGACGCTCGACTACCGCGACGAGTTGTTCGGGCAATTCCCGAAGCTGGTTGGCCTGGTCCTGCTCGTCACGTACTTCGTGCTGCTGCTCTTCTTTCACTCGCTGATTCTGCCACTCAAAGCCATCTTGATGAACCTGATCGGCATCACGGCAAGCTACGGCTTCCTGGTGATGGTCTTCGAGTGGGGCATCCTTGATGACATCCTCGGCTTTGAGCATCTCGGCCGGCTGACGATGTTCCCGCCGGTGATCCTGTTCTCGATCCTGTTCGGCCTCTCGACGGACTATGAGGTCTTCTTGCTCAGCCGCGTGAAGGAGATCTTCGAGCGAGACAAGAAGAAGTTGGACGACCAGTACCAGGGTCGTCACGAGGGCGAGGAGTACACCGCAAACTCGATGAGATCAACGAGCACAGCGTCGCGGAAGGCCTTGAGCGGACAGCCGGCATCATCACGGCCGCCGGCCTCATCATGATCGTAGTGTTCGGCGCGTTCTCGCTCGGGCAGGTGCTGGTGGTCAAGGAGCTCGGCATCGGCCTGGCAATGGCGGTGCTGCTGGACTCAACGATCATCCGCGTCATCATGGTCCCCGTGTCGATGAAGCTGATGGGGCACCTGAACTGGTGGATGCCGAAGGCGCTCGACTGGATTCCTCACATCCGCGAGGGTGGCGACGACGACGAGGAAGAGGAAGCGCAGCGCGGCCACACCTCGACTGGCTACGCGAAGTTCTGCGGGCGCTGCGGTGCGGTGCTGCCGGCCAGGGCGCGCTTCTGCGGGCGTTGCGGCCGAGTCCTGCCAGAGCGCGTGGCGGCCCAGGCTGGCATGCCGGTCGGTGCGGGCGTCGCCGTTGGCATGGGCGGTATGTCCCACATGGGCGCGAACTCGAACGACACGATGATGTCGGACATGCAAAACTTCCAGCATGGCGATCAGTATGCGCAAGGTGCTGGTGCGCTGGCTCCCCCAGGTCAGGGCGGCATGCGCCGCATCCCGATCCTGCTGCGGCTCGGGCGCACCGAGCAGCGCGCCTGGCTCAACCTCCGTGATTGCACAGTCGAGAAAGACCCCGCCTCGCCGAATGTCCCGGTCGTGTCTGTCGAAGGCCTTGACGTGCGGCCGGTCCCCGGTCAAGATGCCCCCGAAATCCAGATTCGGAACGCCCGAATCCGCTACTAACGTCGATCATGTCGCGTGTCGGTCCTGATGGATCGGCGTAGCCTCACCATGAAGGAGCCAGCCGTGGAGCAACAGCCCCCATCTCGCTCCACCCCACCCCCGCCGCCCACGCCTCCTGGTGGCGGCACTGGGCCGGCCCCGGCCGCGTCATCGGGTGTCGCCAGCGCGCCCGTGGGCGATGATGTCCTGGTCTGCCCGGAGTGCCAAGAGCAGCGAACTGAGGATGCCCGGTATTGTGAAGAGTGCGGGCATGACTTTGAGAGCGAAACCCCAGCGACGTCACCACCACCCGAGGAGCGCACCGGATTCTCCGGTCCAGTGCTGTGGCTGGTCTTAGTGTTCTGGGTCGTCCTGGCTGTGGGCGGGCTGATCTTCCTGTTTACGGCGCTCTGGTCGCTGTAGGCCGCGCCGCGATGCAACTGCTGGTGCTGGAGGGGCCGGCGTCGCGCCCGACATTTGACATCACCCAGCCCACGACGCTGATCGGGCGCGCCCCTGACTGCGACGTGCTGGTGTTTGACGCCCAGGTGTCGCGCCATCACGCCCAGATCGTGCGGCAGGAGAACGGCTACGTCGTTGAAGGGCTCCAGCAAGCCAACCCCGTCATCCTCAACGACCGCATCCTGAGCGGACGACGGCTGCTGGTAGACCGAGACCTGATCGTTGTTGGCGGTGTCGTCTTCGAGGTGGACATTCCGCCACCGCCACAGATCGTTGAGACGCCGACCGACAAGGCCGCGCCGCTGGTCGTGGAGCGGCGGGCACCGCGCCCGCCAGCACTGCCGCCGACGCCGCCACGCGTGGCACTGCGGACCATTGCTGCGCGGTTGGCCGACGCCGGCCAGCGCATCCAATCGCGCGCGGCGGCCCAGCAAGCGACGTACGGCGTTACACGCGGCGACGCCCCCGATGTCATCGCCATCCTATCCGAGCATGAGCGACTCGGCGGCGATGACGAGCTGGCCCGGCTGGCGCGGCTTCTGAGCGAGCGCCTGAGCAACCAGACGGACATTCGCGCGCTGTACCACCTCGGTGCAGAGGCAACGGTACTGTTGGCATGGTCCCGGCTGGCCGAGCGGTCGATGGGAGAGGCCGTCCATCTGGCGAAGGCGCTCGGCGTTTAACGCAGGTTACGTCGGGTGGCAGTCAGAGCCGGTCCCCGTTCACGAACCTGCCACGACACGGCGATGGACGACGACACGTAACCTAACTTGTCACCCGTAGGTTCTCATGCCCGTTCGGAGTGCCACGGATGATGAAAAACACGCGCGCCCCACATTGGGCGCGACCTGCTGACGGAAGCAGGCACGCACCCCACATGGTCATCCTGATGCGGGAAGGATCTCATACTGACCATCCTGAATGCGTGAGATCCTTTCCGCGTCAGGATGGTAATGTGTCGTTGACCGCCAACTCTTGCGAACCTGCACGGTTTGGCTCACTGTTCCGGCGCCGCTCCCAGGATTAGGCAGGCGTTCTGCCCGCCAAAGCCGAAGCTGTTTGACAGTACCATGCGTACCTGCTGCTCGCGGGCCACGTTCGGCACGTAGTCTAGGTCGCAGTCTGGGTCCGGCGTCTCGTAGTTGATCGTCGGCGGCACGACGCCACGGTTGATGGTCAGGATTGAGACAATTGCCTCAAGCGCCCCGCTGGCCGCGAACATGTGACCGGTCATCGACTTGTTGGCCGTCACCGACACGTTGTCAGCATGCTTCCCCAGGGTGCGGCGCAAGGCCACCGTCTCCAGGCGGTCCCCCAGCGGCGTCGAGGTTGCGTGTGCGTTAACGTGGTCGATCTCCTCGGCCATCACACCGGCATCGGCCAGGGCCAGCGTCATCGCGTTGGCCGATGCGCTGCCGGTCGGATCAGGGCCGGTCAGATGGTACGCGTCGCTGGTCGCCCCGTAGCCATGCACCTCGGCGATGGGCGTGGCACCGCGCCGCAGCGCGTGCTCTAACTCTTCGAGCACCAACACCGCGCCACCCTCGCCGGCCACAAAGCCGTCGCGGTCGGCGTCGAACGGACGGCTCGCCTTGAGCGGCTCGTCGTTGCGCGTCGAGAGCGCGCCGATCATGCTCATGCCGATCAGCGTCATCTCGCAGATCGGCGCGTCGGCACCGCCCGTCAGCATCACATCGGCTGCGCCCCGCCGGATAACCTCGGTCGCCTCGCCAATGGCCGTCGTGCCGCCAGCGCAGGCCGTCGCCACGGTCGAGTTGTAGCCGCGCGCGCCGAGTACGATGCTCACGTTGGAGCTGACCATATTCGGCAGCACCATCGCCATAAAGAGCGGGTGCGTGCGCTTCCAGCCGCGCTCCCGCAGCACACTGTAATTCTGCTCACTGACCGCCACGGACCCCACGCTGTTGGAGAGCAGCACGCCAACCCGGTCTGCATTCTCCGGGGTGATTTCCAGCGAGGCGTCGGCCACGGCCATCGTTGCCGCCGCCACCGCAAGCTGGCTGAAGCGGGCCATCCGCCGAGCCTGCTTGGGCGACATATACTTCGTTGGATCGAACGCTTTGACCGGAGATGCGATGCGCGCCGGATACCCCTCCGTTGAGAACGGAAAGTCCGTGCAGTCCATGATTTCAGGAAACGCCTGAGTGCCGGACACACCGGCGACCAGATTCGTCCAGGTTTCTTCGACGGTTGACCCGACTGGCGACAGCATGCCGATGCCAGTCACCACGACGCGACGTCGTCCCACCTTGTCCTCCGTGTCTGAGCCGCGATCCACGCCACACCGAGACCTGCGGATCGACCAGCCCCCTACGCTGTCCTAGTTCCGCCCGTTGCTCCGGTCCAGCCACGGCAGGAGCTTTTGCATGGCGGGATACACCTCGGCTGCCGCTCGATAGCCGGCCTCCGCATACGCATCCGCCTGGTCAAAGCTCTTCCAGCCGAGAATCTCAAATTTGGGGCGCACCACCACGTCCGCGAGCAGGCAGTCTCTGACAGCGCGGTCCGCTGTCATGATATCGATGCAGCGCATGACGTTCTGGAATACATTCGGACTGCGGCCCGAATCTGACGGCAGCACGTCGCCCTTCGCCGAGAGATCAACGGCGATCACAATGTCTGCGCCCAGGTCGCGGACCGGCTGCGTCGGGACCGGATTGAGCACTGCGCCGTCCACGAGCCGCAGCTTGCCGATGACTTTGGGCGGCCAGACGCCGGGGATCGAACTGCTGGCACGCAGCGCATCCGCCAGCGACCCCGTGGTGAAGACGATGGGCCGCGCAGTCTCCAGGTCGGCCGCAACCACGGCAAACGGGACCGGCAACTCCTCAAATGTCGCGTCGCCCACCAGTTCTCGATACGTGTCCTCAACGCCCTTCGGCGACATGATCGAGGTCATCAGCGACCAGTGCGGGCGCAGCAGATTCGTGAACTTCTCATGCAGACGCAGCATCGTCTCCTCGCCCTGCACTAGGTCCATGCCCAGCGCGCGCGGCGCTCCGATGACCGACCCCATGCTCGTGCCTGCCAGGTAGTCGTTCGGAATGTCGTGTTCTTCCAGGAACTTGAGCGCGCCAACGTGAGCGAACCCGCGCGCCCCGCCCGCCCCGAGCGCCACGCCCACCTTCAGGCCCGCGATGTCCCGCGCCATCCAGTGCATCGCGCGGCTGAATGAGAGGTGACGCGCCTCAATGGCGAGCGGCGCGCGGTGACGGGCGGCATCCCGCAGCAACTGGCCCGGACCTGGCAAGATCACGCGCGCAGGTACTCCGAGCCGCTCTATTGACCGTGCGCGCACCGCCGGCAGCGACAGCCCTTCGTCCGATAGCAGCACCGGATAGGACCGCGCCCGTACCTCCGGCCGCAATGACGCTATCGCTGAGACTAGTTCGTCGGCAAAGGTGGTCGAGAGTTGCGCCGTCGTGGTCAGGAGATAGGTGCGCTCCACGTGCGGGAGGATCGACAGGATTTCCTGGCGGTCCTCACCCACCAGATTCAGCACCGTGAAGTGCGCGTTCTGCCGAAACCAGTTCATCGCCTCGGTCAGGCTCAGCGGCTGGATGCCGCGCAGCAGGCCGGCGTCGGCCGGCAGCCCCAGCGCCATGAAGCGCGCCCCCCCGAACTGGAGTGCTGGAACCCGCATGCGGGCCTCGCCGCGCGTCCAGATGTCCGACAGGGACGGACTACGCTCGCGGCCTGGCAGCGTCGATGCCTGATCGGCTGGCCGGTCGATCAGCAGCACGCGCTTGTGGGTCGTGGCGGCCAAAGCAGCAGCCACGTTTGTCGCCACCAGACTGCCGATCAGCGGCGGCAGCCGGCCGATGATCGCAACGACTTCGGCACCCTTCATGTCGGCGGCCACGCGGTTCGCCCGGGAGAGACGGCCGACCAGCACGCGGCTCAGGTTGAACAGCAGCATCGGCGTCTCGGACGCTGCCTGCAAGAACTGGTCACGGGGCACCTCGCGGACGACCGTTGGCGAGATGGCGCGGATGCTGGCAGAGCGCGGCTCGCCCGTCAGCACGGACATCTCCCCGAACGCCTCGCCCGGCCCGAGCCGCGACAGCACCGTCGCCTCGCCGGTCGCGCTGAGCAGGAAGACCTCGACTAACCCAGCTTCGATGATGAACAGTGAGTCGCCTGGGTCACCTTCCCGCACGATCACATCGTTGGGCTGGAACCGCCGCCGATCAAACAGTTCAACAATCTGTGCGGCTGCATCACTCGGGACGCCCCGAAACAGCGGACTGGATTCCAATGCTGCGCTGTTGGCAGCTTCAACAGGCATGTCATACCCGCTTGCGCGGTCAGTCCGTTAGCCGGGCGAGCGTGTTGCCCAGGCGCGGCGCTGCGGCTACCAGCCGACCGTGAATGCGGAGTGCGCTCTCGATTGCGCCCGCCTGCTGGGACAGTTTCAGCAACAATTCGATGTCGCGCGGCTGGGCGGCAAGCTGCTCCAGCACCTTCATCGCCTCGTCAAGCTGCGGCCCGTCAGCCGCCCGCTCAATGTCCCCCAAGATGCCCTGGAGTTCCTTGAGGACCGTGGCATCCGGACCGCGAATCGCATCCGCGACGGCCGCGAGATCGCCGGTGGCGGCGTCAAGGGTGCGCTCCAAGCGGTCAACGCGGTCCGCAAGGCCGCCGAGCGTGCCCGAAAACGCGCCCAACTCCTGGCCGACTTCCGTTAACTCGCGGCGCAAGGACTCCAGCGCCGCGGAGGTTGAGCCAGCTCCGGATGGCGTGGCTGGCCGCAGCGAGGAAGACCCTCCGACGTTCGCGGCTGGTTCAGGTGCACGGTGGACCGCCGGCGCTGGCGCGGGAGCCGGCGGCGCGGCGACGGGTTGTGGTTCTGCGGGGCGTTGCGGCACGGCTGACAATTCGTCCTCATCATCGAACATGCCGCTCTCGGCAAATCCAGTGTGGCCGCCGTCCATGTCCACGTCCATGATGGGCGGCGGGGGAGTCAGGGGCGTGGCCGGCAGCACCGGCACGCTCGGCTGGGTGCCGGGCCGTGTGGACTGGCTCGACGGCGCGGGTGGGCGCGGCGCAAGTGACGGCAACATCAACTCAGGCGCGCCGCCCAGGCTCGTCATCGGCGAATCCAGGTCGATCGCCATAGTAGAGCCCTCGGGCGAGCCGTACTCATCGTCATCCGTCTCCTGCTGCTGCGCGATGTCCTGCTCGAAGATGAACACCGCGTCGCCAATCTTGATCACGTCGCCCGAATGCAACTCGTGCGGCCGTTCGATGCGCTCGTCGTTGACCATCGTACCGTTCGAGCTATTGGTGTCCTCGATCATCAAACGAGTGCCGTCGCGCTTGATCTGCGCGTGCATCCGCGAGACGTTCGTGTCGTGGATGACCACGTCACTGCCCTGGCGGCGACCAATGACGGTCAGCGGCCGATCTAGCCCGATCACGTCCTCGTCAACGGAGCCGGACTCGATCCGGAGACGGACGGGCACGGTCCCAGGCGACCCAGGGGCCCCGGACGCGGTAGTTGATAGGGTGGACGGCATGACCATGTTCGGCAGCAGGTCCATCGCCATCGTGCCGGCCTCAGTGCCAACATCAATCGGCATCAGGTCGGCCCGCGTAGCGCCAAGCTGCTCCGACTCCTGGCCTGACGCCGTGAGAGGATGCCCGCACTGAAGGCAGAACGAGAAATCAGCGTGATTAGGGGCACCACACGACGGACACGTCATCGAACGATCGCCTCCGGCCCAGGGATACCCTCGGGCGCGTCGCCAGCAGTCTCACCCTCATTGTAGCGGCGCGTGCGTTTCGTGCATGTCACCCTGGCGACACTGTGACCAGGTGGTACACTCTCCGCACGATGTTGCAGCATGGTACGCGCATTCTTGGCCTCGGCCGCTACTTCTGGGACGCGATCCGCGAGATCAACCCGAACGACGTCCGCGCCGAGCTTGAACGTCAGGTGACAATCGGTTTCTTCGGGCGGCCCGGCAGCGGGCGGCACACGCTCAGCCGCGCCCTCTTCGGTGATGGTGAGCAGGATGTACCGGTGCGGCGCTTCTCGTGCAACGAGGCCGACAGCGCTGCGGTCGCGGCGGCCGGCGCCATCGACCTTGCGTTCCTCCTGCTGGATGCCCGCGAGCCGGACTGGTCGGCCGAGCGACGTGTCGGCGGGCAGTTGGCCGGCCGGGGCTGCCCCACCCTCCTGATCCTCACGCACGCTGATGCGCTCACGTCGCCGCAGCAGGGCCTGCCGGCCATGCGGTTGCAGTTCCCGTCGCACCCCCCCGAGCTGATGGCCGTCGTGGACCCGCGCAACGTCCAGGCGACACGCGCCCGACTGATTGGCCTCGTGCTCAACACAGTGCCAGCACTGCGCTTGGCCCTTGCCCACCAGTACCCGGCCTTGCGCCGCGCCGTTTCCGACGACCTGATCCGCGAGGCCAGCCGCGTCAACGCGCAGTTCGCGCTGATGTCCAGTTTGCCGGCGCTGATCCCGGTCCTCGGCATGTTCCTGGGTGGCGTGGCTGATATTCTGGTCCTGACCAAGAACCAGGCGATGCTCGTCTTCAAGTTGGCCGCGTTGTACGGCCGCGACGTGAGCGACCGGATGGGCGTGCTCCGGGAGATCGCGCCAGTGATCGGTGGAGCATTCCTCTGGCGCACAGCGGCGCGGACGGCGGTCGGCCTCGCGCCGGCCCCGATCTCGGCGCTCCCAAAGGCCGCCATCGCCTACTTCGGGACGTACTCCGTCGGGCAAGCCGCGCGCTACTACTATGAGCGCGGGGACAAGCCGCCGCCAGAGGTCATGCGCGAGTTTCAGGCGGAAGCCCGGCGGCGCTACGAGTCGCTCAACGACCTGTTGAAGCAGCGGTTCGCCGGTCCCCGAACAGCCCTGCCGCCCGCGCCGCCGCGCGAGGGCACGGCGTAGCGGGTGCCCCTGCGTCGCGCTCTTGATGCCGCAAACTGACGGAAACGTTGCCGACCTTCGAGAACGCGTGTATAACGCTCTCGCTCAGCGATGAGGGAGGGACTGTGGCTCGCACCCCAATTGACATCACCTGCCCAAGCTGCCGAAACACGTTCAAGAGCACCGATTGGGGCATCGTGCTCACCTGCCCGTCGTGTCAGGAAAACGTCGGCCGCATCGCCCAACTCGACACGTTGCTCGATCAGTGGTTCTACCCCCGCCGTTGGCGGGCGGACCTGCATGAGCCGAATGCGAACTACTTGCTTGAAAAGCTGTGGACGGCGAACGGCCAGGGTGAGACGCTGTACAACGGCATCGCCCCGGCCCACGCCAACTACGACATCTTCCGCCACCTCGTCACCCGGTTGGTAGCACAGGGCGTCGATGAGGGCTGGGTCGAACTGGAGTTCCCAGAGGATCCGCTCGAAGAGAACCCGGTCTACCAGTTGAAGTTTGGCGACCCGGACCGCTTCGCAAAGGGCGTCGAACGGCTCTTCCCGGAAGTGGACTGGGACGAGCAGATCGAAGTGCCGGCCGCCGAGACCGACGACGAGAGCGGCAGCGTGATGCCCGACATCACCAGCAGCATCGCCGACGACGAGCCAACGCCGATCTCGGCCGGGCGCAAGGGCCGCCGCCAGCCGTAGCCGCTGGCGCGCCCCTTTCAGAAGACGACGAGTGCCGGCTCCCTTTGGGAGCCGGCACTTGTCGACTTCTCGGTCGCGGTCCCGAGCGCGTTTACCGGCCAGCGGTCGCCCGCACCTTCGCCTCGATCTCATCCGTGACCTCGCGGGTCGTCGCCTTGCCACCCAGGTCCGGCGTCAACACCCGGCCCTCGGCGCACACCGCTTCGATAGCCGCCAGAAGCTGCCCCGACATCTCCATCTCGCCCAACGCCTCCAGCATCATGGCGGCGGCCCAGACGGCGGCAATCGGGTTCGCGATGCCCTTGCCCGCAATGTCCGGGGCCGAGCCGTGGACCGGCTCGAAGAAGCCGGGCACCTTCTTGTCAGGATTCACGTTGGCACTCGGGGCAAGGCCGAGGCTGCCCTGGAGCGCGCCAGCCAGATCTGTCAGGATGTCACCAAAGAGATTCGAGGTGACCACCACATCCAGCGACTCCGGATTGCGGACCATCCGCGCGGCCATCGCATCGACGTGGCACTGTTCGGACTGAATCTCCGGGTAATCCTTTGCCACAATGGCGAACACTTCGTCCCAGAACACGTTGCTGTGCTGCATCGAGTTCGACTTGGTGACGCTCGTGACCTTCTTGCGGCCCTGGCGCTGCGCCAGCGTGAAAGCGTAGCGCATGATGCGCTCAACGGCCGTCCGCGTGAACACGATACTCTGCACCGCGACCTCGTGCTCCGAGCCAACGTGCACCCGTCCGCCGACGCCGGAGTACGCACCCTCGGTGTTCTCGCGCAGCACCTCAAAGTTGATGTCGGCAGCCGTCTTGCCGCGCAAGATGCCATCCAGGCCGGGCAGCAACCGGCAGGGCCGATGGTTCACGTAGAGGTCGAAGCCTTTGCGGATCGGCAGGAGTAGCCCCCACAGCGACACGTGGTCAGGGACCAACTTCGGGAAGCCGACGGCACCGAGGTAGATGGCGTCGAACGGCTCCAGGATCTTGAGGCCGTCCTCTGGCATCATCGAGCCCTGTTCCAGGTAGTAGCCGCAACTCCACGGGAACGTCTCAACTTCAAACTTCACGTCGCCGCGCACTTCTTCAGCCGCGCGTAGCACCTGTAGGCCAGCTGCAATGACATCCTGGCCGATGCCGTCGCCTGGGATCGCCGCGATTGCGTACGACCGCATGTGAACCTCCCGTTACTCTCTCGTCCTGGGACACCTGATCTGCCTGACTGACCTGACTGGTCGGCGGTCGGCCGGGTCTGGCTGGTCACGCGGCGTCGCCGTCCCTACAGCGCCACTAGGCGTCGGGCTTTGGCCGGCGCAGGAAGGCGCGCCAGCCCATGATGGTCGATGCGACACAGCCAACGGCAACCAGCGCCAGCAGCGCCAGCACGGCCGGGCCAACTTGCAGCCCATTGCCGGGATACAGCCGCTGTGCGATCACCTGGGCGAGTACCACGTTCAGCAGCACGATGCTGGCGGCCGTGAGCAACAGTAACCGGCCCGGCGCATCTTGTTTCACCCATCTCCCCCGTGCCGGCTCTGGCCCGAATCCAGAACGGCTCGCTCCGCCGTAAAAGTTCTGGCACCGTCTGAGGCGGATGATACAATGCGCCTCTCGAAGGTGGACACCGACCCCGCGCGGACTCGGATGATGCCGCACCTGGGTCTGGCGAGAGGATGGGGACGTCATGGGTGGGCTCTGGGTCTCGTTATTGATCGTGTTCATGGCAAGCTGTTGCACGATGGTGCTGGAGCTTGTCGCCGGGCGCATCCTCGCCCCGTTTATCGGCGTATCGCTGTACACCTGGACCAGCATCATCGGCGTGTGCCTGGCCGGTATTTCAGTGGGCAATTTCATGGGCGGCATGCTGGCTGACAAGGCTGGCTCGCGGCGCACGCTCGGCCTGATCCTGCTGGGCGGCGGCCTGTTCAGCCTGATCATCCTGCCGCTGGCCGCCATCGACCTGACGGCGATCATTCCCCGCGCTGTCATCTCGGCAGATGCGACATCAGAAACAAAAAGCGCCTTTCTGATCGGTCGCATCGTCGTCTTGACCGCCATCCTGTTCCTGCCGCCGACGCTGATCCTGGGCATGGTCTCGCCGATCGTCATCAAGCTGGCGCTGACGGACTTGCGCCAGACGGGATCCATTGCGGGCAAGATCTACGCGTTCTCGACGGTGGGCAGCATCGTCGGGACCTTCCTGACGGGCTTCTACCTCGTGTCGGCGTTCGGCACGCGCACCATCGTGTTCGGGGTCGCCGTGATCCTGATCGGCATGGCGTTCGTCTTCGGAGATCTGATCCCCGCTGCCCGCGACTACCTGTCGGGACGCGGCGCCGGCGGTAGCAGCAGCTCCACCAGCCAGCCCGGTTCGACCGGTGACGGCCTCAAGGCGTTCTCGCAGATCGTCCTGGTGCCAGTGGTGATTGTGTTCGTGGCCATTGGCATGGGCCTCGTCGGGTTTGTGCGCGTCGGGGCCGGCGGCCTGAACCTGCTGCTGTTCATCCTGGGCATGTCAGCCCTCTGCGCGGTGGCAGGCTACACAGTCGTGCTCGGCCAGAAGGCGTTCGCCGCCCTCGACCCGGCCGGTCGCCAGAGCCTGATGCGCGCAACTGGTGCGGCGACTGGCGTCGTGACGGTGCTAGGCATCGTCGGCACGCTCTACTGGATGAATCCAGGCGGCAAGGTCACACTAACGCGGCCAGACGCGCTCAACGGCGGTTGCTACAAGGAAACCAACTACTTCTGCATCAAGGTCACGGACGTTGACCCAAGCGACTCACATCAGGTGCGGGCGCTGGTCCTTGACCACCTGATCCACAGCTACAACTCGCTGACGGACCCGCTCTATCTCAAGTACGGCTACATCAAAGTGTACGCCGACATGATCGAATACGTGGCGCAGCAGTACCCGCAATACAGCGCCTTCTTCATCGGCGGCGGCGGCTACACGTTGCCCCGGCAGATGGAGGCGCTGCGCCCTGACGCCAAGATCGTGGTGTCGGAGATCGACCCCGGAGTCACCGAGACGAACTTTGAGATGCTCGGCGTTGATCGGAACACGAAGATCATCACGTTCAATGCCGACGCCCGAGAGGTCGTCGGCCAGTATCAGGTGAGCGGCGAGAAGTTCGACCTCGTGTTCGGCGACGCGTTTAACGACTTGCAGATTCCGTATCACCTGACGACGAAGGAATTCGCCCAGGAGGTGCGCGGCATGCTGAAGGATGACGGTCTGTACCTGGCGCTGGTCATCGACAAGTTGCGCGGCGGCCTGTTCATCCCG
>Ga0105048_10003897_pt1 | contig 24403 bp, 20 predicted proteins | sample MAT05_FD_78382 | JGI IMG/M metagenome (GOLD analysis project Ga0105048, IMG submission 78382) | Freshwater microbial communities from Lake Fryxell liftoff mats and glacier meltwater in Antarctica - MAT-05 | ecosystem: Environmental > Aquatic > Freshwater > Ice > Liftoff microbial mat | place... | reverse complement strand
TTAGGAGGGGGATGGGGTAGATTTTCGGGTTAGCAGCAGTTAAAACCCATCCCCACCCTAGCCCTCCCCTTGAAAGGGAGGGGATTTTAGACCAATGCAATTACCAAACCGGACAACGCTGAGAAAAAGTAGCATATGTTTGGTTTTATTGCTGAGCCAGTACTTTTTTAATCGTCTCATTGAGAATGCTTGTGTTAAACGGTTTTTGAATGAAATTGACTTTATTTTCCAGGATTCCCTTTTGAGATATAATATCGGATGTGTAGCCTGACATAAAAAGGACTTTGACTCCATTACGCACTGAATCAATAACCTGCATCATTTCTCTGCCACTCATGCCTGGCATGATGACATCGCTCAAAACAAGATCCAAGTTAAAGCTGTCATTTCTGAATAATTCAATGGCTTCCAGAGGTGTAGCGACTGTAATGACTTTGTATCCGTGTTGTTGCAGCATCACATTAATCATTTTTCGAACGCCTTCTTCGTCTTCTACTACCAGAATCGTTCCACTGCCGCTTTCATCAACAGTTTTGGCGGGTAATTCGGAAACTGTTTCATCAACAAGCTTAGGTAGATAAATATTGAATGTAGTGCCTTGCCCAGTTTGGCTGAAAACATCAATAAAACCGGAATTCTGGGAGACGATACCGTAAATGGTAGCAAGCCCGAGGCCGGTTCCTTTGCCAACTTCTTTAGTTGTATAAAATGGTTCAAAGATATTGCGGAGGGTTTCCTTGTTCATTCCTGACCCGCTGTCTGTGAAGGAAACACAAATATAATCTCCTGGCTTTGCTTCCACATAATCTGGATGATTCAGTTCAGTAATATGGATGTTTGTTGTGGCAATTGAAAAAGAGCCTCCATCTGGCATGGCGTCACGGGCATTAACCGCCAGGTTCATGACAATCTGATCAATTTGGACCGGATCAATCTTGACTTGCCACAGATCGTTGCCAGGCAGGAATGAGAAGATAATGTCTTCACCAATCAGTAGAGAAAGAGCGTTCTGGGAGTTTTTGATCGCAATATTCAAATTTACCGGTTTTGGAGAAATGATGTCCTGGCGGGAAAAGGCCAGCAGCTGGCGTGTAATATCCCGTGAGTGCAGTGCTGCTGTGGTGATTTCGTCAAGTTGCTGCCACAATAACGAATCCTCAGATAATTTAATTTTGGCAATTTCAGCATATCCCAGAATTACTGCAAGCTTATTGTTGAAATCATGCGCAACTCCTCCAGCCAGTCTTCCGATGGATTCCATTTTATGTGCTTGTAGTAACTGTTTTTCCAATTTTTTCTGCCCTGTTACATCGAGCATGATGGAAAGCAGTCTCTGCTGTCCGTCAACAGTGATAGGTTCACCGTAATACTGGCACTCAATTGACTGGCCATTTTTGCTTGTTGTTTTGATCTCCAGCCCAGAACAATGCCCGTCCTGCTTCAATACCTGGTTGATCTTCTCCCATTCTTCGCTAGTAATCCATGCCAGCTCAACCGGGGTTTTGGCAATAACTTCCTCACGATTGAAACCGGATAATTGTGAAAAGATTTGGTTTACATCCAGGTATGCACCATTGTCCCGCTCGTTGATCATCATCATTACCGGGGCATTTTTAAATACCTTTGAAAAAAACTCTTCGCTGGCTTCAATTTTTTTTCTGGTTAGTGTGTTCTGATATACATGGCGGTAGATAAGAGCGTAGAGTAGCACGGCGGTAAGGAAGATATACATCATCCCTTTGTAGATTGCTATTTTAGTCATCAGGTCCGGATCGCGAACCATCCAGCCCAGAATGGTGTCTGAAAAGTATATCCAGAGAGTGCCAAAAAGGGTGTATACGCCGACTATTTTAATAACCGGCTGGTGGTCTGATTTAGCAAGTTTTTGGTGCATTATTGCTCCAGCTTGGTGCGAAGTTGCATGACAAAGAATAATAATTCTACCATGAATCAATCATTGATCTCACCAGATTTTTTTCTTCTTCTGCGGAGTTGATTAGTCCGTCCAGTCTTGCGGCCAGCAGTCGTTCCATGATCTCACCAAACAGAGGGCCTTTCTGTAAACCAAGTTCCTGTAATGCCATGCCTCCCAATTCGCTTCTGACGTTACGCAGTCTGGTCAGATAGAGTGAAATGTATCTACGGACTTGATCATGCCTTGCCCTGGCAGCAAGATACAGCAGCATCTCCATTGGCAGACCTTTTAGCAGGACATAAATTTCACTGTTACGAATTGATTTGTCACGTTTGAGGCTACGCTGCATGATATCCAGGATTGTCTGAACCCTGTGGCGGTAGGCAAAAACCTTGCTGCTCATTCGACCTGGAACGTCCAGACGCTGACAGGCCTGTTCAAATTCATCCTGTTTCAGGCAGTCAGTCAGGGCCAAAAAATATACCTGCCACTGTTCGCATGTTGCATTCAGGTAGAGCAGCCTGAACCAGGCTAGTAGCTGAGATGTCTCCCGCAATATGCGTCTTGTTTCCGGAACCAGTTTAAGTTTGGGGTGAATTGACGAAAACAGGCCGAATGTTGACATACGGTTTATGGCATTTTCCGGGTTGAGTTCGTTGAATATCTGGATCAGCTCGCTCAGTAGTCGTTTGCCACCTACTTTTTCGAGTACATTCATGCGTACCGCATTACGGATCAGGTTTTCAGTATGGGGAGCGATATGGAATCCGAGCCGCTGTTCAAAACGAATGGCCCGGAAAACCCTGGTCGGGTCTTCCACAAAGGATAGGTTGTGCAGAACCCTGACAGTTCGTTCCTGAAGATCTTGTTGCCCGCCAAAGTAATCTGTCAGGAAACCAAAGCGATCGTTATTGATGCAGAAGGCCAGTGTATTTATTGTAAAGTCGCGTCGGTAGAGATCATGACGCAGTGAGGAACGTTCCACGGAAGGCAACATGCCTGGTGACTCATAGAACTCCAGGCGTGTGCTGGCCACATCAACTTTGTTTCCGTCAGGGAGTACAACCACTGCTGTTCCAAAGGTCTTGTGGCTGCGAACCCGGCCTTTGTTTTCAGCCGCAAAGTGCTCGGCAAAGAAGATGCCGTCCCCCTCAACCGTCACATCCAGGTCAAGGTTCTCAGCTGCCAACAGCGTGTCGCGGACAAAACCTCCTACTGCATAAACCTGGAGTCCCAGCTCATCACCGGTTTTTCCAAGTCTGTGCAGAAGATCTACTGTGTTGGCGGACAGCTGTTTGTTTAACAGGCCGGCAATGTTGCGATTTTTTGAGGGATGGGCCACTGCTTCCAGGTCATACAATGCTTCCGGCTGCCCCCGGCGACCTCCATACATGTGTCGCAGCAGGTCTGTGCGCGTGACAGCTCCGATCAACTGTTCTTCTTCAAAGACCGGGACAAAGCGCCTGTTGCCTTCGACCATGTATTCCTGAATGTCGGAGATTTTGGTGAAGGTTGTGGCACGCATGAACTCAGTATGCATGAAGTCACTGACCGGAGATTCTCCCAGATCATGATAAAGGGCCTTGTCAACGATCTTGCGGGAAATGATGCCGTGCATCTGATCTTTCTGCATGACCGGCATGGCGTTGCAGTTATAGCGGGTCAGCTGCTCTCTGGCCTCATTGATCGTCAATGTAATGGGCATAGTTTTGACCGGTGACGACATGATGTCCCCAGCAAAAGCCCTGGGAATTACTTCCAGCAGTAGTTGTTCTTCCAGTTTTTTGAGAACGCGTTTGAGCGGCTGGTCATGAACGGCAGCAGAAGCGGCAGTGGCATGTCCACCGCCATTAAACCTGCGGAGGATCTCGCCGGCATTTACTTCGGTTATACGGCTTCGACCGACGATATAAACATGCTTGTCCATGGCAGCAACCAAAAACAGGGCATCCAGATTTTCCATGTCCCGGATTATGTGTGCCAGGGTGGCCAGATCAGCTACATAGGTTTCACACGAGGCGTGGGCAATGGAAATGTTGATGCCATTGATATTGGTTGTTTTGAGGTTTTTTAACATGGTGTTCATCAGATCAACCTGCTGGGCGGTTAGCTCCTGAGTCAGGAAGTCGGCCACAATGTTAAGTCTGGCTCCTTGATCCAGCAGCCAGGCGGCAGCCAGGAAATCATCCCGTGTGGTTGGTTGAAACAGCAGCCGTCCTGTATCTTCGTAAATACCGAGCATCATCAGCGTTGCCTGTTCGGCGCTGAGACTGATCCCTTTTTCCATCAGTATGCGGGCCAGAATTGATGAAACCGAGCCGCAAGGGCGAATGAGACCGTCTGTTGAGGCAATACTGTCAGCAGTTACGGGGTGGTGGTCATAGACGTGGATTTCGATTCCGGGTCGGTTGAGAACTTCGCTGAAACGGCCGATTCGTCCCGCATGTTGACAGTCAACAATGATCAGACGGGTGATCTCGTCCAGGTTGATCTGCTTGGCACGCGTCAGGGTAGGTAGATAGTCCGGATGATGAGAGATGAGTTCTCGGACACCTTTTTCCTGTGATCCGGGGAATGCTAATAAAGCGTCAGGATAAAGCCTGGAAGCGGCAACTATTGCTCCCAGGCAGTCAAAGTCTGCATTGATGTGGGTTGTGATGACATCCATTTATGCTCGATTCAGTCCAGGCGGTAAACTTTTTGTATTATTCAAATATAAAGTTAAGATATTACGTTTGTAGCCAGAGCGGATCAGGTGTAAACCCGTACAACAGATTCAGCTACACAGGCCGGTTTTTCTTTGCCTTCAATTTCAACAGTGACCAGGTAAGTTATCTGGACAGCATCATTGATTTTCAGTGATTCAATAACCGTTAGACGGGCTCGAATGCGGGAACCAACCCGTACCGGTTCCGGGAAGCGTGCCTTGTTCAGACCATAGTTTATTCTAAGTCGCATGCCCGGATAGTTTTTTTCAAAAAAACCGGGGGCATTGCTTTCAGTCAAATACGGCAGCAGCGACAGGGTCAGGTAGCCGTGGGCAACAGTTGAGCCATATGGAGATTCCTTGGCCGCTCGTTCCGGATCACAATGAATCCATTGTAGATCGCCGGTGGCTGCGGCAAAGGAGTTGATACGTTCCTGGGTTATTTCAAGCCAGGGGCCGCAGTGAATTTCAGAGCCTGTCAAAGGCTGGTATATTGTAATAAGATTATCAACTGCTTCCATGTTAACTCCTTTGAAAAACATTCAAAAAAAACATTGCCAAGCCCTTCATTGCTATGGTATCGCAGATTTTGTGTTTGACCACAAGGGGGAATCAAAAATGCTGCATAATGATCTCAAGTCGCTTGGTAGCGGCACAACAACTTATCGCTATGATCTGCCGGATCAAGCGTTACTGGAGTCTTTTCCAAGTCCATTTGCCAAGTCTGAGTTGAACCCGGCTGGAGCAGTTGGAACTTTGCATATTGAATGTCCGGAGTTTACAAGTCTCTGCCCGCTTACCGGACAGCCTGATTTTGCCAAGATCGTAATTGATTATCAGCCGGACCAGCTTTGTGTGGAAAGTAAAAGTCTCAAGCTTTATCTGGGGTCGTTCCGCATGCATGGTGAGTTTCATGAGTCTTGCGTCAATCGAATCTGTAATGATCTGGTCAAACTGATGGATCCGGTCTGGTTGACAGTGCGTGGTGAATTTACACCTCGTGGTGGCATTCCATTCTGGCCGACTGCCGAGTATCGCAAGCCACTTTAATAAACTTGTCACACCTTGCCGTCAGCGGAGCGGCCTAAACCATGATAACTCACAAGACTGTCAAACGATATCAACAGCGTCTTCTGGCTGCAGCTCTGCTGTTGACGCTATTTCTTTGCAGTCAGGTTAATGTTGTAAACGCCCAGTCACAGCCGGCGAAAGATGTACTGGTGTTCAACTCTTATCACCAGGGTTACAAGTGGTCTGATGACATCATGAGCGGCATTGCCTCAATCCTTGGCACTGGTATCAGCAATGTCCGCTTGCAGACGGAGTACATGGATGCCCAGCGCATTGCCGATGCCGGCTATCTGCAGAAGCTGGCGGAGGTGTATGCCTATAAGTTCCGTGGCAAACGTTTTGATGCCATTATTGCTTCCGATGATCCCGCCTTCAACTTCCTGCTGAAACACCGCCGAAAACTGTTCTCTGATTCCCCGTTAGTGTTTTGCGGAGTTAATTATTTTGTTGATTCGATGCTCAAGGGACAGCCCAATGTCACAGGCGTTGTTGAAGCACAGGACATTGGCTCGACACTGGAGCTGGCTCTTAAGCTGCATCCGCAGACCAGAGAGGTCTATATTGTCAATGATAACTCGATTACAGGACAGGCCATTGCCAAAGATTTAAGTAAAGTAGCACCGCAGTTCAAAGGGCGTGTGAAATTCACGCACCTCTCCAATAAAAACATGGATCAGCTGCAGCAGGATGTCTCAAGGCTTCCAGCCGACAGCCTGATCCTGTACCTGATTTTCTTTGAAGACGGCAGTGGCCGGAAATTTTCTTACAGTGAAGGAATTTCCCGGATTGCCAGCCACAGCAATGTGCCGATCTATGGTGTCTGGGATTTTTCTTTAGGCTATGGAATCGTCGGCGGGATGCTGACCAGTGGATTTTTTCAGGGGGAGCAGGCTGCCACTCTAGCAAGAAGAATTTTGAACGGAGAACCAGCAGCCTCCATTTCGGTTGTTAAGCAGGGGTCCAACCGCTACATGTTTGACAGCACACTGCTCAAGCGTTTCAAGATCAAATTCAGTTCTCTGCCGCCCGACAGTATCATTATCAACGAATCCGATTCTAGGCGCAAACAGGTGCTGGTGATTAATTCCTATCATTACGGTATGAACTGGACCGACAGGATTAATGACGGGATAACCTCGCAGTTGGGCAACAGGGAAAAAAACGATCTCCATGTGGAGTTCATGGATATCAAAAGGAATGTGGACCCGGAGTATGTTCAGCAGCTTTACAAGCTCTATCGTCATAAATTGCGCGGTCGTAAATTTGATCTGGTGATTACTTCCGACGACGATGCCTATAATCTGGCCCGCAAGTATCATGCAGAGCTTTTTCCAAATGTCCCGATCGTATTCTGCGGAGTGAACTTTTTTCAAGCGGATGATATTCGGAATGACAGGCTGATCACCGGAGTAGTCGAGGCGGTCGACATCAAAAAAACTCTTGCGATTGCACTCAAACTGCATGCCGGAATTCGCAAAGTAGTTGTCATCAACGACCTGACTGCAACAGGGATGGCCAACAGGAAGCTTGTGGATGCTGTTCTGGCTGATTTCAGCGGAGTGGAGTTCGAGTTTTTTGATGATCTTAATATGTCCGAACTGGAGGAGCGGGTTGCCGCTCTTCCGGCAGATAACCTAATCCTGTTGCTGAGTTTTAACCGTGATAAATCCAATAATGCTTTTTCATATGAGGAAAGTCTCCGCAGAATTTCAGCCAAGGCAAAGATACCTATTTACGGTGTCTGGGATTTTTATCTGGGCAGCGGTATTGTTGGCGGTATGGTGACCAACGGTTTTTCCCAGGGTGAGCTGGCGGCCAAAATTGGTGCACGGATCCTGGGGGGAGAGCAAAAGGACCGGATTCCGGTGGAGATGAACAGCCCCAACCGCTACATGTTCGATTACCGATATCTCAAACAGTTTGGTATTGACCCTGCAAAACTGCCCGGGAATAGCGTAATTATAAATCAGCCCAATATGCTGATGGAGAAGTACGGCAGAAGCATTGCCGTGATACTGACTGTTCTGGTGGCTGTTTCGGCTTATATTTTCTATCGTAGAAAAAAATCCAGAGATATGCTCAAGCTGATGGCTGAAACGGACGCCTTGACCGAAATCCTTAACAGACGTGCCGGCATTGCCTATATGAAACAGTTAATCAAGTCAGCCAACCTATTGAAAGCCGGCTTTATAGTCTGTTTTGTAGACCTGGATAAACTGAAAACGGTTAATGACACTCTTGGTCACCACGAAGGGGACCGCTATCTGCAGGAATCAAGCCGTATCCTGCAGCATAAAATCCGCCAGGGTGACCTGCTTTGCCGGTACGGCGGCGATGAGTTTCTGATCGCCATCAGTAATTGTAACCGCGAACAGGCTGGCAGATTGTGGGAAAAGATCGAAGAAAATATCCAGGCATTTAATCAGGCCAGCACAACAAATTTCACAATCAGCATGAGCAGGGGCTTTTCAGAATATTCCCCTAATGCACCAGTTACTATTTCGGATTTGATTGATGCCGCAGATGCAGAGATGTACAAGTTCAAACAGCAACGCAAGGCAAATGCCGACATGTAATTTTATCCGGCTCAGATTAATCTGATGGCCGGAATGTTATGAAAAATCAAGGAGCAGAAAATGTACACAACTTCGGATTTTAAAAAAGGTCTTGTCATTCAGCTCGATGGCGCGCCATGTCTGATTCTCGATGTAACGACCCAATCGCCAACGGCGCGTGGTGCCAATACCATGGTCAAAACGCGTTATCGGAATCTGATCACTGGTCAGGTGCTGGACAAAACCTTCCGTTCCGGTGATAAGGTCAATGAAGCTGATTTTGGTCGCAATAAGGGACAGTTTTTATATGCCGATGGTGGTCGCGGGGTTTTCATGGATCTGGAAACCTATGAGCAGTTCGAAATGGATGAGGATAACTTTAAGGAAATATCACCTTTTTTACTGGATGGAACTGAAGTTGTGCTGGGATTGTTTGAGGGGCGGATGGTTACGGTTGAGTTGCCAATGACTGTTGAACTGACCGTTGTAGAAACAGCACCGGTAATCAAGAATGCCACCGCAACTGCAGAAACGAAAGATGCTATTCTGGAGACAGGGTTGAAGATCAAGGTTCCTCCCTATCTGGAGTCCGGTCAGAAGGTTAAGGTTGATACTCGTGAAAGTCGTTTTATCTCAAGAGCCTGAATCATGATTTCACCGTTTTCAGCAATGGCAGTAAGAGGTTATGTTTTTGAATTCCAATTCCATATCAAGGCTCTATCTTCGTCGCCTCTGTCCTCGCCGCCTTGATATCATCCTTGATCTGGAATTGGTATAACAATATTTCTGCGAATAACTTTGTTAAGGACATGTTCTATTTCTGCAATATTGTAAGGTTTTGAAAGTGTAGCGGCAAAACCATAATCACTAAAATGGGCCATAATCGGGTCATTAGCGTAGCCGCTGGATACGATTGCACAGACGTTCGGATCAATTTTTTTCAGCATTGTGATAGCTTCTTTACCACCGATTCCGCCCGGTATTGTAATGTCCATGATTACTACATCATACGGGCGGTTGTTTTTAAATGTTTTCTCATATAGTTGACTCGCCTCTCGTCCCTCGCTACAGCTCTCGACCTCATATCCAAAGTGTTCAAGTATATTGGTTAGGACATCACAGACAATCTTTTCGTCATCCATGATCAGGATTGATCCATTGCCCTGATGGGAGTCAACTGGTTCGAAATGTGCTGAATCCGGTTCGCTGTATTTTTTTGCAGGTAGCAAAATGCTAAAGGTCGTCCCTTCTCCGTCTTTTGATACGGCAGTAATTTCCCCAAAATGATTGCGGATGATCGAGTAGACAGTGGCTAGTCCAAGTCCGCTCCCCTGTTTTTTTGTTGTAAAGTAGGGGTCGAAAATACGGTCTAAGTGTTCTGTCGAAATACCGCAACCTTGGTCCGATATGGATATTTTAATGGCTGTTTTGTCTGGGTTGGCTTGATCCACGGAAACTGAATATATAGTGTTTGAGGCGGAAATTTTTATTTGCCCGCCGTTCGGCATGGATTGATCGGCATTTATAATCAGGTTGTTGAATACCTGTGTCATTTGTCCTGCATCAACTTCAGCCAGATATAGATTCGGGTCAATCTCCAACTGATAACTGACATTGGAACCACGCAAAACGAAACTGGCCGATTCGGCAATGATTTTGCCGATAGATGCCAGTTTGCGTATCGGTGTTCCCCCCTTGGAAAAGGTGAGCAACTGCTGGGTTAAGCCTTTTGCCCGGTTAGAGGCGGTTTCAGCATTCTCAAGTATTTCATAAATCCGATCGCTTGGAGTGGTAAGTCTTCTTGCCAGAGAAATGTTGCCCAGAATCGCTGTCAGAAAGTTATTGAAGTCATGAGCAATGCCACCTGCAAGGACACCGATTGATTCAAGTTTGCGAGCCTTGAAGAGCTCTTCCTCAATATGTTTTTTCTCGGAGACATCCCGGAAAACAAGAACTACGCCGATTATTCTGTTGGCTTTATTGAGGATCGGGGCGGCGGAATCGGCAATAGCACGTTCGGTCCCATCTTTGGATATTAGTATTGTGTGGTTGGAAATTTCCACTACCCTGCCGGTATTAAGTGATTCCATTACCGGGTTTATCAGCTCTTTTCGACTGGTTTCGTCGATAATCCTGAATACCTCTTCAAGCTTTGCTCCGCCGGCTTCTTCATGGCTCCATCCGGTTAGTTTTTCAGCCACCTGGTTGATCAGGACTACTCTGCCTTCTGTATCTGTTGTAATGACACCGTCACCGATCGATCTTAATGTTACAGCCAGCTGTTCTTTCTCAGCCCTGAGGTTGTCTGCGGCGACTGTGATGTCATTTATATCTGTTATAGATGCCACAATTGCCTGAAGAGTACCATTTTCACGTACAAGGCGCCGGGCAGCGTAGTAACCGCCAAAAACAGTACCATTTTTGCGGAGATAGTTTCTTTCCGTATGGTACTCCTGGAGACTCCCGTCAATCAGTTTTTGCAGACGAGAAGATGCAAGTTCTCTTTCCGTTTGGTTCAGTAGGTCAGTATAGAGTGTCCCGATCATTTCATCAGTTGAATAGCCGAACATTTCAGCAATGCGGTTGTTTGCATATTCAACTCGCTTGTCAGGAGAAATCAAAATAATCCCGGATTGTGATGTTTCCAAAATCAGACGTAAGTGTGCTTCGTTTTCACGGAACTTTTCAGCCAGAAGTTTTTTGCCCGTAATGTCTTCAAAGGCGATTACAGCATGTTTTTGGCCTTCAAGTGTGATTGGCTCAACACTGAAACGGATCCAAAGTGTTTTCAACTCTTTATCCTGAACGAATTTAAGCTGAATTTCTTCGCCATGGAGCGGCAGGCCGACTTGTAATGCCTGACTGATAGCCTTATTAATGGGGCAGTCACTGCATGATTGAGGCCCACCACAACCTTCTGAGCTTTTAAAACTTTTGGGACATTGCAGGATGTCGCCAAGGCGTTGCCTTGTAATCTGGCTTTGGTCTAGCTGGAACAGGCCAGACATTATTTTGTTAAATGAGATTAACTGTGATTCCTTGTTGAGCAATGCCATACCGACTGGTGCCGATTCAAAGATTACATTCAGGTTGTTACGCTCTGTTCTCAGAAGTTGTTCTGTCTGTCGATGTTCTGCAACCTCCTGTTCAAGGAGTCGGGTCTGAAGATGTATCTCCTCTTCAGCTTTCTTTCTTTCGGATATATCACGGACAATATTCAGAAAAGCGGTTTTGTCTTCGAAATCAATAACAGTACTGCTAACTTCGACCGGAATGGTTATGTTGTTACGTGTGATGTGGACAGATTCAAATAATAGCTGTCGGTATAATTTGACCTTTTCAATTTTTCTGTGCAGTTCGGTGCTTTGTGAATCTGCCAGTACCAGGTGATAGGGGAGTGAAAGGAATTCTGTATGTGTGTAACCCATTTTGTCGCAGGCAGCCTGATTCACCTCAAGGATGTCGCCTTCACCGTTAATTATATAGATTGCATCACCGGCGTTATTAAAGAGCTGTCTGAATTTTGCTTCCGACAATTTAAACGTTTTTTCAAAACTTTTTCGTTGTTGAATATTTCTGAAGAATGCAATCAAAATGATTGTGGTAGCTGAAGAAAATAATATGATGAACCAGAAGGCGGTTTTGTTGACGGCATAATTAGATGACGGTTTGTTTATGATAATGGTGTCTTTTGGAAGCTTGTCCATGTTGACATTGAATTTTTTAAGGATTGAATAGTCAAACATATTTTCAGAGAGATAGCCTGTGTAAACAGGCAGGTCGTCGGCAGAAGTCCCTTTGATGATGCGGATGGCCAGTTCTCCGGCTTTTTGTCCCTGCGCTTTTCCTGAGAGCAGTTTACCACCGATAATACCATGGCCCAATTGAGCGGCATGGATGGCATAAACTGGTACTGGGCTGGATGAGGTGATAATGCGGGCGGCTTCTGCCTGAGTAAACGAGCGCCCACCTTTTTCAACTGCATAGGAAAGGATCAGAACCAGTTGATCAGGCCGCAGTTTTTTCATGACATTGATTGCCTGATCAAGGCGCATGTCTTCCAGAAAACTGACTTTGGTATTTGGGAGGGTTCCTAAGCCGTTTTCCATCTCTTGCCTGAGGGAAAGACCGGTAATGGTGTAATCATGTACAACAATAACTTCGTTAGTCTTGGGGTGTAGTTCAAGTGCCATATTCAGGGTACCGATAGAATCCTGAATTTCTGCTGCCCCGGTTATATTTGATTGGCCGGAGAGCATGGAGGGCTTGAAGTAGTTGATGCCGCAGAATACAACCGGTGTATCATTAAAAAGCCGTTTTCGATATTTGGTGATGAAATCCAGAGCGGCATTATCCATTACAACGATTACATCAAAGTGTAATTTACCATACTTGGACTCCATCAGGTCGGCAAAACGCAGAAAATGGTCCTGTTTGGGAAAGTTTTTTGTGTCTAGAAATTCAGTATAAATAACCGATTGTGGAAAAGATTTTAATATGGCTGTTCGAAAACCATCGGTCTCATCATCGGACCAGTCATAGCCTTCATGGTAGGAATTAATAAGCAGTATTTGAGGATCAACTGCTTCTGACTTTGCAGTAGAGGGTGTAATGCATTGCAGTAGAATGATGCTGAGTAAGAAAAAAAACAGGGGATATATTAGCTTGAACTTGATTTCGAAACGCATTTTGTCTCCACTGTCAAGAGTCAATTATTTCAATGTAAATGGCTTGATTATAAGGTGTAATATTTGTTTGGATTTGTCTATGAAAGCATTATATATGGATTATGATAAATTTTCTCATATTTTAATATAATTTCAATGATATGTGCTATAAATAATTAAGTGTTTTTGCGGAAATTACTTGTTGAAAAAAAGCGAATTATCTTGACAGTAACTTGCTGTTTCACTAGTATCTTTATTTCACGCGGGCCTATAGCTCAGTTGGCTAGAGCCACCGGCTCATAACCGGTTGGTCCCAGGTTCGAGTCCTGGTGGGCCCACCAATTTAAAATCAAGGAAGAACGCCGGATGCCGGCATTACTAAAGCGATTGGGGCAACCCATAAATTCAATCCCACAAGAGTGCACACCGATAGGTTGCACTCTTTTTGTTTGTAGTGGATGAATATGGCTAAACTGTCAGACATAGTTGGAATTATTAGTAAAATAGCTGCACCTGGCCTGGCAGAATCCTGGGATAACTCCGGACTGCAGGTGGGGGACCCAGCGGCAGAGATTAGACGGATCATGGTTTCTCTGGATGCATCCCCAGCAGCAGTTGAATCAGCAATAACCCTCGGATGTCAACTTTTGGTTACTCACCACCCATTGATATTCAAACCGCAAAAAAGCATATCCTTCTCTACCACTCAGGGGCGTTTAATTCATAAAGCTATCAGTAGCGGGCTTGCTATCGTTAGTATGCATACCAATTATGATATAGCAGAAGATGGCTTGAATGATGTGCTGGCATCCAGACTTGGGTTGTCTGGCTGTCTGCCACTTCAAATAACTTCTGAACAGGAACTGCTGAAACTGGTGGTTTTTGTACCTGAAGGGAATCTTGAATCCGTACGAAGGGCACTATTCCCTTATACCGAAAATATTGGAGCTTATCAGGATTGCACTTTTTCAACTTCCGGAGAAGGTACTTTTACTCCTCAGGATGGCGCAAAGCCTTTTATTGGAACGGTCGGTGAAACTGAACATACGAGCGAACAGCGTCTTGAGTTGCTTGTATCCAGACCTGTGCTTGCAAGGGCTATCAAGGTATTGCTTGCGGTACATCCTTATGAGGAACCGGCTTTTGATGTTTATCCATTGATGAATGAAGGTAAAAAGCTTGGTTTAGGGCGAGTTGGGTGTTTAGCGACAACTATTTCATTAAATGAGTTTGCTGAACAGGTCGGCGTTGCTCTTGGAATGAATGGTCTGAGATATGTGGGAAATCCGACTGCTCAGGTTAAGAAAGTTGCTTTGTGCAGTGGCAGCGGGGCATCATTATTACATATAGCAGCCCGTACCGGAGCAGATGTTCTTGTGACTGGTGATGTCAAGTATCATGATGCCCGCGATGCAGAGGACCTTGGTCTTGCATTGATTGATGCCGGTCATTTTCATACAGAAATTATTATGGTTGCTGCTGTCAGCAATAAGTTGAAACTGATGTTGAAAGAAGCAGGTTTTGAAAACTGTGAAGTGATGCCCAGTTCTGTAGAGACAGATCCCTTTAAATATTGTCAGATACAATAAAAATATTATAAATAGCAACAGAATTTCGGGAGGGCGTTGATTTGAAAAAGAGACTTGAGTTTTTGGAACAGATGCAGGAGATAGATGTTAAAATTGATGCCTTGAAAAGTAGCCAGAAAAGTTTGAGTGGCGAAATTTGCGGCATCGAGCAGGGGCTTGGTACCGTAAGAGAAGAGCTTGCTGCTCTACAGGCGCAGGTTGAAAAGCTTGAACAGGATAAGATTGAGCAGGAAGGAAGCCTTGCTGTCGAGCAGGAAAATATCCGTCGTTCTGAAACCAATATGAAGGAAATCAAAACAAACAAAGAGTTTCAGGCGGTAGGGAGAGAAATTACTGCTGCACGTAAACTGACTACAGAGTTGGAAGAGGTTATTCTTCAGAAGCTTGGTCAGATTGAGGTTCTAGGTGCTGAAATCGCAGTTAAGGATTCCAATCTAAAAGAAATGGAACAGAATTCGGGCCAGCGTCGTGACGAAAAGCAGGCTGAAATTGATGCGATCCAGAAAAATATCGATTCCGACAGTGAGCGCCGTGATGCAATAATCAGTGAGTTGCCTGCCGGTTTGGTGAAACGCTATGTCAGCCTCCGGGAACAGCGTCGTGGTCAGGCAGTGGCAATTGCCCGTGATGGCTATTGTCTTGGATGTAATATGCATCTGCCGCCTCAACTTTACAATAACCTCTTTCGCGCAGATGAATTAATCAACTGTCCACATTGTCAGCGGATATTGGTTCTCAAACATCAGTTGGCTTCTTAGTAAGTTAGACGTTATTTTTTGAGCTTTTCTGGCAGAAAATAGCTTTGTTAACGAACTTATCCTGATCATCAGGGTTAGTCAGTCAGGAAGTAGTTGCAGGATTTGGTTGAAGCAGAACAGATGGCCGCCGTCGGCTTATGTCGGGGGAGGAAAGTCCGGGCTCCATAGGGTATGATGCTGGATAACGTCCAGCGGGGGTGACCCCAGGGATAGTGCCACAGAGAGAAGTCCGCCTGCTCAGGCAGGTAAGGGTGAAAGGGTGAGGTAAGAGCTCACCGGGTCCGTCGGTGACGTCGGATGCCAGGTAAACCCCATCAGGAGCAAGACCTAATAGGAAGGCGTTAAGGGTGTCCCGCCCGTGCCTTCGGGTTGGTCGCTTGAGGTTGCCGGTAACGGTATATCCAGATGAATGGTCATCGCCGTGGAAGGGGTAACCCGACCATGGAACAGAACCCGGCTTAAGGGCTGCTTCAGCCAATTTTTTATTTATGGTGTTAATATTTGATGCCTAGTATCGCTTTCGAAGATCAACAGAAATGGTTGCATTCAGTTGCGGCTGCCCAAAAACAATATGAACTCTTGCCCGCCGAAGTAAGGTGCAATCTCAATAATATAATTGATGAGATAATGATTCTTAAGAACAGTCTGCTGGAATTAACCCTTGCAGCTGGTAGTGCAGATGTCTGTCGTGATTGCGGTGGTAAGTGCTGTTATAACGGGAAATACCATGTTTCCCTGCTGGATTTGATAGCCTGCCTGCGTACTTCGGCAGAACCTCCCGTCCCGGATTTTGAAATTAGTCCACTTTGTCCATATGGTTGTTCGGAAGGTTGTCTGATGAAGCCTGGTTTCAGGCCTGTGACCTGTGTGATTTTTAATTGTGAACAGGTTGAGTCGCTGCTTAAGGAGTCTGAACTGTTAAGGCTGAGGGATTTAGAGATTCAGTTAAGAGAAAAAGTAATTCAGGCGGAAAAGTTGATTGGGATTCGCTTGGGGCGCCCATTGTTGCTGAGTTTTTAGTGACAGGTAATCAAAATAAATTGCAAGGATTTGATATGGCAAAAATAAATGACATCGTACTTGTAAACGTTGATAATAAAGCCGGTTTTTATGCGCGTGTTGAAGATATTCAGCCGGATCTAAAGCCGGGTTGGTGGCAGGTTAAGCTACTGGTGTTCACTTTTCCGTTGCAGGTTTTTACCTGGATTTTGGATGATTATCAGATTGAAGGCGCTGATTTTACCATGGGAGGTACTCCGATTCGACTGGATCCGGTTGTTTCACCTGTTGAAGAGGAGCGAAAACAGGAAGAACCGAAGGAAAAAGATGAGCGCAAAAAACAGATACAGGGTGAAACAGTCTCCAAGGTCGTTTCACTGGCAGATCGGCGTAAAAAATAATACAGAAGAATATAAATCAAGTGGTAAAATTACATAAAAGTGATTAGACGGGGTTGAAATTATTTGTTTGTGAGATATATCACAGTTATATGTTTAATTAAGTTTATACTTTAGATGCATTTAAGAAGGCCGATAAGATAAACAGTAGTATAAAAAGACGGGAGGTTATTGCAATGTCAATTGCTCAACTTTCACCAACAAGTGTAGCAGCAAACCCTGCTTATATTAATCCTCAGGTTAGAACTGAAAACAATTCAACACCGAATCAGTCAAATCAGACTGCGCAGGTATCAGTTCAAAGTTTGAAGACAGACACGGTGACACTTTCACCCCAGGCCTTGCAAATGAGTTCAAAGGCTGAAGAATCGCGTGAAAATGGAGCTGAAAAGTCATATGAAAAAAATAAAGGGCAGAAATAGTAAATTTGCCCGGGTTGCCTGTTAAATTCAAATTTGAAATTATGATTTTAAATCATGTTTTATACTGTAATTTTATTTAGCTTTGTCTGATAAGGCAGAAAATTAAATTGATAGGTTGTATGGCCAATGCTATACAACCTATTGTTGTTTTTGGTTGGTTTAAATTAGAGGCTATTGCAAAACTACTGCGGGTCCGGCCTGCTTCGTTGCCACTCTCTCGCAAGCTCAACGTACATAAGGTACGCCTCGCTTACTCGTTTGTTTGCGCCTTGCATACCAGTCTCCTCATGACATTTTGCAAGAGCCTCATTATTATTACTTTTTGACACCAGTGTCCGGTTTGCTTTTTACAGCCTTTGTCCCTCCCCCTTCCAAGGGGGAGGTTAGGAGGGGGATGGGGTAGATTTACTGGTTTGCAGCAGCTAAAACCCATCCCCACCCTAACCCTCCCCTTGAAAGGGAGGGGATTTTAGGCCAATGCAATTACCAAACCGGACAACGCTGACTTTTTGAGAGGTTTTTTTATGCATTTTGAAATAAGCACTGAATATATCAAATTGGACAGCTTTCTGAAGGTAGTGAATGCTGTTTCCTCCGGTGGTGAGGCCAAAATAATTATTGCCGAAGGGCAAGTTCAGGTAAATGGAGAGGTTGAATTGCGACGAGGCCGAAAGCTGTATCCAGATGACCTCGTTTGTCTTGGTAAAAAAGTTTTTTCTGTTAAAAGAGCGGCATAACAGTAAGGCTAGATATTCCAAGTATTTCTTAAATCCATTTGATTTGACTTTGCAGGCTGTATAACACTACAATTCCAAATTGCCATTTGGTGGCAGAACCATCAAGCTTTTGATAGGGGAGATTATGAATACTCGTTTTCTGGATGCATGTTGGGGGAAGAAGACTGATTTTACACCGGTCTGGTTGATGCGTCAGGCAGGCCGCTATTTGCCTGAGTACATGGCTGTTCGTTCAAAGTGCACTTTTATAGAGCTGTATAAAACCCCGGAACTCGCTGCTGAAGTAACTCTCCAGCCGGTTGATATTCTGGGCGTCGATGCAGCAATTATGTTTTCAGATATTCTTACTCCTCTGGAGCCCATGGGGATGAAACTGGATTTTGTGCCTGGGCCGATATTCGATAATCCGATCAGGAGTATGGCCGATATTGATGCGCTGCGTATTCCGGAAATGGAACAGGATGTTCCGTTTGTGCTTGAAACGATCAGGATTTTGCGTAGAGAACTGACGGGCAAGGTGCCGCTGATCGGTTTTGGTGGTGCCCCGTTTACGTTGGCCTGCTATATGGTCGAAGGTAAAGGTTCCAAAGATTTTGCCTTGATCAAGCGCATGATGTACTCAGCACCGGCTGTCTATTCAGCCTTGATGGATAAAATCACCCAGATGAGTATTGATTATCTCAATGCCCAGATAAAAGCCGGAGCACAGGCGATCCAGATCTTTGATACCTGGGGCGGGATTCTATCACCATCTGACTATGCAACTTATGTGCTTCCATATACAACTCGTCTGATTAATGGCTTAAACAGTGAGGAAACTCCGGTGATCCATTTTGTTAAAGGGGCTGGAACAATGCTGGACGCGGTCAAGAAGGCCGGTGGCAATGTCATCGGGCTAGACTGGCATGTTAACCTGGATACTGCCAGAAACACACTGGGACCTGATATGGCTGTACAGGGAAATCTTGATCCGACAGTCCTTTATGCCACTAAACCGATTATTGAAGCTGAAGTCAAGAGGGTGCTGGATGAAAATGGTGACAGACCAGGTCACATATTTAACCTGGGGCATGGTATTTTACCTACGGTGCCGCCGGAAAATGCCAAGTTCATGGTTGAATGTGTCCACAGGCTTTCACAAAGATAAAATTTGTTTGAAGGGCAAATCATATGAAGGTTGTAACCCGTGAGTTATTGAATCTGATCACTGAAGAAGCGGTCAGGTCTCCAAGGCTTCGAAAAAACCATAATTTGCATAAGCATGACGGGTCTGCCTGTCATCGGTTGTTAAATGCTATCGAGCCGGCTTCATATATCAGGCCACACCGTCATCTTGACCCCGAGAAAGATGAAGCCTTTATTATTTTGAAGGGAAAACTCGGGATTATTATCTTTTCTGAAAATGGCGCAGTCACGCAAAAGGTATTGCTTTCTCATCAATCAGGTAATCTGGCAGCCGATATACAGTATGGTGTTTTTCATACAGCCGTCAGTCTTGAGACAGGAACCGTTTTTTATGAGGCAAAGGCTGGTCCTTACCTGCCGTTGACAGAAGCTGAAACTGCATTGTGGGCACCGATTGATGGTTCTGAAGAGGCGGCGCCTTATCTAAATAATCTTTGCCGTCTGTTTGAATAAAAGATCAGCATGCGTTTACTTGGTTTGGCATTTTGTGTGATGTTTTTTGGAGTGCTGCTGCCGAAAGGTATTGAAGCTGCTCCTTTGGTTGTTAAAATTACCAAGATGAGGCCATATACCGGCATTGGTGTGCTCTTGCTGGAGCCTTTGCAGGAAAATCCTGCAGAGCCAGCTGATCCTCTGCCACTTTATGAGGAACCTGCTATTGCTAGGCTTGGCAAGTTGAATCTATCCAGAATGCCATCAAGTGACTGGATTTTTGGTGGCGGTAAAAGTACTGTCCCGTTGATTGTTACGTCAAAAAAAGGCGCCTGGTTGCGGGTGATTTACGATGAATCCGGTAAGGAAGCCTGGCTTAAATATCCCTCCAAGGCAAAATTTCAGCTATGGGACAGTTTTCTAAAGGGTCAATCTGCAAGTTTACTGGTTGGTTTACAGAAAAAATATTATCAAACCGCTCAGCAGCCCGGATTAGTGACATCCGGTACTCTTACCGGCAGGCAGGCGTTTAAAGTAATCAAGGTCGATAAAGACTGGGCGATGGTTATGTTAAATAAGGACACTTTGACCTGGTTGCGTTGGCGTGATGAAGATGGCAGAATATTGATCAGCCTGGAACAGCCCAAGATAAATTCATTGACCAGCCAATTTTAGTTGTGTTATAGAAAATTACTATGAACAAAATTATCAACATAGCAGCACGAGCTATCAGCGCAGCGGCGCGTTTCGCCGCAGGTGTTACTGCTGACTGCTGATCGTCGTTGTTGTGTAAACGTAACGTAAAAGCCGTGGGCAGAAGCTCACGGCTTTTTTGTATTGTAGTGTAAAATCAAGATTTTTTTACGGGGGAGTAACCATGCGTATAGAACTTGTGCCGCGCGGAGCAGGAGAGCTGGTTTACGAGATCAGGAATATTGTAAACGTTGCTGAAAAACTTCAAAAGCATGGCGTTAAAATTAATTGGGAAAATATCGGTGATCCAATTGCCAAAGGGGAAATTATTCCTCCCTGGATGAAAGAGATAGTTTCCAAAGCGGTGATGGATGATGCTACCTGGGGCTACTGCCATACCCGTGGAGTGCTGGAAACACGTGAGTATATCTGTAACAACACCAATAAACGCGGTGGAACCCAGATTACTCCGGATGACATCATCTTTTTCAATGGTCTTGGTGACGCAATTGCCAAAATTTATGGCTGCCTGCGTACCGGCGCCCGCGTACTGATGCCATCACCCTGCTATACAACCCATACAATGGCTGAGATTTATCACGCTCAGTCTAATCCATCCTTATTTCGTCTCAAACCGGAGGATAAGTGGTATCCGGATATGGACGAAATGCGCAATTATGTCCGTTATAATCCTAATATCTGCGCTATCATGATCATTAATCCGGATAATCCGACCGGTATGGTTTATACGAAGGAGATGCTGGAAGAGATAGTGGCTGTTGCCCGCGAAAATGATCTGTTCATAATCGCTGACGAGGTCTACACCAACATCGTTTATAACGGAGAAAAGACTGTTCCAATCAGCGATATTATCGGCGATGTGCCTGCCATCTCACTGAAAGGCATCTCCAAGGAACTCCCCTGGCCCGGATCACGCTGCGGCTGGATAGAGATTTACAATGGACAGAAGGATGAGAGCTTCCGCAAATACATCAATCTGATCCTGACCGGTAAGATGAATGAGGTTTGCTCAACAACGCTTCCACAAACGGTTTTTCCGACAATAATGGAGCATCCGGAGTATTCCAGCTACCTGAGTGAACGAATCAATCGATATGAAAAAATGAGTAACATTACCTATGACTATTTGAGCCAGCTTCCCATGCTTCAGGTAAATCGTACCAACGGGGCGTTCTACATGGCGGTGGCATTTAAAGATGGTCTGTTGAATAACAACCAGTCGATTCCGATCGCTAATACCGAGGTCAGGGAATTTGTTAACGGGCTGGTTAATAAGCCGGGTGTTTCACCTGACAAGCGTTTTGTTTATCACATCCTGGCTGCAACCGGCATCTGCATTGTGCCGCTCTCTTCGTTCTCCACTCAACTTCAGGGTTTCCGTGTTACATTGCTGGAAAAGGATGAAGTCGAATGTCGTCGCGTCTACAGAACTCTGGCTGAGAAAATCGAAGAGTATGTTGGTTCCTGAAATTGAATTTGAATAATATATGTCATTAAAATGAAACAAGGGGAGAAGCCGAAGCTTTTCCCCTTGTTTCATTTCCAAATCCAATATTTTTATTATTTTTTTTCGTCGTCGTTTTTTGGCTTTATTTCAATTTCTTCTTTTCCATCGGTTGCTTTTTTGAAATTGCGGATACTTTTACCCAGAGCCGCTCCAATTTCCGGCAAGCGACCGGCGCCAAAAACAACCAGAACAATTACTAAAATTATTATTAGTTCAGGCATACCGAAACCAAACATTATATCTCCTCCTGTTTTGTGTCATTTTGCCTCTTTCATGATATAGTCTGGAGGCTTTATTATAATTAGTATTGCATTGAAGCATAATAATATCAAGAGTTACAATTCATGAAATTTACTGTTGCTTGTAAAATAGGAGAATATTGCATGAAAAGCTTTTGTCTGGCGATGTTATTATTGATTGTTTGTTCCTGGCCCTGTTTGGCGGAAAACATGGAAGTTACACCGTTTCGTACTTTTAATCAGAGCCCTTTGGTTCAGATTTTCGGAATCCCTTCTGAAACATTGTCAACAACAGTAAAGGCTGGTCGTACAAAGGTTAACCTGATACAGGACATTGCCAGCAATTATACTGTAGCTAGCAATACAAGTGAGCGTATTCATCTGGATGGAGAGTCATACCGCTGGGCGATTGCTGCTCGCTATGGTCTGACAGATCGGCTTGAAATTGGTTTGGATGTGCCATACCTGCTTTCCGGCGGCGGTTTTCTGGATGGATTTATTGTTGACTGGCATAAAACATTCAGTTTGCCTCAAGGCGGCAGGGATTCGGCACCAAAAAACAAGCTGCAATATACCTATACCAAAAATGGTCGGCAGATTTTGAATATGGATCGCAGCGGGTCTGGAATAGGAGACATTTCACTGGGCGGGGCTTTAAATATTTATGATGTCAAGGACGTGGAGTCGCACGATAGCATTACTTTGAGAACTGCAATAAAGTTGCCGTCCGGTGACAGCTCACAATTAAGGGGCAGTGGCAGCATCGATTTTTCTGTCTACCTCTGCGGCAGTATGAACAATTTTACCGAATGGGGCAGTCTTGGTATATTTGGTTCTATTGGAGGATTGGCCATGACTAAAGGTAATGTCTTGCCAGATCAACAAAAACAGCTGGCCGGTTTTGGTACAGCTGGATTTGGCTGGGGACCGGCAGAATGGATTTCTTTCAAATTTCAGCTTAATGCCAATACGCCTCTTTATAGTGGCAGTTCATTAGCTGAGCTTTCCAAAAGTTCCTTGATGTTGACTGTTGGAGGTGCACTTAAACTGCCTGGCGCATATCATCTGGATATAGGTGTCTCTGAAGATCTGGCTGTGGCAACAGCGCCGGATGTGGCATTTCATCTGGGATTGAGCAAACAGTTCTAGTGCCAATTCCAAATCAAAGCGTTACCGTCGTTGGCTCGTCTTCGGCTCCTCAACGTACTATACTTGTACGCCTTAGTCGCCTCAATCCTCGCCGCCTTGGTTTCATCTTTGATTTGAAATTGGAAGAAGGGATATTATGAAATTTTTGCGTAAAATATTTCACCCGGTTATGGCACTGATAGCCGTACAGTTGGTCTGGATCACGCTGGTTATTTTCTGGATTTACTGGTTTGTCGGCAAACAGCGGGAATTCAGCGAACTGGCAAATAAATATTCGCCTGAGCTGATCGGTATTGGCTACAACTGGGTGGTAATGGTTGAGGGATTGATCATGCTGGCGGTCATTCTGGCTGGTGTATATGTCATTTTTGCTTATTGGCGACGTCAATCCAAACTGTATGACAAACAGCGTAATTTCATTACCCAGGTTACACATGAACTCAAGTCCCCGTTGGCTTCAATTCAACTGCATCTGGAAACCATCCGCTTGCGTCGTCCCACAGGAGATCGTTTGGATGCCTTTGTCGGGACAATGCTTTCTGATACGGACAGGCTGCACTATCTGATGAATAACTTACTGATGACGGCTCGTCTGGAACAGCGACGCAGGCCTGCAGAGCGTCGTCTGATTGATGCATCTACCTTGCTTCAAGAGTATGTTGAACGGGAACGTGTAAAGTTGCCTCAGGGTGGCAGTATCTCACTTGACGTGGAACCAGGTATCAAAATTCAGGTCGTTCCAGATGAGATGGGTATAGTGATGCGTAATCTTTTTGAAAATGCAATATTATATTCCCCGGGAAGTCCTGAAATCTCTGTCAAACTTGTCAAAGAGGGGCATTTTGTGCGGCTCTACATGAAAGATAAAGGTCGTGGCTTGGAAAAAAATGAGTTGAAAAGTGTGCTGGAGAAGTTTTATCGTGTACAGCCGGCAGGTGAAAATGTCAGGGGCACTGGACTTGGTCTGCATATTGTTCAGACCATTATTCGCGAATATGGCGGCAGCGTAAAGATAGAAAGTGACGGTGTGGGGCACGGTTGTACAGTTGTCTTAACAATGCCGGCTTGAAAAGCGGCTTACAATTAAAATGAGGCATTATGAATAACGAAAAATCAAATATAATGCTGGTTGAGGATGAAATTCATCTAGCCAGAGGCATCTGTTTTAACCTCGAGGAGGATGGCTATCGCGTCAGCCATTTTGAGTCCGGTGAAAAGGCTCTGGTAGCCCTTGAAGTGGAGCATTTTGATCTGATTATCCTTGATGTGATGCTTCCTGGTATCAATGGCTTTGATACCTGCCGGGCCATTCGCAAGCTCGATGCGCGTGTGCCGATACTGATGTTGACAGCGCGATCT
>Ga0105048_10003896_pt1 | contig 24410 bp, 20 predicted proteins | sample MAT05_FD_78382 | JGI IMG/M metagenome (GOLD analysis project Ga0105048, IMG submission 78382) | Freshwater microbial communities from Lake Fryxell liftoff mats and glacier meltwater in Antarctica - MAT-05 | ecosystem: Environmental > Aquatic > Freshwater > Ice > Liftoff microbial mat | place... | reverse complement strand
TGCTGCGTCAGTACTTCCCCAAAGGTCTGGATCTTGCCTCGCATTCACAGGCCGAGCTGAACAAGGTCGCCCGACAACTCAACGAGCGGCCAAGGAAAACGCTGGACTTCCAGACACCGGCTGGGCGATTTAGCGAGTGTGTTGCGTCGACCGGTTGAACTCACCGCGATTTGCTGCCGATCATCGATGCGGGACTTACGCGGAGCCAGCGACAGGCGCGGTCCTTCGTCGTTCGGTGGGCGTCACGCTCCTGCTCACTGCCCCGGCCTCACCCCTCACCTAGCGGCATATTGCCAAGTGTGGCGTTGAGCGATGAAGTCTCCAAAAGATAAAATCAGGGAGCGGACATCGTGAGCATCAGCGAGAACAAGCGGACGGGTTGGTCGCGGCGGGGGCTGCTGCGCGGTGGGGCGGCGATTGCGGCGCTGACGGCGATGCCGGGGTGCGCTTATGGGCAGACGCGGCGGATGGGGCCGAATGACCGGATCAACCTGGCGGCCATCGGCGCGGGCGGCATGGGCGCGAACAACATGGCCAACCTGACTGGCGAGAACATCGTCGCGTATGCGGATGTCGATCTTGGGCGGGTGGATCGTTCTCTGCGGGATGGCGATGGCGTGTTGAAGCCGGAGCGGGTTGCGCTGAAGGCGGCCTACGACAGCGCGCAGCACTTCGACGATTATCGCCGCATGCTGGATACGCGGAAGGATCTCGATGCGGTGGTGATCGCGACGCCGGACCATCATCATGCGATGGCGGCGCGGATGGCGATGGAGCGTGGGCTGCATGTCTATGTGCAGAAGCCGCTCACCTACTCTGTGCAGGAGAGCCGGATGCTGCATGCGCTGTCGCGCAGTAATCCGAAGCTCATGACTCAGATGGGCAATCAGGGACATTCGAGCGACGACGGGCGGCGCGTGGTTGAGCTGATCCGTGGCGGGGCGATCGGCAAGGTGAGTGAGGTTCATATCTGGACCAACCGGCCGGTGTGGCCGCAGGGCGTGCCGAAGCCGGCCGCGGTGGCGGCGCCGACTTCGCTGAACTGGGACCTGTGGCTTGGGCCGGCGGATATCGACTGGGGCTATCATCGCGATTACGCGCACTTCAACTGGCGCGGCTGGCTGCCGTTCGGCACGGGGGCGCTGGGCGACATGGGGGCGCACCTGATGGACTTCCCCGTGTGGGCGCTGGAGCTTGGGCTGCCGACGCGGGTGGAGACGCGGCATACGCTGTGGGGCGGGGATGATGATCCGTGGGACTACAAGCGGCCCGAAGTTCTCACCAGCTATCCGCTGAGCGCGATCACCTACTATGAGTTCGGCAAGGCGAAGGGCGGGCCTGTGTCGCTCAACTGGTATGATGGCGGGCTGGCGCCGCCGATGGTGCGCAACCTGCCGGTGGACCGGATCATGGAGGAAGAAGGCGGCGTGCTGTTCGTGGGCGACGGGGGTCAGTTGCTGCACGACACCTATGGCGCGAAGCCGACGCTGATCGGCGAAGAGGCGGTGGCGCGCGGCTCGAAGATTCCGCAGTCGATCCCGCGCATCAGGGATGGCTCGAAAGGGCACGAGCAGAACTGGGCGCGCGCCATTCGTGGCGAGGAAGCGATTTCCAACCCGTTCGAGACGGCGTGCACGCTGAATGAGACGATGCTGCTGGGCATTGTCGCGATGCGATCCGAGAAGCCGATCGAGTATGATGGCGTCGCGGGGCGTGTGACAAATTCGGAAGAGGCGAATGCGTTGCTGGGGCGGACGTATCGGAGCGGGTGGGCGCTGAGTGGTTGATGGTTCAGCGAGCGTGGAGGCAGACCCCCACCTGTCCGCCCCCTAAACGGGGCGGAACCTCGTTGCGCGAGCTTACCCAACTTTGAAGGACGGCGACGCTTCAGGGTCCCGCCCCGTTTAGGGGGCGGACAGGTGGGGGTCTCCAACCGCGATGAGAATGATGAGAGACGCCTACAGCAGCGCCACGCCGCCGAAGCGGACGGCGCAGGCCATCGTGAGCAGGATGGTGAGCAGCAGCGCGACGGCGATGAGCATCGTGACGACGCGCGTGCGGGTCATCGTCTGCTCGGCGGCGGGCTCGAGGAAATAGCTGCGGACCGTTGGGATGTCGGAACGATCGCCGGTGAACCACGGGGTCAGCTTGCCGGCGACCCAGAGGCAGGACGCCGTGAGAAGCAAGCTGATCAGAAAAAGTGTGATTGCGGGGAACACCTGCGCGAGTTCGGCGTTCATGACGGTTGGCTCCCAGCCCGGTGATGGGTGAGAGGTGAATCAAACCGCCCTCGCCGTCAAACGGCGGTTCGCCGCACCTGCGAATTTTCTACCGTTTGAGCGCACGTTGCCGCGATCTTGAGCACGGCCTCGTCCTTCGACGGGCGTTCGCTTCGCTTACTGCTCAGGATGAGGCCTATTGGGCTGCTGCGCGTGAGAGCTCTACTTCTTCAGGCTTCCGCAGAAGCGCTGAATCCTGCGGCAGGCTTCCTCGAGCTTTTCGTTCGAGGTCGCGTAGGAGATGCGGAAGGCGGGGCCGAGGCCGAAGGCGGAGCCGAAGACGACGGCCACCTTCTCTTCGTCCAGAAGCGCGGCGGCGAATTCCTCGTCATTGGTGAGCAGCTTGCCGCCAGCGGTGGTCTTGCCCATTGCCTTGGAGCAATCGGGATAGACGTAGAAGGCGCCCTCGGGCGTGGGGCAGACGAGTTCCTCGGTCTGGTTCAGCATGCCGACCACGAGGTCGCGGCGGCCTTTGAACAGTTCCTGGTTCGGCTTGATGTAGGCCTGCGTTCCGTTGAGCGCCTCGACCGCGGCCCATTGCGAGATGGAGCACGGGTTGGAGGTCGTCTGGCTCATCACCTTGGCCATGCCCTTGATGAGCGATTCTGGCCCGGCGGCGTAGCCGATGCGCCAGCCGGTCATCGAGTAGGCTTTGGAGACGCCGTTCATGGTGAGCGTGCGCTCATACAGGCGCGGTTCGACCTGGGCGATGGTCCAGAACTGGAAGCCGTCGAAGACGAGGTGTTCGTACATGTCGTCGGTGAGGATCCACACGTGCGGATGGCGCAGCAGGACATCGGCGAGCGCCTGAAGCTCGGCCTTTTTATAGGCGGCGCCCGAGGGGTTGGAGGGCGAGTTGAGCAGGACCCACTTGGTCCTCGGCGTGATGGCGGCTTCGAGCGCTTCCGGCTTCAGCTTGTAGGCGTCGGCAGCGTAAGCGTGGGCGAACACCGGCGTGGCGCCGCAGATCAGCGCCATTTCCGGATAGGACACCCAGTACGGCGTCGGGATGACGACTTCATCGCCGACATTCAGCGTCGCCATGAAGGCATTGAAGATGACCGGCTTGCCGCCGGGCGAAATGTTCACCTGCGAGGGTTTGTAGTCGAGGCCGTTCTCGCGCTTGAACTTGGCGCAGATGGCTTCCTTGAGTTCAGGAATGCCGTCGACGTCGGTGTATTTGGTCTTGCCGTCCTGGATCGCCTTGATGGCGGCGGCCTTGATGTTGTCGGGCGTATCGAAGTCGGGCTCGCCGGCGCCGAGGCCGATGACTTTCTCGCCCTTCTGCTGCAGCTCCCGCGCCTTCTGGGACACCGCGATGGTGGCCGAGGGCTTGATCCTTTTCAGGGCGTCGGAAACGGGGGCGGAGATTGGCGAAGACATTGGGGGCACGGCCTTCCTTCTCAAGATGGCGCGGCTGTACGCCCATCCGCCGAGGCATGGAAGGCCTCGCGGAGGCGGCGCACCCTTTTTTCAAACGGGAATTCAGGGCGAGAATCGACGCGGCGCGCGGCGCGGTCTGTTGCCGCCCGTTCAGGACGACGTGTCACAGTAATGTCCTGGGCAGGCCGACTTCGCGCGAGGCCCGCCACGAACATGCGAGAACCGGCCAGTTCCCGCATTGCAATGCTGCAAGGATACCGGGAAACAGACCGAAAAATGCAGCTGGAATGATGGATCACACGGCCTATTTACAGTGGAAGGCGTTGTCTCGCGGGGCCTCTCGCGGCTATCTCGCTGGCTAAAGAATTGGGAGTTGAAACGATGCAGTTTGTGAAGCTTGGCGCGACAGCCCTTGCGGGCGTCTTCCTCGCCTTCGCCACCGTGTCCGCGCCGGCCATCGCGCAGACACCCGGCCAGCCGCCGGCCGTGCAGGTCTCGCGCGACATGGTCACCCCGCTGAACGAGGCGCGCGCCGCCATCGTTGCGAAGGACTGGGCGACCGCCGCCACCAAGCTCACCGCCGCCGCCGGCAAGGCCAAGACGCCGGCCGACAAGGCGCAGCTGGATCGCCTGCGCCTCGTGATGGCTGCAGAAACGAACGATTATGCGGGGCAGCTGTCCTCGATCAACGGCCTGCTTGCCTCGGGCTCGCTGACGCCGGACGAGATCAAGCAGTACAAGGGCGCGCTTATCAAGATCTACGCCGACTCGGGCGACACGGCGAAATCGCTGGCGGCGTCGCGCGAGTATGTCGACACCTACAACGGTTCGCACGAGATGCTGGCGGCGTTGGCCAACGACTATGCCAAGGCCAACGACAACGCGACCTCGCTTATCTATGTCGACAAGGCGATCGCCTCGGCGCGCGCGGCCGGCGCCAAGCCGCCGGAGTCGTATTATCGCCTGAAGGCCCGCGTGCAGCAGGGCCTCAAGGACACGCCCGGCTATTACAAGACCGTGGAAGCGATGGTCGCCGACTATCCGAAGGAAGAGTACTGGCAGCAGCTGATCGCACGTTCGCAGAACGAGCCGAACTTCAAGACCAATGTCATGCGTCTCGACCTGTTCCGCACGCTTCAGGCCGCTGGCGTGAAGCTGACGCCGCAGCAGCGTAGCGGCGCTGCGCAGGAGGCCCTGCGTCGCGGTCTGCCGAATGAAGCCGTGCAGCTGCTTGAAGCGTCCATCGCATCGGGCGAGCTGTCGAGCGCGGAAGACAAGGAAAACCTGACCAACGCGAAGAGCCAGGTGTCGAAAGACAAGACGGGCCTAGCGGCGGAAACCACAGACGTGCTGGCCAAGGGCGATGGCGGGACGATCGCCACGCTGGGCGAAGCGCACCTCAGCTATGGCGACTACACCAAGGCTGCCGAAGTGCTGAAAGCCGCGCTGGCCAAGGGCATTCCGGACGCCACCGAAGCGGACACTGCGCGCCTGCACCTCGGCATCGCGCAGTACAATCTCGGCGACAAGGCCGGCGCCCGCACCACCTGGGGCGAAGTGAAAGCCGACAACGGCGCGGCCGTGCTGGCCCAGAACTGGATCCTTATCTCGAACCTCAAATAGATCAGGCCTCTGATCCAAATGAAAACGCCGCCTCGTAAGGGGCGGCGTTTTTGCGTTTCCTGCCAAGGTCTTAGCTCTTAGGCGAAAAGCCGCTGACAAGGTCGCCATACTTTTTGGAAAGCTCCCTTTACAAACCCGGCGGTTGCTGTAAAAGCTCCTTTACACAATGGAAGGGTCGCTTGTCAGACCCGCTCCAAGGCAAATAGAGGAAGCCGATGCCCGCCCCCGCCCAGAAACGCATGCCCCCGCTCGGAATCGCCGTGCTTGCCGTGGCGCTGGCCGCCATCTCCGCCACCGGCCGGCCCGGGCCTGAGTCCCTTGCGATGATGAGCAGCCTTGGCCTGCCCGACTGGGCCGGCACGCTGGCCGTCCACGCCATCCCGGTCGTGCTCGCGGTCGTTTTGCTCGTCGTCGGCCGGATGGCCACGCGCGGGATGGGCCATGGCCTGAAGTGGGGCATCTACGGATTGCTGGGCATGGTGGTTGGCATGGTCACGGCCTGGCACCTTGAACTCTTCGCGGGCGTGCCCGCCATTATCGAAGCGGCCAATGGCCCGCTGGTTGAAGCCGAGACCACCGAAATCCTGCTGTGGGGCCTCGGCTCCATCTGCATGATGATGGCGGTGATGGTCGGCGCGGTCGCGCTTTTCGGATCGAACGCCGCCAAGGCCATGCAGGTCGAGGAAGTCGATCCAGAGTTGCTGGATGTCCGGCGCGCCGAGCGTGGACTCTATGCCTACAGCGCTTTTGGAATGGCGACGGTTGCCATCGCCTGCATGGCGCTGGCCATCGCGCGGCAATCCCTGCCCGACATGCGCATTGGCCCCTTGCTGATCGCAGGCGTCGCAGCCCTCGCCAGTATTGCAGCCAACTGGATCCTCTGGCGCCACTGCGACGAGCTTCAACGCAGGACGGTCATCAATGGCTACGCGGTCTCCGCTGTGGCGGCCACGCTCGGCGCCTTCGGCTGGGCCATGGCTTCGGCAGCCGGATATGTCGGCCAGATCGACGCCGCAGCCGCCTTCGTCGCGCTGACCATCATCCAGCTGATCGCCACCGCAAGCACAACCGCCTCGATGATGGGCAAGACATTCAGCACGACCAGGGCGGCATGAAGAACAGACTCAAAGTCCTCAGGGCAGAGCAAAGCTGGAACCAGAGCGATCTTGCGGAGAAGCTTTCCGTGTCACGCCAGACCATCAACGCCATCGAGACGGAGCGTTATGATCCATCCCTTCCCCTGGCCTTCGCGATAGCCAAGCTCTTCGGCCTTCCGATCGAACAGATCTTCCTTGGCGATGCTGGCGATCCGCCCGGATAGCAGCGGCCGCCAGACCGACTGACGCCCACCTGAACTCAGACCTGCAGCAACCCTCCATAGGAGAGAATGATGAAACGCGCCTCTGTACTGCCTCTGCTCGCCCTCGGCCTGCCCTTCCTCGCGCTGGCCATGGCCGCCCCCGTCCACGCAGACTCCCCGCCGGCCGAAACACGCCAGACCATCGTCGGCTACGCCGATCTCGACCTAACGCGCGATGGCGATATCGCCGCGCTTTACGAACGGCTCGATGTCGCCTCGCGACGCATCTGCCGCGCACTCAACGCCGGCAAGACGGCCGAACACCGGCGCGCTTACGACGCATGCTGGGCTGATGCGATGACGGGCGCCGCAGCCGATATCGGCAATGGCGAGGTGACGGCTTTCATCGACAGCATTGTGGATCCCGCTGGCCGTGGCGGGACGAGGCGTCAGTTCGCGGACCGCGGCGCCAACTGACGCAGGGAGGCGGCGGCGTCACCCTGACCTGGGCGCCGCCGCTTCTTCTCTCCAGCGGGCTCCGCGGACGCTACTGTCCGCCAAGGCCAAGCTGCTGGGCGAGATAGACGTAGTGCCTTGCCCAGCGTTCGGAGTTGAGGATGGGGTCCGAGTCGTTCGAACGGCCGCCGTCCGTGTTTTCGTAATAGAGCGCCTGATAGCCGGCTTCCTGCAGGCGCGCGGCGAACTTGCGGGCGTGGCCGGGGTGGACGCGATCATCGCGCGTGTTGGTGGTGATGTAGGGGATCGGGTACGCCTTGCCCTTCTGGATATTCTGGTAGCCTGAGTAGGCCGCGATCCACTGCGCTTCTTCAGGAATGCGCGGGTCGCCGTACTCGCCCATCCACGAGGCGCCGGGCGGGAGTTCGTGATAGCGCAGCATGTCGACCAGCGGGCTTTCGATCACGACGCCGCCGAGCAGTTCTGGGTGCTGCGTCATCGATACCAAAGTTAGCACGCCGCCGTTGGAGCGGCTGTAGATGCCGAGGCGTCTCGCAGAGGTGATCCCGCGTGTTTCGAGATCGGCGGCGACGGCCGCGAAATCATCGAACGCGCGCTGGCGGTTGCCTTTGAGAGCCGCTTGGTGCCAGGCGGGGCCGAACTCGCCGCCGCCACGGATGTTGGCGATGACATAGGCGCCGCCGCGCTCAAGCCAGAGCTTGCCGAGTTCAGGCTTGTAGACGGGCGGATAGGAGACCTGGAAGCCGCCATAGCCGAACATCATGGTGGGCGTTGCCGGGCTGGGAGCGCCTTTCGGGCGGACGACGAAGTATGGGATTTTCGTGCCGTCTTTTGAAGTGGCTTCGTGTTGTTCGACGACGTGGCCCGAGCCATCAAAGCGCGCGGGGGCGGCGCGGATCACGTCTGCCTTTGCGGCGGCGACATCGGCGAGGGCGAGTGTGGAGGGCGTGAGGAAGCCTTCGTAGGTGTAGAAGAATTGCTGTTTCGAGCGCGAGGATGAGCCGAGGTGGACGGCGGCGTTTTCGGGGACGGGGAGATTTGCGGGCGTCCAGCCGGCGAAGTCGCCGCTGTCGCTGAACACGGTCGCGCGGCCGCGGACATTGTCGTAGACTTCGGCGACGATGCGGAAGTCGAACAAGCGAACGCCATCGATCGATGTGCGCTCGGTTGGCTCGAACACCGAGGCATCGCCCTTCTCAAGCGTCAGCTCGTCGCCGAGGCGGAGCGTGTCGCGCGGGATCGCCAGCAGGGAGCCGGCGGGATAATCCTTGCCGTGGAGCTTCCACGGCTGTTCGATGGTGAGCACCACGCGGACGTCGCCGAGTGCATTGGCCTTGAGCGCGCCGCGCACGGAGACGCGCTCGGGCAGAAAGAGTTTCGTCGCCTTGCCGTCGACCAGTTCCCACGTTTCGGAGCGGAAGGTATCCAGCGGACGCGTGATGATGACGGCGAGAACATTGTCCGCGCCGTCGCGATAGACTGCGGGGCTGACGCCGTAGCCGCCGTCGCCAGCCGAGCCGCGATAGACTTCGGTCGCCTACGCCATGGTCTGGCCGCGCTTCAGCGTTTTCACGATGAAGGGGTAACCACTTTCGGTGAGCGTGCCGGGGCCGAAGTCGGTGGCGACGAGGAGCGTGTCGGCGTCGAGCCAGTCGATGCGGTGCTTGCCTTCGGGGATGCTGAAGCCATCCGGGACGAAGGATTTCGTGATCGTGTCGAACTCGCGGATGACGACAGCGTCCTTGCCGCCGTCCGACAGGCTGACGAGGCAACGGGTTTCGGCGGGGCCGACGCAATTGGCGCCCTTGTAGATCCAGTTGGCGTTCTCGGCTTTCGAGAGCGCGTCGATGTCGAGCACGGTCTGCCATTGCGGGGAGCCGGAGCGGTAGCTGTCGAGCGTCGTGTGGCGCCAGACGCCGCGCACGTTGGACGCGTCCTGCCAGAAATTGTCGATGCCGTCGGCGCGGAAGGTTGGCGTCGGCGTGCGGTCCTGCGCGGTCAGGATGGCGAGGGCTTCCTTGCGGAACGGCTCATAGCGCGGGTCTGCCTTGAAGATGGCTTCGGTGAGGGCGTTCTGCTGATTGACCCAGGCGATGGCGCGCTCGCCCCAGACATCTTCCAGCCAGAGAAATTCGTCGGCGGCTTTCACGGCTTCTGGCTCCAGCGAATTCGGCACGAAGGGCTTTTCACCGGCGCTGGCCATGTCGGCCGGGGCGCTGGTGCAGGCCGTTGCGAGCAAGACTGCTGCGGCGGCGACGTAACCGAGCTTACGCATGATGGGCTCCGAGATGTGCGTGGCGGCGCTCAGGCGCCGGCCAAACATGCCTGATTGTGCAGATTGCTAGGATGAAGTTGGCGCAGAAGGAAGTGTATCGGCGTCCGCGAGCACGGCCTCGTCCTTAGACGGGCTCAGGATGAGGCCTGTCGGGCGCTGGTTGCTCAGCGCTTCATCCTGAGCCTGTCGAAGGACGAAGCGCTGGCGCGGCGCCCGCCACAATTCCAACGCGGCCCGGCGCCGGTGCGCCGTAGTCGCCGCGACAAGGTCACGCCTCAAGCAAACAGCGGACGCGCTCACATTGTTGTGTGGGTTCATCGAAGGGGCTGGGACCCCCCGATGGAAAACATGAGCACCCTGACATCATATGGTCTTCCCACGCGCCCCGCTCTGGCAGGCGCGTTGCTCGCTGCTACATTTCTTGTACCCGCCGCCTACGCACAGGACGGCACGGTTCGAAAGCAGGACGTATCTTCCGGCTCGCTGCTGCTGCAGTCGTCGACGCCCGGCCGCTATGTCGAGGCGCCGCTGGTCGCGGCCGACGTGAAGATGGAGATTGCGGGGCCCATCATTCGAACAACGCTGACGCAGCGCTTCACCAACCCGACCGACAAGTGGGTTGAGGGCGTGTACGCCTTTCCCCTGCCCGAAGACGCGGCGGTTGATACGCTGCGCATCGTGATCGGTGATCGCTTCATCGAGGGCGACATCAAGGAGCGGCAGGAAGCGCGCATCATCTATGAGCAGGCAGCCGCCAACGGGCAGCGCGCGGGTCTTGTGGAAGAAGAGCGGCCGAACCTGTTCACCACTTCGCTGGCCAATATCGGACCGGGCGAGACGGTGGCGATCCAGATCGAATACCAGGACAAGGCGCGGCTTGATAATGGCGTCTGGTCGACGCGCTTTCCGATGGTGATCGCCCCGCGTTACAGCCCGAAACCGACTTTCGGGCTTGTGGCGGATCGCGAGAATCGCACGGTTTCGGTAACCGACCCTGTGCCGGACCGCGACCGCATCACACCGCCTGTGTTGCACCCTGCGCATGAGCCTTCGGGCGTTGAGGGGCTGCGCCTGCCGGTGAATTTCGCCATTTCGCTGGAAGCGGGCGTGCCGCTCGCCAGCATCACGTCGCAGTCGCATGGCATTACGGTTGTGCGGGACGACGCGGATACGGCGCACATCACGCTGGGCGGCGATGTGCCGGCCGACCGCGACTTTGTGCTGAGCTGGAAGCCGGAAGCGGCCACGGCGCCGAGCGCCAGCATTTTCCGCGAGGCGCGCAATGGCGAGGATTACCTTCTCGCCGTGGTGAACCCACCGGCCATGAAGGTTGAGGGCCAGCGACGCGACCGGGAGACGATCTTCGTGATCGATAACTCCGGCTCGATGTCGGGCGAGAGCATGGACCAGGCGAAAGCGGGTCTTCTGCTCGCGCTTGATCGCCTGGCGCCGACGGACGAGTTCAACGTGATCCGTTTCGACGACACGATGGACCTGTTGTTCACGGCGGCTGTTCCGGCCAACGCGCAGAACCTTGCGCGGGCGAAGCGCTTCGTTGCCGGCCTTGAGGCCAATGGCGGGACGGAGATGTTGCCGGCGCTGCGTGCGGCGCTGGTCGACAATGACCGGGCGAACACGGAGGAAGTGCGGCAGGTGGTATTCATCACCGATGGGTCGATCGGCAACGAGGACGAGTTGTTCTCGGCCATCACCGCCGGCCTTGGCCGCTCGCGCCTGTTCACGGTCGGCATCGGCTCTGCGCCGAACGCCTACTTCATGACGCGCGCCGCGCGGCAGGGCCGGGGCACGTTCACCTATATGGGCGATGTCTCGAAGGTGACCGAGCAATCTGCGAAACTCTTCGCGGCGCTTGAGAACCCGGTGATGACGGATCTTGTTGCGACGCTGCCTGCGGGCGCGGCGGATGTGTTCCCCTCGCCTCTGCCGGACCTTTATGCCGGCGAGCCTGTGACGTTCGTGATGAAGGCGAGTGATCTCAATGGCGACCTTGTGCTGTCGGGGCGCCTGAACGGGAAGGACTGGACGACGAGGCTGTCGCTGGCGGACGCGGCGCAGTCGGCTGGTGTTTCGCAGCTGTGGGCGCGCGCGAAGATCGCGGGCATCGAGGAGAGCCGGTTTGCCGGCGCCTCGATGGAAGCGGTGGACAAAGGCGTGTTGCAGACCGCGCTCGACTTCCATCTGGTCTCGCGCCTCACCAGCCTGGTCGCCGTCGACAAGACGCCGGCGCGGCCCGTGGGCGAGAAGCTGGATACGCGGCAGATCGCGAGCATGTTGCCGAAGGGTTGGGATTTCGGCGGCGTGTTCGGGCCGGAAGCGGAGGCGCGCGCGCTACGCTTCGATCGCCTGCCGGACGGCGTGATGCAGCACATCAACGCGCGTGCGACGCAGGACAAACCGGCGACGGAGGAAACGCTTCCCCTGCCGCAGGGCTCGACCAACTGGCAGCTGATGCTGGCCCTCGGCCTGTCGCTGCTTCTCTTCGGCGCCGCTCTTCTGCGGCGTGGACGTTCGGCCATTGGTCTGCGGGGACCGGCTTTGACAGCCAGTGTCGGACCGATGCGCTCAACGCCTACGCGCGGAAAAGCGAGCTAGCCGGCCGCCCGCCTCTCCGCCTGCAGCGGCGGAGGGGCGGGTTGGGTTTTGGAGTGAGTGATGTGAGCAATCTGCCAACCAACAGCACCGATCATCCTGACGCACGTCAGGACGAGCGGGAACGTGGCGGAGCTTCCATACGCAGGCTTGCTGCAATTGCGCTGTTGATTGGCGGTGGATTGATTGCGGCGCAGGCCGCGTGGATTCCGGCGAAGGCGCAGGTGGCGCAGGTTCTGATGAATGGCGCGTGGGAGCATCAGTTGGCGACGGGCGAGCCGGCGCGACCGTGGCCGTGGGCGGATTTCACGCCGGCGGCGCGGCTGGCGTTTCCCTCGCTGAAGCGCAGTGTGCTCGCGGTCACGGATGCGGGCGGCGAAGGCATGGCGTTCGGGCCGATCCAGATGGCGGCGGCTGTTCAGCCCGGCGAGCGCGGCGTTGCCGTGTTTGCGGCGCACCGCGACACGCACTTTGCCTTTCTGGGCGAGCTGAAGGCTGGGGACGCTGTGATCGTCGAGACGCCGGATGGGCCGCGCACGTTCAAGGTGACGGGGTCGGAGGTGGTGAGCTGGGATCGCTCGGGCATTGTCGCGCATGATGGCGGGCGGCCGCGCATTGCGCTGACCACGTGCTGGCCGCTGGATGCGAAGACGCCGGGGCCTATGCGGTATGTGGTGTGGGCGGAAGCGGTCTAGGCGCACGGCCGGTGATTACGGCCTCGTCCTTCGACAGGCTCAGGATGAGGCCTGTCTCTCCACTGAGCATTAGCGCCTCACCCTGAGCCTGTCGAAGGGCGAGGCGCGTGTCTCAGTCGGCCCCTACTTCTCCGGCACGATCGACAGGCGCCACGCGGTTTCCGGCTTGAGCCATTTCTGCGCGGCGGCTTGCACTTCGGCCGGGGTGATCTCGCGGTAGTCCTTCATCTCCGTGCGGATGTATTCGAGGCCGCTGGCATCGTCGTGAACGTTGGCGAGAAGTTCGGTCCAGTAGCCGGCGTTGGTGACGAAGTTGCGCCGGGCCTGTTCGACCTTCGGCTGTGTCACGCGCGAGATCTCGGAGGCGGGTTGGGGAACGGTCGCCAGGGTGGTGGCGATGTTCTGGATTTCGCCCTGGATCTCGTCGATCAGTTCGGGCGGTGATTCCACAGCCACGGCGATGTAGCCGTAGTTGGGCAGGAAGGTCGGGAAGTCGACCAACTCCATCGGCGAGTAGGTCGCCCCACCCTCCGACCGGAACTTGCGCGTGGCGTTGTCGCGCAGCATCTGGCCGAGCACGTAGCCGACGCGCTCTTCGCGGATCGACTTGTAGGCGCCCTGGTAGGTGGGCCAACCGATCAGCGCGTAACCCTGGTCCTCGCGGCCCTGGTGCGGGAGCGTCTTTGTGCCGGGCGCGGGGAATTTCACGTCGCGCAGGCCTGCCGGCTCCTTGAAGGGCGGACGGGCCGGGAGTGCGCCGAGCGTGCGAGCGACTTCGGTGATCACCGCATCGATGCGCACATCGCCGACGACGATCACTTCGATGGGTGAGTTGTCGACGATCGGCTTGATGTACTTGATCGAGTCTTCGGGCTTCCACGTGTCGCGCAGCGCCTTGTTGTTGATGGTCCAGCGCAGGTCGCCGCCGTGCACCAGCGGATCAAGCTCGCGCTCGAGCACGCCGGATGGGGTCATCTTCATCGCAGCGTCTGCGGCATCGGCCTGGGCCATCCATGAAGCCCAGTCTTCGGTGCGGTAGGCCGAGTCCGTCAGCGTGGCGGCGAGCAGCTCCATCTGGAGGCCAAGGTCCTCGCGCGTGGTGAGGTTGAAGTTGTCGAGCGTGTAGGCGTCGTCGGTCGTGCGGGCGGCGACGCCCACGCGCTTGCCGGCGAGCGTGCGCGACTGTTCGGAGACTGACAGCTTCTTGAGGCCGCCGGCCGACCAGAGCGACAGGCCCATGTCGGACGCATCAATCACGTTGAGCGGCATCTGCAGGCGGCCGAGGCCGATGCGGACGCGGATGTTGATCAGGTCCTTGTTCGAGGGCAGCGGCTTGATCGTGAGCTTCACGCCGTTCTCGAACTGGACCAGCGTGACGCCAAGATCCTGCACGGTCTCGCGCTTGGCGACGACGCCGACGGGGCCGAAGTCGGTGTAGGGCCACGGCTTCACGGCGGCGGGCACATAGGCCGAGACCGGGGCGGCCATGGCCTTCGTAAATGCATCGCGCAGGGCCGGCTCGCCACCCGGGGGTGGTGCGCTGCCGCTATAGAGCAGGCTGGGCGCCTCGCGGAAGCGGGCTTTCAGGGCGGCGTTCACTTCGGCAAGCTTGATGGTGGGCGCCTGTTCGAGCAACAGCCCGTAGGACTGCTGCAGCGAGACGAACGGGACTTCGGACGACACCATGTCGGCGGCGATCTCGACCTGGGCGACCGACGTGCCGGTGCGGCCACGTTCGGCTTCGCGCTTGGTTGCATCGATCACGAGCTGGAGCTGTTCGTCGAGTTCGGCTTGCGTGATGCCGTAGTCGACTGCCTGGCGGTGGGCCTTCACCATCACGTCGAGCGCCTTGTAGACGTCCGTGACGCCGACGGTGCTGGCGATCTGGCCGTTCCACACGCCGTAGATTGCGGCGCGGGAGGCGCTGCCGATGCGGGCGGCGGGTTTGCCGGCAGCTTCGTTGAGGCCCTGCATGCGGCGCGCGACGACGCCGGCGCCGAGTTGCTCGATCAGCGAGATGCGGCGGTCGGCCTTGCTGTAGGTCGGCTCCTTGTAGGTGTCGAACCAGCGCAGCATCAGGCTGGTGTCGGGGGCGCCGGCGGTGACGATCATCGACACGTCGGGCGATGGCGGTTTCACGGTGATGGGCGCCGGATCCTTGCCGGGCGTGCCGCGGCCCACCCAATCGGCGAAGGTGGCGGTGAGCGCGGGCACGAGGTTTGCCGGGTCGACATCGCCGACGATCACGAGCGTTGCGCGCTCGGGACGGTAGAAGGCGTCATAAAAGCCGCGAATGGTTTCTGGCGTCACCGTCTCGATCACGGGGCGCAGGCCGATGGGCGGGCGGCCATAGGGGTGATCGCCAAGCTGCAGGCGCAGGAACGCCTTGCTGGCTTCAAGCCCAGGGCCGGCGCGCGAACGCTCCTCGGCGAGAACGACGCCCCGCTCGGTGTCCAGCTTGTCCTTTTCGATGAGCATGTCGCTGACCAGCTGGCGCATCACGCTGAGGCCGGTGGTGATGGAGGTCTGGTCGTTGCGCGGGAAGTCGAGGATGAAGGTGGTGGTGTCGGGGCCGGTGGAGGCGTTGACGTCTGCCGCCATCTGCAGGCCGATGCCTTCGAGGACTTCCTGGACCTTGCCGTCCGGATAGAGCTTGGTGCCACGGAAGGCGAGGTGTTCGAGGAAGTGGGCGACGCCCTCCTCGCCCGGACGCTCCTGCATCGAGCCGGCATCGATCAGCAGGCGCATCGCGACCTGGTTGGGCGGCGTCTGGTTCGGGAGGATGAGATACTTCATGCCGTTGGGCAGCTGGCCCAGCAGATAATCCTGATCGTGGGGAAGATCGCTGCGCTCGCGCGCCCAGCCGCGATGCTCTGCGGGCGCTGGCGCGACCCTGATCGTCTGGTTCTGGTTTTGCGCGGCGGCGACGAGCGGCGCCACGCCAAGCCCGAGCGCGGCAACCGCGCCGCCAAGGATCAGGGTCAGTTTCTTCAGCAGTTTCATCATTCCTCCCGGAATTTTCCGGCACGCTAACAGAACATCCGTTTTGGGCGGACGAAGGCAAGTGCGTTCAGCCGTGGCTATGAACCACCCCCTGGGAGCTCTTGAAGTCGGCAGCGACTTGCCGGGCGATCGTTTTTGGCGCGATGGCGCAGTAGCTCTGCACCATCCAGCCCTTCAACGTGTCCAGTTCAGCCATGATATCGTCATCCGGCCCGAAGCGGGCAATCACCCAGTTGTGTTGCAGGAACCAGCCCTTGCTCTCCTGAACGAAGTACAGGTCCCGGATCATTTCGGCCGATATGGGCAACTTCATGATCATGGTGAGATGGCCGGGCAATTCCTTGCGGTCCCCGAACACGCAGAACATCTTCTTGCGGAAATAGAGGGCCCGCGTGGGAGGCCAGCCGGGGGCGTCGGAGGTCTCCGGCAGGGTGAGGCCGAAGGCCGTGAGGTCGGCCTCGGCTTGCGCGATGGGGCTCTGCTTCCCTTCTCTCTTCATGCCTAGACCTTAGTGCATTCAGGGCCATTCCGCCCAGCCCGTGGCCATTCCTGGAGAATTGTCCCCACCTTGCCCAACGTCATGGTTTGACGACGGGGCGAAACCGGCCTTACGGCTGGTTCCATGTTCGGGAGAGGGATGAAACCAGCCATGCGTATCGCGCTCGTCGTATCTGCCATTGTCGCGCTGGCCGCCTGTGCGGCTGCGCCAACCGAGCCTTCGGCGCCGCTCGCCGCAGCGCCAATGTCTGTTGCGACGCCCGCCCAGGTTGCGGCTGCGCCCAAGGCGCTTGAGATCACCGAAGCCAGCTTCGGCTGCATCCGCGATATGAAACCCGTGCGCGGCTTCTTCGTCGGCAACCTGCTGGGCGATATCGATGCGACACTTGCGGCGGCGAATGCGCCGGACGGAGCGGTCTATCCGGTGGGCTCGGTCGTGCAGCTCGTGCCGGGTGAAGCGATGGTGAAACATCCGGCCGGCTATGACGCCGCGACGAACGACTGGGAATTCTTCGAGCTCGATGTGAAGCCCGGCCAGCCGACCAAGATCCGCGTGCGCGGCACAACGCAGGTGGTGAACCAGTTCGGCGGCAACTGCCTCTCCTGCCACGCGCCAGCGGCGACGAAGTGGGACATGATCTGCGAGCAGACGCATGGCTGCCTGCCGATCCCCGTCACGCCCGTGATGGCGCGCGCGATCCAGAAGACCGATCCACGCTGTGCGCCGACGGCTCTTGCTGACGACGAGAAAGCGGCGATGGCGCAACTGGCGGCGTTCCTCGGCGCGGCGCGTCCTGCGGCGGGGCAGTAGTCGCGGGGGGCCCAGGGGGGCTGCCTGCCAAATATCCACGCGAAGCTGTAGTTGGAGCGAGCCAGCGAGCAGGACGGCCCCCAGTCCCCGTCGCGCGTCATCTTCCAACGCTTGTCCTTGGACAGAAAGTCGGCGAGCGCTTGGCCCATCGCGGCATCGGGAACTGACGCCAGCGACCTGACATTGAATATCTTGCCCTTTTCGTCGATGTCCAAGACGATGACAACGGAGGCGGAGAACCTCTCGTCTCCCTCGAACTTGCGTGCACGCGGGAGTTCGCCGGGATCCGGACGAACCTTACAAGGGCCGTCTGGGTCAAGGTAGAGCAAGCGCTTTGACCGCGCATCGCCTGCCGCGCTGTCAGCGGTTCCCATGGTGGAGGCCGCACCCACAGTGTTGCTTTGGGTGTTCTGCCTATTGCGCGCTATGCCGCGTGCTGCATTGGACCACGCCGCGACCTCCCAGTAGAGCGGCACAAACACCTGTGCGGCTGCGTCGCTGGCCGCGTTGTCGATTTCGCGGATCAGCAATTTCCGTAAAGCATCGAGCCGCTCGTAGCCTAATGCATCCGCTGAGGTTGCATGAAGCGCTGCCGCTTGCACCATATCGAAGCGCAAGGCCGGTACGCGATACGCCGGCCCGCCTGCTTCGGCCAGCGTCTTGGCTACGCCGGAGCTTTCCAGCGCCGGCGCCCAGCGCGCTTTGCCGAAGTCGTAGTTTGCCGCGGCCTGCGAGGCGAGGAAGCTGATGCCGTCGAGGCCCGGCACGGCGGCGCGCGCCTGAAGCGCCTGGACGAGTGCGTTGCGGGTCTGGTCAGTTGGACCGGCGCGATGTTCTGCGGCGCGCAGAAGCACTGTGGACTGAACGCGCGAGGCGGCTGCCTCTGGCGTGTCGCCGCTTTCGTTGAGCGCCCCGGTTGCGTATGTGCGCGCGGCCGCGAAGTCGCCCGCCATGTAGGCGGCGAAGCCGAATTCGCGCGCGATGATCGGCAGATCCTCGCGCGACTTGTCGAGCGTTTGCCAGGCGGACGCGGCCGCAGCGGTCGCGCGGGCGTAGTCACGATCCTTCATGGCGGCATTGAACGATTTGATGTCGGCGACGGCTGGGGAGCCAGCGAGCATCAGGGCCACGACAAGCGCGGCCGCCCGGCCAAACAAGACGCGGCCAGGACGCCATACCGATTTCATGAGATTCCCCAATCCAATGTGCAGCAACCATAGCATTCCGGGTTTGGGCCGCCAACTGCCTGCGCGCACCTGACCGCTTGTCAGATGCCCCTGGATCGCGCCTAAAAGGCGGGGCGGAGCGAGGGATCGGGCATGCGTAGCATTGTTGTGTCGATTGGCGCCCTGATGGCGCTGGCGGGATGTGCGTCGGCGCCTTCCGCTATGTCCGCAGCGTCGGCGATCGTCGAGGTCAACCTGCTTGCGATCAACGATTTCCACGGCCATCTCGATGCGCCGCCGCGTGGCGCCTATGTGATCGATCGCGCCAATCCGCGTTCAAACGCAACCGTGCCGGCGGGCGGCGCGGCGCGCCTCGCGACGGCGGTGAAGGAATTGAGCCAGCGGCCCAACACGATCATGGTGGCGGCGGGCGACCTGATCGGCGCATCGCCGCTTCTGTCCAGCCTGTTTCATGACGAGCCGACCATCGAGGCGCTGTCGGAGATGGGGCTTGCGATCACGTCGGTTGGCAATCACGAGTTCGATGAAGGCTGGCAGGAACTGAAGCGGATGCAGGATGGCGGATGCCATCCGAAGGACGGATGCGCGGGGCCGAAGCCGTTCGCGGGGGCGGCGTTCGAATATCTCGCGGCTTCTACCTTTCTCGAGAATGGCGAGACGCTGTTTCCGCCCTACACCATCCGCGAATTTGACGGCGTGAAGGTGGGTTTCATCGGCATGACGCTGGAGGGAACGCCGGATGTGATCACGCCGGCAGCGGGCGTCGGTCTGCGCTTTGCGGACGAGGCCGACACGGTCAACGCCCTGGTGCCGAAGCTGCAGGCGGAAGGCGTCCAGGCGATTGTCGTGCTGCTGCACGAGGGCGGCTTCACAGTGGGCGGCTCGGACGATTGCCGCGGGCTTTCGGGCGCGATCATCGACATCGTGCCGCGCTTCGACAAGGCGGTGGACGTGGTGGTGACCGGCCACACCAACGGCATCTATATCTGCACGTTGGATGGCCGGCTGGTGACCAGCGCGGGCGCATACGGCACGCGCATTACCGACATCTCGATGCGGATCGAGCGGAGAACCGGCGATGTTGTCGGCGCGTCGGCGAAGGACATCATCGTGGGCGTGGATACGTTTTCAGAAGACCCGGCGCAGGTTGAGCTGCTTGGCGCATACCGCACCCTCGCCGCGCCGCGGCTGCAGCGGGAAGTCGGACGCATCACCGGCGACGTGACGCGCAACCGGAACAATCACGGCGAAAGCGCACTGGGCGACATCATCGGCGACGCCATGCTGGCCGCTGCGCGCAAGCAGGTGAGCGGGACGCAGATCGCGTTCATGAACCCGGGCGGCATTCGCGCGGACCTGCCGATGAACAGCGGCGTCGTCACCTATGGCGACATCTTTGCCGTGCAGCCGTTCGGCAACGATCTGGTCGTCCTCACGCTGACGGGCGCGCAGATCGAGAAAATCCTGCGCGAGCAGTATCAGGCGAGCGGCAACAATATCCTGCAGGTGTCACAAGGCTTCGAGTTTGCGTGGAGGCAGGCGCCGGGCCAGCCGATCGAGATCGCGCCGGGATCGATGAAGCTCGGTGGCGTGGTGATGGATCCCGCCGCATCCTATCGCGTCGTGACGAACAACTTCCTCGCGGACGGCGGCGACGGGTTCGTCACGTTCAGGACCGGAACCGACCGCGTCACCGTTGGCGGCGATGTTGAAGCGCTGGAAGCGTACTTCAAGGACCGCTCGCCGGTGTCGAGTGACATCGGCACGCGGATCAAGAAGGCAGACTAACCCAGCATCTGCGCCGCAGCTTTCCGCGCTTCTTCCGTGCGTTGCTCCATCATCTTTGCGCGAACGGTGTCGAAGCGTTGCCGGATGACAGCGGGGGCGGTTGAGGGGTGGCCGCTGTCGAAGGGCGGTGATGGCGCGTATTCGAGGCCGAGCTGGACGGTTTGCGCGTAATCCTCGCCTGCGATTTCGGCCAGAACCGTGAAAGCGAAGTCGATGCCGGCGGTGACGCCGCCGCCGGTGATGATGTTGCCATCGCGCGCGACGCGGGCGGGATCGTGCGTGGCGCCGAACAGTTCGAGCAGGTGCGCCCACGCCCAGTGGCAAGCTGCGCGCCTGCCCTTCAGCAAACCTGCCGCGCCGAGGATGAGCGAGCCTGTGCAGACGAACGTGATGTAGCGCGAGCCAAGCGCGAGACGGCGGATGTTGGTGATGAACTCAAGGTCCTGCGCAACCTGCGTCGCGCCGATGCCTCCGGGGACGCAGATGATGTCGCAGCTTTTGACATCAGCGATCCTCACTGTGTCGGCGAACACGAGGCCATCGCCGGGAACATTCCCGCCAGCGGGGCTGGCGACGATCGTCTGCGAGTTCGGCAAGCGGCTGAGCACCTGATGCGGACCGGTGAAGTCCAGATGCGTCATGCCCGGCCAGATCGCGAAGACGGTGGTGAAGGAAGGGGCTGAGCTCATGATGCAGTTCTTTCCGTCGGAGTGGCGTCTCGGGGTCTGTCATCCCGGGCGAATGCAGCGGCTTCCGGGATGACAACCAGAAGCTGGAGCAACTTGACGGGCTGAGACTGCCGGAACTACGGTGTGGCGGGAATGACAATGTTCCCGCTTTTTCTGCCAGAGCCCTGAAATGCCCCGCCCGTCGAAACCGCGCTTGGTCGGTGTGTTGATCTTCGAGGATTTCCAGCTGCTGGATGCGGCGGGGCCAATTGCGGCTTTCGAGATGCCGATGCGGGGTCTTTCGCTGCCGCCTTACGCGCTGCAGGTGATTGCGCCATTACCCCAAGGAGTTGGGGCCGGCCCTATCCGTTCGTCCTCGGGCGCGATCATGATGGCGGAGGCTATGCCGGCGCGGCCGGCCTACGACACGCTGATCGTCGCGGGTGGCACGGGCACGCGCGCGACCATGCTGGATCCGGGCGTGCAGGCGTTCGTGCGGGCGACGATGAAGACGGCGCGACGGGTGGCGTCTGTGTGCTCAGGCGCCTACGTGCTGGCGCAGGCCGGGGTGCTGGATGGCAAGCGCTGCACGACCCACTGGCGCCGGACGCCGGATTTCCGGGAGCGCTATCCGCTCGCCCTGCTGGAGCCGGACCGGATCTACACGCGGGACGGGAAAGTCTGGACGTCGGCGGGGATCACGGCGGGGATCGATCTGTCGCTGGCGTTGATCGCCGACGACCTGGGCGAGGAGGTCTCCCGGAAATCGGCGCAGGAGCTGGTGGTGTATCATCGGCGGCCGGGCGGGCAGTCGCAGTTCTCGGCCCTGCTGGACATCGAGCGGACGGAGGGGCGGTTCACGCCGCTGCTGGGCTGGGCGCGTGAGCGGCTGGAGGATGAGCTGTCGGTCGAGGCGCTGGCGGCGCACGCGAACATGAGCCCGCGGAACTTCGCCCGCGCCTTCACGGCCGAAACAGGCGTTACGCCCGCCAAGGCGGTGGAGCGGCTGCGGCTGGAGGCGGCGCGCGAACGCGTGGAGCATTCGGCAGAGCCGGTGGAATGCATCGCGCGAGAGGTTGGCTTTGGCGATCCGGAGCGGATGCGGCGGGCGTTCGTGCGCGCGTTCGGACAGCCGCCTCAGGCGCTGCGCCGGTTGGCCCGGGTCTGAAGCGCGCAGATCCTGGGTGGATGCGGCCCGGCTCAGCCCAGCGCTTCAGATGCTTTGATGGCAGGCGGATTCACGCCTTCGATGGAACGCCGTTGGCAATTCCACCTCAGCCGGTCCGGCTCCTGACGTCCTCAGTTCGCTTCGATGTACCGCTCGATACGGGAATCGAGCTCGGCGAGGCGGGTGCGCCAGATCACCAGTTCGCGGGCGGACAGACCGCCTTGCTCCGGAGATACAGGCTCCAGCGACGCAAGTTCGGTCGCCAGCCGCTCGCGCCGTTGGCGGAGCATGTCGAGGGTCTGATTGCGTGTTTCGTGTTCGCGCATTCTGAAGAAATAGGAAGCATGCGAGCAAAGACGAGTCGACTCTCTCATGCGGCGAGGTTGATCACAAATTCTGTCGTGATGAGAGGTTGAGCGCGGGCTTGCGCGGCTCGCCCGCGGTTGTCATCCCGGAAGCGCGCAGCGCTATCCGGGACCCATCAGGCCAGCTCGACAGTGGGTGAATGGGTCACGGGTCTCGCCTTCGGCTCGCCCGGGATGACAAGCACTGACCGTTGTTTTTCGATACCGGGAGTCCTTGTTTTTCCGGCCCTACTTCGCCTTTTCCGCAACCATCGCGAGCGCCTTGTCGATCCGGCGCAGGCGGGTCTCGGGGGCTTTGGCCTCCTCGATGGCGCGGACGTGCTCCTTGCGGTGGGTGAAGGCCAGCGCGTCGAAGGCGGCGCGCAGGCCTGCCTTTTTCAGGGCCGTGGCGAGATCCTTCGGGACTTCGACCTCGCGCGGGGCGGTATCGAGTTCCAACGTGATCTCGACCTTCTCGCCGTCCTTCACGCCGGAAGCCTCGCGATGGACCTTGGCCAACGGGAGCATGTATTTCCCGCCCATCACGGCGACGGTGGAGCGGTAGGTGTAGCCCTTGAGGGTGATGGTGACCTTGGGCCGCTTGCCCTGACCGAAGCCCTCGACCACGGCGGGCGGGACCTCGATCCCCATTGCGTCCATGTCTTCGGCCTTGCGAAGCGTGATCCTGAATTTGGGCATGATGGCCTCCCCCGGTGGGGCCCATGCTAGAACGGATCGGGGGCGGGGTGGAGTGGGCGTTCCGGTATTGCGAGGGAGCCGCGAACGGGGGTCGATCGCTCGCATGCGGACGACGGAAGGGTTGCACACGAGGGCCGATATTGGGCCACAGCTGCCCATCGACGCAGTTGCTACTGCCGACTTTCGCGATGCTTTTTTTAGCGGAGACGTGCACCCAGCGGCGAAACCGTGTCGGCACGATGTCTTGTCAGGACCCAGTCTACTCTTTGCGGCAAAGTTAAACGGAAAGTCCCGCCACCAGCGCCTCGACCGGAACGTCAAGCTTGTAGACAAATCCGTCCGGTCTATAGGCGAGTTCGACCTTACCCTTCCGCTGTTGACCCAGCGAGGTGATCATTCGGGTGCCGAAGCCCTTGCGCGTCGGCTCGGACACTGGGGGTCCAGCGGACTCGACCCAATCCAGCTGAAAGCGCTCTCCCTGCGTACGCCATGAAACTTGAACCTGCCCGCCCGGGAGAGACAACGCTCCGAACTTTGTTGTGTTGGTGCATAGCTCGTTCAGGGTCATCGCCAATGCGATCACGGGGCTCGACGCGATCCGGGTGTCTTCGCCGGAAACGATAAAGCGGCCACCACCCTGATCGAATGGTTCGATCGCACTCCGAATGGTGCTGTTGATCGTCGCATTCTCCCAACTCGACCTGGTGAGCAGATCGTGGGCGCGCGCCAGGGCCGCAAGGCGCCCATCGATCGCCGATCGGGCATGAGTCATGCTGGTTGCCGTGCGCAGGCTTTGATCGGCGATCGCGCCCAGGGTCGCGAGCATGTTCTTGATCCGGTGATGCAATTCCGCGTGGATCAGGTTCTGCAGATTTTCGGCGGCATGGCGCTCCTCAGCGTCGATGCCCGACTGGATGAGCAAGGCCTTGGCGTCTATGCTGGCCTGCTCCAGCGCCAGCTTGAGACTGTCATTCTCGGTGGTGAGGGCGTCCCTTGAGGGCTGGTTCTCGTCGATGATGGGCTGGTGCTTTTCCGTATCGAGCACGGTCCGCATGAGCAGGGCCTTGGCGTGGACGCCCGCCTGCTGCAGCTGGTAACGAAGCTCCCTGTTTTGTATCGTCAGCGCGCCGTTCTCGGCGGACAGTGAAGGCAGCAATTCCAGCACGCCCCCGCCGACCATCTTCTGGAGCTCCAGAACCATTTGCTCGATCTCAAGCGGCTTGGGGAAGAATTTGGAATCGTCCGGCTTGTCGGCGTTGGTGACCGCAATCTGTCCGGACACTAGGATGATCTTGATGTGGGGCCAGCGGGTATGGGTCAAATGGGCGAGCTTCAGCCCGTCCATGCTTCCCGGCATCTGTATGTCGGTGAACAGAACCGAAATGTCGTTGCGCGATTCAAGAATCTTGATGGCTTCATCGGCGCTTACCGCCTCGAGCGACTCAAACCCGGCATCCTGAACGATGTCGACGGCCCGCATCCGCAGCATCAACTCGTCTTCGACAACCAGGACGACAGACGGAGAGCCATCAGGTTTCATCGCCATTTCCTTTGGTGCTTTTCTGGCCAAACGCAGCTGTGAAAGGACGCCTCTCGGTGGCC
>Ga0105048_10003895_pt1 | contig 24410 bp, 19 predicted proteins | sample MAT05_FD_78382 | JGI IMG/M metagenome (GOLD analysis project Ga0105048, IMG submission 78382) | Freshwater microbial communities from Lake Fryxell liftoff mats and glacier meltwater in Antarctica - MAT-05 | ecosystem: Environmental > Aquatic > Freshwater > Ice > Liftoff microbial mat | place... | reverse complement strand
TGCGCTCGCGCATGTCGTCGGGACGCGGCGTGGCGCTGCGCTCGCGCATGTCGTCGGGGCGCGGCGTGGCGCTGCGCTCGCGCATGTCGTCGGGACGCGGCGTGGCGCTGCGCTCGCGCATGTCGTCGGGGCGCGGCGTGGCGCTGCGCTCGCGACCCTCGTCGCCGCGGGGCGGCCCGCTGCGATCACGGCCCTCATCACGCCGACCACGGGGTCCGCGTCGATCCCCTCGTCCGTCGGGGCGAGCCTCGTTTCGCGGCCGATCCCGCGGGCTCTGCGGCGCAGCTTCCGCCGCCGGGGCGACTGCCGCCGGAGCGACCGCAGCCGGGACAAGCGCGACCGTGGGCTCTGCCGGCGTGGCGGCGATCACCGGCGCGGGGGCGACGACGCGGGGAGCGATCACCGCGGGCGCGGGCGCCGCGACGACCTGCGGCGTCACCGCCGCGGGCGGCGGCGGTGCGATCGGGGCCGCCGCGATCGGCTTCACCGAGGGCCTCGGCGTCGCGGGCTTCGCCGCCGGTGCGGGCCTCGGCTCGGGGCGCGGCGTACGGGTCGCTCGTCGCGCCGCGCTCGCCTCTTCGGTCGCCGTGGGGCGGGCGCCGAGGTGATCGCGCAGCAGCCCCGCGAGCATCGCCTCGATACGATCGTGGGTGAGGAGCCGCCGCGCGAGCGCCAGGTCCTCCGGGTGGGCTTCCTTGGTGGTGAAGGCCTCGGCCAGCATCGCCACGAAGTCGGCCTCCGCGCGCGTCTTGAGCTCGCCCTCGCTCGGGATCTGCTTCTCGATCGGGCGGATCTTGTAGGTCAGGCGCAGCAGGTAGAGCCCGCCGATGTCCTGCGGCGTGATCATCGAGATCGCCGTCCCGGTGCGGCCGGCGCGGCCGGTGCGGCCGGTGCGGTGGACGTACGACTCCGCGTCTTGCGGAAAGTCGTAGTTGATCACGTGGGTGAGGTGGGAGATGTCGATCCCGCGCGCGGCCACGTCGGTGGCGACGAGGAAGCGGAGGCGGCCCTCGCGCGTCGCCGACATCACCCGCTCGCGATCGTTCTGCGGGAGGTCGCCGTTGAGCCACGCGGCGTCGAAGCCCTGGCGTTGCAGGGCCGAAGCGACGCGCTCCGTCTCGTCCTTCGTGTTGCAAAAGACGACGGCGCTCTCCGGATCCTCGACCTCGATCATCCGCAGGAGGGCGCCGATCTTGTCGGACGCCACCATGTAGACGAAGTGCATGATCGACAGCGCGCCGATGTGATCGCCCGAGAGCGTGATGAACTCCGGCGAGCGCAGCTTGTTCTTCGCCATCCGCTCGATGTCGGGCGGCACGGTGGCCGAGAACAGCAGCGTCTGCCGCTCTTTCGGCATGTGCTCGAGGATGGCCGAGAGCTCGCGCTCGAAGCCCATCGAGAGCATCTCGTCGCTCTCGTCGAGGACGACGAGGCGGACGTGCTTGGGATCGATCGTGCCGCGGCGGAGGTGGTCGAGCACGCGCCCGGGGGTGCCGACGACGACCTGCGCGCCGCCAGCGATCTGCTCGACCTGCCGCGGCATCGGGGCGCCGCCGTAGATCGCCACCACGCTGACGTTGCGCCGCTTGCTCAGGCGCTCTAACTCGGACGAGATCTGGAGGGCGAGCTCGCGCGTCGGGCTGAGGACCAGCACCTGCACGTTCGGCTGCGAGCGGCGGACGATGTGATCGACGATAGGCAGGCCGAAGGCCGCCGTCTTGCCGGTGCCGGTGCGGGCCTGGACGACAGCGTCCTTCCCGCGCGTCGCGGGCTCCCACACGGCGAGCTGGACCGGGGTCGGGTGCGTGTAGCCCATCTCGACCAGCGTCTCGCGCAGCTCGCGCGAGAGGGGGAGGACGTCGAAGGTGGGCGCAGTGGGGGACGCGTCCGGCTCGGAGCGCGGGAGGCTGCTCGCGGAAGCGGCGGGGGAGGTGGTCGTGAGGTCCGTCATCGGTAGTCTTTGGGTCGGGGGACCCGCGTTCGTGCGGGTCGAGTGTGGGGCGGGGCGCCGGGAAGCGATCGGGCGCTGCAACGGCTAGGGGGGGTTCGGGTGCCGGGGAGCCGGGCCCGGCGTTCCGGGGCGTCCGGGTTGGGAGCGCTCCCGATCGACGATCGCTTCGACCCGGCGCCGGAGCGGCGCAAGCTCGCCGGCCTCGCGCCGAACCGCGTGCTCTTCCGCATAGCGGAGCCGCTCGATGGCGTCGAGGGCGCCTTCGTCCTCGGCCTTCCCGCGGCAGGCCTCGGCGACGGCGTCGCGGTAGCCCCACTCGGGCGTGAGCGCCGTGCGAAAGCGCGCCAGGGCCGCGTCTTCTCCGTCGGTTCCGGCGGCGGCGCTGCGCGCGCGTTCGACGGCGACGTTGAGCGCGAGGAGGCCGTCTCGGCACGTCTTGAACGAGGGCGCCGCCGGGGCGCCGGAGCAGGAGAGCCCGCCTGCGCACGGGTTGAAGAGCACCTGCCGCGTCACCTGGACCGCGCTGGCGAGCGCCACGGCGGCCGTCAGCGCCCAGAACATGAGGGAGGCGATGAGGCGCCCTCGCTTGCGCGGGCCGGGAGGCGAGCCGCGGGGCGGGGCGTCGGAGGTTTCGGGGATCGAGCTGGGCATTCGGAGGGCGCGTTCCTTCTCGCACGCGAGGACGCGCCGCAGTGCTATCACCGGGCGGCGGGCGCGACGATACGCCGATGGTTCGTTTTTTTCCTTGGCCGTCGATTACCGGGGTGCGCGGGGCTTTCTTGCCCCTCTGCCTCGCGATGGTGATCGCACCCAGCGCCGCGCGCGCTGACGATCCGTCGCGCCTGCCGCCGGGGCGCTTCGCCATCGATCTGTTCCAGGGCCCGCTGCTCGCGCCGATCAGCGTGACCGGCATCGCCGGCGCCTACGCCGCGTACGCCGAGGGGATCTCCGGCTTCGTGGCCAACGCGGCGAGCCCGGGCGCACGCGAGCCCTTCAGCGTCAGCGATTTCGAGATCGACGGCTCGGGGTCGATCTCGTTCCCGATCTCGCTCTTCGAGAACAACGACTTCGATAACTCGGGCTCGCTCGACTACGACTACTCGAATTTTCTCTACGGGACCTTCGGCGGCATCCTCCAGTACGGCCCGTTCGGCGCCGGCTTCAACGCCGAGCTCCAGCGCTACTCGCTCACCGACGCGCAGGATCAGAAGACCAACGTCCTCATTGGCAAGTACCACCTCCTCGGCGCGCTCCGCGTCTTCGGCGATCAGCTCGTCCTCGGCGGCGGGGCGCGCTTCGCCACGCTGGGGATCGACGCGCCCGAGGGCACGTTCACGATGGTCGGCGCCGCCCCGGAGCTCGGGTTCCTGATCCGGCCCGACTGGCAGTCGTTTCGCATCGGCGGCACCGTGCGCCTGCCGGTGGAGGGCGTGCCGGCGCCCGGCCTCGGCAACGGCCTGCCGGTCGGCCTCTCGCTACCCGGCCACGTGGTGCTCCCGTGGGAAATCGAGGTCGGTCTCGCCGTACAGATCGGCCCGCGCCCGCTCAACCCGGTGTGGATCGATCCCGATCAGCAGGAGCGCGAGGTGCAGACCTCGTTCCGTCTCCGCGCCTCGGAGCGGGCGCGCCGCCACCGCGAGGAGCTCGGGCGGATCGCCGATCCCGTGGCCCGCGGCGTCCGCGAGCGCGAGCAAGGCGCCGAGGCCGCGCTCGCCCTCGCCCACGAAGCCCAGGAAGAGCGCCGCGCCCTCGGCGCCTTGAAGCAGGAGCGCCGCGCTCGCTACTGGAACTGGCCGCGCGAGCACCTGCTGCTCACGGCGGAGCTCCTCGTCACCGGCGCGGTCGCCGACGGCGTCAGCATCCAGACCTTCCTCGGGCAAGATCAGCCGAAGAGCGATCCGGGCTTGCGCGACGCCGGCTCCTCGGGCGCCTCGGTGAGCTTCTCGCCTCGCTTCGGCGTGGAGACCGAGCCGATCCCCGACCTCGTGCACACCCGCTTCGGGACGTACTACGAGCCGAGCCGCTTCGGCGACCGCGTCGGCCGACAGCACTTCACGTTCGGCGCCGATCTCAAGCTCTTCCACACCACGTGGTTCGGCCTGGTGCCCGAGGTGATTTACAAGATCCAGGCGACCGCCGACATGGCCCCTCGCTACCAGAGCGTGAGCCTGGGAGCCGGGGTATGGCATTGAGGGTTGTCCGCCCGGAAAGAGCAAAATTTAAAGCAAAGGCGCCAAGCCGCAAAGACGCAACCGGAAATCAGACTCGAAGAAAATCCGATTTTTTGCGCCTCTACCGTCTCCGCGCCTTTGCGTTGAAATCCGGGCTCCCCTTCTGCCCAGTTAGTTCAGCTCTTTTTCAGGCCGCTCCGCCTGCTCGGCTTCGAGGAACGTCGCGGTGATCTCGCGCTCCAGCGCGGAGGTGATCTCGCGCTCGATCGCTTCCATGTTCCCGGCGAGGCGGGCCACGTTGAGCGCGTAAACAAACACCCGAGCGCAGGGGCCGGCCAGCGTCCGGCTGCCCTCCGACGCCGGGCCGCCGAGGAGGGCGCCGCGCGGCTTTTGCTCCTCGGTGAAGCCGTCGAGCAGCACCAGGGCGCGCGGATCGACGCCCTCGGCTACCAGCTCCACCCCCGGCACGTCGGACACGTAGACGTCCGCCCCGTCGACGTAGTGCTTGAGCACGGGGTTCAGCGCCGCCACCGCCCGCTCGACGATCTTCGCCGTCGCGTCGCGGCCCGGCGCCCACGGCGGCATGCCCATCTCCAGGTCGAGCTCGCGCGATTTCAAGAACGCTGAGGTCGCCCCGCGGGGGTCGCCCTTCTCGTCGCGGATCAGGCCGAGGTAGTACTGCGCCTCGGCGTGGCGCCCATCCTTCTGCACGGCCTCTTCGACGAGGGCGGCGGCCTTCTCGGCCTGGCCGATCTCGTAGAAGGCGCGGCCGACCAGGAAGGCGTGGTTGGGGTTCTCGTACGGGCCGGCGGGGATCTTGGCCACGACCTTCGCCGCCTCTTCCCCGTCCCCCTTGCCGAGCAGGGCGTCGAACTTGAGCAGCAGGGCGTCGATGATCTCTTCGTCGACCTCGGCGAGATCGAGCGCCTGCTCGCACATCTCGAGGGCCTGGTCGTAGTCGCCGAGCGGGTGGATGTAGACCTCGGCCGCGTTGAGCATGGCTTCGAGGTAGGTGTCGTCGAGGGCGATAGCCTGGCGGTAGGCCTCGATCGCCTCTTCGCCGTCGCCCTCGAGGGCGGCGACGAACCCGAGGAGGTTGTGGGCCTCCGGTGAGTTCGGGTCGAGCTCGATCGCTCGCTTGGCAGAGGCCTCGGCGCCGCGGGTATCGCCGCGCTGAACGAGGTCCCACCCCCGATCGAGGTGCGCGGAGAACTGATCCATGGGACCCGATGGGTGTTCGAGATGCGCTTTCGAGTCAAGAGCGGCGTTCGAACGCGCTGAAATTTGGCCCGTTCGCGGGGGGTCCGATAAGGGCTCGGAGTGTCCCGCCGCTCGGGGTCCGGCGAGCCGCCGACCTCTTCCCACCGACGCCGCGGCCCCCCGGAGATCCGTCATGCGCTCAGAGAAAAAGGCCGCCCTCATCACCGAGCTTCAGGGCCTCTTGCACGACGCGTTCGTCGCGCGGGCCAAGGGCGAGAGCCACCCGCGCCTCGCGCGCGCGCAGGGCTACATCGACGGCTACATGCGCGCGCTCCTCGAGAGCGGGCAGGCGACCCAGCAAGAGCTGCTCGCGCTCGTGGCGGCCGAGCGCGCCCGCGTCAGCGGCCCGGCCACGCGCGAGATCGCGCACGAGGCGGCGTCGGAGATCGCCGCCGCGTGAGCGCGCGCGCCTGCTACTCGCAGGCGTTGACGCAGCCGAGGAACTTCGAGGTGTTGTTCTTGATGTCGGCGCAGGGCGTGCTGTAGAGGCAGTCCGCCGCGCAGGCGGTCGCGCCCGTGCAGCTGAGCTCGGTGCCCGGCTCGAAGCCGGTGACCTCGAATTTGCACTCCTCCGTCAGCCGATCGACCGCGAGGGCGCAGGGATCGGTCGACGCCGGCTCGCTCATGGCGCAGCCGGCGAGCGCCGCGGTCGCGATCAACCTCGCGACCGCGGACGAGAGCGCTGTCCTCGAGGACCGCGCTCGATTCACGGCGACACGACGGCGACGTCGCCCACCACGTTGGGGATGCTCGCGCGCCACCAGTTGACGAGCTGGAGCTTGCCGTCCACCTCGACGATCCGCGAGAACGCCCCGGCGAAGTTCTCCTGCGCGATCTCCGCCACCTTCCAGGTGTGCTTGTCCGCCGCGACCGATCCGACCGCGTAGTGGAGCTTGCCCGCGGTCGCGTCCTGGTAGCTCACCCGCACCTCGCCGCCCGCGCTCACCACGAGGTTGGCGTCGTCGCCGACGAGGTGCTGCCCGTCGGCGAACGGCACCGCGCCGACGCCGAGGCCGTTGTCGATCACCTCGGGCACGCCGACCTTGGTGCCGCCCGTGAGCTTGACGTAGCGGAGCGACTCGGCGAGGCCGTCGACGTAGGCGAGGTGCCAGTCGTTGCTCGCGTCGATGAAGAGCGAAGCGCCGACGCCGACGTCGCCGGTGTCCTTGCCCGCCGTGTCTTCGCCGTCGACGACCTTGCTCACCCAGGCGCCGCTCGCGTGCGAGGCCACGCCGAGGTTGCCGTGGATCCGGTCGTAGTAGGCGATGCCGATCGTCCCCTTGGGATCGGGGGAGATCGAGATGTAGTCGCCCACCGCCTCGGGGTACGAGTCGATCTTGCTCCCGGCGACCGTCGTCGCGCAGGTCGGCGCCCCGGAGCTGTCGACGCAGCTCTTCCCCGACCCGCAGGCTGGGGCGCACTTGCTCTTGTCGAGCTCGGCCGCGCAGGTCCCGGTGTCGGCGAGGCACACGGTCCCGGTCCCGCAGAGCACGGGGCGGCAGGGCGTCTTCTTGTTGGTCACCGCCTCCTCGAACGTCCAGTCCGAGGCGCCGGGCTTCTGGTTCTTGCTGGTGGCCACGCGGATCGTCGAGACGAGCGCTCCGCTGTCGCCGCCCGGGGCGAGGGTGCTGTAGGCGATGACGAACCCGCTCCCCAGCGCCACGATCTTGGCGTAGCGCCCGATGTCCGCGCCGGCCTTGCCGTCGACGGTGGACACCGTCCACTTCTCGCCTTCGAGCCGGGCGAGCTTGAGCGCCATGTTGCCCCGATCGTAGTAGGCGACCGCGGGGTTCCCCGCCGAGTCCACCGCGATCGAGGTCCAGATCCCGACGTCGTCGCCCGACTCGGTCTGCCCGCCGCGGAAGCCGTGGACGTTGATGGTCTTGGGATCCGGCGCGGGCTCGGCGGGCACGCCGTCGACCGCGACCCAGTCGACGTTCTTCCCGTTCCACTTGCCCACGACGAGATCGCCGTAGCTGTTGCCGTTGTCCCAGTCGGCCTCGGCGTAGCCGGCGACCCACAGGGTCTTACCGGCGACCGCGACCGAGGTGTACGCGCCGATCAGGCCCTGATCGAGCCCGGGTAAATCGCTCCCGCCGGTGCCCGTCGTCGACGAGCCCGTCGAGCCCCCCGCCGTCGACGGCGTCGTCTCGGTGCCGCAGTTGCAGCCGGCCCACGTGGAGGCGAAGGCCAGCACCGCGAGCGGCGCGATGCGAGCGTGGAGCGAGCGCCTCGGCGAAGGGGCGCTCGCCTTGACCGGCTTGCGCGAGCGATCCCGCTTCCAGAGGCGTGACGCCACCCCGGCGACGGCGATCCCCAGCAGCCACATCGAGCCCGCCGGGGACGACGGCGCGCCGGCGACAGCGCAGCCGCAGCCGGCCGCGGAGGCCTCGGCCCGACCGCGCACCAGCTCTTGCGACGTCGAGGCGATGTTGCCCTCTTCGTCCTTGGCCTCGACGTCGATATCCATCGCCTCGCCGACGTCGACCGTCGCGAGGTCCGACGGCGACTGCCACGCCGACCAGCGCCCGCCGTCGAGCCGCACGCGCGCGACCGAGCGATCGCCGGAGACCTTGTCGGTGAACGTCAGCGCGATCTTCCCCGCCTCGACCTTGCCGACGACGATGGTCGGCGGCTCGGCGTCGACCACGAACTCGACCTCCGCGGGCTCGGGATCGAGCGTCATCGGGTCCCCGACGACCTTGGAGCGGACCTGGATCACATGCCTGCCCTGGACGCGGAGCCAGCCGTCCTGCACGTCGATGCGACGCGCGCTGGAGTAGGGGTGCCAGAAGCCCTGATCGACGCGGTACTGGTACTCGATGGCGTGGGCGCCGTCGTCGAGCGACGACCCGAGGTGGAGCGAGACGATCGGGGCGTTGTCCTCGTGGATCGTCATCAGCTTCAGGCCCTGGGGATCGACCTTCTTGTCGACGAGCTGCGCCGTCGTCTTGCTCTGCGGGGGCAGGATCTTCGGCGCGGGCAGGCCGAACGAGGCGAAGATCCCGAGGTAATTGTCGGTCCCCTTCGAGAGCTTGCGCAGGCCGGGCGAGCCCTTGCCATCGACCGAGTCGGGGATGACCAGGGTCAGCCCGAGCGAGGCCAGCGAGGCGTTGAGATCGATCGGCTTGAGCCCGCCGGTGAACTGGCCGACCTGGCTGGCGAGGAGATCCGCGAGCGAATCGGCGAGGGCCTCGGGCTTCTCGCGGATCAGCGAGCTGTTGGTCACCTTGCCGTTGGTGACGAAGATCTTCTTGAGCACCGGCGTGAGGCCGGCCGGCGTCACCATCAGGTTGACCGGCACGTCGAGATCGAACGTCGCCGTCATGAACCGGACGAAGCGGTCGAGCGAGAACATGTAGAAGTCGAACGACGCCTTGTTGAGCTTGATCCGGAGCAGGGGATCGCTGTCGACGTTCGTCCCGTTGCCGAAGGTGACGGTCGGCGGCGACGCCGGCCGGATCACGATCGCGACCTGCTGCTTCTCTTTCTGAATGCCGAGCGTCGCCAGCGACTGGGCGAGCAGGCTGAGCACGCCGGAGTCGATCTGCGCGATGTTCTCGGTGGTGATGCCGATGCAGAGCAGGCCGCTGTTGTAGAGCCCGTTCATCGCGTAGTTGGCAAAGCGCTCCGAGATCGCCAGCCCGAGGTGCGGCCCCGGCGTCCCCGCCGGCCAGTCCGGGACCGTGTTGGCGAAGAGCTCGGGCGGGATCGGAATCCCCGTCGGCAGCGCGAGATCCGACATCTTCACGCACTTGGAGAGCGGATTCGGCTCCGCGCCGCCGTACATCCCGAGGGTGAACCCGTCGCCGACCCCGTTGGTGATCGTCCCGGGATCGAGATCGCCCCAGGCCGCGTTCGGGTGGTGATCACTCTTGCCGAGCCCACCGGCCGCAAAGAGGAAGTCGAGCCCCCCCGTCGTCCCGGGAGAGACGCTGGCGAGGAGCCCGCCGAGGTTGACGTGCCCATCGGTCCCGAGGACGATCGAGGCGCACTCCGCCTTGTCGTCCGAACCGTAGCGGCAGACGCCGTTGACGTCGTTCGTCCCGGTGGGGCAGGTGGGGTTGAGGAGCGGGTTGGACTTCTGGCAGAGCTGCTGATCGATCTGGCTGGTCAGCGTGCTGAGCAGCGGACCGACGAGCTGACCGAAGGCCACGCCTTTCAGGGCGTTGATCACGCCGGCGCTGAAGCCTCCGCCGCAGAAGTGCAGCGCATTCTTGAGCTGGTTCTCATCAATTTTGAGCGCGACCTTGAGCTTGGAGTAGCCCTGGCGTGAGTGGGCCGCGTTCTGATCGGCGGCGATCTCGATATCGACGTTGACGTCGATATTGGCATAATTCTGGGCGCCGCCGGGGCATGTGCCGTCCCCGTCGAGCACGCCACGAGCGCTATCCGGGATGAAGAAGAGATACTTGAAATCGATCGGAAGGTCCCGGAGTCGGATCGGCAGTGGCCCATGAATATGAAGATTATGAGTCGCCGTCGGATCGATCTTCAGTTTGGCGCCGCCGACATTGATCTCCGCCTGGCACGTCGGAGGATTGGCGTTCGGATTCGCTCCATTGGGACAGACCTTATAGTCGATGATGCCAATGACGGAGCCGGTGGTGTTCGGTATGTCGAAGGTAAGAACCCCGCCGTTGCCAGCCGTTCCGCCCAGAAGCTTCGTCGCCAGAGCCCCCAGGTTCTGCTCCAGGAACGTGATCCCCGAGTCGGTGATCCGGACCGAGCCGGAGTTCTCGATCCGTTTCGCGGGCTTGAACCCCTCGGCGAGCGGCGTCACGCCCGCGCAGGCGCAGCCGGAGCAGCCGCCGCCTCCGCAGCCGGCCACGAGGAGCACCGCCAAGATGGCGATGAAATGCCTGGTCCACGAGGCCGTCGCCGGGGGCCTCTTCCTGGTCGAAATGCGGGGCATGATAAGAACCTCCAGCGTAAAGCCGCAGAAAATTGGCCTTCCATGGGGATGCTACCGCCCGCCGGTTCCCCGTAGCAAGAGGATAAGAGGTGCCGCAATTGCGCAGTGCGTTGCTCCGCGGCCCTGACCGTGCCCGCCGATGGTTCAGGAACGTGCGCCCCCCTCGAGATGGACGTCGGCGCTGACGCTCACGAAGAGCGCACCCAGCGGGGGTGTCCAGCGCCCGCCACCGCGACCAGCTCTTCGTCGCCGCGACCGCGCGAGGCTGTCCCGGAACAGCCGGAATCAACCGCAAGGGCGCAAGGGGCGCAAGGGCGTCAGAGGTTCTTGGTCTTCTCCGGACCTTGCACGACCAGAGACCCGAGCCAGGTTTTCAGGTCGATGAGGCGTTTGTCTTCGTCGATGTAGCGCACCACTTTTTTCATCGACTCCTCGGCTCCGTTTTCGGCGGTGTCCTTCCGCGCTGCGGCTCCGTAGGTCGCTTTCAGCGCGTCGGTGCTGATGTGAACAACCTTGCTGAACAGGTGATTGTGGCCCAACAGCGCCTCGCAGGCGCGCATGAGGCGCGCCGGATCGAATTCGTTGGTAACGAAGACATACTCGAAGGGCTGCCGGCTCGACTCCGCCGCGGCATACTCCCCGAATTCGGACGTGAACTGCTTCTCACGGTCAGCCCGCAAGCTCCACTTCGCGGTAACCAGAATGCGTTGGTTCAGCTGAGGCCGGAGGATGGCAAGATCCACCTTGTTGGGTTTCTCGCCCTGCTTGGCCCGGTTGAAGCCAGGGAGATCATGCAAAAAATGGCGCGTGCGAACATCCAGCATAGAGCTGTCCGGTGACCGCTTTATGACGGCAGCCAGGACGTCCTCGAAGCCTTCGCCCACGCGACTCCGTCGCTTATTCTCCAGCATAAGATGCAGTTTTATGCGCCGAACGAGGATCTGCCACTCTTCCGTGGTCGGCTGACTGGAGAGCCGCCCCTCGAGGACGCCGGTGATGATCGAGACCAGCTCGGGATCTTCGCCTGGTTCGGGGAAGCCTTCCACCGCTGCCGCCAGATCCGACGTCGCCTTTCGGAACAGCCAATCGACGCCCTCCGCCAGCTTCGAAGGCGGCACGCTCAACGATGACGCTACCCAGTCGTGGAAGGCGAGTGACGGCCCGTACCAGTTTTCCGTGGGCTGACACGTGTCGCTCTCGTAGCTATACGCCCGACCCGTGGCCTGGTCGATCCACAGGAGTAGCCGATAGACATGCGCCCACGCCGTCTCTCGCGTCAACGGGGCCTGGCCGGCGAAATAGGCGTCGATTAGTCGTTTGCGATTGTTTGCACCGAACGCTGCCTTGACTGTGGCGTAGAGGTCAGGTCCCTGGTGTCGGCGAAGGGTGTCCTCTTCCTTCGGGCATACTGCGCGGGTCACGCTGGCTGGTGATTTTTTTCCGTGGACACGACCGCACTATGGCAGGTCCGTGGCCGCGGTGGAACGAGGTCGGCGAGCTCAGGGATCGATGGTGGAAAGGCCGGCCTACACCGGCCTCTCCACCGCACCGAGCCCGAGAGCGTGATCGGTGCCCATCGGCACCCGCCCTCTACTTCTTCTTGGGGTCGGCGGCGGCGGCGTCGGCGTCGGCGTCGTCCTCGGCGTCGACGTCGTTCGCGTCGTCCAGCTCGCTCGCCTTGCGCTTGCTGCGCGCTCTCTGCTCCGCGCGGCGCTCTTCCTCGGCCTGCGTCTGGTAGGGCGAGACCAGCATCTCGCGGATCTTGCCCTGCACCTCGTCGGTCGCGCTGCCGTACTCCGAGTGGACGTGGACGATAAGCTCGCCATAGGCCTCGTGCCACGCTTCCACTGCGATGGCCGCGGGATCGTTCGCCTGCGCTTCGGTGACACCCAGCTTGGCGCCGTAGAGCGTCACCCACTGCTTCAGGCGTGAGGCCTCGGCGCTCATCCCCAGGCGCGTCACGGCGGCGGTCGTCTCTGTCCCGTCGAGCGCTTTGACGATGGCCGTCATCCGAACCCATTGCTGGGAGTAGACGTGGGTCAAGAAGCCTGTCCCGGTGGGGAACAGCGCCGTGCGCACCGCGACGGCGTCGGCGAGGCGTGTCCGTTGCTCGCCGGTCAGCGGCAGGATGGACGCGTGGTCGAAGGACCGCTCGATGCCTTCGAGCTGGTCGTCGAACCCGGCGATGTGACGGTCGGTGCCGCGATCGATGGTGTTCATCGTGGCGTCGGTCGAGGCGAGGAGCGCGACCGCTTGGGTCTTTTCAACAACAGTCGTCACGGCGGCATCGACCTTGGCCGAGAGCGGTATCTTCAGCTCGTTGAGCTTGTCGCGGTGCGTGCCAAGCTTCGTCCCGGAGGTGATGCAGCCGGACTGGGAGAGCCGGCGGGGCAAGAAGGGGGAGTAGATCATGGCAGGGACGCTAGCATGGTACGCAGCTTTCCCTGTAGAGCATCCTTGATTGTAGCCTGAATTTCTTGCGGGCCCTCGCTGCCTGGCGTTCCGGTGGGTACCCGACCGTGGCCGGCATGCCGAAAGGCACCCCCCGACCGCGGCCGGCGTGCCGAAAGGCACCCCCCGACCGCGGCCGGCATGCCGAAAGGCACCCCCCGACCGCGGCCGGCATGCCGAAAGGCACCCCCCGACCGCTCAGCCCATCACGCAACAGAATGTGGACGGTCTACGCCCAGAGCGCGGCCAGATCGAGCTGGACGGCGTCGAAGGGGACGGCGCGCACCACCTCGCTGCCGCAGTAGATCGTCGGCTCGCTCCAGCCGCCGCGCGCGTCGAGCGTGTAGACCTCGAGCAGTTGCGTGATCGGATCGATCAGCCACGCGTGGCGCACGCCCTCGTGCGCGTAGATCGGCATCTTCTCGTCGCGGTCGACGTCCTCGGTCGACTTGCTCAGCACCTCGCAAATCCAGTCGGGGGCGATGGTGCTGTAGGCGACGTCGGGCACCTTCGGCATCCGCTCGCGCCGCCAGCCGGCGAGGTCGGGCACGAGCACGTCGATCTCCCCGGGCGCCGTCGGATCGGGGAAGTGAAGCTCGGGCTCGTCGAGGAGGATCCATCCGCCGGGGCCGCCCTTCCCCCGATCGAACGGGCCGTCCAGCTCCGCACCGAGGCGAGAAGACGCGCGCGCATGGCGAAACGCCGGCCGAGGCATCACGTGGAGCGTCCCCCGGATGAGCTCGGCGACTTTGTTCGCCGGCACGGCTTCGAGGTCGGCGTACGTCGCACGGGACGGGGGCAGGCTGCGGGCGGCGGACGACATGGGAGGCAGCGTGGCCCAAAGGAGGGAGGAAGCGCAAGGGTGTCGCGCCAGCTCCTTGGCTTCGAAGCCGTCCCGCATAGGACGACGAGGAGCAACAATGCGCTGTCGCTACGGGGCGAACCGGGCAACGAATCCGTCGTTGCTGCCCTGAGGAGTTAATACGCCTGTGCCCAGATCAAGTGGGCCAGCCGAGAATCCCGTGAGGATTGGATCCATGGATGGCGATAGCTGCATCCTGCCGAACAGCAGCCCGGATCCATCGTCGAAGCTCTTGAGCCAGAGCGGTTGCCCGGTGGGAGTAAGCTTCGCCAGGAAGATGTTGAGATTCGTGCCTTTGGCTACGACAGGGGCAGCGCCAAAATTGATGCTCCCCGAATAGAGTCCGGAAAGGACAATGTTGGCGGAAGCGTCGATGAATATATCTGACGCGGTGCCGTAAAAATTGTCACCGCCGAAGGACTTGCTCCATTGATAGCTGGAGGATGAATCAAATTTTACGAGATAAGCATTGCTTGTCGAGCTTGGAGTCGTGACGCCTCCCGCGCCGAAGCTCAGGTCTCCTCTGAATAGGCCAGAGATGAAAATGTTGCCTGCGGTGTCCGCGGCTATGGCCGAAGCATGCTGATCGTCAGTGTCTCCGAATCTGGCTGTCCCCGTGGTTGTGCCGCTCGCCAGAAATTTCGCGAAGAACATGTCATCTCCTCCCTTGGAGGTGATGGTGTATGCCGGAGATCCAAAGCTGGCTGTTCCCTCCAGGTCCCCGACGATGGTAATTGCGCCAAAGGGACCGCCTACAGCCACGCCGACGGCGCGCTGCGAGCTCTCGTCGCCGAACACCTTGCTCCATCCGCTGCCACTCTGCGCGGACCCGGTCCCTCCGCCGAGCAAGGCCACGAACCCATCCTGGCTCATCATCTGGGATGGGATCGGGCCTCCACCGAAATCGATGCTCCCGCAGTAGCGACCGGCGAGCACGATGTCATTCCCACTCGTGACCGCCATGGCCGCGATCGCGCTATCTTTGGTCCCGCCGCACCCCACTGCGCCGAATCCATTGCTCCAGAGAACCTTCCCGTCTCCACTGAGCTTCACCACGAACAGCCCGGCGGGCCTCACCTGCATCGCCGGCTCCCCGAGGCTGATGGGGGTCGCGCTGATCCCTCCAATCACCACGCTTCCCGTTGAGTCGACGGTGACGGCTTGTCCTTCCTGGGCGCCGGCATCTCCGAAAGCCTTTCCCCAGAGCATCTTCCCGCTCGAATCCAGCTTGAGCAGGAACGCGTCCGTGGATCCAACCGCGGGGACCTTTACCCCGTTCAGCTCGATCTCGCCGGAAAACGTTCCCACGATGAAGATGTTTCCCTTGGAATCCACCGCGAGCGCAGTCGCCCGTTGATCCGCCCCATCTCCAAATAGCTCCGCCCACTGCACGCAATCGTGCCCATCGCAGTTCTCATCCGCCGCCGCCGCGCAGCTCTCCGCCTTGGGCGTTACCTCCCCCGCGCAGGTCTCTTCATACCCCGACCCATCCAGTCGACACGTCTGCTTCCCGGCCAGACAAATCCCAACCCCTTTCGTCTCCAGCGCCCCCGAGTAGCACGCCTTCGTTGCGCCCGGGGCGCAGGCCGTTGCCGGGCCGCCTCCCTGGCCACCCGTACTGGTACTCGTCCCCCCATCCACTGGATAAGGCACCGCATCTTCCACCCCCGCGATCAACTGACATCCCCCGCCCACTGCCGTCAATCCCGCCGCCGCCCCGATCATCACTCCAAAACGACGCATGAGATCACCATACCCCTTGCAAAAGAACCCCGGTCGATCCTAGCCCCACCACGGGGAGCGCGCGCACCTTCACGCGCGCGCTCCCCGCCGCCGCCGCCGGCGCCGCCGTCTCGCCCGAGGGCGCCGTCAGAAACAGCACCACCCCGGCGATCACCGCCGCTCCCCCCACCGCCAGCCCCACGTTCGACACGTTGGCCGTCGTATTCGCGTCCCCGTACAGCGTCAGCCCCTCCGGATCGCACTGCGGTGGCGTCGTCGCCGAGCAGTGGTCTTTCGCGGCGCTCGTCTTCGAGAGCGTCATCGCGCCGAAGACCGCGCCGAGCACGACGCCGGCCACGCCGACGCCACCCACGCCGAGCGCCACGTTGCGCTGCGTGCTCCAGCCGGCCTCGGGCTTCGCCTCCTGCGCGGTCGGGATCGTGGCGACCGGCGGCGGCGCCTCCACCTTCGCCACCGCGGCGGGCGTCAGCGCTGGCACGCGGACCGTCGTCGTCCCCGGGCCGGCTTCGAGGGTGATCGAGCTGCTCCAGGGCTCTTTTCCAGCCGCGCTCGCGGTGATCGTGTGCGCCCCGGGATCGACCGGGAGCGCCGTCCCGAGGAGGTTTTGATCGACAGCCACCCCGTCGCGACGCACCTCGGCGTCAGGCGCGGCGGACTCGATCACCAGCTTCGAAAGCTTTCCTTCCAGCTCCCGTGCTTGCTTGGCCGCCTGCTCGGCGCGGCCCTTGTCGCCGGCCTTCCGCGCCATCGCCTCGGCGTCGTTGAACGAGGACCAGGCGCTCGCCGTTTGCCCGGTGTAGCTGAAGCAGAACCCCAGCTTCAGCAGCGTCCCGATCGCCGGATCGAGCTTCTGGCTGGCGCGGAGCTTCGGGCAGGCCTCCGGGTATTTTCCCGCACCCATCAGCTTCGTTGCGTCGTTGTAGAGCAGATCGGCCGAGGCGCGATCCTCCGGTGTGGCGTCGGCCAATGCGGGGCCTGAAAGCGAGGAGAGCGTGATGAGCAGCGCGCTTCCCAGGAGGGAGCGCGATCGGATCGGGTTCATGCACGCCGGAGCGTATCCTCGCGCGCACCTTGTCGACACTGTGGACGCGCGGGCGTGTCGAGGTTGCTTCGCGTCAGGTCGACGTTGCCTAGCACTACTGCGGCAAACCGAACTTCGTCCGGCCAGTACTAGCGGCGCGGCCCCTCGTAATCCGGACGCGGAGCCTTGACAGGGACGCCGGAAGGCGCTTTCCGGGCGCTCACGGCTGGCGCCGCGGCCCGCGCCGTCGCGGTGGCCGTCGCGCTGGGCGCGATATCGACGACGGGCAGGATCGCCGAGGGCGCGGTGGCCGCCGTGGGCTCCGCGGTCGCCATGGGCGCCGACGTTGCGCCGGAGGGGAGGGGATCGGCAGCCGACGACGTGTCGACCAAGCGCGCACGGAAGCCGAGGTACGCGGCGATCGGCGTGACGATCCCGAGGGCGATCGCGAGGACGAGCACGCCGGCTCCGCGCTTCGGGGGCGCGGCGATCGGGAGCGAGCTCGCGACGGCGGCCGTCTCGGCGATGGCCGGCAAGGAGATCAAGGACGGCGCCGAGCGCAGGTCGCGAGGCTCGGGCGCGGGAGGGAGCACGTCGGTCGGGCGCGACGGCAGGACCTCGATCCCCTGGATCGACGCGACGCGATCCGCGTACCCCCTCGCCCGCGGCGCGGCGAACGGCGCGAGCGCGGCGGCCAGCGCCGCGACGTTCTGGAAGCGGCGCGCGCGATCTTTCTCGAGGCAGCCGAGGATCACCGCGATCAGCGCCGCGGGAACATCGGGGCGCAGCGAGGCGAGCGGCAGCGGCGCGCCGGAGAACACCTTGTTGCAGAGCTCGGGGAGGCTCTCGGAGTGGAACGGCGTCGTCCGCGCCAGGAGCTCGAAGAGCACGACGCCGAGAGACCAGATGTCGCTGCGCCCGTCGACGTCGCGCGCTGCCTTCATTTGCTCCGGCGACATGTAGAGCGGCGAGCCCAGCGCCTGCACCGCCCCGGTGAGCTGGAGCTCGGCGCCGGTGAGCTTGGAGACGCCAAAATCAAGCACCTTCACGCACGGCTCCCCGCCGGTGTCGGTGGTCAAGAACAGGTTCGCCGGCTTGAGATCGCGGTGGACGATCCCGCTCGCGTGGGCCTCGCCGATCGCCTCGCAGACCTGGAGCACGTACTCCACGGCGGCCTCGACCGCGATCGTCTCGCCGCTCTGGAGGCGCGCCCCGAGATCCTGCCCCTCGAGCAGCTCCATCACCATGTACGGCGCGCCGGACTCGAGCACGCCCACGTCGAGCACCCGGGCCGAGTGCCGGCTGCGCAGCTTCACCGCGACCTGCGCCTCGCGGAGGAAGCGCTCGGTCTGCTCCCGCTGCGGCGCGCGGGTCTGGAGCATGAACTTCAGCGCCACGAGCTGCCCGAGCCCGAGGTGCGTCGCGGCGACGACGACGCCCATGGCCCCCGTCCCGAGGACGCGCTCGACCCGGTACTTGCCCGCGAGGACCTCGCCTGCCTTGACCGGGCTCTCGCTCATCTCGCCCGCATGAAGTCGCAGGCACGCCAGAAGGTCAAGCGCCCCGTCCGCCCCAAAAGAGAAAGGCCCCGCTTCCTCCCGGAAGCAGAGCCTTCGCTCACTCAGACAGGGCCGCTTGCAGCCCCATCGTGACTAGTTGGCCTTGACGGCGCTCGCCGAGAAGGCGGCCCCGAGGCGCGACGCGTCCTTGCAGGTCGCGTCGTTGGTGGCGGCGCACCAGTCACCCTGGAAGCTGATCTTCTTGCCCGCGTCGCGCTTGCACTTGACGATCGGCGCGCCGCCGTCGCCGAACGCCGTCGCGTCGCCCGAGAGGAGCACGCACAGCGACTGGCCGATGGTGTCGACGATGACCGTGTCGGCCTCCTCGAGCGTGATGTAGCCCTCGAGCTTGCCGTCGCTGTTGGCCTTGCCGTCCTTGCCGATGAACAAGGGCGCCTTGTCGTCGGCGATGCAGCCGCCGGCCGGATCGAGGCCCGCCGAGTTGAACGAGCCGATGCAGTTGTTGTTGCTCGAGATCGTCCCGGAGAGCTTGGCGTCGTGGAGCGGGAGGAGGACCACGCCGGCGGCCTTGATGTCGAGGTAGACCGGGACGATGACGTCCTGGCCCATGGCGACGGCGAAGGCGCCGTTGGTGACCGCCGCAGCGGCGGTGAACGGGGCGATCTTGAACGGGGTGCCGTTCTGCGTGACCGTCTCGTTGACGAAGGTGTAGCCCTTGGTGGGATCTTCGGCCGGCTTGCCGCCGCCCGTCTTGAGCATGCCGGTCGCCGTGTCGAACTGGAGCAGCCACGAGAAGGTGCCGCCGCCGGGGAGGTTGCAGCTCGTGAGGTTCATCGTCACGCCGTTCTGCACGATCGTCTTGACGAGGCCCTTCGTGAGCGCGACGGGCGCCGTCAGCGTCAGGTTCGCCATGCGGAGCGTGAACTGCTTGGCCGCCGAGTTGTCGACGAGCGCGACGCACGCAGAGTCGGCGATTTGCGGGCACTGGGTGCCGGGGTAGCACGCGTCGGTGGTGCCGCCGGTGGTGACGCCGGTGCCGCCGGTGGTGGCGCCGGTCGCGCTGGTGCTGCCCGAGGCGCCAGAGCCGGTGGAGGTGGAGCCGGTGTCGTCGCCGCAGCCGCCGAGGGCGCCGAGGGCGCCGATGCCACCAAGCGAGAGAGCGAGAATCACGTTCGAAAAGCGCATTTTCATTATCTCCTAGGAAAAGACCCCGCGAGATCGAGGGGACGAGAGGTTATTCGGGCCCACCCCGACTTTCAACCTGCGAGCACTGAACAGCCGCTCCATGAGCGGCTCTGACACCATGCACTACATCGTCGCGGCGCCGAACTCGTAGAGCGCGCGGATCGATGTGACCCGCTCGGCGATGTCGCTCTTCGTGATCGTCGCCACCCGCGCGGTGCCCACGGCCTCGACGCAGAACGACGCCGTCGCCGTCGCGTAGAGCATCGCCCGGCGTAGCACGAGCGGCGAGAGCTCGGCCTGCCCCGCGAGGTAGCCGACGAAGCCGCCGGCGAACGCGTCGCCCGCGCCCGTGGGATCGACCACGTCTTCGAGGGGGAAGCCCGGGGCCGCGAAGATGCCCTCGCTGTCGAAGAGGAGCGCGCCGTGCTCGCCCCGCTTGATGATCAGCCGCTTCGGCCCGCGCCCGAGGATCGCCTTGGCGGCGCGGCGGATGTTGTGGTGGCCGGAGAGCTGGCGCGCCTCTTCGTCGTTGATCACCAGCGTGTCGATGCGCTTGAGCATGCTGTCGACCAGCGCGGGCTCGCCCGAGATCCAGAAGTTCATCGTGTCGGCGATGACGATGCGCGGCCGCCGCACCTGCTCTACCACCTCGAGCTGGAGCGCGGGGTGGATGTTGCCGAGCAGCACGATCGGGGTGTCGCGGTAGGCGTCGGGGATCTTCGGGGCGAACGAGGCGAAGACGTTGAGCTGGGTGTCGAGCGTGGTGCGGTGGACGAGGTCGGCGTCGTAGCGGCCAGCCCAGCGGAACGTGCGCCCCTCGGCGTGCTCGATGCCGTCGGTGTCGATGCCGCGCGCGCGCAGGGCGGCGATCGTGGCGTCGGGGAAATCGCTCCCGACGACGGCGACGAGGCGCACCTCGGCGAAGGCAGAGGCGGCGAAGGCGGAGTATGTGGCGGAGCCGCCGACGACGTCCTTGGCGTTGACCGAAGGGAGCTCGAGGTCGTCGAAGGCCATGGAGCCGACAATGAGGATGGATTCTGCGCGGGTCACGGCGGCGCTTCTAGCGGGGATCGCGTCGCGGCGAAAGGGTCAACCGAGGGTCAACTCGGCTTGTCCCCGAGGAGCCACGCGAGCTGCGCGCGGGCGTCGGCCGGGATCGCCGTCGGGGTGGTCATGATCGCGCCGGTGAGGGCGTTGCGCGCCGGGCTCTTCGACACGTCGGGCAGCGCGCGGGCGAGGGCGCGGGCCACGGCCTTGGCCTTCTCGACGTTGCCCTTGAGCGTGGCGACGACGGCCTCGACGCTCACCGCCGCCTCGGTGGCGTGCCAGCAATCGTAGTCGGTCGAGAGCGCCAGCGTCGCGTACGGCAGCTCGGCTTCGCGGGCGAGCTTGGCCTCGGGCATGTTCGTCATCCCGATCACCGAGACGCCCCAGGATCGGTAGACGTGGCTCTCGGCGCGCGTCGAGAACTGCGGGCCCTCGATGCAGACGTAGGTGCCTCCGCGGTGCGTCTTCGCGCCGGTGGTCTTCGCGGCCTCGAACACCGCGGCGGCCAGGACCGGGCACACCGGATCAGCGAACGAGACGTGGGCGGCGACGCGCTCGTCGAAGTAGGTCGAGACGCGGCGCTTGGTGAGATCGATGAACTGATCGACCACCACGAGATCCCCCGGGGCGATCTCTTCCTTCATCGATCCGACGGCGCTGACCGAGAGCACGTGCGTGGCGCCGAGGAGCTTGAGCGCGCAGATGTTCGCGCGGTAGTTGATCGCGCTCGGGGGGATGCGGTGCCCGCGCCCGTGCCGCGGGAGGAAGAGCACGGTGGTGTCGGTGCCCTTCATCCGCCCGCGGATGACCGCGTCGCTGGGGGCGCCATACGGCGTCGAGACCCAGCGCTCCTCCACGTTCTCGAGAGACTCGACGTCGTAGAGGCCGCTCCCGCCGATGATCGCCAGCACGCCGCTCATATCAGCCCTTCACCTTTCCCTCGATCAGCATTTGCTCGCAGAGCCCCGCGAGGCGCGGGCGCCGGCAGCGCTCGGCGTAGACCACGCCGCGGAGGTGCTCGTACGCCCGGTTGATCTCGTCGTTGACGATCACGTAATCGAAGATCCCGTACTGCTCGATCTCGCCCTTGGCGTTGTGGAGGCGGCGGCGCGTCGTTTGCTCGTCCTCCGTCCCGCGGCCGCGGAGGCGGCGCTCGAGCTCGGTGAGCGACGGCGGGAGGATGAAGACGCCGACCGCGCCGGGGACCGAGGCCTTGATCTGGCGAGCGCCCTGGTAGTCGATGTCGAAGAGCACGCCGCGCGCGGTGGTGCGGGCGAGATCGATCTCTTTCAAGCTCGTGCCGTAGAGGTGATCGTGCACGCGGGCCCACTCGGCGAAGGCGCCGAGGCGGATCATCTCCTCGAAGGTCGGCGTGTCGATGAAGTGGTACTCGCGCCCGTCGACCTCGGTCGGCCGTGGCTTGCGCGTGGTGTGCGACACCGAGAAGCGGAGGTCCGGAAACTCGTTCCGGAGTCGGTTGCACAGCGTCGTCTTCCCGGCGCCCGAGGGCGAGGAGACGATGAGGAGGATGAAATCGTCGGCGGGGGAGCCGCGACCGGAGTTGCCTGGGTCGAACGACATGCGACGGCCTCCTTTACTGGATCCAGGGTGAGGGGCCCAGACTCTTGTCGCTCCGCGCCCACCACGCCGACCGAGGACGGGGGCGCGTGGCCGCCGGGCGCCCAAGCGCTCACTCCACGTTTTGCACCTGCTCGCGCAGCCGCTCCAGCTCCACCTTCATCGTCACCACGTGCTGCGAGATCCCGGCGTCCTGCGCCTTCGCGCCGAGCGTGTTCGCCTCCCGCAGCATCTCTTGCAGCAGAAAATCGAGGCGCCGGCCCACGGGCTCGGCGCTGTCGCCGTCGACCACCTCGGCGAACTGCGCGAGGTGGCTGCCGAGGCGGGTCAGCTCCTCGGCCACGTCGCTGCGCTCGGCGAGGAGCGCGACCTCGGTCTCGAGGCGGACGGCGTCGATCGCCAAGTCGCGGTCGGCGAGGAGGCGATCGATCTTGATCGTGAGGCGTCGTCGGATCGCGTCGGTCACGCCCTCGGAGCGCAGGGCCACGTCGGCGACGAGGCCGCAGAGCAGCAGCGTGCGCGCGTGGAGATCAGCGGCGAGCGCGTCGCCTTCGCGCCGGCACATCGCCAGCATCGCCTCGACCGCCTGCTCGACCGCGATCTTGACCGCGTCGCGCAGGGCGTGGAGCTCCGTCGCGCTCGGCGGCGCGAAGAGATCGGGCACGATGGCGAGGAGCGAGAGCGGGATCTCGGCGCCGGGCGCGAGCTCGTCGCGGATCTCGGCGAGGGCGCGAAATGCAGCGCGAGCGCGCTCCTTGTCGACGACGAGCGGGCTCCCGATCGAGCCCTCGGCGTGGACGACGAGCTCGACCCGCCCGCGGCGCAGGCGCTCGCGGGCGATCTGCTCAGTGAAGAGCGTCAGGTCGCCGAGCTCGCGCGGGAGGCGCGCGCGGATGTCGAGGAAGCGCTGGTTGACCGAGCGGATTTCGGCGATGAGCCGCCCGCCCGCCATCGTGACGGAGCCGACCCCGAACCCCGTCATGCTGCGCAAGGGCTGGCGGCGGCGATCTACGCCGCCCCTCCGCTTCGCAGCCCCGGGATCTCGGGGCCCACGCTCGCCGCCGTCATGTGGTGCGACGCCTGGGTCGCCCCCTCTTTGTGCAGCGTGCGCATGTACGCGAGCGTCGCCGGGAGCCCGTCTTCCCAGCGGACCTTGGGCTCGTAGCCGAGCAGCTCCTGGGCGCGGGTGATGTCGGCGAGCGAGTGGCGAATGTCCCCGGCGCGGGGCTCCACGTGATCGACCTGGATCGCGCCGCCCATCAGCCGGCCGATCTCGCGGCAGAGATCGTTGAGGCCAATGCGGCGTCCGCCGGCGATGTTGACGATCTCCCCCGTGAGCTTCTTCGGCGACGCGGCCCCGAGCAGGTTGGCGCGCACGGTGTTGTCGATGTAGCAAAAGTCCCGCGTCTGCTCGCCGTCGCCGTAGATCTGGATGGCCTTGCCGGCGAGCGCCGCGTCGAGGAAGCGCGGGATCGCGGCGGCGTAGGCGCCGTCCGGCGTCTGGTTGGGGCCGAACACGTTGAAGTAGCGGAGGTTGAGCGTCTCCAGCTTGTAGAGGTCGGCGAAGACCTTGAGGTACTGCTCGCACGCGAGCTTCGTCACCGCGTAGGGCGAGAGCGGCATCGGCGTCATGTCCTCGTGCTTCGGCAGCGCCGGCGTCTCCCCGTACGCCGCGGAGGAGGCCGCGAAGATCACCCGGCGAACGCCCTGATGCCGGGCGACGTCGAGCACGGTGACCGTGCCGCCGATGTTGACGGCGTCCGACTCGATCGGCGTCTCCACGCTGCGGGGCACGGAGCCGAGCGCCGCCTCGTGGAAGATGACCTCGACCCCCTGGCTGGCGCGAGCCACCACGGCAGCGTCGCGGATATCGCCTTCGATCCGCTCGATCTGCGACTGCTGGGGGATCCCGTCGAGGTGCTCCCACCGCCCAGTGCAGAGGTTATCGAGGACGCGCACGTGCTCCCCGGCGGCGGTGAGCGCCGCGACCAGGTTGCTTCCAATGAAACCGGCTCCGCCGGTGACCAGGTAACGGGGCGTGGACATGCTCTCCTCAGATCTCCGGTGTGCCTGCTGTCTCGCCGCGGAGGCTCGCGGAGGAAAATCCGCCGGAAGTCGCGCGAAGAGGGCGTTCTCCGCCTGCTACTTCTTCTTGAAAAGGCTGTCGAGCTTGGAGCGCGCGCCGGCGATTCGAGCGCTCTGGTCCTCGGGTACACCGTTCTTGAAGGTGAAGAAGGTACAGAAATTCGCCTTCTCTCGGTCCGGTATGTACTCGGCGATGTGCTCTTTGCACTGGTTGTGCGCCGACGGATCCCAGTGCTCGCAGTTCTTGCAGCATTGCAGGTCGACCCCGCAGTGCGGGCACGTGTCAGCGCGCTGGAGCTTGACCTCGAAGACCAGCTCGTTCTTGCACGAGTGGCAGAAGTGCCGCTTCTGCTCGACCTTGGGCATCCAGCTCATGCCATCCTCGATCTCCGTTCCAGCAAAACAATGGCGCGCGCCGCGCGCCGGGGTTTGGGGCCGCTTGCGGCCCCATCGTGACTAGACCAGCCCCTTGCGGCGCTGGATGTCGCCCATCAGGCGCTTGTACTCGACCTCCCAGGTGCGCGTCCCCTCCTGCACGTGCTTGAGCTGGCCGCGGACCTCGGCCTCGATCTCGGTGTCGACGTCGAGGTGCTTCTTCAAGATCGGCCGGATGCGTCGGCG
>Ga0105048_10003894_pt1 | contig 24415 bp, 20 predicted proteins | sample MAT05_FD_78382 | JGI IMG/M metagenome (GOLD analysis project Ga0105048, IMG submission 78382) | Freshwater microbial communities from Lake Fryxell liftoff mats and glacier meltwater in Antarctica - MAT-05 | ecosystem: Environmental > Aquatic > Freshwater > Ice > Liftoff microbial mat | place... | reverse complement strand
GTTCAGCAACACGTGCTTCCAATCCAACAGCCTGTGTTTTTAATAAGTTAATCAAAGACTGCTGCTTTTCAATAATAACACTCTTTTGATCATCAATAATATTCTGCTTATGCATAATACGGTCCTTCCCTGAATTAATTATATTCAGTTTCCGAATATCTTCCTGCTGAAGTTGTATGATTAAATCCTTATCAATCATCAAACTAAGGTGAGGACATCTTTCATGATTTCAAAGCACTTTTATTTCACATTTACTAAAAATTGTTAATATTGGGCTGAATAGTTACAAATTACAAGAAATAAAAAGTCTAGTAATGTAGCCATTTACCACACTGGTAAGCAACCGTTTGAAACACGCTTTACTGAACAACACCCACCTCAAAACATCCCCCACTCATCTTCCCACTCATCCTTTTCAAAAGAAGCGACCCATTCTTTAAAGTATCGACGAAAAATATCTATCTCAGCCCTTACAGCATCCAGCTCTGCATCGGTGCCAAGGCCCATCATTCTAAAGCTGCTGCATTGTTTATAAGTATCATCGGCCACCTTGCGAATAATGGCTGCATTTTCCATCCGCAGCACATACATGTCGCCAGCTTCGGCACCAGCTATTTTGGCCGGTATAATCATGCCATCGCCCATCATCATTTCTTTTAAATGCTCCAGGTAATCTTCCGTTATCGGAAATTCATTTTCGGTTTCCTTACCCGGGTCTGTGGGTTTTAAACCATCGCACAGAGCTTCTACCAGCAAATACACCTGCTGCCATTGGTTGTACAGTTTTTTGGCTCTTTCGTTTTTTAAATTGTTCTTCCACTCGTCTCCTTCATCATCCCTGTATTTTTCAAATTCCCATTCCGGAAAAGGACTCAGGCTTCGCATATCGGTCACAGCCACAGTTTCTATAATCCATTTATCGCTGATAAACTTTTCTTCATGGGGGGCATCGTCTTCCATGCCAAAACGCAGGTACAGTTTTGCCCTTTTTAAAAAGGGGTATTTGCAAAAAACAGGTGCTATTATGTCCAGCATTTGCCGCACATTATTGCTGTACATGTATATGCGCCCATCGCTGTCGTCCATCGCTATTTCGTTGCCGTCTACGGTGCCGGCACCTTCCTTTTCCACAAGGGTGGTAAGGTGTTGCTGCAAAGCAAGCAGTGGGTCTATGCTATCTATGCCGTACTTGAATTCTATAATGAGTGATTCGTTCATAGGCTAAAATTAAGGTGATGGGCGCACCTAAATTGGGCTTCCTGTAAATGCTTGGTGGTTATTTCCTTACTAAGTAAGCACAGCAGGCTACCCTATTGTCTTACCGAATTTTTACCATCCAGCATAGGCAGACCCCGACCGATCGGGGTGCGGGTTTGCCAAAAAAAGTATGCACACCATAAGCATGTTACCGTGGTATGGGCCTAAAACCAAGCCCCGCTTTTCCTTGTTTAGCACATGAAGCATTGGCCTTTTTGCCTGCGGCAAAAAAAACCGTTAAGCAATTCTGCAATCCCCGCCTACGTTGCTGTGCCCTGCCATTACCTTAGTTTTGCACCAAATAACCATCTATGTTTATACAGCAATTATATACAGGCTGCCTTAGCGAAGCGGCCTACTTTATTGAAAGCAATGGCGAAGCTGCGGTAATAGACCCGCTTCGTGATATTGGCGCCTACACAGCCCTGGCCAAAGAAAAAAATGCTACCATCAAGTATATTTTCGAAACACATTTTCATGCCGATTTTGTAAGCGGCCACCTGGAACTGGCCAATGCCACAAATGCCCCTATTGTGTATGGCCCCAATACAGAAACCAGTTTCCCTATCCACCTGGCTACGGATGGTGAGCATTTTAAACTAGGTAATATAACCATAGAAGTATTGCACACACCCGGCCATACGCTGGAAAGTACGTGCTATTTACTAAAAGACGAGAACGGAAAAAACCATGCTGTATTTACCGGTGATACTTTATTTATAGGCGACGTAGGCCGCCCCGACCTAAGCAGTGGCAACCTTTCCACCGATGAACTTGCGGCTATGATGTACGAATCATTGCAAAGCAAAATAATGACTCTTGAAAATGATGTAATCGTTTTCCCCGCACATGGCCCCGGCAGCAGTTGTGGTAAAAACCTGGGGCCAGAAACACAGAGTACTATAGGCCAGCAAAAACTAACCAACTATGCCCTGCAACCCCAAAGCAAAGAAGCATTTATAGCTGCGGTAACCGATGGACTTACGGAGGCACCAAAGTATTTTGCCATTAATGCCCAAATAAACAAAGAAGGGTACCCCGCACTGGATGGCGTGGTGGAAAAAGGGATGAAGGCATTGGATATAGCAGCTTTTAAAGACGGGATTAAGGAAGAGGATATGCTCGTATTGGACACAAGACCAGCCACCGAATTTACCGGGGCATTTATTCCCGGTGCTGTTTTTATTGGTCTAGAGGGGCGCTTTGCCGAGTGGGCTGGTAGCCTGCTGCCATTTGATAAACCCATGCTTTTAGTAACGCCCCAAGGCCAGGAACATGAAACCATTATCCGCCTGGCAAGGGTGGGATTTTCAAAAATAGAAGGACATTTAAAGGGTGGCTTTGCCGCATGGCAAAAGGCTGGCGAAACCGTGGATATGATAGTAGAAGTAGAAGCCAATGAACTGGCAATGGACATACCCCACGACCCCCACCTGATAGTAGTGGATGTACGCAAAGAAATAGAGTTCGGCGATGGCCATGTAAAAGACGCTATTAATCTCCCCCTCGGCGACCTTACCGACCCCGGTACCGTGGCCGTGCTGGAAGACAACATGAATGTGTATGTGCATTGTGCAGGTGGTTACCGGAGTGTAATAGCATTGAGTTTATTAAAACGCCAGGGCATACATAATGTGCGCAATGTAATGGGAGGCTGGGCCCAAATAAAAGACCAGGCTGGCATTGAGGTGGAAAGGGAGGAAACGGTGTTGAATTAGGGGGGAGGGATTAAAACAAATAGTTGATAACAGGCAATTACACCACTGCCATAAATTACTTACAAGAATATAGAAACAACATGGGATACGTTGCTGCACCCGGGATCTTTTTTGCCAGGTTTCCCTTCTTCTATACCTAAAATATTACCCTCCGTTTTTTCGGGATTTTTATTTACGGTTTTGGTCTGTCTATCTGCATAATGAAACGAAAGATGCGGAAAATACATTTTGCTGCTAATTGTAAACAGCTCTTAAGGTACCGGATCGTAGCCGCTGCCACCCCAGGGGTTGCAACTGGCTATACGTTTTAACGCCAGCCAAAAACCCTTTATGGGGCCGTATTTTTTAAACGCCACCAAAGCGTATTGGCTACAGGTAGGAGTATATCTACATTTGGGCCCCAGCAAAGGGGAAATAAGCCATTGGTATAGTTTAATAACGGCAATAAACGGAAAAGAAAGCACCGTCATTAGAATGTTCGGCTTAGAGGCTTTGGGCGGGGGGAAACTGTCTTTACAACATTGCTTCATTACCATTGCTTGGGTTAAAATAAAAAAAGACGATAATGGGGTGAGGGCTTATTTTTCGGCGATTGCCACTAATCTCTCGAGGCATATTTTCATTTTCTCCTGCGCCGCTACAAAATCAGGCAATGCTTTATCAGCATATACAAAGAACACCTGTAGATTCATTTTTTTTTTCGTCAGTTTGTTCATCAGCGACGACTTGTTTAGACGATATGCCTCTCTGCCAATCCTTTTTACGCGGTTACGATCCACGGCATGTTTAAAATTTTTGGACGAAACAGCAAACCCGACCTGAAGAGCGGCCTCCGGTTTTTGGCTACCCTTTTCTGGTATTAAGGTTTGGTTTTCGGTTGCTATTCTGAGGTAAGCATCTGGGGGTTGTTGCAAACTAACCATTTGATAAAAAACCTTGTAAGGCCGCACAAAAAAAGTCTTGCCGGTTTTAAACAATTGTTCAATGGCCTTGCGGCTTTTGAGGTGTTCGGCTTTGGGAAAAGTGAAGCGGGTTTTTATAGTTGTATCATCTGTCAATAGAAACTATTTATGTTTTTAAACGGTGGCCCGGCAAAGCTTGGCCGGTGGTTGTAAAAGTAAAGTTCTTTATGCCAAAGGCCATTGCAATGGTTGTGCCGCAAAATGTGGCGCCTGCATTCTAAACTATTGAGCATATTTGAATGGCTTTGCCAACTAGCCATGCAGCGTGTAAGGCTTGCCTTTGTTCTTATAAAATAATTGTTTGAAAACAGCCCACTTTATCAAAGGCGGTTTATCACTAAATTCGTCATTAATGGATACCATTTTACCCGATATAAAAAAATATAATCTTACAGAAGACCAGGAGAAAAAAGAAATTCTGCGGCATTACCGTGCACTGTTAAGGGTGTTAAAACCTAAGCTAAAAACAGGCGACCGGCAGTTGGTACGTATTGCTTTCGAAATGGCAGTAGAGGCCCATAAAACCATGCGGCGCAAAAGTGGCGAACCTTATATTCTGCACCCACTTTCCGTAGCTATGATTTGTGTAGAAGAAATTGGCCTCGGTGTACGCAGTTGCATTTGTGCCCTTATGCACGATACCGTGGAAGATACCGACGTAACTCTGGAAGATGTGCAACGTGCCTTTGGCCCTGAAATAACCAAAATAGTGGATGGCCTTACTAAAATTTCTACGGTTATAGATACCAATGTGTCGCAGCAGGCCGAAAACTTTAAAAAAATATTGCTCACCCTTACCGACGACCCCCGGGTGATACTGATAAAACTGGCCGACCGCCTGCACAATATGCGCACCCTGGATAGTATGAAAAGGGAGAAGCAATTAAAAATAAGCAGCGAAACGGTGTACGTATATGCACCGCTGGCGCACCGCATGGGGCTTTACAATATTAAAACGGAGCTGGAAGACTTGTGCATGAAATATATGGAGCCGGAGGAGTATAAAGACATTGCGCAAAAATTGTCGGAAACTAAAAGAGAACGTACCCGTTTTATCAACGAATTTATCAGACCCATAAAAGACAAACTCTCCGGCAAGGGCCTTCATTTTGAGATACATGGCCGCCCTAAAAGCATACATAGCATTTGGAACAAAATGAAAAAGAAAGGGGTGGCGTTTGAAGAAGTGTACGATCTTTTTGCCGTACGTGTAATACTCGATTCGCCACCCGAAACCGAAAAGGCAGACTGCTGGAACGTGTACAGCATTGTAACAGAAGCCTACGAGCCATCGCATGAAAGGCTCCGCGACTGGCTTAGCCGCCCCAAAAACAATGGTTACGAAGCCTTGCACACCACCGTAATGGGCCCGCAAGGCAGGTGGGTAGAAGTACAAATACGCACCAGGCGGATGAACGAGATAGCCGAAAAAGGATTGGCAGCACATTGGAAATACAAAGAGGAAACCAACGATGAGGATCGCTTTGATAAGTGGTTCCACCAAATAAGAGATGTGCTCAATAACCAGGATACGGACGGCGTGGATTTTCTCAACGATTTTAAAACCAGTTTTCTTGCCGAAGAAATTTATGTATATACCCCCAAGGGCGATGTGAAAATGTTACCCACGGGTAGCACGGCACTCGACTTTGCCTTTTCCATACATACTGCTATTGGCAGTAAAACTATTGGTGCCAAAGTAAACCACAAGTTGGTTCCTATAAGCCATAAACTTCGCAGCGGCGACCAGATAGAAATTATTACCAGCAACAAACAAAAGCCTAACGAAGACTGGCTCAACCATGTAATAACCGCAAAGGCCAAAAGCAAAATAAAAGATGCACTAAAAGATACAAAACGTAAAGTGGCCGAAGATGGCAAATACACCCTGCAGCGAAAAGTAGAAGCCGCAGGCGGTTCCTTTAGCCAGGGCAATATAGAAGAGATTATGCACCATTACCGGCAACCTTCGCCGCTGGATTTGTATTATAACATTGCAATACAGGCCATAGATCTTAAAGACCTGCAAGACTTTAAAACTTATGGCGACAGAATGGAATCTCCCAGGGCGGAGAAGAAGGCCATGGAGGTAAAGTTTGAACTTGCCCAAAACAAAACGCTCCCAGCAAAAGATACTGAGCTGATCATTTTTGGCGAAAGCAGCGACAAGATTATGTACAACCTGGCCAATTGCTGCAAACCCATACCCGGCGATACCGTATTTGGTTTTGTAACCACCGGCGAAGGCCTTAAAATTCACCGCACCAACTGCCCCAATGCTGCACGGCTAATGGCCAACTATGGCCATAGGGTGGTAAAAACAAAATGGGCTAAAAACAAAGAAATCTCCTTTCTTACCGGTATTAAAATAGTGGGTATGGACGATGTGGGCGTAATAAATAAAATCACCAATATTATCAGCGGGGAACTAAGCATCAACATAAACGCACTTACCATTGAAAGCGGCGAAGGCCTTTTTGAAGGCATCATAAAAATTTATGTTCACGACAAAGAAGAGTTGGATGCATTGGTTAACAGGCTAAAAGAATTGCCCGGCATAGAAACGGTAGATAGGTTTGAACCAGAGGAAAATAAATGATAGTGAGCCATCCTTACACTTAGCATTTTCGTTTTGCACAGTTTTTTCTTATTTGGAAGTCACCGAAAGCCGTGCCCTGATTGAGCTTTTGTGGCGACGCTCCGTTCATCAGCATACCACTATTCCGCTTACAAAACACTTCAATTAATTGGGGTTACGAGTATGAGATAGATGCTGCTTAGCAGCGTTAACGCAACTTCTTAACACCAAGCCACAGGCTGTTTAATGCCAGCACCACATCGCTGCCACCCATAATTAAAGCCCCCATGGCGGGGTGCAGGTAACCAAGTGCCGCCACCGGTATGGCCACTACGTTGTAAGCAAAAGCCCAGAACAAATTTGTTTTTACCGTATTATATGTAGCCCGTCCCAATAGCATGGCGGTGGGTAATTTGGTGAGGCCGTTATTGGTAAGCACTACCGAGGCACTTTGTATGGCCAGTTGCGATGCTGCCGATAGCGAAATGCTGATGGTGGCTTTTGCCAAAGCTGGTGCATCGTTAATGCCATCACCCACCATTACTGTGGGGGTAATGCTGCAAACCCGTTCTATATATTGTAGTTTTTGCTGGGGGGTTTGTTCGGCCAGCATTTCATCTATACCCAGTAAATCGGCCACAGGCTTGCATTTGGCGTGTGTGTCGCCGCTTAATAAAATGGTTTTTATACCTTGCTCTTTACAAAAATCAATTACCCCTTTGGCTTCGGTTCGTATCTCGTCTTCTATATCTATCCAGCCAATGAAGACGTCATTTTTGGTAACGTAGAGGTGGTGGCTTTTTTGCGCTCCATTATCAAAAGGGGTGCCTTCATTACCTTCTGCTACTGTCACTATTTTGTTTGACCCTATCAAAAAAACATTCCCTTCCTTATCGGTTCCTTTTACGCCAACCCCCTTTATCTCCTCCGTCTTTTTCCATTTTATACTATCAGCCTGCTTCCAGGCTTCGCTAATGCTTTTGGCAATCGGGTGACTGCTTATTTTTTCCAGAGAGTAAACGATTTTTTTAAATGCTTCATCACCCATTCCTTCGGCTTTAAAAGCAGAAACCCGGAATTTACCCGTGGTCAATGTTCCCGTTTTATCAAACACTATTTGCTTAATGGTGCGGAACAGTTCCATACTGCCTGGCTGTGTATAGAGTATTCCGCTACGTGCTGCCCGGCCCATGCCTACCGCCAGTGCAGCAGGCGTGGCCAGCCCCATTGCACACGGGCAGGAAATGACCAGTACAGCTATGGCCCGCATCAGGCTTTCGCCAAATGTGTGGTGGCCAATAAGCATATTTAAAATAATAGTGGCGGCTGCGATAATAAGTACAACCGGTATAAAAATGCTACTGATCTTATCCGCAAGTTGCTGCACAGGTGGCTTGTGCGTTTGTGCCTCCTGCATTAGCTGCACAATGCCATTTAATACTGTTTCGTTGCCTGTTGCGCTTACATAACATTTGGCATTTCCGTTAGCCAGCACACTTCCACCAATTAATATATCGCCTTGCTTTTTATGCACGGGCAGGCTTTCGCCGGTAATAATGGCTTCGTTTACTTCCACCTCTCCGGTTAGTATTTTGCAATCCATTGGCACCTCTTCCCCAGTTTTAATTAGGATTAGGTCGCCTACTTTAAGGTCTTTATTTTCTATGGCAAAAATGAGTTCATTGTGTTCTTCATCGTAAGCTATCATGTTCGCCATCACCCTATGCTCCTTTGTCAATTGCCGTATTTGTTTCTGTGTTTTTTCAATGCTTACATGCTCCAGCCAGTTGCCAAAAAATACAATGGTAATGATGGATGCAGCCGTTTCAAAAAATTGAAATTCAGGCCGGTTAGTGAACAGCCCAATGAGACTATAAACAAACGCTGCAGTAGCTCCAAGTGCTATCAGTACGTTCATGTGAAAAATTCCCTTTCGCAGATTTTTCCATGCACTTATGCCAAAATAATTCATGCCCACAACAAACACTGGGGTGGTAAGCGCAAGCTGAACATATCCGTTATGCAGCCAGTGCCAGGGCAGCCACATGTGTGCCATTAGCACCAGCGTAAAAGGGAGGCAAATAAGAAACCGGAGGATGTGTTTGTTGATGCCCGGTTCGACATCATGGCTATGGTCGTGGCCATGGCTATCTAGTGCAGCACCAGCTGCTGCTACCGTATAACCAAGGCCCTCCACATTTTTTGCGGCTGTATCTACGGTCCTGTTTAGAGCCACTGTTTCGAAGGTTACATCGCCGCTTACATGGTTTACTTTGATATTAGCCATGCCTTGCTTTTGCAGGCTTTTCGTAATAGCCGCCGCACAACTGGCACAGTCCATGCCATCCACTTTCCATTTCACTTTTTCCATGGGCGTAAAATTACCGAAGCTTTCCCGGAGCCATGTTTTGTTTTGTGGAAATATGTTTGCAACGGTGTTGTGGGTAAAACTGGGGATAATAAATATAATGTCTCACTTTACTTTTTGAATCTCCTTTATGGATGTCACATAAATGTTCATTCTACCATTTTCAGAACCCCCACCATAAATAACACCTACAACACTACCCTTGCTATTTATGACAGGGGCACCACTAAAGCCGCTCAAATCAATATCGTTTTCTGTTGTACAAACCAAGAAACCAGACTCAGTATTACCTAAATATATTGCCTTATAGATATTTTGTTGACATCGTTTTTCACTATAAGGACAACCAATAATCAATAAAGAATCGCCATTTTGTAGTTCTGTAAAGTCGAGCCTGAGTGGTTGGATGTTTGAATTGAAACCTACAGTATTTAATAATCATGCATCGCTTCTATATTCAAGAAAGTCAAGCCCGTTAGCACTTATTTTAACAGTATCAGTAATGGGGTGAAAGGGCACCCTGGGGAACATTTTCCATTCTACCATTGCTGTGTTAAGTCCTTTTAAGTCTACTTCTGGTTCCGCGCCACCAGCTTTTCCAAGCAGGTGTTTTGCAGTAACAGCATAAATTGTATCCTTGTATTCAATTAAAAAGGCACTTGCTCCAAAAAGATTACGACCGTTCGTAAAGGTTGCAGAGTTTGTAAGTAAAATTTGCTTTTTCAAGATTGTTTCCAAAGTGTGGTCTATTTCTTTTTGATTGGTATGATTATCTTGATTACACCCAAAAAGTGTTGTTACAAATAACAATAAGAACATAGTCTTAACTGCATTTAATTTTCGCATTTAAGTAAGTCTCGGCATAAAAGGAAGATGATTTAATTAAAGAAAAAAAATAAGATTTTTTTACTTGCGTTTAATTAATTTTAAAAAAACATTGAGATGGAAGCTATTATTGAAATATTGAACAAAATGCCTGCTTTATCATACTTAGAATTAGAAGAAGTTCAAAGCACCGTTCGCAAAATAATGATTGATAAACGAAGGCTGGAAATAAAAGCAAATGCGGAAGAGTCGAGGAAGCTATTTGCAGAGGGAAAGCTTAAAAGTTTTACCGACCCAAATGAACTAATAAAATGGCTAATGCAAGAAGATGAAGAAAATTGAGCTATCAACAAAATTTAAAGGCAAATTAAAAAGATGGGTGCGGAAGCATCCAGAGAAGGTATATGGATTGATAGAGAAATTACTTTTGTTTCAATCAAATATCAATCACTCTTCTTTGAGAACTCATAAACTTACTGGTGATCTTGATGGTTTATATTCTTTCACTGTTGAAGAAGATTGCAGGATTGTTTTTGAACTTTATGATGCCAATACTATAGCATTACTCGACATTGGCACCCACGAAGAGGTGTACTAACCACACCAGCCGATGACCACTATACACCAAATCCTTAAACAACATTTCGGCTTCTCAGCGTTTCGCCCACAGCAAGAGGAAATTATCAATGCAGTGTTGAATGGTAATGATGTGCTGGCGCTGCTTCCTACCGGAGGTGGCAAATCGTTATGTTATCAGGTACCTGCATTAGCCAAAGATGGACTGTGTCTTGTTATCAGCCCGTTGATAGCTTTGATGAAAGACCAGGTGGACCACCTACGTAAAAAAAATATTACGGCATTTTCACTGCACAGTGGTTTATCGTTTTACGAAGTAAAGCAAACCTTAAAGGCTGCCAGCGAAAGCAACTGTAAGTTTTTATACGTATCGCCAGAGCGGCTGCTGACAAAGGTTTTTAAAGAATGGTTGTCGTCGCTATATATTACGCTCATTGCTGTTGACGAAGCGCACTGCATAAGCCAGTGGGGCTACGATTTTAGACCTCCATATTTAAAAATTGCCGAACTGAGGGAGCAATTGCCCGGCATCCCTATCCTCGCTTTAACTGCATCGGCTACGCCAGAAGTACAGCAAGATATTTGCGATAAACTGCTGTTTAAAAACGGTAATATTTTCCGGCAATCATTTGCAAAGCCCAACCTTTCGTTTAGTGCTTTTCAGTTGCCGAGCAAGTACAATAAGCTTAAAGACATTTTGCAAAATGTACCTGGCAGTGCGTTGGTGTATTGCAAAAACCGGCGGCGTACAAAAGACATTGCCGCCCTGCTACAAGCCGATGGCATCGTTGCATCTTTTTACCATGCCGGGCTTACCACAGAACAACGCACCCTGCGCCAGCAGGAATGGATTGAGAACAAGACCCGGGTAATGGTTTGCACGAACGCCTTTGGTATGGGCATAGATAAACCCGATGTACGCACAGTAGTTCACATGGATGTGCCAGAGAGCCAGGAAAACTATTACCAGGAAGCGGGCCGTGCCGGAAGAGATGGGAAAAAAGCTTATGCAGTATTGCTCTACAATAACCTTGAGTTAAAAGATATGGAACTGCTGCCCGACCAAAAATTTCCATTGATGTTCGACATCAGAAAAGTATATCAATCGCTGTGCAATTACCTTAAAATACCTGAAGGTATCGGCGAAGGACAGTACTACGACTTCGACATACGTGAGTTTTGTGACCGTTGGAAATTTGATCCCGTGCTTGTGACCAACACAATGAAAACCCTGGAACAGGCTGGTTATATTTCATTTCAGGAAACCGTTTTTAGTCCGGGAAAAGCCACTTTTATAACTACCAAAGAATGGCTGTATCAGTTTGAAACTAAAGAGGCGGCACTAGACCCAATTATAAAATGTTTACTGCGGAGCTATGATGGAATTTTCACCAACATGGTTTCCATTAACGAACTAAACATAGGCAAAGTATTAAGACAACCGGTGGATGAAGTAACCCGCCAATTGCATTCGTTGGCGTTTCATCATATTATAGAATTTCACCCTAAGAAAGATGCTCCTCAGGTTTATTTTTTGTACAACCGCGTGGCTAAAGATGACGTGGTGATTGATTACAAGCAATACCAAAAACGTAAGAAACAGTATCAGAATCGTATCCATACTGTGATACGTTACGCCATAAACGACAGGTTATGCCGAAGCGAAATACTCAGAAAATATTTTGGTGAAAAACAGACAGCAGCCTGCGGCATTTGCGATGTGTGCCTTCAAAATAAGGCAAATAACATTTCCAAAAAAGAAATTGAACCGGTCATTATGCAGCTAAAAACAATGCTTCACTCACCCTTAAAATCAGATGAAATAAAAAAGCAAATCCCTGGCATCAGCAAAGCGGTAATTGAAAAGGCTATTGAATTTCTTATTTCGGAAGCGGTGATTGGCTATGATTTGCAGGGAAGGGTGTTTTTAAAAACCTAGGCAACGGAAAGCAATTATATTTTTTCTTGGGTTAAAACCAACTTTTCCTTTTGCTATTACTCCTTCCCCCCAACCCCAATGCCCCCAATAAACTACGGGTAATAATATTGGCAGCTGTACGCAATGTGCTCTTTACCACACTATTTTCCAGAACTTTTTCCACCATGGTTGGTTCTTCCTTTTCCTGCTTTTGCGCTTTTTGTTCTTCGGTTTTTTGTACGGCGGCGGTTATTTTGGCATTTAGCATTTCGTATGCACTTTCACTATCTGTTACCTCATTGTACTTAGCGGTAAGTTTAGAGTTTGCCATAAGGTTACGCACCTCGTCGTCAGTTAGCACATCCATCCTGCTGCGAGGCGGGCACATCATACAATGTACAAGTGGAGTAGGTATTCCCTTTTCATTTAGCAGCGTTACCATCGCCTCGCCTATACCCATTTGGGTAATTAAGTCGTCGGTTTTATAAAAATCTGTTTCGGGATAATTCTCAGCCGTTTGCTTAATTATTTTCCTGTCGGCTGCTGTAAAAGCCCGCAAGGCATGTTGAATTTTCATACCCAATTGGCCCAAAACACTTGCTGGTACATCCATTGGGTTTTGGGTACAAAAAAAGATGCCGATTCCTTTGCTACGTATTAATTTAATAACGGTTTCTATTTGTTCAAGTAGTGCCTGGCTGGCTTCGTTAAATATCAGATGGGCTTCGTCAATAAACATTATCAGCTTGGGTTTGTCCAGGTCACCTTCTTCCGGGCAGGTGGCGTACAACTCTGCCAGCATTTGTAACATAAAACTGCTGAATAGTTTGGGCTTGTCCTGCATATCCATTAGCCGAAGCACACTGATTATGCCGCGGCCATCATCGCTAATCCGCATCAGGTCGTCCACCTCAAAGCTTTTTTCTCCAAAAAATACATCGGCTCCCTGCTGTTGCAATTCTATCACTTTGCGCAAAATAGTACCACTGGTGGTAGTGCTTATTTTACCGTAGGTTTTTTCTATTTCAGGCTTGCCTTCGTTAGATGCAAACTGCAATGTCTTAATAAAATCTTTGAGGTCGAGTATTGGTAGTTTGTTGTCGTCGCAGTATTTAAACATCATAGCCACAAAGCCTTGCTGGGTATCGTTGAGACCTAAAACTTTGCTCAGCAAAATGGGACCAAACTCGGTTACAGTAGCCCTAAGTTGCACCCCTTCAAGTTTAGAACCCAGTTTCAGCAACTCTACCGGAAACCCGGTTGCCTCCCATGTTATATTCAGCTTCTGGATGCGGTCGGCTATTTTATCGTTCATTGTGCCTGGTTCTGCTATACCGCTGAAATCGCCTTTAATATCCATTACAACTACCGGCACACTGGCATCACTCAGTGCCTCTGTAATCATTTGTAGCGTTTTGGTCTTACCCGTTCCGGTAGCACCAGCCACAAGGCCATGGCGGTTCATGGTTTTCAGTGGAAGCTGCACATTTGCTCCACTTACCACTGCTCCGTCCAGCATACCGCAACCGAGTTTAATGGATTCTCCTTTAAAGGTGTAGCCGCCATTTATGGCCAATAAAAATTTTTCTGTTTCAGGCATAACAAATTAGGTAGTTATTACTGCGAAAGTTACAGCCTTGGTATGGATTGGTTTAATGTTGGTGTACTTTTCTTTTGTAACCTGTTCGTTTTATCCGCAATATTTAGATTATACAGGTAATCGTTTTAGCTGGCTATCATCCCCGTCTTTCCCCCTAAAAAAAAATTTTTTGAATGTGGGGCTTCTATAAAATACAAACCCTGCCAGGTTGCTGACAGGGTTAAATACATTATATAAATAGATAATTTTATCGCCCCATGTAAACCATTAGTATCTGTACATCGCTGGGATTCACCCCGCTTATCCTGCTTGCCTGACCAAGAGTCCTCGGTTTAATTTTTAAAAACTTCTGTCTGGCTTCGTTGCTAAGGGCGTTTATTTTTTCATAATTAAATGTATCCGGTATTACAAGGTCTTCCAGTTCACTCATTTTGTAAACTAGTTCCTGCTCTTTCTGTATGTAGGTTTCATACTTTACCTGTATCTCTACCTGCTCAAGGGTCTCTGCTGTAAAGTGTCCTATTAACCTTTCAAGTCTTGGAACATACTTGATCAATTGTTTTAAATCCACCTGTGGACGAAGTAGTATTTTCAATGCCTTTTGTTTTTCTGAAATATTTGCACTGTTTATACTTTCCAAAAACGGGTTTATTTCATCTGCATCAAAACTAAAATCGGTTAGTATGCTTTTAAGGTTTTCAATATTGTCCTTCTTGATTCTTACCCTTTCCATCCTTTCCTGGCTGGCAAGGCCTATGCGGTAGCTCATTTCTGTAAGCCTCAAATCGGCATTGTCCTGGCGAAGCAATGTTCTGAATTCTGCTCGGCTGGTGAACATCCTGTAGGGCTCATCAGTACCTTTATTAATGAGGTCGTCTATTAAAACACCAATGTAAGCATCGCTTCTTTTCAATACAAACGGCTCATTTTCAAAGGTCTTTTGGTGGGCATTTATGCCCGCCATCAGCCCCTGACAAGCAGCTTCCTCATAACCGGTTGTGCCGTTTATTTGGCCGGCAAAAAATAAGTTACTGATGAGTTTGGTTTCCAATGTGTATTGCAACTGTGTTGGAGGAAAAAAATCATATTCAATCGCATAGCCCGGACGGAACATTTTTGCTTTTTCAAATCCAGGCACTTTGGTTAGTGCGGCGTGTTGCACATCCTCCGGAAGGCTGCTGCTAAAGCCATTCACATATATCTCTACTGTATTCCAGCCTTCGGGTTCTACAAAAAGCTGGTGCCTGTCCCTTTCAGCAAAGCGATTTATCTTATCCTCAATACTTGGACAATACCTTGGGCCTGTTCCCTGTATTCTACCCTGGTACATCGGACTTTTATCAAAACCCGTTTTTAGAATTTCATGTACTTCAGGACTGGTATAGGTTACCCAGCAACAACGTTGTTGTTTTGGTTTAATCTTCTCTACATCCATATAAGAAAACCCTACGATTTCTTCATCACCCTCCTGCCTTTCCATTTTAGTATAATCAAGGCTACGGCCATCAATCCTTGGAGGAGTCCCTGTTTTAAGGCGGTCACTTTCAAATCCTAATGTGATCAGTTGTTCGGTTATGCCGAATGAGGCCTTCTCTCCCATTCTTCCTCCACCTAACTGTTTTTCACCAATATGGATTATACCATTTAGAAATGTGCCACTTGTAATTACTACCGATTTTGCATTTATGTCGTGACCCAGGCCTGTTTTTACACCAACACATTTCCCGTTTTTTACCAGTAATCCCTGAACCATGTCCTGGTAAAAATCCACATTAGGTGTTTGCTCCAACATCTCTCTCCATGTTGTAGCAAACAACATCCTGTCACTCTGTACCCTTGGGCTCCACATGGCAGGCCCTTTGCTCCTGTTTAGCATTCTGAACTGTATCATACTTTTATCGCTCACAATCCCCGAATAACCGCCAAGTGCATCTATCTCCCTTACAATTTGCCCCTTCGCAATACCACCCATAGCAGGATTACAACTCATTTGCGCTATGGTTTGCATATTCATGGTTATTAGCAAAACCTTGCTGCCGAGGTTGGCTGCAGCAGCAGCGGCTTCGCAACCGGCATGACCGGCGCCTACGACTATCACATCATATTCTTGAAACATAGCAGCGAAGATAAATTAACCCAAGCCACCTAAGAGATCTTGTACTGGCAGATAGCATTCAAATAAATGTTCTTTTTAGGAAAAATGGATCAGCTCAAATAGTAAGATCGAAATAAAGTTTGATGGCAAGGCACAATCCGTTCCACGTGGAACAAGTTTATTGGCAGGAAAAATCAATAACGAGGACAAAAAATTCTTTTGGGTTTACAGAAACACCATACCCTGCCCTACTAAACCTTGGATCTAGAAGTGATTTTCTATGGCCTAAATCCGGCACGTTAAAATCAAACAACAGTGAAAGTACCGCTTCAAGGGCGTTAAATTTTTGGGCGGCATGAATACTTTCAGACCCACACCCCTTCATAAAAGGCCCTACCCTGTCTTGAAAAGTCCTTCCGTCTGTCGATTTGTGAGAGATTGTATTATGAGTACTTAAATCCAATGCATGGAGCCTTGAAACTTTTGTAATGCTAACATCGGGGAAAATTATAGGCAGTTCGTTCATACTCCCAAAAGCCTTTTGAAGACTCAAAGTATATGAAGATTTCACTTCGGGGTGATTCAATATGAAAGTGTTAATTGCATTTTTTAGAAAAATGTGTGGATTTTGCCGGGCATAATTGAGGTAATACACTACATCTTGTTCCCTCTGGTTTAGAAAGGAGTACGCTACGGTTTGATTCAGCGACTCTCTCAAATCTGCGTCTTCTGGTAGAGAATAATTAATTACGATCTCCTTCATCAAAATTGAACCCTGAGAAAAACTTCTAAAAGATCCCAATGTAACAATCAATATATAAAGCAGTTTCACGTGAAACACTATATGTGGGTATTTGCTTTTTCCGTCCATAGATCAAATAAACGCAAATAGTAATCCTCCTTGTCTCTCATGGCAATAATTTCACTTTTTGTTTTGTCTTTGTATCCACACAAATGCAATGCGCCGTGAAATATTACTCTCTGTAGTTCATGTTGAAAGCCCGTCTGTAAACTTTGCGCATTTTCAACTACCCGTTCCGTAGAAATGTAAATTTCACCAGTTGTTTCGGAACCTTCAGACAAGTCGAACGTGATGATATCAGTATAATTATCATGCCCGAGGAATGATCTGTTAATCTGGATAAGGTAATCGTCCGAACAAAAAACATATTGTATGAGATAAAGGCTTTTACTCTCCAGTTTAAAGATTTCAGCTAAAAAACGCCTCAATTTATTCTTGTTTCTAAAATTTGCCTTTAAGTCAGCATTTGCGAATGACACTTTGTACATTTTCTACAATAGAAATTTACTTGATAAGAGATAGAATAGATTTGCTCAACGAAAATGCACAATCTTGAAGAAACTTTCAGAATTACAATCCGGTGAATCAGGAATAATAGATTCATTTAGTACTAACGAAATAATTCTTAAGCTTATGGAAATGGGCTGTATTCCCGGAGAAAAAGTGAGGGTAGATATGATTGCCCCGTTAGGAGATCCAATCACTATTCAGGTATCGGGATATACGCTAAGTCTGCGTTTAAACGAAGCAGAGCATATTTACATACAGATGCCCAAAACCAATTAATCATTTTACTACCATGGAGATAGGGCTTTACTTTGGTTCATTCAATCCCATTCATATTGGTCATTTAATAATTGCCAGCTATGCCCGGCAAACTACAGCGCTCCAACAGGTGTGGTTAGTCGTTTCGCCACAAAACCCGCATAAGGTATCGGCCTCTTTGCTTAACGAATACGACAGGCTCTACATGGTAAACCTTGCTATTGAAGATGGCGGCAACGACTTAAAAACCTCCGATGTAGAATTCCACCTGCCTAAACCTTCCTATACTGTCCATACACTTACTTATCTAACTGAAAAATATCCACAGCATAATTTCTCAATAATTATGGGAAGTGATAGCTATACCAATTTGCCAAAATGGAAGAATTATGACCACGTTCTGAAAAATCATAAACTATATATTTTCGAGCGGCCAGGTTACCCAATTTCAACCACTTTAAGTGGGAGGATAGAAATACTTAAAGCTCCTCTGTTAGAAATTTCTTCCACGCAAATAAGAGCGATGATAAAAAAGGGTTTGTCTGTGAGATACCTTGTTCCTGAAAAACCTCTAAGGGAAATAGAAAATAACCGTTACTACAAAAATTAGTTATCAACCAGGTTTCACAGACATTAGAAAACCCAACCTAATAAAAGACAAGTACAAACAACTAGCGGTGACGGAAGCTTAGTAAAATAAAGTACAGCAAAAGTTCCGACCATTACACCAAGGTTAATAAAACTGAACGTGTTAAGGTCGGTAATGGAAACATCTTTCAAAAGATAAATTGTTGAGGCTACCATAATCCCAACTACTACAGCGTTAATGCCTTCTAATGAGCGATAAATGACGGCGTACTTCTTTAGGTTATGCCAAATGGGATAAAAGAACAAAACAAGTAACGCACTCGGCAGGAATATACATACCAACCCAACAACACACCCTATAGATTGCCATACTATGCCCCATTGCCGCATAGCCATCCCACCATGAAAAGCGGCCACTGAAAATACAGGCCCTGGTATTGCTTTAACCATACCACTGCCTGTGAGAAATTCATCTCCAGTCATATATTGGCGCTTGGGCTGTGCTACAAACTGCTCGTACATAAAGGGTGTAAGCACATCTCCCCCCCCAAAAACCAAACTACCAAAACGATAAAAGTTCTCCGCCAGATTCATCAATCTGTATTGAGGCAAGGCTGTTCAGGGGGCTGCGTTTGATGCCGCCTTGCGTAAGCACTAAAGTAACCCAGTACAATAAAAAGCATGGCAAACATCCAAATATTCAGCCACTTAATCTTCTTGGGAGTAAAAGCTTCCTGAACAATACGCTTTTTACTAAAGTTGGTAACTATCCCCCCACACACTATCAATAAAGGCAAAACCCACGAAGTTTTAAAAAGAAAAAAAGTAACAATAATCGAAACAACAGCAATAACAATCGTGATAGTGTTTCTAATAGAAATTTTAAATGCATTTACAGCAGCATACCCCAAAAAACCCACAGCCATGGGCTGAATAAACTTAAAAATATCTGTGTTAAGTGATTGCTTATCAATGTAGTGTAATAGAAAAGATAATAAACTCATTAGAATGCCTGCCGGTATAATCCATATTATAAGTGTAAACAATGCTAAGGGAATACCGCCCCTTTTATAGCCTATTAATGTGAGTGTTTGCGTGGAGCTTGCTCCGGGAAGCAGTTGACAAAAAGATGTGTACTCCATTAATTCCTGTTCGGTTACATCTTTTCGGTTTTGTACAAAGTGCTTCATCATCATTCCATAATGACCTTGAGGACCGCCAAAAGCGGTTAAGCTGTGCCATAACACCATTCTTAAAAATGGTATATGCCGAAACATTTTTACCGACGTGTTTACAACCAAGGACATGTGAAGGATTTCAAATTAAATATACCTGAAAATTTTCCTGAAAAAGGAAAATGACGGCAAATATCCAGACCATGATTGGTATGAGGAGGTGGGTTACTGACTAACTTGTCTTGCCAAATTTTGGCCTGTAAATTTTAAAGATGGTAATAATTTACTTGCGCTTGTAAATAGGTACTGTACTGCAAGGCTCTCCATACATAATACTTTTTACAAAAGGCCGCAGCAGTTTTGTAATTTCCAAATATGGACTTTCACCGATTGGCAAATCGCCACAGCCTTTAATTACAACCCTTTTATCTTCAAAAGTTTGAGGGTTAATTTTCCGGATATTATTTATCAAAATCTCCTGTTGCACTTGCTTTTCGTTGCCAAAAACAATTTGGTTGGCTACCGGCTGCAGGTAGGTGGCTACAAGCATATAAGCCCACATGGGAATAATTGCATCGGCACTACATGTAACAGCTACATTTTTAGATTGGTACTGCGACCAGTCAAAGTTTTTTAATGCTTCCCTGAAATCTTTTTCTTTTAAAATAAGACCCATAAAAAGAAAAGGCTGAAGGTCGAAAACGGCAACCGGTTCTTTTGGGAAAAAATCTTCCAGATCTATTGTGGTCAAAGCACTTTCGGTAACCCTATTTATCAAAACGTCGTTCATGCAATATAAAATTGGCTGCAAAAGTAACATTAATAGATGCTGTTGTCATAATTCAAAAACGAAACCAAATAGGAAGTGATCAGTTGGGTACGGACAGTGACCGATACGGGCTGCAAAAAAAATTCCCGTCAAAAAATTGACGGGACTCTTCTGTTAGTTTTGGTTGCGCCAGTTAAATAAAAACCGGTTACAAAATCTTAGACCGATTGTCTGTGATATTAGCTGCTTTACGCAAACCACTAATTGTAGCGTAAACCATAGATTGTTTTAATTGTGATTCCATCTGCTTCCTTTGCTCATCTACACTCATAGCTACTGATGTTTTCGCACCAATCATTTCTGTTTTAATAGCATACACACCACTGCTTCCTTCCATCGGCTGAACAACTTTATTAAGGTTAGCTTTATTAAAAGCGACACCAGCTACTTTTAGCTCTTGCCCTGCACCGGGTATTGTTGGATTGCTAAACATGATACTATCGGCTCTTTGTACGGTTTGGCCTTGTGCTGCCGCTAAAGCTTCAAGTGTGGAAACGGTGCCCATTTTTGCTTTGATTCGCTTTGCCTTTTCGGCATTACGGAGTATAGGCTCCACCATGGCACGCACCTTAGAAGCACTCGGCACTCCTACTTCTTCTGCACCAGTAATAGCCACCACTACAAATTTATCTTTAAGATCTTGTACTTCGCTTACGTCTCCTGGGTCACTCTCATAAATCCAACGAACTAACTGCCGGTTATCTCCAATGCCGGGTATGGTGTAATCAACAGCCTTTACATCGGGTGAAATAAGCTTTGTCAATTTTCCTTTTTCTACATTTTCATCAAAGGCTTTTAGGGTGGGGCTGTTGCCTGCAAATACGTTGGCCTTGTTCATTGCATCATTAACTGTTTCCTGACTGGGCACAATGCTTTTAGACATGTAGGCAACTTTATAAGCTGGCTGAATGCCCTTATGAGCAAGCACGTTTATAAGGTGGTACCCAAACTGGGTTCTTACCACTTTATAATCGCCAACTTTACCCTGAAACGAACTATCGTTAAACTCAGGAACCATTTGGCCTTGTGGAAAAAATTCATACACACCACCTTTTAATTTACTGCCTTCGTCGTCACTGAATTGTAAGGCCATGGCTCCAAAGTCTGCACCAGCTTTTATAGCTGTAAAAATGCTGTCAATCTTGCTTTTTGCAGATGCGTCGTCCCGGGTGGGTTGTTGTGTTTGTGGGTTAACGGTACCCACAAGTATATGCCGCACTTTGGCGGAATCTGGCAAGTTCTTTACATCTACAATACGGCTAAGCACCCACGAATTGCCATCCATGTAAGGTCCATATACATTGCCAACTCCGGCCGCAAGTATGCTGTCTTTTGCAGGCATCATTAATTTATCCTTACTATTGTAACCATCAAAAAACTGCATTTCGCTACTGTTACGCGTAACAAACGAAGCAGCGTCATTGGTAGTTTCAAATTCAGCCTTTGCATCTGAAATCGCCTTTTGGGTGGCTGTACTATCGGCTAAACTAGGCTTCACATCAAAACTTACATAAGCAATACTCCGGGTCGCTTCTTCCAGCTTATACTCATTAGCATGTTCTTTTGTGTAAGTATTAATTTGGTCGTCGCTTATTTTAATGGTGCTATCGGCAATGGTTGAGTATGGAACCACTACAAACTGAAAACTAGCAATTGCATTATTATCAGCTATTTGTTTTTCTACCATCCATTTTGGTGCATAAGCACTTGCCTGGATGAGGGAAAAGTATTTTTTGCGAAGCAAACTTTCATCAAACTGTTGCAGCATATTAGCCACAGCTTGCTTTTGCTCCACGTTTTTGCTCTTTTTTACCTGGTTAAGCGCATTACGTGCGGCAGCGGCATCAAACTCACCGGTTTCTTTGTTGGTAAATTCCTGCTTCAAAAAATCTGGCACTTCGCTTACAAAGAGTTTATCGTTTTTCTCCTTTTCAGTAAGGGCAAATCCTAAGTTTTCTATTTCCTGGTCTAGGGCAGTGCCTTCGCTTAACTGACTCCAAACCTGCTGGCGAATGCGCTGACGGCTGTTTTCGTCTATAGGCTGGCCTTGTGATTGAGCAGCATAGCTGGCTTCCTGCTGCTTTTCCAGTTCAAGGTAGCGGCCATAGGTAATGTCTTCGCCGTTTACACTTACTATCGTTTGTTCTGTAGTACCCCCTCCGGCACCTTTGCTGCCACTGCGGGCATCCATTAATAAGAACCCGATTACACTAAGTGCAATGGCTACAGTTACCACCCACATTCCCTTATCACGTACCGTTTGAATAATAGACATAATGAAATAGCATTTCGTTATTTGGTTAAAAAAGGCCTCAATTGAGGGTGGCAAAAATAGGGGTTTACGTGGTATGAACAAATTGTGGAAAAGGCAGTGAAATGCAGGTAGAATGGGAGCCTTACACATAGTCTCTTGCCTCAACTGCACACCACTAATCCGTACCAATAACCGTAAAGAATATGATGGATATGACCACAGCCTGTCCCGATTTTATTGGGACCTAATAAAGGGATTATACCAAGGAGCCACACTATAGCTACCAACTACCGGTGAAGGCTTAATTTTCTCAGGTAACCGATTAAAAGTTTAGACAACTTATTTTAACCCCTACACACCCGGGCAATCTAGCTTACTAGAGGAAAAACTTTCGAGGGTGACAAAACAAAAAAATTACAACTTGATGAACACTGCAAGCTATATACCTACACATGTGAAACATTGGCTAACACGGCTCTATTAATAACCCACAAAAGCAGTTAATAACAGCATACAATTGAAAAAAATTTCGGGGAAAAGAATAGTATAAACCCACTTGCGGGTATCAGAAAAAATATTAGTGTGAAGGGTTTAAGCTTGTTTTCAAAATTCATCCACCAATTATACAAAACCGAAGGGTCATTAATTTTTCCATAGTACAACCTTATACCCGGCTGTGAATAAAACCACAGAAACCAATACCATGCAACAATCTTCATGTTTACAGCATGTGGACAGCTATGTATGATGGGTGAGTTGCTACCTTTGAGCCAGGGTCGGTAAAATGTTATCCCCTAATTAACACCCGTATTAATAGTAGTTCTATATAAATAAAAGTATTTAATACATATACTATGGCAGTTATTGACATGGCAGAAGCAAGGACAAATGTACCCGTTCGTGGGTTCCTTGATATTGAGTTAGATCCATCGCTGGATCTTTTTGCAGAAATAGAAAGACTGAAGAAAGAAAAGAACGCCATCCTGCTGGCTCACTATTACCAGGAGCCCGACATACAGGATGTGGCGGACTATATTGGCGACAGCCTGGGCCTGGCTCAAAAGGCCAAACAAACTGATGCCGACATTATTGTATTTGCTGGTGTACACTTTATGGCCGAAACAGCAAAAATTCTAAACCCCACCAAAAAAGTGCTTTTGCCCGACCTTAACGCCGGCTGTAGCCTGGCCGACAGTGCCCCTGCCGACCTCTTTAAGGCATTTAAAGACAAACACCCTGATCATGTAGTGGTTAGCTACATTAATTGCACAGCCGACATTAAAGCACTAAGCGATATTATATGCACCAGCAGCAATGCTAAAGTGATAGTAGAGAGTATATCTAAAGACCAGCCCATAATTTTTGCTCCTGATAAAAACCTGGGCGCCTGGATAAACAAACAAACCGGACGCAACATGGTGTTGTGGAACGGTGCCTGTATGGTACACGAAATATTTAGCCTCGAAAAAATTACGCGGCTTAAAGTGCGCCATCCGCAGGCATTGGTAATAGCCCACCCTGAATGTGAGGAAGCCGTACTGGCTACCGCCGATTTTATTGGCAGTACCACGCAATTACTTAAATACAGCCATAACAGCCCGGCGCAAACTTTTATAGTAGCCACCGAAACCGGCATTTTGCACCAAATGCAAAAAGACAGCCCCCACAAAACCTTTATACCCGCCCCGCCAAACAACAACTGCGCCTGCAACGATTGCCCTTATATGAAACTGAACACTTTGGAAAAACTGTACCTCTGCATGCAATACGAAACCCCCGAACTACTGATGGATGAAGAACTGAGGGTAGCAAGCCTGAAACCTATTGAACGGATGCTGGAAATTAGTAAGGCGGCTGGGTTGGGAGGATAAAAGCGACATTCAATAAAACAGGATAAATTTGACTTGCTGCGAACAGTAATTTTCAAACGTTCTAAATGGAAACAATTTAATTGCTACCCGTAATGCATAAAGGGGCCTAACAAACCTTTGCAATTGCCCAAAGTATTTAACCAGGACGAAATTGCCGCCATCATAAACGGGTGTACCAATGTAAAACACAAAACAATGCTGATGCTTGCCTACAGTGGCGGACTTCGGGTAAGT
>Ga0105048_10003892_pt1 | contig 24416 bp, 24 predicted proteins | sample MAT05_FD_78382 | JGI IMG/M metagenome (GOLD analysis project Ga0105048, IMG submission 78382) | Freshwater microbial communities from Lake Fryxell liftoff mats and glacier meltwater in Antarctica - MAT-05 | ecosystem: Environmental > Aquatic > Freshwater > Ice > Liftoff microbial mat | place... | reverse complement strand
TCGGGACAGGATCTTAACACTGGCTTTTATACGACACGTGAGAGGCTTACCGGTTGATGCGCTATAAGCTTTACAGGAGGTTTTTTTTAGAAGCGACTATTTAATAAATATGCTACAGTTTATACCGCAACTGAATCTTGTCTTAGGCAAGAAATGCAACCAGGAGCGTCGGACGAAGCCATATTAGCTATGAAGTCTTTGTACTGAGGATGCAGCAAAGGGCTTCGATTCGGAAAGCTGCTGTCATTTTTGCTTCGTAATGCGGCGAGGCCTGCAGCCCAAGACAAAAAGCTATGGCAGAGCCATCGCCTGAGAAACAGGAGAGAGCCTCCGGGCGGAAGGAAGTATTTTCAGGTGATTGGCCCTGTTCATGCTATAGTTTTATAAATTCTACCCGCCTGTTTTTTGCTTTATTGATAGCACTGTCATTACCGGCTATCGGCTGACTTTCTCCTTTGCCGTCTGTTTCGATAAGTGTGGCATCTATACCAAATGTATGCGTCAGTTCATTTTTCACGCTGACTGCCCTGCGTTTGGATAAATCCAGGTTGGATGCATCATCGCCGTCACTGTCGGTATGTCCGATTACTTTGATTCTGACAGTCGGATTATCTTTCAGTATTTGTGCAATTTCTTTAATAACCGCCTAAGAAACCGGTTGTACTTTATCAAAATTGACGTCAAACTGAATTCCGTAGGAAATTAATTTTCCTTCTGTAATTAATTTATTACGCATGTCCGGTAATCCTGCTGCAATCCTGAAATTGGATATCAAAGGATTAATCTCATCGGTAGTCTGAAATCTGAAAATATTGTAACTGTATCCTTCAATCAAACTTCTGGGAAAATCCAGGATTTTCTTTTCATTTGCATACATTCTTACCCGCTGTTTTTGTATCCAGAAAGCAACATGGTATTTTTCTCCTGTTTTGAACCCGAAGTTGCCACTGCCGTTGTCTTTATACCCTTCAACGCTTTCTGCCCAGTTTGTCCAGTTTACAGTTTCGTATCCGGGTGTAAAACTGGCGCCGGCTTTACCCGGTATGGCACCACCTTCATTCGGATTGCTGAGCGTGCCGGAAACAAGCATAAAATTCATACTAAATAGATAATCTGTATTTATAGTATTTAATGGTACCAAATCAAATTCAATCGTATAGCTGTCTGTGAATTTTTCTTTGGATTCCGGAATATAGTATCCACCTCCATTTAACTGTAGCCATCTGCCCGGGTATTTACTGTATTTAATAATTTCACCACTGGAGTTGGTGTTCCACTGTGCTGGAAAATCTCCGATTTTTTCAGATGTAAAATCATCATAGAATATTACTTTCTCTCCCGGAATAAAATCAAATTTTGATATGATTGTATTTGAGTTATCTCCTTCCTGGGCAAAAGACGGTATGTTAAGCAATGTAAGTGCTAATAACATCAGTGATGCGATAAGCGTGTTTTTCATAAATTGATTTTATTATTTTTTTCGATTGAATTTGTTACCGATCAGGAAAAATATACATCCCTTTATTGTTGATTGATATTTCGACTGTTAAAGTTGAATATATGTTATGACAATAAAATTGATTTCAGTCATACCCGAATATGAATGTTATCGAATTTTATAAATTATTATGAAATATTTGTTCAAAGATTTCACAAAAGGCAGCTTCAGTATACTTTCAATATTAGCCGTACTAAAAATGTCGGCAAAAGATTCAATAGTTCCTTTTACGCCGTGAGGTCTTTCATGATAATAGTATCCGTTTTCCTGCATGAAGGATTGATTAAAAAGATATGGAACTAATTGAGTACTTATACCGAATGTAAACTGCATGTAGTCCAAAACAGCTTTAGGTCGGCATAATACCATCTAAGATTTACCCGTAGTCTTTCGGACTACTTAATAAATCAAGATGGTATTATAAACGATTCCAGATTTATTCCGTTCCTGCATAACATTATCTCTGAGCCGCTGTCGGTATGTCATTAAAAGTATCCAGCTATCCCGGATGCAGTTGTTGGTCTTGTTGACCAACTACCGAAGCGTAACCATTTTTCTTTTCAAGTACCAGGTGCATTTGATGATGTTGGTCAATAAGACCCACATCGGCGAAGAATATTTATACAGCATTGCTGGACAATACTATGATGGAAAGAATTGCGGGCTGCTTGAAGTGGAATTATTGTAAGTTGAATATTAAAAGTCCTGAGGTGCAAACTCATCACAACATGAAAGTATACAGGATATTTTCAAATAAAATCTTCAATTTTGCTGAAACAAAAACAGGCAAATGATTTTTGAAATTAACGAAATTACAGCAGCGCATTCCCGCGTTAAAAGCGGTGCAGATTTCCCCAAATATGTTCAGGAGCTAATTAACTTAGGTGTTAAAAAGTATGACAGCTTTGTCAGTGACGGGCATACGGTGTTTTTTGGAGATGACAGTTATAAAATTCAATCTGAACCTAAGTATTCCAAATTGAACATTGCAAACATCAGTGATAAAGAAAGATTCAAACATTATTTAAAAAACCACCAACGTGGCCAAACTGATTATCCAGCATTTTGCAATCACTCAGCCGAAACCGGAGTTGAAAAATGGACAGTGGATATGAATAAAATGACCTGCACTTATTACGATAAATCGAACAGTAAAATGCTCGAAGTGCAAATCCCAACGGTCTAAGTTCGTATTTGCTCTTTCTTTACATTATTTAACTATCGCCGTTGTTAGTGGCACATAAAAACAAAACTATTTTAAATCCATATCGTGCCATTTTATTACAGAGGGTCTATTAAAAAACTCAAAATGGAAAATGTAAGTCACCGCACCCATCATCAAACCTTTTGGTTAGTGTTGCTGGGTTTAATTATGTTATTAAGCGGCCTGGAACTGGCTTCACAAACGCCGGCCGGTATTGATACATTAAAAAGAACAAGCATTGTGATCGCAGATGATGCAGTGCTGGAGTTAATTTCAAATCAATTCAGTTTCACAGAAGGTCCGGCGGCGGATAAAAACGGGAATGTTTATTTTACAGACCAACCCAACAACAAAATCTGGAAGTACAGTACCAGTGGAGACATGGTTGTTTTTAAAGAGACTGCCGGCCGGTCAAATGGAATGTTCTTTGATGCAAAGGGAAACCTTGTTACCTGTGCAGATGAATACAATCAGTTGTGGAGCATCTCTCCAGACACAAGCGTTACCATATTGCTGAAAGAAGTGAATGGACATCATTTAAACGGCCCCAATGACCTGTGGATAAGCCCCGGTGCTGGAATATATTTTACAGATCCTTATTACCAGCGCCCTTACTGGAAAAGAAAAACACCGGAACTGCAAAGCCAGGATGTGTACTACCTGGAAAGAAATGAAGAGCCGGTGCAGGTGGCCGGCGATCTAATGCAACCCAATGGCATCATCGGAACGGCAGACGGAAAATATCTGTACGTGGCAGATATAAAAGCGAACAAAACATACCGGTATACCATACTGTCAAATGGAAAATTAAGTAACCGCACGCTTTTTGTTTCACAAGGGTCCGACGGGATGACGATTGACCATTTGGGCAATATTTATCTAACCGGCAAGGGCGTTACGGTGTACAATTCAAAAGGAGAATGGATAGAACATATAAACGTTCCTGAAGAATGGACGGCCAATGTTACGTTTGGTGGCAAAGAAAAAGACAGGCTGTTTATTACCGCATCCAAATCGCTGTATGTGGTAAAAATGAAAGTGAAAGGGGGTAATTGATTGTTGATCGTGATCTCCTGCTGTTCTTGTAAGCGCAAACCCGGTGTTCAGCACACAATAAAACAGGCTGTCTCCTGTGTTTGCAAAAAATAGGAGACAGCCCTGGTAAAGATGAATGAATTCCTGCTTTACAACGTTGCAATGTCAACCACAAAACGGTATTTCACATCACTTTTTTCCATTCGTTCATAAGCGGTATTAATATAGCTGATGTCAATCACTTCTACATCAGACGTAATATTGTTGGCGGCACAATAGTCCAGCATCTCCTGTGTTTCGGCAATTCCACCGATCAGTGAACCAGCCAGGCTGCGGCCATGAAAAATTAGGTTTGCAGCCGGTGTTACTATAGGCGTAGGCGGCAGACCGACGCATACCATCACTCCCTTTGTTCTGAGCATGGCCAGGTAAAAATTATAGTCATGGTCTGCAGAAACAGTGTCCAGTATAAAATCAAAATACCCCTGTACCGATTTCACCTGCTCTTCATCTTTGGTCACCACAAATTTATGAGCGCCTAATTTTTTTGCATCAGCTTCTTTGGAGGGCGAAGTACTCAGTACAGTTACTTCAGCACCAAAGGCAGCGGCAAATTTAACACCCATATGGCCCAGGCCACCAAGCCCCAGTATGGCCACTCTTTGCCCGGCTTTTACATCCCAGCTACGAAGGGGTGAATACGTTGTGATGCCTGCGCAAAGCAGCGGCGCCACTTTTTCAAGTGGTAGTTTATCATCCACTTTTAAAACAAAATCTTCATCGCAGGTAACAAGGTTGGAGTATCCGCCATACGTAATGCCGTCACCATGCCTTTCGGGGGCGCTGTAGGTGTAGGTGGCACCATTAAGGCAGTATTGTTCGAGGTCGTGTTTGCAATTATCACATTCCCGGCAGGAGTCTACCAGGCAACCAATGCCAACTGTATCGCCCGCTTTAAATTTTTTAACACTGCTTCCTGTTTCTTTTACCCTGCCAACTATTTCATGACCGGGTACCAGTGGGTAAGCAGACATGCCAAAATCATTCCTGATAAAATGTATATCGGTATGGCATACCCCACAAAATAATATTTCCACCACCACATCGTGCGGCCGCGGGCTGCGTCTTGAAAAATCCCATGGAACAAGGTTTTCGGCAACTGCCATGGCAGCATAGCTTTTAGCAGGTAGCCGGTTGTCTGTTGCAATACCTGCTGGCATTTCATTTGTTTGAGACATAAGAATAAATTTTTTGAGAATGAATAAATACTGAAAAGTTTTTAGCGAGAAAGGATTGGACCGTTAAGGTAAGAATTAAATCAATATCCCCTGTTGTTATTCTGCTGCGGCGTTGCCGGGTACTTGCAGTATTCAATAAAAAATTAAGCTGCCAGTTTCCCGCTAATAAAAACCTGCCAATGCGGCAATGGGTATGGGCTTAGCCGGCGGCCTTGCGTCAGTTAATTTTTTTTCAGCTCCTGGTCTGTCAAACGCCTGGTAACGGCTATTTAACGGAAGCGCATACTTAAAAAATACTCACTGCAGGAGCTGCCCAAAGCTCCGGTGAAAAGAAGTTTTCCTGGATTAAATTAATTGTTGAGTTGCTTTTTAGATCAGTGCTTCGGCTGCAAAATTATGCCGGGATAGCTACATCAATAAGGTCATGCAGATCAATGCCGGCCAGGTGATAGTGAATATATGGCAGCCTTTAAAATTAATAGAATGAAAGGGCGAAAACCGCCGGGCCATGCTGGATAGGGAGATAGTTTTTGACTATATGTTCATAAAATATATAAATATGCTTTATCGAAAAGGTTGTTGTAATTTCGGCAGATTCAAAAAATAAAACCTTAAAAAATGGAAAATAGTACAGCTCCAGACACCGCTTCTCTCGATGTGAATGATGAACCCAAGTGTCCGTTTACGGGTGCAACGTCAAAGCAAAAAACCAGCGTAGGCCCGGTAAACCGCGACTGGTGGCCAAATCAACTGAAATTGAACATGCTCCGCCAACATTCTTCTTTGTCTAACCCGATGGACGCGACTTTCAACTATGCTGAAGAATTTAAAACACTCGACCTGGATGCAGTGAAGAAAGATATTTATGAACTAATGACCACTTCGCAGGACTGGTGGCCCGCTGACTATGGTCATTATGGCCCCTTCTTTATCCGGATGGCCTGGCACAGTGCAGGAACCTACCGCATCGCCGATGGTAGAGGAGGCGCCGGTGCCGGCACGCAGCGTTTTGCGCCATTGAATAGCTGGCCCGACAATGCGAACCTCGACAAGGCCCGTTTGCTGCTCTGGCCCATCAAAAAAAAATATGGTAAAAAACTTTCCTGGGCCGACCTGATGATCCTCGCCGGTAACTGCGCTCTTGAATCGATGGACTTTAAAACCTTCGGTTTCGCTGGCGGACGGGAAGATGTTTGGGAGCCCCAGGAGGAAATTTATTGGGGTGCCGAACGGGAGTGGCTGGGAGACAAACGTTACACTGGTGACCGTCACCTGGAGAATCCATTGGCGGCTGTTCAAATGGGTTTGATCTATGTAAACCCGGAAGGGCCTGGCGGAAATCCTGATCCGATTGCGGCTGCCCGTGACATCCGCGAAACCTTTGCACGCATGGCGATGAATGACGAAGAAACAGTGGCGCTCATTGCAGGCGGACATACATTTGGTAAAACTCATGGCGCGGCAGATCCAGGTAAGTACGTAGCATCAGAACCGGCCGGATCAGATATTGAGGAACAAAGCCTTGGTTGGAAAAATAGCTTTGGCAGCGGTAATGGCGTAAATACCATCACCAGCGGACTAGAAGGAGCATGGACCACTACGCCAACAAAATGGAGCAATAATTATTTTGAGAACCTGTTTGGTTATGAATGGGAACTTACAAAAAGCCCGGCCGGTGCCCACCAGTGGAAACCCAAAGGAGACGCTGGCGCAGGAACAGTGCCAGATGCACACGACCCTGCAAAACGCCATGCGCCCTTTATGTTAACAACAGATCTTTCTTTGCGGCTGGATCCTGCATACGAGAAAATTTCAAGACGTTTCTATGACAACCCGGCTGAGTTTGCAGACGCATTTGCCCGTGCCTGGTTCAAACTCACTCACAGGGATATGGGACCGATCGCACGGTATCTTGGGCCTGAAGTACCCAAAGAAGAGTTAATCTGGCAAGACCCGGTGCCTGCAGTTACACAGCCATTGATCGATCACAATGATATCGCCGCTTTAAAGGCTAAAATACTTGAATCCGGACTGTCGGTTTCCCAATTGGTATCTACCGCCTGGGCATCCGCAGCCACCTTCCGTGGTTCCGACAAACGGGGCGGTGCAAATGGTGCCCGCATTCGGTTGGCACCTCAGAAATACTGGGAAGTGAACAACCCGGCTGAACTGGCGAAAGTACTGGAAACACTGGAAGGCATCCAGGCATCGTTCAACAGTGCCCAATCCGGCAATAAAAACGTTTCACTCGCCGACCTGGTTGTATTGGGCGGATCTGCAGGTATTGAAATGGCTGCAAAGAATGCCGGTAGTGCTGTAACAGTAACGTTCACGCCTGGACGCACTGACGCTTCCCAGGAGCAAACTGACGTGGAATCGTTCGCAGTGCTTGAACCGGCTGCTGATGGTTTCCGAAACTACAAAAAAAGCAGGTCTATGGGATCAGCAGAAGAAATGCTGATTGACAGGGCGCAACTCTTAACGCTGACAGCACCTGAATTGACAGTGCTCGTTGGCGGTATGCGTGTCCTTAATACAAACTTTGAACAGTCTCCACAGGGTGTGTTCACCAAACGCCCGGAAGTACTCAGTAATGATTTCTTTGTGAACCTGATCGATTTGGGGACAACCTGGAAGGCGGCTTCGGAATCTAAAGATGTGTTCGAGGGCCGTGATCGCAAAACTGGCGAACTTAAATGGACTGGTACACGGGTGGACCTCATCTTTGGTTCTAACTCAGAACTCAGAGCCCTTGCGGAAGTATATGCATGTGAAGATGCACAGGAAAAGTTTGTAAAGGATTTTGTGGCAGCCTGGATCAAGGTGATGAATCTTGACCGGTTTGAACTGGCCTGATTGCAGCAACGAGTTTACTTGTAATAGAAGGTGGCCCGGCAACGGGCTGCCTTTTTTAATGCTGGATGAGCCTGGTAATAAATAGCGAAACAGCCGGGGGTACCGGGAGAGCAACCATCACTGGCAAATGGAAATGTTATGACGCAATTTACAAATTCGACTGGAGGAAATTCTCCCGTATAACAATGGAAGAAAAATAATGTACCGGCAGAGGCAAACGGCTGGCGGTTGATTTTGCACTTAAGCAAGCAGGGACTCTTCAAGACCGGATAGCATCTTTACCATCCCACAGAGATACTGTCGGTGAAAACAGTTGTCTTTTATTTTTCTTCTTATATTAGCTGATCAATCGCTCACCCAACATCATCACCGTGAAAAAAGCTTTGCCATTCGTTTGCCTTTTTTCCTCCTTTTTTTGAATGTGGATGCCCAAAAAAAATGGGGTCTCGTGGCCGGGGCTGGCCTGAGCAACGTTTCAGGCTATAATGTTAGCGGGGCTTCCACCGATTTCCTTTTCGCATTGCAATCGGCTGTTTTTACTATGATACCGCTTGGTAACATCGACGCTGTTATTTTTAAACCATCCATTGGTTATTCACCCAGGGGGGCGAATTTTAAAAATGTATCATTAACGTATCTCGCCGGTAATAGTATTGGATCAGGTAACTTAAAACGCCGGTTAGACTATATCCAACTTAACATGCCCGTTAATTATAAAATGAAATGGAAGAAAGTAGTTGCACTGGTGGGTGCAGGTCCTTTTGCAGCGTATGCAATATCTGGCAGAGAGGTAAGGAACAGCCGTTTTTCACAACTGTATGCAAGCGAAAAAATTTTTGCCCCGGTCGATTTTGAGAAACAGTCCATCAGCCGTTTTGATGCAGGCGTTACGGCGCAGTTTACTGCCATTTTCCCTAATAATTTTTGTATGGGTTTACATGTTGATCTTGGTTTGACAAAAGTAAACACTGGGGGTACTGTTAGCACCCGAAACCAGTATGGAGGAATGTATTTTGGATATATTTTTTAGCCCGTTTCAGCGCAGCACCGGGCCACTTCGAAAACCGCTGGGTAAATATTTTTGACATGAAAAATAAGGCTCAACTAATTGCTGTTTGCTGTTTCAATTTTTTTTCTGCCACCGGCTTTGATCAAACTGTTACCCTAACGCCTGATACATTCCGCTACCGGGTTGTGATCAGTTCCGGTAAAGAAAGATTACCGGTACAAAAGATCGCAACATTGGCAAAAGAGTTTGCAAGTGATAAATACAATAATTGGATAACAATAATTCGGCAGTAAGCAGCACAAAATAATATTTACTTTACCAGCAGTATCTGTTATGATAAAGCACGTTTGCCATTTATCAACAATGAATAGTTGTAGACACCGGTGGCTAATTAAGTTTCTTTTAATTCATTCCCTGCAATATCTTCCGAAACACTGCTGTTCATTCATTATCGGCATTGCGGTAACAGTCGCTTCACTACCTTTATCAGTACCGTAATTATTTAACCAATGCAACAACTTTTAGCCCACATCACCAACTATGCACCATTAAGTGCCGGGGCACAGCATGCATTGCAGGATTGTTTTCAAAAAATATCGTTGCCCAAAAATGAATACTTACTAAATGAAGGACAGGTGTGCAGGCAATTGTATTTTGTAGAAAAAGGTGCCCTGAGGGGGTTTTATAACCTGGATGGAAAAGAGATCACCCACTGGTTTGGTTTTGAGAAAGATTTTGTTACCTCCTTTCATAGTTTCATAACAAAGGAACCGGCAGTGGAAAATATTCAGTTGCTGGAAGGCAGTATTTTATGGGTCATTTCAAAAGAAACCTTAACAGAGTTGTTTAACAGGCACCACGAAATTGAAAGACTGGTAAGGATCGTGTATGAGAAATATTATATCCGGCTGGAAGAACGGTTTGTAAATGCCCAGTTTAAAACAGCCACCGAACGGTACGAAAATTTGTTGCAACAAACACCCTTCATTTTAGAGCGTGTGCCATTGGGTTGTATTGCTTCCTATCTTGGCATCAGCCAGGAAACATTGAGCAGGATCCGCAGTAAGCTTTAACATTTAGAGTGATGGTTTTTGATAATTGTCAAAAGTTGGGGCACTGCAGGATTATACTTTTGGTTCCTAAAAAAATAATTATGGAACAAAAACAATTTCAACAACCGTCTTCAGCTTTTATCGCCGCCTCCTGGAGTGCGCTTTTTATTGGCAGCATCGCTTTTATAATCGGGCTATGGAATGCCAATATGGAACTGAATGAAAAAGGGTATTATTTCACCGTTTTAATGTTTGGGCTTTTTGCAGCTATCTCTGTTCAAAAGGCAGTACGGGATCAACTGGAAGGGATCCCTGTATCCAACCTCTATTATGGCATTGCGTGGTTTGCCACCTTATTATCAATCGTGTTACTCACCGTAGGTTTATGGAACGCTGACCTGGAAAAAAGTGAAAAAGGGTTTTATGCGATGTCTTTTTTGCTGAGTTTATTTGCTGCGATAGCAGTGCAAAAAAATACGAGGGATATGAAAGCCTCCAAAACTACGGAAGGACGATAGAAGCCTGGCAAGTTGTTTACTTAGCGAATCCTAAATGCTCGTTAAATAATTAATTTTTACGATTAGTAAATGCAAACTGGTATGTTTATTAGCGTAATTAACCCATGCGATTTTTACTGATATTGATCTCCTTTTTTTATTTTGGTTGCCAGAAAAGTGATACACAATCAAATGTTGTTGCCGACGATCCCGGTTGTATTCAACAACGGTCAGTGTTGGATGGCGATACAGTGCAGGGGCAGTATATTATAGTTTACTCGCCGGGTGTTATTTCGCCGGGTACCACAGGCCGTCAGCTAACAGCGTCTGCAGAAAGGCTCTTACAAAGAAATAATATCCAGTCCACTTCATTGCTTTCCTCTTTTGGCGGAGCACCCGGAGGCTTTGTTGCAAAATTATCGGCTAAAGAATTATCAAGCCTTACAAATGAAGCAGCCATCCGTATGATTGAGCCCGACAGGATCATTGCCCTGGGTAATTGTTTTACAGTGGCAGCCCCCTGGTTAATTACCTGGAACATTAACCGGGTGGGTTATGGGGACGGTATCGGCAAAGTAGCCTGGGTGATTGATACGGGGATTGATTTTAATCATCCTGACCTGATCACAGACGCAGCCAGGAGCCGTAGTTTCATAATCGGCCAATCGTCAGCGACTGATGAAAATGGGCATGGTACCCATGTAGCAGGCATTATCGGTGCAAGGAATAACAACTTCGGCACATTAGGCGTTGCCTCCGGCGCAACGCTTATTTCTTTGCGGGTGCTGGATAAAAAAGGAGAGGGGCTGCTTTCCTCCATCATACAGGCTTTAGCGTATGTGAGTTTGAATGGTAAAGCAGGTGATGCAGTGAATATAAGCCTTGGTGAAGATGGAATATCGAACATCCTTGACCAGCAGGTACAAAATACCGCCGCCAAAGGAATATTTATTTCTATTGCTGCAGGCAACGATCACAAGGCCGCCAATCTTTCTTCACCTGCAAGGGTAAATGGAAGGAACATCTATACGGTATCTGCCATCGACAGTACCAACAGGTTTGCCAGCTTTTCTAATTTTGGAAATGATGTGGTGGATTATGCTGCTCCCGGGGTACGCATTCTTTCTACTTTCTTAAATAATAAATATGCAATTATGAGTGGTACTTCTATGGCTGCACCACATGTAACCGGCCTCTTATTGCTCAACGGAAATAAAATCAACATTTCAGGAAATGCAACCAACGATCCGGATGGAGTTCCAGACGGCATTGCACATAATTAATCCTCCTTTTTATCCCCAAGTATCATCTACATTTTTTTAGGTAAAATCATTCAGTTGCGGATTAAACCTGGGATAGCAGCAACTTTTGCCGATCCTGCCGGTTATATTTTAGGATGTTATCAGCAGCCGGTTTGGTTTTCCAACTGAATATAAAGTAAAAGCGGACTTTGGGTTATCCGTTAAAACTCCAATAAGTTTCTTCCCTGTGGAAATTGGTATTGGGCCAGTGCGCCAGGTCAAAGCCCGGTGCCTTTTCAAGTCTTTCCTTTGGTTGATTAAAGACAAATAACTTTTTTTCCGGGTTTACCTGCAACATGGCAAAAGGGATAGCAAAATACTTGATGCCCATACCCAGGAAGCCGCCGAATTCAATTACCACGTATTCTATTTTTCCGGTAGCAAGGTCTATCATCAGGTCTTCGATCTTTCCCATCGATTCGTCTTTTTCATCATGCACTTTATCTCCGATGATAGAAGAAGCAGTTAAATATTTTAATGGCATGTTTGGAGTAGCTCCTTCCTGGTTTACACCAGTGAAATTATCTGTAGATAAAGTATCCATTTTATTCGTTTGTGTTGTTAAAGAATTATACGATGACTTTGATATGTAAAACTGGCCACTTTTTTACAGTTTTCGTTACACTATTTTACTAATTAGTTACAACATTCCCACTTATTGCCGGTGTCGTTTCCGTCTGTAACAATTAATACATTTATCCAACCGGCGGAGTTATTGTTTGAAATCAATTTGAGGTATTGCAAATATATGGGTATCTCCAGGTTATTGCTTCATACACTCAGCCTCCCAAACAAATAATTATATTTGTCTTCAAATGATTGTTATGTTTCAAAAAATAATTTTGATCCTGCTACTGACCGGTTGCACGCTTCAAATGAAGGCGCAAAAAGACGCTGCGGCCAGGCGGCCACTGAGGGTTGCTATCATTGGGCTGGTTCATACACATGTGCATTGGATACTGGGGAGAGAAAAAAAAACTGATATTGAAATTGTGGGGATCGCAGAACCTAACTGGCCACTGGCTGCAGCATATTCTAAACAGCATGGTTACCCCATGGATATTGTGTACAGTACCATGGAAGAAATGATTGCGAAGACAAAACCGGAGGCAGTACTTGCTTTCAATACCATTTTTGATCATTTAAAAGTGGTGGAATATTGTGCCCCCCTTGGCATTCATGTGATGGTGGAAAAGCCAATGGCTGTAAGCCTGGATCATGCAAACAAAATGCTGGCACTTGCTAAAAAGCACCGTATCTATTTGCTCACCAATTACGAAACCAGTTGGTATGGAAGCAATGCAAAAGCTTATCAACTCCTGCAGCAGGGGCAGGCAGCAGGCCACATCCGTAAAATCGTTTTTCATACTGGCCACAATGGGCCAATAGAAATTGGTTGCAACCCGGAATTTTTGGAATGGCTTACTGATCCCGTCTTGAACGGTGGGGGTGTATTAACCGACTTTGGATGTTATGGTGCCAACCTGGCTACCTGGTTAATGGATGGCGAACAACCTGAAACCGTCACTGCCATTACACAGCAGATAAAGCCACAACTTTATCCGAAAGTAGAAGATGAAGCAACCATTATTGTGACGTATAAAAAAGCACAGGTTATTATACAGGCATCCTGGAACTGGCCGTACAGCCGAAAAGATATGGCAGTATATACCGTGAACGGTTTTGTTTTTTGCACGGATGCAACAAATATGCTGGTGAAAGAAATGGACAGCAGCGAGGCTTTACAAGTTGTTGCGCCTGCTTTGCCAAACGACCGGAACGACCCCTTCATCTATTTTGCCAATGTAATAAGGGGTAACATAATTATGCGGCCCTACGACCTTTCTGCGCCGGCTAATAATGAAATGGTGGTAAAGATACTGGAGGCCGCCAAACTGGCTGCAATCACTGGTAAAACTGTGGTGTGGAAGGAATTGTACAAGCAGTAATTCTTATTGGAATATAACAAAAAAGGGTAATCGAAATTTTTTCCCACTACCCTTTTTAAATTTAACGTGAGATGACTTCGGAGCTTTTTAATCCTGCTTTTCTTCCTTCAGTTTCTTTTTTATTGCATTATATGTTTTGTGTTTGTCGGCGCCCATCAGTTCTTTCAGTTTAGCATTTTTGTCTTCATTAATTGCTTTTTTAGCCGCATCCTTTTCCTCAACGGTCAATTTATCATTTTCCTTTAATTCTTTACTTTTCTTACTGGATGCTGCCATTATCGCATTGGCAGCTTTTACCTCGTCTGCAGTAAGTCCTGCACCAGTCAGTGCCTCCTGGACATCGCTTTCCTTTTTTGCCTTCATTGCTTTCTTATCTTCTTTGCTTATTTGCGATCCTGTTTGCGGCTCAGCAGCAACCTGTGGTGTCTGTGCAAAAGACATTACTGAAAAGAAAACAACGCAAAGGGATGTAAAAACTAACTTTTTCATTTTTTATATTTTTTTAGACGTTAAAAGTATACCACAACAGGGAGATACAAAAGCTTTGCCGTAAATCTTTACTTTATTTCTTTGTTAATGTGTGTTCCCGGGGATGGCCAGCACAGGAACCGAAGCAGTATGCAATATTTTTTCAGCCAGGTTACCCATCAGTAATTTATCAAGCCCTTTCCGGCTGTGGGTACCCATCACTATCAGTTCAGCATCAAAGTCATGCGCCGCAGCGAGGATAGCATCCGAAAAATCTCCATCTAAAACCAACAGGGAGATTTTTTCATCTCCAAGATGTTTTTTTGATTCCTCTAAAAAGCGGTGCGCCTCTTTTCTCAGATAATCAGTAACGTTGTACAGATCCGGGCTGTTAAAACCAACAAACCCCATCACCGGCGAATATTCAGAAGTGGAATAAAAAGACGGTTCGGCTACTACATGCAGTAACAATACCTCTGCGTTGAATGCTTTGGCTATATCATAACCTGTTTGTGCTACTTTTTCTGCCAGTGGATCATGATCCAGGGCAATTAATATTTTTTTCATGTGGGCTGCTTTTTGGTAAAACTAATATTTTATTTGTTAAAGCGTTAACTGGCCTTCCACGCCTCCATCCATCGTAGCGCCTGTGAGGGCGGCGGCAGCAATTTTTATCAGCGAGATCATTTTACCATCTTTTGTATCCCAGTAATGTACATCCAGTGGATAGACTCTTATTACAGTAAGTGCCGGATCGTCTTTACCTTCCAGAAACCAGGCTTTCGCCAGTGGTGTCCAGGCTTTTTCAATTGATTTTTCGTCGGTATAAATATCCGCTTCACCATACACACTCAAAAACTGGGAGCTGGAAGGGTTGGAAAAGATCAAATGCACTTTTTCATCCTGAAGGATCTCAAAATTTTTAGTACTGTCTACTGCACTCAGGAACCATAATTTTCCTTCTTCATCTACTTCTGAAATTCCCATAGGCCGGGTAGAAAAAGGAGATGATGTAAGCCTGGTACAAAACATACATACCCTCATATTTTCAGCCAGTTCTTTCAGCTTTGCAACGGCTTCACGATTTTCTAAATTTTTAATGTCAGACATAACGAATTCTTTTTAAAAAATGATTTATTAATAAATTTCAAAACGATCAATGCAATTAATGCACCAAAAAAAGGGCCCGGTAACAGCCGGAAAAAGGGATAACTATATGCCATTTATGAGTAAAAGATTACCCATTTGTAAACAGGATGAGCGCATTTTGTAACGGCTTGATTTTTGTTTTTTTTATTATGATTGATTTCCACACTTATAAAATTAAGCGACATGAAAAAGTTACTCATCACAATGCTCATATGCGGCTTCGCAATAGTCGGTATCTGTTCTGGCAGCAATTTGCATGAACATGGTTATTTGAAAAACAAGACGGATACTTTGCCGGCAGGCACAGATCCACTTAAAATGCAAATGAATGATTATGTTACCATACAGGCAGGTAAAGTAATACTGGTAAAAGATAACAAAAGCAAGCCGGTTAATGATGATATCACTTTGCAGGATGGGTCAGTGGTAAGAATGGACGGAACACTCATCACAAAAGAAGGTAAAACATTTGTGTTACATGAAGGAGATAAGGTTTTTATGAGTGGCATAGTGGAAGCCCCAAAAATGCACTAAGCAGCATCTTCGTTTAAGAATTGTTACCCAATGGCAGGCCCGTGGCACAAGGCAGATTATTTTTTTTGCCCTCTTGTTATAGGCTTGCCATATTTTTTCATCATCCGGTCTTTCTTTCTTACAATAAAATTTACTTTGCTGTTTTTTGCAGATTTTTCATGAAAGGCAGGCCCCACGTCTTCTTTCTTTGGCAATTTTACCTGGATGATCTTCATGAATACCTTTGGTATTTCTTCTTCCGTCAGTACATCCGAGATAACCAGGTGCGCAGGTAATGCCGCGATTGGGATCTGGTATTTCATCAATTCTTCGATAGCAGTTTGTAATGGTTTTTCTTTAGCGGTAATAAAAGTAATGGCGATACCTTTTTTGTCGTACCTGCCCGTACGGCCGATGCGATGAATATAATTTTCCGGTATGGGCGGTGTGTCAAAGTTGATAACATGGGTTACTTCGGCAATGTCGATGCCCCTCGCCACAATATCGGTAGCAATGATAAAGCGGTAATTACCTTCCTGGAATTGTTTAACGGTATTAAACCGGTGGTTCTGCTCTTTATTGGAATGTATCACACCGCAGGTGCCCGGAAATTTTGCTTCCAACTGTTCATACAACTGATCGGCTAATTGTTTGGTGGCTGCAAATACAAGCACTTTAGTCATGGTTTCATCCTCGGTCAACAACAGTTCCAGCAGGTTTACTTTGGTGTAAAAATTGGGCACTTCATATCCTGTCTGAATGATATTCTCCAGCGGTGTACCGGTAGGGGCAGCTTCCACTCTAACCGGATCGTTAAAATAGGTTTCAATCAGGGCTTCCACATCTTCTGTAATAGTGGCGGAAAACAACAGGTTTTGCCGTTTTACAGGTAAAAGATCGAGGATGTTTTTTAATTGCGTTCTAAACCCAAGGTTAAGCATTTCATCTACTTCATCAATCACTAGCTTTTTGATCATTTTTGTTTTAAAAGCGCCATTCATCGCAAGGTCGTATAGCCTGCCGGGTGTAGCTACTAACACATCCACCCCTTTTTCAACAACTGCTTTTTGTGTATTGATATTTACCCCGCCATACACACCCTGCACTTCCAGGCTCATGTAAGGAGTGAGTGCTTTTACCGATGCTACCACCTGCGCCACCAGTTCTCTTGTGGGTACTATGATGAGTATTTGCGGTGCTTTTTCTTTTGTAAATTTCCATTGCCGGAGGCAGGGGAGCAGGTAAGCAAACGTTTTACCGGTGCCCGTTTGAGCAATACCACATACATCCCTGCCCGACATTACTACCGGGAACACCCTGTGCTGAATCGTAGTAGGGTTAGTGTATCCAAGATCATCCAGTGCGGAAAGCAATGGCGTGTTTAAGTTCAGGTTGTCAAATGTCATACTGGTAAAAAATGAGGGGCAAAGGTAGCTTTTAATTTTTTGGGTGGGTTTTAGCTATCTTCTGTACGATAAGCCGGGCAGTTTACCAGGTATGCTGCATTTCATGGTGATCAATAATTTCCTATCTCGAAAAAATCAGTTGCATTCTATCCAAACTGCCCTTTTATAATTTGTTACTTTTGCACTTCTCCGAAAAATAAACGGATATGAAAATAAAGGAATGGCAAAAATAGCAATCAATATCGCAACCGGAAGTTTACAGCAGGAAGAGATCATTGTGGGGATTGACCTGGGTACCACCAACAGCCTGGTTGCCATCATTCATCCCGATACAAAAAAGCCGGTAGCATTAAAGGAGCACAACAGTACTTCTTTAGTGCCATCGGTCATTCATTTTGATGAAAACGGAAATGTAATCGTTGGCGAAGCGGCGAAACAGCAACTGACCAGCCAGCCTCAAAACACCATCTTTTCTGCCAAGCGGTTAATGGGCAAGTCTTATAATGATATGAAAGAAAATGCTCCTTTTTTTTCTTATAAAGTAATTGATGACAATGCAGATAGTTTGGTGAAAGTGCAGGTAGGGAGTAAGTTTTATACCCCAACAGATCTTTCGGCTTTCATACTGAAAGAATTAAAGCAACGGGCAGAACATATTTTAAAAACCGCAGTCAACAAAGCGGTGATAACGGTACCGGCTTATTTCAATGATGCACAGCGGCAGGCCACCAGGGATGCAGGAAAACTGGCAGGGTTAGATGTATTAAGGATCATAAATGAGCCTACTGCAGCAAGTCTTGCTTACGGCTTGGGATTGAGCAAAGACGAAGAAAAAACAATCGCTGTATATGATCTGGGCGGTGGCACATTTGATATTTCTATTTTAAAGATCGCCGGTGGCATATTTGAAGTATTGAGTACTAACGGTGACACCTACCTCGGCGGAGATGATATTGACAATGCGATAGTGAATTACTGGTTGCAGCAATCGGGCGTTTCCAGGGATGAACTGAGTTTGAACAAAGAATTTGCACAGGCCATCCGCTTAAAAGCAGAGGAAGCAAAAATTTACCTTTCCGCCAATGACAGTTTTGCTGCTGAATTAAATGGCGATCAGTTATCCATCACCAAACAACTATTCGAATCGCTGATTCAACCCCTCGTGGACAAAACAACCACCTGTTGCGGCAATGCATTAAAAGATGCCCGTTTAACAACAAAAGATATTGATGTGGTGGTGATGGTTGGCGGCAGTACGAGGGTGCCGTTGGTAAAAGAGACGATCAGTCATTTTTTCGGTAAGCCGGTAAATGATTCGGTGAACCCGGATGAAGTGGTGGCGCTGGGCGCTGCGGTACAGGCCGATATTTTGGCCGGTAATAACAAAGATTTTTTGTTGCTTGATATTACACCATTGTCGCTGGGTATTGAAACGATGGGAGGTTTGATGGATGTATTAATGCCAAGAAATTCAAAAATTCCGAACCGGGTATCGAGGCAATACACCACGCACAAGGACGGGCAAAGCGGAATGAAGATTGGCGTGTACCAGGGGGAGCGGGATATGGTAAAAGATAACCGTAAACTGGCAGAATTTAATTTAACCGGTATCCCCGGTATGCCCGCCGGCATGGCAAAAGTGGAAGTGAGTTTTTTGATGAATGCAGATGGTATTTTAGTAGTGAAGGCAAAGGAGTTAAGGAGTGGGGTAGAGCAGAGCATTGAAGTAAAATCGCAGTTCGGATTATCGGATGCGGAGCTGGAAAAAATGTTACTGGATTCTATCACCCATGCAAAGGAAGATATTGCTACCAGGGCCCTGGTAGAAGCAACAAAAGAAGGAGAGCAGTTATTGGAAACCACCGAAAAATTTATTCAAAAAAATACAGCCTTACTTTCAAAGGAAGAACTGGTGCTGAGTGCTGCAGCGATGCAGGCTTTGCAGTTATCACTTACTATGGACGACAAAGACCTGATACATACGAAGGTGGAAGAACTGAATGATATTTCACGGCCATATGCGGAGCGGATCATGGACCAGGCTATTGCTGTGGCGATGAAAGGGAAAACAATATAAATTAATGAGCAGGTTGTTTCAAATAAGGGAGCATTCCTTTAATTGAATCCGCCAGTTGTTTTGAATATACCTGTGTACCAGGCTCATTCAGGTGGATATCATCCACAAAATAATCATCTGTATATACTGGATCATTTTCGAAATGCCAATGCCGGAGTTTATTTTTAGCTGCAACACTGGTAAAGATCGAATCGGCCGTTTTTTCAAAAGCGGTTCCCCTGCTTTTAGCCGTCTGTCTCAACGGCGGTGAAACCAACAGCACGGCACAGCCTTTTTGTTGCAGTGCCAGTATGGTATTGTTTAAATAAGTTACAGCGGTGTCCGATAAGTGATACCTTTCTTCTTGGTTATTGAATATACCGGTTGCCTTGCTGTTGCTGTACTGATCCACATTTAAAAACCCTTTGTAAATATTGTGATTGAACTTGGGGTATTGGTTGCCTTTTACAAACAAAGAAGTGCGGTTGTATTCATCAAAGAAACTATATTTTGTAAAGGGTAAAGCCTTTATCAAGCCAGCCAGGAAGCCAGCCTGCTTCATGTATTTGCTCATAGTGTCGTGCTGGAGGTAAAACAAATAATGGAAACGGGTTTGTAAAATGATGTTCCTGGTAATGGTACTCCCGTCTAAGGAAATGACCACCAGCTTTGGAGCAGGATGCTGTTGTAAATAAATACCGGAAGTAAGCCGCATGTCGGCAGCATCGGCACCACCACTGCCAAAGTTATAGCTGCTTAATTTTGTTATAGAATCAATATAGAAAGGATTGATACCGAAATGCACCCTGGAGTTGCCTAAAAAAATAATATCATAGTTGGTCGTGTCTTTTATTAAGGCATCCGTTTTATCAAAAAAAAGTGTTGCCCATCTTTTTTTATAAAGATGATCAAACAATCTGCCTGTTGCATAAGCAACAGACATGGTAATAATAAAAACGATGATCAGTCTTTTTACAAACATGCTTAAAATTGAAAATAAATAAAACTTGTTTTTTGGAATTCCCCAAAAAACAGGATCAATAAAAGAGTACAAACAAATATGCAGGTATCCGGCGTTTTTCTTGCTGTTAGATCAAGCAGTTTTGGCGTGGTGAATTTTTCTATCAGCAACATGTAACCAATCATGCAAAAGGAAAGCAGCAAAGTGAAATTGCCAAATTGAATGTTGGCACCGGGTGTAACCAGCAAATTTTTAAAAGACATATCACCGGTGTTTACGCTTTGGCCGATGATCGTCAGCGCATGGCTTAAAGACGCTGCCCTAAAGAAGATCCAGGCAAAACCAACACAAAGGAAAGTAACGAACCATGCAATAAAACCAGGTATCATTGCGGAAGCAACATGTTTTTTAAAGCTGTCATACATCAGGGTATAAGCGCCATGTAAAAATCCCCATACAATAAATGTCCACCCGGCCCCATGCCATAAGGCACTCAGCACAAATGTAAGTAATAAGTTTATTTTTTTTCTGGTTTCACCTTTGCGGTTGCCACCCAGGGGAATGTACACATAATCCCGGAACCAACTGGAAAGGGAGATATGCCAGCGCTTCCAGAATTCCCGAATATTGTTTGAAAGGCAGGGCCTGTTGAAATTGGTGCAGAGGTCGATACCCATGCACCGTGCTGCACCAATCGCAATATCTGAATATCCTGAAAAATCAGCATAGATCTGGATGCTGAAGAAAAATACTGCCAGCCAGATTTGTAAAGGCCCCGCATTTTCGGGCTGATTGAAAATGGCATCTGCATAAAGCCCGATCCTGTCGGCAATCACCAGCTTTTTAAAAAATCCCCATGCCATCAGCCGCAGGCCTTCATATAATTTTTGTGCAGAAAATGGCTGCTCTTTAAACAACTGCGGCAAAAGATGTTGTGGACGTTCAATCGGTCCGGCTACCAGTTGGGGATAGAACAGCACGTACAACGCATAGTAACCGGCATGGTGAATAGCTTTTTGCCTGCCGTGGTACACTTCAATGGTATAACTCATTGACTGAAATGTATGAAAGGAAAGACCGATAGGTAAAATCCAGTTTAATAGAATGAAGTGTGATCCAGTCAGCTCATTGAGATTGCTGATAAAAAAATCATAGTATTTAAATACGCCGAGTAACAAAATATTGGCAACGATGCTGGCAATGAGCCAAAATTTTGGGCGCTTAGCTTTTTCGATCAGCAGGCCTGCAGTATAATCTATGGCGATCAAAAAGAATAAAATAAATAAATAAGCTGGTATAAATGCTGCGTAAAAAATACAACTTGCCACCAGCAGATGAATCCATCGGAACCGGTGCGGCAACAAAAAATATAGCACGGTACACAGCGGGAAAAAAATTACAAACTCAATGGAATTGAAAAGCATAGCAGGTAAAAATACGGTAGGTTTTTTTGTTGGCTGTTAATACCTGAAATTGCAGGCAGCATGCATGCTTCCAGGAAATTAAATATAAAGCAATAATGCCTGTGGTTTAAAATTTTGTTTACATTACCCACTGCACATCGATGCGGATGAACCATGCTCAATTAAAATTTTTTCAAAAAATAAATCAATTATCATAAGTTGTACCTTCAACAATATGAGCAAGGTAAAAAATATTACCATACTGGCACCATTGTACAATGAAGCAACCGTGCTTCCGGAATTATTTACACGCCTCGGGGCAATCATCAAACAAACAGCGCTGCAGGTTAATATTTTGTTGATAGATGATGGAAGTACCGATAACACCCCCGCCCTTATTAACGAAATGATTGAAGGGAAAGAAAACTATTCGGCTATTTTTTTATCGAGGAATTTTGGCCATGCAATGGCACTTACCGCAGGCCTTGCCCATGTGAGTAAAGCGGCAGATGCGGTGTTTATTATTGATGGAGACCTCCAGGATCCTCCCGAACTGTTGGTGCAGTTTATTGAAAAAATGAATGATGGATATGATGTGGTGTACGGTATCCGTAAAAACAGGAAAGAAGGGTGGATTAAAAAGGCCTGTTATAAATTATACTATCGTTTGCTCAAGCGTTTTTCGAATGTTAAAATGCCGCTGGATGCAGGGGATTTTTCTTTGATAAGTAAACGGGTGGTAAAAGAATTAAATGCTTTGCCGGAAGAAAGCCGGTATGTACGCGGACTCAGGAGCTGGGTTGGTTTTAAGCAGGCGGGGCTGCAGTATGAAAGAGAGGAGCGGAAGGGTGGTGTTACCAAATATTCGCTCGGTTCATTATTCAAATTGGCATTCAATGGTATTTTTAATTTTAGTGAATTTCCCATCCGGTTTATCGGTTTTGTAGGCCTTGTCACTGTTTTTGTTTCATTGATCTATCTGGTATACACAATTTATGAAAAAATAGTTTTTGGTACCGTGCCCAAAGGATTTACCACCCTCATTTTTGCTATTGTGTTATTCAGTGGAGTGCAGTTGCTTTCCCTTGGTATCATCGGGGAATACATCCTGCGGATTTTTTTCCAGGTAAAACAGCGCCCCCTGTACATCGTAAAATCAAAGATCATTAACGGAAAGCCTGACAATGAATAAGGAATTTGTAGCAGCATACTCCATGCTGGAGAAAAAGCACTGGTGGTTTGTGGGCAGGCAAAAAATCATCCTGCAGTTTTTAAAGCAATACAGTGACCAGCCAGCGCTGAATATTTTGAATATCGGTGCAGCAGGCGGAGCTTCCAGCCAATGGCTTTCAGCGTTGGGGAAAGTTGTTTCAGTAGAAACAGAACCCTTTTTTATCACGCATTTGCAAGCACTTGATATCGATGTTGTAAATGCATCTGTTACCAGCATGCCTTTTCCAGATAATAGTTTCGACCTCGTTTGTGCTTTTGATGTGATTGAACATGTGGCGGATGATAGTGCTGCAATGAAAGAGATGGAGCGGGTATGCAAAACAGGGGGAACAGTATGTGTGACAGTGCCTGCTTTCAAAATGTTGTGGAGCAATCATGATGTGGTAAACGGCCATCACCGGCGGTACACAAAAAAATCATTGTCGTCATTGGGCGAAAATATTACAACACTTAAAGAAGCAGCAATCAACTATTTTAACAGCCTATTGTTTTTGCCGATTTTACTTGCACGGAAATGGTCCAATCTTTTTCCAACAGTTTCACAAAAAGGCCAATCAGATTTTACTTTTTACAAAACCCCCGGACCGCTGAATGATTTATTAAAAATCATCTTCTCTGCAGAATCTTCCCTGCTTAAATTGATTCCTTTTCATTTTGGGGTATCGTTGATCGGCGTTTGGAAAAAAACAGGCGGCAGTAAATAATTACCAGTACAATAAAGCTCCCAATCGAAACATACCAGGCATTAATGATTGCCTGCGGCTGGTATGTAAAAATGATGCTGTGTTTGCCTGCAGGAACCTGTATTGACAGGTAGGTAATATTGACAGGCATTACAGGTGTTTGTTTGCCATCGATCAATGCCTTCCATCCCGGATAATTATTTTGAAGGTACACTAACAGGCCGGGTGTTTTTTTATCTGCCACTGCCTCCAGGGAATTTGCATTGAATTGGTTGATTTGGATATTGCCGTCATTTGCTGTTGTTGCAATTTGTTTATTTGCCGTCCATTTATTATCCGCAAAATACAATAGAGGATTTTTAAAAACACGATCCCTTAACGGCGATTCGTAAAATTCGTCCTGTTTTGAAAGGTTGCCGGGCGTGATATAATAGTCGTTCCGGCCTATCTTTTTTGTGAACGGCAGCCGGCTTCCCGTCAGCATATTTTCGTCGATGCTGTTCCGGGAATTTTCTTGAATGCTCTGGCGGTCCGGTAATGGAAACGGCACCGGGTTCCTGTCCATCAATTTTTCTATGTTGGCAAAACGGCGGGCGCCAAATACCGTAACCGGCATATTGAATTGTGTGGCCAAAGAAAGATCTGCAATCGTAATGAAACAAATCATTTGAACACTTTTCTTTTTTACAATGGCCCAATACCCCAGCAATAAAACAGCCAGTAAAAATGGTAATTGCAGTAAATACCGCTGCTGAAAATTTAAGTGCGACAGCATTTCTTTAAAATTAAACTGATTTATACTGAAGGCAGTGTCACCGTCTTTTAGAAATAGCATTGCTGCAACTCCAGTGGTTACTGCCACTGCAATAAGGGCGACCATGGTCTTTTTTAGCGTAGCAACATGC
>Ga0105048_10003891_pt1 | contig 24417 bp, 25 predicted proteins | sample MAT05_FD_78382 | JGI IMG/M metagenome (GOLD analysis project Ga0105048, IMG submission 78382) | Freshwater microbial communities from Lake Fryxell liftoff mats and glacier meltwater in Antarctica - MAT-05 | ecosystem: Environmental > Aquatic > Freshwater > Ice > Liftoff microbial mat | place... | reverse complement strand
GCCATCTGTCGGGCCACCATCAAACCGGCGAAACTGGCCCCACATATGAGGAGGTCGTGCGAGCCACTCAGATCGGTGCGCGCATCACCTCGTTTGGTCGCCCTTTTCGCCATCGTGTCCCAGAGTAATAAAAGGCACCGGAAACCGGGCGCTGGCAAGCAAATTGCCCGCTCAGCGGGCAATTTGCTCGCCAGGAAGTTCCGGTTGGGCGTTTTTGGACGCTTTTTGACCCTCGATTCCCTGCCACAGAGCGATTCGCGCCGGTTTCTGCGATCATCCCGCGACTGTGACTACTGAAAACACACTCCTACACGCCCCAGAGGGGGTTCCGGTCGAAGGTTCCAACGGTCTCTTGATTGAGGTTGACGGCCGGATCGTTCCTAACTACGCAGCCACCATGGTTTCGTTCGAGGAAGGCGATGTCGTAAACGGCAAAGTCGTCCGCATCGATCGAGACGAGGTCCTGCTCGACATCGGCTACAAGTCAGAGGGTGTAATCCCCGCTGGCGAGCTTTCGATTCGCAAGAACGTTGACACCTCGGAAGAGGTCGAGCTCGGCGAAGAGATCGATGCCCTTGTCGTAACCAAGGAAGACGCCGAAGGCCGTCTGATCCTTTCGAAGAAGCGTGCGCGCTTCGAGAAGGCATGGCGGAAGATCGAAGCTGCCGCCGAATCCGGCCAGCCCGTCGAAGGCAATGTCATCGAGGTCGTCAAGGGTGGACTCATCCTGGACCTCGGCATTCGCGGCTTCCTGCCGGCTTCGCTGGTGGACATCCGTCGGGTCCATAACCTCGACGAGTTCATGAGCCAGACCCTCGAATGCAAGGTCATCGAGCTCAACCGCAGCCGCAACAACGTCGTTCTTTCCCGTCGTGCCGTGCTCGAAGAGGAGCGCAAGGAAGTCCGCGATCAGATCCTCGACCGCCTGCAGCCGGGCGAAGTCGTCGAAGGCAAGATCTCGAACATCGTCGACTTCGGCGCGTTCGTGGACCTCGAAGGCATCGACGGACTCATCCACATCTCCGAGTTGTCCTGGAGCCACGTCAACCACCCGTCAGAGGTTGTTGCGATCGGCGACACCGTCAAGATCAAGGTGCTGGACATCGACCGCGACCGTCAGCGCATCTCGCTCGGTCTCAAGCAGACGCAGGAAGACCCGTGGCAGCGTGTGGTCAGCACTTACCGCTCCGGCGACGTGCTCGAAGGCATCGTCACCAAGGTCGTTTCTTTCGGTGCTTTCGTCGAGATCCTCGATGGAGTCGAAGGTCTGGTCCACATTTCCGAGCTCGCCGATCATCACGTCGAGAATCCATCGGAAGTCGTGGAACTGGGTGCCGCCCTCAACGTCAAGATCCTCGAGATCGACGAAGAGCGCCGCCGCCTTTCACTCTCGATCAAGCGGGTTGAAGGCCAGAACATGTTGCTCGGCGGACTGGGTGCCGCTCTGGCAGCTGCTTCCGGAACCGAACCGGCCGCTGATGCGGTTGAAGGTGCCGAAGCAGCCGACCTCGAGCTGTCCGAAGAGGTCTTCACCGAAGAGGCTCCGTCAGAAGATGACGCCGTGTCCCCCGAGGTAGCCGCTGAAGTCACAGAAGCCATCGCCGAGGTCGACGTCGCCGAAGCCGCCGAGGAAGCTGTTGAAGAAGCAGCCGCCGAAGAAGCGGTGGAGGAAGAGACTGCCGAAGAAGTGACCGAAGAGGTCGAAGCTGAAGAACTCGCCGCCGAAACTGCCGTTGAAGAAGAAGTGATCGAAGAGATCATCGAAGAAGAAGCGGCCGAGGAAGTGGCAGAAGAAGTCGTCGAAGAGGCAGCCGTCGAAGTTGCCGAAGAAGAAGTCGTAGCCGAGGCTGAGGAAATCGAAGCCGGAGCAGCCGCTGAAGGGGACGAAAAGTCCTGACGATCGGGCTTACCGGGGGCGTAGCCGCCGGTAAGTCGGAGGCCCTCAAGGCCTTGGCTGATCTTGGCGCAGCAACCGTCTCGGCGGACGCGATCGTGCACGACCTGCTCGATCGTGAGCCCATGCTGAGCCGGTTGCGTGAGCGCTGGGGTGATGAGATTGAAACTGGCGGGATCGCTGATCGCACTGCGATCGGCTCCCGCGTTTTCAATCAGCCGGATGAACTGAGCTGGCTGGAAGCCCAGATCCATCCTCTGGTCCACGACGAGATCGGCAAGTGGTTTGCCGAAATGGATCCGTCCACCAAGGTGGCCGTGGTCGAAGTGCCGCTGCTGTTCGAAGGCGAGATGGCCAGCGGTTTCGACACCACGATCGCGATCGTCGCCGATGAAGCAGTCCGCGCCGAGCGGGCCCGGGCACGCGGGCATGCGGGAGTCGATGGCCGGGAGGAAAGGCAGTTCAGCCAGGCAGAAAAAGCGGCCCACGCAGATCATGTCGTGCCAAACGACGGGACCCCCGAAGAGCTTCAGGAACGGCTTGGCGAGCTGCTCGAGCGGCTCACCGCTTAGGGCGGCAAGTTGCCGACCGACTGCCGTCAATAGCCTGTAGATCCCGGTATGGCTTCAAATCGATCTTCAGCCGCAACGGGGCGCCGGCGTAAACCGGGGCCCTCGGCCCGCAAAGACAATCGGGGTGCGTTTCGCGCCCTGATGATCCTGTCCGCCATCATGGTTGCGTCCGTCGTGGCGATCGTCCTGCTCTCGGATTTCTTCCAGAAAGGGATTCAGGAGGTGACGCTGCCACTCAAGCACGAGAACGTGATCCGGCAGCAGTCCGATGAGAAGGGCGTGGACGCAGCCCTTATCGCCGCGGTCATCTATTCCGAATCCAGATTCGTCGACCAGACCTCACACGCCGATGCCCGCGGCCTGATGCAGATCACGCCGCAGACCGCCCAGGAGATCGAGAAGCTGAGCGGTGGCTCGACTTTCGAGCTCGACGACCTGAGCGACCCGGAACTGAACATCAGATACGGGACTTTCTACCTCGCCCACTTGATGGACATGTACAACGACAACCCGGTCGCTGCGCTGGCGGCGTACAACGCCGGTCCCGGCAATGCCGACGCCTGGGGCGGCTCGAGCATGACCGCCGACGACATTCAGTTCCCGGAGACCCGGGCTTACGTCGAATCGGTGCTCGAAAAGCAGCGTGAGTATCGCCACATCCGCGACGTCGAGCTGGGCTACTGATGAAGCTTCGCTCGATCGCCCTCGCCGGGGCGGTCGGACTGATCCTGGCTGATTCGTCGATCGTTGTACTGGCCCTGCCGGAGATCTTCCGCGAGTTCGACACCAGCATCTCAGGGGTCGCCTGGGTGCTCATCATCTTCAATCTCGTGCTTGCCCTTCTGGCAGTGCCGGGTGCCAGGCTGGCGCGTCGTTACGGTCCGGGACGTTCGGCCGCGATCGGCCTTGCAGTATTCGCCGGCGGCAGCCTGGTCTGCGGGCTGGCCACCGGGCTCGGCCCGTTGCTCACGGGTCGCGCGGTCCAGGCGGCGGGCGGAGCGGTGGCGGTCACCGCGGCGCTGGAACTGCTTGGAACCACGCTTGGCAGCGACCGGAAAGCGGTTGCGACCTGGGTCGGCGCCGGAGCGGTCGGTGCGGCAATCGGGCCGGGGCTGGGCGGCTTGCTTACCGAGCTTGTCTCCTGGCAGTCGATCTTCCTGATTCAGGTGCCGATCGCGATTGTCGCCGGGGTTCCGCTGCGCGAGATCATCATTGAAGAGACTCGGGAGTGGAGGGTCCCCGAGAAACTGCCGAGCCAGGACCAAAGGCCACACCTGCCGGCGAACATCGCCCTCGCGCTCGTTTCTGCCGCAATCGCCGCGACGCTCTTCCTGATCGTGCTGCTGCTGATCGAAGGCTGGCGTCTGACACCGATCGAAGCGGCCGCCGTGGTCACCGTTTTGCCGATCGCCGCCCTGTTCGGGGCGAAGATCGGACGATCGGTCGAGTCGGTGCGGTTACGTGCAAGTTCGGGAGCGATCCTGCTCGGCGGTGGCCTGGCAGCGCTCGGCCTGCTGCCCGACGCTTCGGTCATATATGCAATCCCGCCGCAGATCCTGGCTGGTATCGGCCTTTCACTCGTCCTTTCGGCTCTGACTGAAGCCGCGCTGAGCGGCCGGTCCGCCGCCGCGGTCCACGGTGGCTGGACGATCGCCGCCCGCCACGCCGGTGTGGTCATCGGCCTGCTGATCCTGACCCCGATATTCACCCATCAGCTTGACGTTCAGAAAGATGATGCGATCAACGCCGGCACGGCGATCCTGCTCGAGTCGAAGATTGATCCAACTGACAAGCTCGAACTTGGCGCGAAGATCGTCGACGAAGTCGACCGCCAGGGTGATCGTGTCCCCGACATCCGCCCGGCATTCGAACCACTGCCGACCGACCCCGAGCAGCGCAGTGCTTACGAGGAGGTCCGATCCGGCCTCGAAGACCAGCTCGACCGGGCGGCGACCCACGCTTTCTCCAGCTCATTCCTGCTTTCCGCCCTGTTCGGGCTGCTGGCCCTGATCCCGATCGGCCTGACCCGGAGGCTGGAGCTGTGAGCTCGCCACCCGACGATCCAACCAGCGTGATGCCGGGCGACGACGAAGATCCAACCGCACATCTCGATGGGGGAGAGGACAGTCCGACCGAGCAGCTCGGGGCTGATGGTGAAGCGCCGACGCAGAACCTTCCTGGGGGCAGCGAGGACCCGAACGACCAGTTCGCCAGTGCCCGGAACGCCTCGCCTGAAGAACTCCGGGCCCGCCGGCTCGCAGCCGAAGGGGCGTCGGACGAGGGCCGGCGTGAAGCCGCGACTGAGGTGCGGCCGTCGGCTGCCGGGTCCCGCCAGCGTGGCATCTGGATGCTGGTCGCTTCGATTGCCGCGGCCCTCACCCTGGTTGGTGTCTACCTCGCCGCTGGAGGTCTCGATTACAAACCAACCGCCGCGGCCGACCCCTGTGATGCCCGGGTTTGGACCGATCCCGGAAACACCGAAGAGGCAGCACAGCAGTTCGCTCTATCCGCAGTGGATGGTGCCGCCTGCGAGCTAGGGGTTTCCCGCGAAGAGCTGACCCGCGCGCTGGCCGACGACCAGAGCCGGGCAGAATTCGCGGAGAAGTACGACCTTTCCGACAGTGAGATCGAAGATGCACTCCGGTCGGGCCTCAACCGTGCGATCGATGATGCCGAGAACGCCGGTGCAATCAGCGGTCTGGTCGCGACCGGGGCCCGGGCCGCGGTCAGGTTCCTGCCGATGGACCAGCTGATTCCGCTGATTCAGGACGCTTCCGGTCTGCTCAGCGGCGACAACCTCGACAGCATCGGCGGCCTTCTGGGCGGCGTGACCGACCTGCTGGGTGGAAATGGCTCCGGGAGTACCGGGGACAGTGGTGCCACCGGAGACAGCGGCAACCTGGGCGATCAACTGCGTGACGCGGTTCCGAACGACCTTCCCGGTGACATCACTCAGGGCTTGAAGAACCAGCTTCCCGAGGACATCCAGAAGAACATCCCGAAGTCTCTGGAAGACCAGGTCCAGCAGGAACTGGACAATCTGCTCAACCCCTGATCCTCAGGTCGATTGGCGAATCATGTCAGGCAGAAGGCCCTGACTCACGCTTTGCCGTCGCCCCTTGCCGGCTTGGTCACTAGCCAGACCAGCCAGATAGCGACGGCCTGAAGCGGCAAGCGGGCCCATAGCGCCCACCCCGGCACGCCGGCTTTGTCCAATACCTTGATGTCCTGCGGATTGAGTGCCATGTGGACGTTGGCCGGGAAGACAGCAACGAGCAGGGCGATCAGCCACCAGCCGCCGATGCGGGCGGTTCGGTTCGGGAACATCGCGACGCCACCGATGATCTCGGCTAACCCGCTCACTGCCACCGCCTCCTCGTGGAGCGGAATCCAGGGCGGCATGATCGCCAGGTACGGCTTCGGCCGGGCGAAGTGCAGTACTCCAGCGCCAATGAAAAGTATGCCGATTACGTACCTGAGGATCTTCATCCAGGGACTGTATTTGACCGGGTGGCCGGGTCGCTAAGGTGATCGGGTGCCTGATTTCAGACTGAACTCCACCTACTCACCGATGGCCGACCAGCCGAAGGCGATCGAACAGCTGGTCGAAGGCGTCGAATCCGGCGAACACATCCAGACCCTGCTGGGTGCAACCGGCACCGGCAAGACCTTCACCATGGCCGGCGTGATCAACGAGTCGCAGCGGCCTGCCCTCGTTATCGCGCACAACAAAACCCTGGCGGCGCAGCTCTGCAACGAGTTCCGCCAGTACTTCCCGGACAATGTGGTCGAGTACTTCGTCTCCTACTACGACTACTACCAGCCGGAGGCATATGTGCCGGCCCAGGATCTTTACATCGAGAAGGACTCGTCGATCAACGATGAGATCGATCGCTTGCGGCACGCGGCGACCGCTTCATTGATCGCCCGCCGCGACGTGATCATCGTCGCGTCGGTCTCCTGCATCTACGGCATCGGTTCGCCGGCGCTCTACAAGAACAAGATGGAGCTTTTCAAGGTCGGCGAATCAATCGACCGGGATGCGGTCCTGCGCAAGCTTGTCCGGCTCCAGTACGAGCGCAACGACAACACGCTCACCCGCGGCTCCTTCAGGGTGCGTGGGGAAGTCCTCGAAATCATGCCGTCATGGGCCGAGACGGCATACCGGATCTCGCTGTTCGGAGACGAGATCGAATCGATTCACCATTTTGACGTTCTGACCGGTGAGATCCTCGACAACCTCCAGCACTGTTCGATCTGGCCGGCCACCCACTACGTGACCGAAGAGGACTCGATGGAACGGTCGCTCCAGGCGATCCGCGACGAACTCGACCAGCGCCTCGAAGAACTCGAGGCGGAAGGCAAGCAGCTCGAAGCCCATCGCCTGAGCCAGCGCACCCTCTACGACCTGGAAATGCTGAAAGAGACCGGTTTCACTTCAGGCATCGAGAACTACTCCCGACTGTTCGAAGGCCGGGCCGCCGGGACCCCACCGCACACGCTGATCGACTATTTCCCGGACGATTTCATCTGCTTCATCGACGAGTCGCACCAGACGATCCCGCAGATCGGCGGCATGTACCTGGGCGACAAGTCACGCAAGACGACCCTGGTTGACTATGGATTCCGACTGCCGTCGGCGATCGACAACCGGCCGCTTCGATTCGACGAGTTCCTGGAGCGGACCAACCAGCTGATCCTGGTCTCGGCGACACCGGGCCAGTACGAGCGCACCGAAGCCACCCGGGTGGTCGAGCAGATCGTCCGCCCGACCGGCATCGTCGACCCCGAAATCGAGGTCCGCCCGACCAAGAACCAGATCGACGACCTCATGAGCGAGATCAACCTGAGGACTGAAGTCAAGGAACGAACCCTGATCACGACCCTGACCAAGAAGATGGCCGAAGACCTGACCAACTACCTGCTGGAGCACGGGATCCGGGTCCGCTACCTGCACTCTGACATCGACACCCTGGAGCGGATCCAGATCATTCGTGAACTGAGGCTTGGGGAGTACGACGTGCTGGTCGGGGTGAACCTCCTGCGCGAAGGACTCGACATGCCGGAAGTTTCACTGGTGGCCATCCTTGACGCCGACAAAGAGGGCTTCCTGCGTGGAGAAACCAGCCTGATCCAGACGATCGGACGGGCCGCCCGCAACACCGAAGGCCGGGTGCTGATGTACGCCGACCGGGAGACCGACTCGATGAAATCGGCGATCGGGGAAACCGACCGCCGCCGCGCGATCCAGGTTGCTTACAACGAGAAGCACGACATCACGCCAACCACGATCGTCAAGGCGATCGCCGACAGCAACAGTCTGCTGACGCTCGAGGACAAAGCCCCGGCCAAACGACGGCGCCGCGGTGGAGACGACGACTTTGAGGGTCCGGAAGAGCTGGAGAAGTCGATCATTGCCATGGAGTTGGAAATGAACGAAGCCGCCGAAGACCTCAGGTTCGAACAGGCCGCCCGGATCCGGGACGAACTGCGAGAACTGAAGCGCGACCTCGAAGGCATGCAGGCAGGGGCCTGAGCCCTTGCTGCTTTAGGCTGACCGCGTGAATCCGGACCAAGTCAAACGAACTGATTTCCCCGCAGCCGCTGACGGCTACGACCGCGCCTCCGTGGATGCCCACCTCGCGGCAGCGGCCGCATCGCTGGCCGCGCTGGAGGCGAGGATCACTTCGTTCGAGGTCGAACGGGACGCCTTGCGGCGGCAGTCAGCCGACTCTTCTTCAGCCGAAGTGGAAGTCATTTCCGAAGCTGCGACTCCTCCGGGCGGAGATGACGTTCCGGTCCTGTCGCCCTCGTCGGTCCTGGCATCGCCCGGAGAGCCGAAAGCCCAACCACCCGCTTCGCATGCGACCGATGAAGTTTCAGCCCGCCTGATTGCCACCAGAATGGCGCTGGACGGCGTTGAACGCGAGGACATTCGTCTCAGGCTCGCCGACGGCTACGACCTGGACGACCTTGACGCTCTGCTGGACGACGTTATCGAACGCGTCAGCTGACCGTTTGGGGGTTTGTGCCGTTTCGAACGTGTGTTCGCTTCGGTAAGATGTTTCACAGTGGCTCGTCAAGACAGAATCGTCATCACTGGTGCCCGTGAGCACAACCTCAAGGGCATCGATCTTGATCTGCCTCGTGACTCCCTGATCGTCGTCACCGGCCTTTCCGGTTCGGGCAAGTCCAGCCTCGCTTTCGACACGATCTATGCCGAAGGCCAGCGCCGGTACGTCGAATCTCTGTCTGCCTACGCGCGCCAGTTCCTCGGCCTGATGGAAAAGCCCGATGTCGACTCGATCGAGGGTCTTTCACCGGCGATCTCGATCGACCAGAAGACAACCTCGCGCAATCCGCGCTCGACGGTCGGAACGGTCACCGAGATCTACGACTACCTGCGACTGATGTGGGCCCGGATCGGCCGGCCGCACTGTCCCGAATGCGGGGAAGAGATCACCGGCCAGACCCAGGAGCAGATCACCGATCGCCTGATGACCCTGGAAGACGGAACCCGCTTCATGGTCATGGCCCCGATGGTCCGTGACCGCAAGGGTGAATACGGCAAGCTTTTCCAGCAGCTGCGAGCCGACGGATATTCCCGGGTCGAGGTCGACGGCGAGATGCTGATGCTGGAAGACGAGATCGTCCTCGACAAGAAGTACAAACACGATATTTCGGTGGTGGTCGATCGTCTGGTAATGAAGAACGACCTGCGCCGACGTCTTTCCGAGTCGATCGAAGCCGCCGTGGGCCTGGCTGATGGCCTGGTTGAATCCCAGGTGATCGACGGTGAACGAAGCCTTTTCTCCGAGCATTTCTCCTGCCTGAAGTGCGGCACGTCGATGCCCGAACTCGAGCCGAGGATCTTCTCTTTCAACGCCCCACACGGGGCCTGCCCGACCTGCACCGGCCTCGGCTTCAAACGGGTCATCGATCCACAGCTGGTCGTGCCTGATCCGACTCTGTCGCTGGCCGAGGGCGCGCTTCAGCCCTGGCGTTCCGGCTACTCCGGGTATTGGCGCCGACTGATCAAGTCCGTTGCCGGGACCTACGACGTCGATATCGACAAGCCCTGGCAGGAGCTCTCCGACGAAGAGCGCAACCTCTTCCTCCACGGCACCGGCACCGAACGCCACACGATCAACAGCAACAGCCGCTCGGGGAGACGCCGCAGCTACTCGGTCAAGTTCGAGGGCCTCGTCAACAACCTTGAACGCAGGCACCTGGAGTCGGACTCGGAGGCAGTCCGGGACAAGATCGAGGACTACATGGCAGAGCAGCCCTGCCCGGCCTGCCACGGTGCGCGCCTGCGGCCGGAAAGCCTCGCCGTGACGGTCGGTGGCATCTCCATCCGTGACTTCACCGAGATGTCAGCCAACGTAGCCCGCGAGTGGATCGAAACGCTGGAGATGAACAAGACCGAGCAGGCGATCGCCCGCCTGATCGTCAAGGAGATCGCCGAAAGGCTTTCTTTCCTGGTCAACGTGGGGATCGGCTACCTCTCGCTTTCGCGTTCGGCCCGCACCCTTTCCGGCGGTGAGGCCCAGCGCATCCGGCTCGCGACCCAGATCGGTTCCAGCCTGGTCGGGGTCATGTACGTGCTGGACGAACCTTCGATCGGCCTCCACCAGCGCGACAACGAAAAGCTGATCGCGACCCTGGAGCGTCTGCGTGACCTCGGCAACACCGTGATCGTGGTCGAACACGATGAAGGCACGATGAAGTCCGCCGACCATCTGGTCGACCTCGGACCCGGCGCCGGCGAGCACGGCGGTTACATCGTCGCTGACGGCACGCCGGCTGAAGTTGAAGCCAACCCGAATTCGCTCACCGGCCGGTACCTTTCGGGAGCCGAGACCATCGCGATCCCCGAAGCCCGACGTGAGCCCAAGGGCCACCTGAAGGTGCGCGGGGCGCGTGAGCACAACCTGACCGGGGTGGACGTCGAATTTCCGCTGGGCGTTCTGACCTGCGTCACCGGGGTCTCCGGTTCGGGCAAGTCGACCCTGGTCAACGGCACCCTCCATCCGGCTGTGGCCAATCGCCTCCACAAGTCGAAGTTGCGGCCCGGACCGCATGACGGAATCGACGGCATCGAGCAGATCGACAAGATCATCAACATCGATCAGTCGCCGATCGGCCGCACACCGCGCTCGAATCCGGCGACCTACACCGGCGTCTTCGACCACATCCGCCAGCTTTTCACGGCCACCCAGGAGTCAAGGGCGCGTGGTTACAAGCCGGGTCGTTTCAGCTTCAACGTTAAAGGCGGACGCTGCGAGGTCTGCAAAGGCGACGGCCAGATCAAGATCGAGATGCACTTCCTGCCGGACGTCTATGTGCCCTGCGAGCAATGCCACGGCCATCGGTACAACCGCGAGACGCTCGAAGTCAGGTTCAAGGGCAAGAGCATCGCCGACGTCCTCGAGATGTCGATCGAAGAGGCCTACCCGTTTTTCGAAAGCATTCCGAAGATCGCCCGCCGCCTGAAGACCCTGAACGACGTCGGCCTCGGCTACGTGAAGCTTGGCCAGCCGGCCACGACCCTTTCCGGGGGTGAAGCACAGCGCATCAAGCTGGCTTCCGAACTCTCCAAGATTGCCACCGGCAGCACGCTCTACATCCTTGACGAGCCAACGACCGGGCTCCACTTCGGTGACGTTCGCCGTCTTCTCGAAGTCCTTTCCAGACTGGTCGACGCCGGCAACTCGATAATCGTGATCGAGCATGACCTCGACGTGATCAAAAGCGCCGACTGGGTGATTGACCTCGGGCCCGAAGGTGGAGATGGTGGTGGCGAGATCATCGCGACCGGCACCCCGGAGCAGATCGCGGACACACCCGGTTCGTACACCGGCGAGTTCCTCAAGGAACCGCTCGGTCGGGCGCTCCCTCTGGCGGCCTGATGAAAGCCGCCTTCATCACCGGATACGGGGAGCCGCCGGTATTGCGGGATGTCGCTCCACCGGAAGCGGGTGATGACACCGAACTCGTCGAAATCGAAGTGGCTGGCATCAATCCGGTCGACATCGCGATCGCCTCCGGCAAGTTCGACTCCGGCGCCCCGCCTCTGCCTTACGTAACCGGCAAAGAAGCGGTCGGTCGGACTTCTGAGGGCAGACGGGTCTGGTTCGACGAAGCCCGTTACCCGTCCGGTTCGTTTGCCGAGGTGACGGAGATCAACCTCGGCAGCGGTATCGAACTCCCGGAAGAGATCGAGTCGGCCCAGGCGGTCGCTTTCGGCGTCGCCGGAATGGCGGCCTGGCTGGCGCTCACCTGGCGCGGACATCTGAAGGCGGGGGAGACGGTGCTGGTGAACGGAGCCAGCGGCTCGGTCGGCCAGATTGCTATTCAGGCCGCGAGGCTGCTCGGCGCTTCCAGGGTGATCGGGACCGCACGCAGTGAATCCGGCCTGGCCAGGGTCGAGTCGCTCGGCGCTGATGCCGCGATCAGCACGGAGTCGGACACATTTGGCGCCGATCTGGTCCACGCGACCGAAGGCGGCGCGGACCTGGTCATCGACAACCTCTGGGGCGAACCCGCACTGGCGGCGATCGACACCATGAGGGCTCAGGGCCGTCTGGTCCAAGTGGGGAATTCAGCCGGTACCCACGCCAGCATTCAGGCGGGACGTCTGCGTGGTGGCCTGATCACGATCACCGGACACCGGAACTTCTGGGCACCGCGGGAGGATCGCGTTGAAGCTTTCCAGAGGATGTGCGCGCATTCGATTGCGGGCAAACTGGAAATCGACGTTGAAGTGTGTCCGCTGAGCGACGTTGCGGACGTATGGAAGCGCCAGGCTGCGAGTCCTGGGCACAAGCTGGCCCTGGACCCACGCCTCTGATTCCTCGTTTTCAGCTCAATTGGCCAGATCAATATAACGAGGCAGGGACCGGATTTGCACCGGGATCGATCCGAAGATCCAACTCATCGAAGAACCTCAACTTCGCCGTCCACCGGCCCGGTGAATTGCCGGGCCGGTGGACAGGTGAGCTGAAAATCAGCTGCCGGTACCGGTCCGCAGCACCATGTTGCCGGCCGCGAGGCAGGCGTCACCAGGTCCGTAGACACCATTCCCATTTGGGAGGGTCCCGTTCTTGACCGCACCGCCGGGCTGCATCTCGAAGCTGACTCCGCCCGGAGTGAAAACCTGGGTCGCGTAGGAACTGTCGGCGTCGATACTGGCGTCGTTCACATTCGCCGATTGGTCGAGGATCATCCGGTCGGCTTCGAGGGTGTTCGTATTGAGGAACGCCGGGTTGCCATCTATATCGTCGACATCGGAGTCGAAGATCACTCCGTTCTCGCTCGTCTTGATGTAGAACGAGAGCTGTGTCCTCGGCACGGAGGTGTCGGTCGTGCATTTCGCATACACCGTGATCGGCCCGGCCGTGAACATCTTGATCTCCGGTGCGGCTCCTGTTGCTGCTGCGAAACTCGGACCTGAAGTGGCGTCCAGCCTGGTCTGCTTGAACGTGATGTAACCGTCGGTGTTCGCGGCGCTGTCCGACCTCGTGGCAGTGTCGGCGGTGCTGGCCGAAGGCACCTTGCCGAGAGTCGAAGTTTTGACCTTGACTCCAGTAACGGATTCATTCTTGAGCTTCGCTGTCACCACGGCGTTCTTTTTGATCTTCTTGGCGGTGACTGCGTTGTTCTTGAGCTGCTTGGTGCCAACACTGTTGGCGCTGATTGCCGCGTAGGCGCCGCCGCCGAGCGCGATGAATATCGCAACGACGCTGAGGACTAAGGCGGGTGAGAAGTGTTCGCGAAGGCGTTTCATTGAGACCTGCCGATCTGTTCGATTCGGGCACGATTCGGCCCGGTGGTTGCGTACCGGACAACCTATCGCGGGTGCAGCTCTTGTGGAAGGGCTACGAGACGAGCAGCGCTGCGCCGATCACTCCGCCTTCGTCGCCGAGCCCGGCCACCTTGACCGTAGGCGGGTTGTCGGCGTTGAGCAGATGTGGTCCCATGCCGGTGATTACCTCCTGGACCAGGGTGTCCGCGAAACGCACACCGAGGCCGCCGCCAATCACGACCGCTTCGATGTCGAGCAGGTTCACGGCGGAGGCGATACCGGCGGAAAGTGCTTTCACCGCACGGTTCAGCACCTCCATTGCCAGTTCGTCTTCATGGTCTACGGCGTGTGCCCAGATGGCACTGGTCAGGTGGGTCTTGCCATGTCTTTCCATGAGTTTGAAGAGGTCGGACTTGCGTCCTTTCTTCATCTCGCGGATGACTCTGGCCTCCATTGCCTTACGTCCGGCGTATGCCTCGACCGTGCCTTCGAGCCCGTTCAGGCCCATGGTGCCGCCGCGTTTGACGACCATATGTCCGATTTCACCGGCCCGCCCGCGACCCTTGTAAGGCACGCCGTCGAGGATGATTCCGCCGCCGACTCCGGTTCCCCAGAAGACGCCGAGCAGGCTCTTGAAGCCGGCCCCGGCACCTAGCTGGAACTCCGCGTTGGTGCCGACCTGAACGTCATTGCTGACGGTGACCGGGCTGCCGATCGCTTCACGCAGCGCCATACCAAGCTGGAACTTGCCGTCCCATCCGGGCAGGTTTCCGGCTCCGGACACGGCACCGGTGGCCGTGTCGACCGAACCGGGTGAGCCCACGCCCACTGCTTTGAGGTGGTGAGCTTCGATACCGGCGTCTGCTGCGGCTTCCTGCATGGTCAGGGCCATTGCGGCGACCACGTCGGCCGGTCCACCGACATCCGGGGTGGGGCGTCGGCGGTAAGAAACAACTTCGTGACCGGGACCGATGACGGCCGCGGCGATCTTGGTGCCGCCGAGGTCGATTCCGCCGACCATGGTGCCGATTCGCTGCGACGCAAGGGGAGAGGTGGGCGGAAGCGTTGCCCGGGTCGGTGGCGTGGCGGGGATGGGCAGCGGATCCGGGATGAAAGTCGCAGTCGGGGCCGGGTCCACGCTGGGCAGGTCGGGTTCGTCGTCCGGGACGGCCGTAGCCACCAGTTCCGGTTCGGCCGGTTCCGCGGTTGCTGCAGCCAGTGAGTCTGGCAGCTCAGGGGCATCCGGCCCGGAAGGGGCTTCGGCGACCTCCGGCTCGTCCGGTATCTCGGGTGCTTCCGGCTCGTCTTGGACCTCAGGGAGCTCAGGGAATTCCGGGGCCTCGGCCACTGGCGCTTCGGGCACCTCGGGAGCCTCTTCGGCGACCGGGGCGGGCGGCTCGGGTAGCGGTTCGTCGGCCGGCACCGGAGGCCTGGCCTCGGGGATGGTCGAGGGGTCGATCGGTGCCTTGGCCTCTTCGGCAGGAACGTTCTTCTTGGGTCTGCGTCTAAGCAATTTGTTCTTCCCTGGTAGCCGTCATGGCCGAACCCTACCCACCTCTGAGAGGCTGATGGTATGGACGATCAATCCGGCTGGAAGATGTGGTGGCACAAACGGCGTTGGTATGAGCGAAATCACCGGTTCGTAAGACGGTTCCGGATCGATCGCCACATGGCCCGTTCGGGGGCCTACATCAGGCATCCGGTGGAAGGTGAGGTTCTGGAAGGTCTTGACTCCGGACGCCTCGATATCGGCCAGGGAACCCTGCTGGAGCCGGGCTGCTGGGTCACCATGGCTCCGGAAGCCCGCATCACGATCGGATCAGGCACTTTCCTCAATCGAAACGTGATGCTGGCAGCCCACGAGCGGATCACAATCGGTGATCACGTCATGTTCGCCAACGGCTGTTTCATTGGCGATGCAAGTCATCGATTCGATGATCCTGACCTCCCGATCACCTGGCAGGGCTTCACTTCGAAAGGACCGGTCACGATCGGATCGAACTGCTGGTTCGGGGTGAACTGCGTGGTCACTTCCGGCGTGACGATCGGCGACCGCTGCGTGATCGGTTCGAATTCGGTTGTAACCCGCGACCTGCCTGCCGGAGTGATCGCTGCGGGCTCGCCCGCCAAGGTAATTCGCAAGATCGAATTCAAGCCGTCCGGCGCCGGAGAGTCCGACGCCGGCTGAAGCTCAGGCCAGCGGTTCCCAGTCCCAGGAGTAGCTGGATTCGATGTCTTCGCGGTTGAGCCGCTGCTGGAGACGCTCGAGTTCCGAAGGATCGACGCTATAGACGTGTTCCGGCCCGGGGAAGGCGCCTGACCTGACTTCGTTCACGTATCCCTCGACGCCACGCTTCATTTCTCCACGCACGTCGGCATAGCTCTTGACGAACTTGGCCATGTGACCGGCGTTGAAGCCGACCAGGTCGTGGAGCACCAGCACCTGGCCGTCGGTTGCGTTGCCCGCGCCGATGCCGATGGTCACGGCATGGAGCTTCGATCCGAACATCTCAGCTACAGCCTGTGGAACCGCTTCGATCACGATCGCGAAGCACCCGGCCTGATCGAGGGCGATGGCGTCTTCGGCGACCTTGATCGCCACATCGGCAGTGCGTCCCTGGGCCTTCATGCCACCAAGGGCAGTGGCGGTCTGCGGGGTGAGTCCAACGTGGCCCATGACCGGGATTCCAGCACCGATGATCGCGGCGGCACGATCAACCGAAGATCCCCCGCCCTCGAGCTTGACCGCGTCACAGCCAGCTTCTTTCACCAGCCGCTGGGCGCTGGCAATCGCCAGTTCGTTCGATCCTTCGTATGAACCGAACGGGAGGTCGCCGATCAGCATCGGGGTCTTCAGGCCGCGTCGGACGGCCTTGGTCAGCATGGTCATTTCATCCATGCCGACTGGCACCGTGCTGTCGTAGCCGAGCACGCAGTTGGCGGCGGAGTCGCCGACCAGCACGATTTCGACACCGACTTCTTCAACCACCTGGGCCGAAGGGAAGTCATATGCAGTGATCATCGTGATCGGTTCTTTGGCCTCTTTCATTTCGGCCAGTCTCGTGATCGTCACCGGACGACGGTCATTCTGTTCCCTGCTTCCAGAACTCATTCGGTGCTCCGTTTCTGCTTCGTGGGCTCGATGAGAATGTTGTCGATCAGGCGGGTGCCATCGACTTGTGCGGCAACAGCAACCAGGATCGGCTCCCGGCTGTCATCCGTTGCGGGGTCAAGTGTTCCCGGGTATCGGGCTTCGAAATATTCGGGCTCGATGCCGGCCAGCGCCAATCGGCTGCGTCCGGCCCCCAGGGCCGCATCAAGCCCCTGGTCCGGGTACACGTTTTCGGTTTCCAGCAACGCGGCGCGGATGGCTGTGGCCCGGCCTCGTGATTCGGGGGAGAGGTAGGCGTTCCTGGAGCTCATCGCCAGCCCGTCGGGCTCCCGGACGGTTGGCAGCACGATGATCTCGGTGCGGAAGTCGAGGTCCTCGGCCATACGCTTGATCACCGTTGCCTGCTGGGCATCCTTCTGGCCGAAATAGGCGAGATCAGGATCCACCGAGTTCAGGAGCTTGGCCACGATCGTGGTCACCCCGGAAAAGTGGCCCGGTCCGCGACTGTCTTCGCCGCCGCAAAGGACCTCGGTCAGGCCCAGCACTTCGACCTTGGTCGCAAACCCCGAGGGATAGACATCGTCCGGGTCGGGGGTGTAGACGAAGTCGACCCCGGCCGCTTCGGCAATCGAGAAATCCCGCTCTTCGTCGCGGGGGTAGATGCTCAGGTCCTCGCCTGCCCGGAACTGGGTGGGATTCACGAAGAGGCTCATCACCACCACGTCACAGTCATCCCGCGCCGCCTTCAGCAGCGAGTTGTGGCCTTCATGGAGGTAGCCCATGGTCGGCACCAGGCCGACCCGGGCTCCGGAAACGCGGTTCATTTCCCGAACTTCGAGCATCTCCTTCGATAAACGCAGGACTTTCATGCTGCCGGGGCCCCATTCGGTGCTGCGGCCATGGCTCTGGTGCGTTCAGCCATGACGTCGTACATCTCGAGCAACTCCGGATCGTTCGCCATGATGGCGGTGCGGTGTTGCTCAACCGTCCCGAGGTCACCCCGGGCGATCGGACCAGTCAGAGCCCCGGCTCCGAGCTGCTCCCAGTTGGAAAGCGATTGGCGAACGAGGGGAGCCAGGACGCTGCGCGGGTTTTCCACACCGATCCTTTCCAGCATTCCGGCTGCCACCTGCTCCAGCGTCACCAGGTAATTCGAGGCGATGCTGGCAGCTGCGTGGTAGGCGGCACGGTCGGATTCAGCAACTTCGAACGGCAGCATGCCGATCACTTCGGCGAGTCCGGAAGCCATCGCGACCGCGTCTCCGGTCGACCCGGCGATCGCAGCGGGACATCCGGTAAGGCTGGTCTGTCCGTCGGGCACGGTCTGAAGGGGGTGGATCGAGAAGACGGGTTCGCCCTGTTCCCCGCTCAGCGGGTCGAGGCTGGTCGCGCCGCTGGCGTGGCCGAGCATCCTTGGCGGACCTTCCAGTGACCGGATCCGGGTTGCCACTTCGTCGATGGCGGAATCAGGCACGCAAAGAAGTACCACCTGGGCATCAACCTGCGCAGCAGTCAGCTCCCGGCCCGCGAGATCGACCTGAAGCCCGGCCTTTCTGGCCGCGGCGGCGATTGAGGAGCCGACCCTTCCGGGCCCGACGATGGTTAGCGCCTGGGGCGCACTCTTTCGATGGTTCATAGCCGTTCCAGTTCCCTTTCGGCGATACCAGACGGAGCGAGTTGGTCGTGCTTTTTCGAGGGGCTACATAATCGAGACATGGTCCACCCCCGCGAACGGGTGGCGGCCATTGTCAATTATAGGCTTCAACCATGACTGACGATGCAATTGCCCGCCGCGAAGAGCTTTTGACGGTCTTTCATGAAAACCGCAAGTGCACGCTCTGCTCGCTGAGTGAAGGCCGTACTCAGGTCGTTTTCGGCTCTGGTAATGCGAATGCCGACCTGATGTTCGTCGGCGAAGCGCCCGGAGCCGAGGAGGACAGGCAGGGTTTGCCGTTCGTCGGAAGGTCCGGCGCAATGCTCACTTCGATGCTGAGTGACGTCGGAATCAGCCGGGACGACGTTTTCATCGCCAACACGATCAAGTGCCGACCGCCGGACAATCGTGACCCCGCACCAGCGGAAATCGAAACCTGCCAGCCATGGCTCTTCGAGCAGATCAGGCTGATCGAACCGCGGGTTGTCGCAACCCTGGGCAATTTCTCGACCAGGCTGCTCACTGGCAACCAGACCGGTATCACCAAGGTTCATGGCGTTCCGCAGGTGCAACGACTCGGGTCCCGGACGGTTCGGCTGATGCCGCTGTTCCACCCGGCAGCCGCCCTGCGCGCGACCGGCACCAGGGATCTCCTGGCGGCCGACCTGGCGAAGCTGCCGGGATTGATCAGCCAGGAACGTCCGGTGGCCGCAGAAGTCGGTGAAGCATGAGCGATCCCCGCATCGTGGTCACCTCGCGCGCGGAGCAGACCGGCCGAGTCGGTGAGCAGATCGCAGCCGGGCTGGAACCGGGCGACATGGTCCTGCTGGAGGGAGAGGTCGGTGCCGGTAAATCGACGCTGATCCGGGCGGCCATGAGAACGCTCGGCGTTACTGGCGCGATCCCGTCGCCCACCTTCACGATCGGGCGAACTTACGCCGGTGATTCGCCGGTTTCGCATCTCGATCTGCATAGAATCGGCTCGATCGACAGCGAAGACCCCGGCCTCCTGATCGAGTACTTCGGGCCTGAAAAAGTCGTTTTCGTGGAATGGCCCGGCGAGGACAAAACCGACCTGACCGCGCACGCCCGGCGGGTCAGGTCAGTTTCGATATCTCACACGGGGGGTGACAGCCGGCGAATCGAAGTTGGTCCGATCAGGCTGACGGAGGCGTGACGGGTCCTATTTGCTGGCCGCGTCAAGCGCGTCCTGAATCTGCTGCTGGGCTGCGTCGGCCTGTGCCTGCGCGCTGTCCTGGGCATCCTGTGCCTGCTTCTTGGCATCGTCAATCGCGTCCTGCGAATTCTGGGGAATGTCGGTGTTCTTCTTGGCTTCGTCGATCTGCTTGTTCGCTTCGTCGAGCTGCTTGTTGACCTCGTCGTTCACCTGATCCTGGATGTCCTGGCCCTGTTGCTGGGCGTCGTTGATCGCGTCGTTGACCTGGTCGTTCGCGCTGTCGCCGCAGCCAACTGCGAACACTCCGGCAGCTCCCACTGCGAGAATGGCCAGACCTGTGCGCAACTTTGTCATTTCAATCATCGGTGGTTCTCCTGTTTCCGTGGTTCGGGAATTGTTCGGCCCTGTGCATGAGCCAGCCTACCGCTGGAGTCGGCCTTGAAAATAATCGGCTTCGACACGGCGAGCGACGACACGGTCGTGGCCTCCAGATCAGGCGAAGAAACCGTCTTCGAGAAGCTGATCGGCCCCGACGATGCCGGCCGGCCCGTTCACAGTGAAGCACTCCTGATCTCACTGAACGAAGCGGCTGAGGCGCTCGGCGGCTGGGGTGATGTCCGCCGACTGGCGGTTGGTACCGGTCCGGGAACTTTCACCGGAATCCGGATCGGCCTGGCCACGGCCAACGGGCTGGCGCTCTCCACCGGGATCGAGCTGGCAGGTGTTTCAACCCTCGAGGCTCTGTCATTGCCGATGCACGACGGGACCAGTTCCGTAATGCCGCTGCTGGACGCCCGCCGGGGTGAAGTGTTCGCCGCCCTCTACGCGCCTGATGGCTCGATTCTTCGGGAACCGTTTGCTTCCAGCCCCGACGATCTGACGTTGCTCCTGAGCGAGTTGGACCCATCCCCGCTGGTCGGAGGGCCGGGGGCGGTACGATTCAGGGACGAATTGACCCGGACTGGCGTTGCCGTTGCCGACTCCGACACAGGAACTCACCACCTCAGTGGCCGCTCGATCTGTGAGCTGGGTGCCGCCGTCGGCCGGATCGACAACTCAATCCCCCTCGAACCCACTTATCTGAGAGTCCCCGATGCACAACTCTGGCTTGAACGAGACGGTCCCAAGGGCAGCGCCTGAAACAGGCGTGCCCCGGCTGAGCCTGCGGCCGCTGACTTTTGCCGATTTGCCGGTGGTCATCTCGATCGAGCGCCGATCGTTCTCGAGCCCGTGGTCACCCGGAATGTTCGTGCTGGAAATGTCGAAGGAATCGAGCATTGCGCTGGCCGCAGTCCTTGAAGGCCGGCCCATCGCCTATTCGGTCTTTTCCCGGTACGAAGAGGCCTGGCACCTGATGAACATTGCCGTGGCCCCGGAGCACCGGCGCCACCGGATCGCCTCGGTCCTGATCGAAGGTGCCTTGGCAGAGATCGAACCTGATGCGCCTGTAACCCTCGAGGTAAGGCCGTCGAACCAGACGGCGATCGCCCTTTACGAAACCTTCGGCTTCCAGACTTACGGATTCCGAAAGGGGTACTACCCGGATAACGGGGAGGACGCGATGATCATGTGGCGCGGTGACCCCGCCCTTGCCGGAGTCCCGGACCAGGCGCTGCCGGCCGGCACGGGGCACTGAGCAGTTGCCGATCCTGGCGATCGAGACTTCGTGCGACGACACCTGCGCCGCGGTCCTGGACGGGTCGAAGATCCTTTCGAATGTGGTCTCGTCGCAGACGGTCCACGAGCAGTACGGCGGCGTTGTGCCCGAAGTCGCATCTCGACACCACCTGGAGCTGACTGCCCCGGTCATCGCATCGGCACTGCTCGATGCCGACGTCGAGATCCACGACCTGGATGCGATCGCAGTAACCGCCGGGCCGGGACTGATCGGGGCGCTGCTGGTCGGACTGAGCACGGCCAAGGCCCTGGCCGCCCCCTGGAAGATCCCGCTGATTCCAACCGATCACCTCCACGGGCACGTTGCGGCCAACTTTCTCGAACCGAATCCGATCGAGCCACCGTTCATCTGCCTGATCGCCAGTGGGGGCCACACGATCCTGGCCGGGGTGCGCGAGTACGGCGGGTTTGAGGTCCTGGGAGAGACGCTTGACGACGCGGCCGGCGAAGCGATTGACAAAGGGGCCAGGATGCTCGGCCTCGGCTACCCCGGCGGCCCTGCCCTCGAATCCCTGGCGGCGGACGGCGACGCTTCAGCTTTCGAGTTCCCGGTCGCAATGAGTCGTGATCCCGGCCTGGATTTCAGTTTCAGCGGATTGAAGACATCGCTGGTTTACCGCTGCCGCGAACTTGGCGAGGACGGGGTGGACCAAAGCCGGGCTGATCTGGCGGCCGGATACCAGGCCGCGATCGTCGACCAGCTGGTCAGCAAGCTTCGCCGGGCGATCGACCGGGACGACTGGCCTCTGGTTGCGCTCGGTGGAGGAGTTGCCGCCAACGGGCCGCTGCGGGATGCGGTTCGAAAGGTCTGTGACGAGAGGTCGATCGAACTGAAACTGGTTCCACGGGAGATGTGTACCGACAATGCCGCAATGATCGGCTCGGCTGCGCGTTACAGCAGGAAGCTGGAGTTCCCCGAATATCTCGGATTCGACGCTTTCGCCACCGGGGACCGCAAGTGAACGAATCGGCCGTTCTGGTCACGGTCCATTCTCAGCCGGGTTGCCACCTCTGCGACGAAGCGCTTGGTTCGCTGGAGGCGATCAGGCCGGAATATCCCGGTATGCGGATCGTCGTCGCCGATATCAACCGGAGCGACGAAACGCTGAAGCTCTACCTGGAAAGGATTCCGGTTGTCGAGATCAATGGCGCGGTGGTGAGTGAGCTTGTCCTGGACATTGAGTCAGTCAGGTATCGGTTAGACAACCCGTGAGTCGTTCCGGCCAGATACCCTGATGTATTCATGACCTTGCCGCCCAAACCCCGCACTGAAAGCGCGTCAACCCTGGTCGGTGACGGTGAGCGGCTTTCACTGGGCGTGGCAGCGCGCCTTTCCCGCTACCTGCAGGTGCTGACCCAGGCCCGGAAGATGGGCCGGGACACGATCTCTTCGCAGGAGCTCTCTGAATACACACACATAAATCCGACCCAGATTCGCCGTGACCTCTCCGGCTTCGGAAAATTCGGCAAACGTGGGGTGGGCTACCGGATCGAGTTTCTGGTTGAAGAGATTCGCAAGATCCTGCGGACCGCCGGCCATCACAACATCGCTCTTTTCGGTGCAGGCAAGCTTGGTCAGGCGATTGCCGGTTCGGACATCTTCGCCGACCATGGATTTCAGATCGTTTCGCTGTTCGATGTCGATCCGAGCCGTATCGGAACCGAGGTCGGGCCCCTGACCGTTCGTGATTTCTCCGAACTCGGCGATGCCGTCAAAGATGAGGCGATCGTGGTTGGTGTCATCGCTGTGCCTTCCGCCGCGGCGCAGGAGGTGGCGGATGGCCTGGTCGAGGCCGGGGTCACCGTGATCTTCAACTACACCGAGCAGCTGCTCCAGGTCCCGCCGGAAGTCACGGTCCACACTTCGAGCCCCGCGGTCGACCTTCTCTACGCCTTGTACTTCTACCTTTCTTGATCGCTCTTGGCTGAAACCGACCTGCTCGACCTCGACCTGGCCCGGCAGATGTTCGAGGCCTCCCGCGATTTCACGATCGGACTCGAAGAGGAATTCGCGATCGTCGATCCGGAGACCTTGAACCTCTCCGATCGTTTTCCGGAAATGTATGAAGCAGCCCAGTCCGATCCCGTGCTGGGCGAATCCGCCGCCGGCGAACTGATTGCTTCGGAGATCGAGATCCGCTCCGGTCGATCAGTGTCGATGGCTGACGCGAATCTGCGGCAGGCCGACCGCCGCCAGCGCCTGTTCAGCCTCGCCGGTGAACGCGGTGCTGCGCTCGCTTCGATGGGAACCCATCCCTGGGCCAACTATCTGGATCAGGAGATCATCGATACGCCGCACTACCAGCGGCTCAAGGAAGACCTCGGCTGGGTCGCCCAGCGCAACAACACCTGGAGCCTCCACGTCCATGTCGGGATCCAGGGGGCGGACCGGGCGATCAAGGTCAGCGACTGGCTTCGTGAGCAGTTGCCGATTCTGCTGGCCATTTCTTCGAATTCACCCTTCCTCGACCGGCACGACAGTGGCCTTGCTTCGGTGAGGACCGAGATCTTCACCCGGTCCTTCCCCCGCTGCGGCATTCCCGGCCAGTTCCGTACCTGGGCTGAATACGCGACTTTCATCGACACGCTTCACCGGCTCGGCTCGGTTGTCGAAGCCACCCAGCTCTGGTGGAGCGTCCGGCCGCATCATGCCTTCGGCACGGTTGAGGTCCGGATCTGCGACGCCCAGACCAGCGCTGCCGAATCGACCGCGCTGGCCGGGCTGATCACGGCGGTGGTCGCCCAGACCGCGGTCGACCTCGACTCCGGCGCGAAAGCGGGAACCGAACCCCTGCTCGACCGTGAGATCGAGGAGAACTTCTGGCGGGCAATCCGCTACGGAATGGACGGAAAGCTGATCGACTTCCGCAAGGGTGTGGAAGTCGAAGCCCGGCAGGTCCTCGACGACCTGCTCACCTGGACCACACCCGCCCGCGAAGCCCTTGGCATCGAAGTGGAACTGCCGGAGAAGAACGGAACCCAGCGGGCCAGGGAATCATTCAAGGCAGGAATGTCAATCGAAGACATCTACCGGGCCTCGGTCGACGAGACGACACGAACCTTCGGCGGCTAGGGATACGGGTCTCGGGGAACCCGGGCGGGCGCTTTCGGTTAATGAGCTCGGCGGTGGCGCAAAACGTGCCTGCGCAGTCCGACTCGGCATTGTTCCGCCACCACCGTCCTCAATACCCACAGCGGTCAAAGGATCCAGGTGTCAGGGACCTCACGGTTAAAAGCCGAAGGACCAGCCTCGAGGCAGACATCAGATCGGGCATCGCTCCTTGTTGGCTGCTCTGGGAGAAGCCAACAAGGAGCGATGGCTGTTGTGTCATGCGGGTCCCGGGCCATCGCTCCTCCTTGGCTGCTCTGGGAGCAGCCAAGGAGGAGCGATGCCTGCCTGGCTTTCGGGTAACCACCCGCGGGCCACCGAGGGCTGATCACCACCCAACCCTCCGACCACGCAACCCCGCAGCCCTCCGTCCACCCAACCACGCCTCCCTTCGTCCACCCAACCACGCCTCCCT